>Ga0181537_10000281_pt1 | contig 47421 bp, 36 predicted proteins | sample PEATcosm2014_Bin_39_FD_119765 | JGI IMG/M metagenome (GOLD analysis project Ga0181537, IMG submission 119765) | Peatland microbial communities from MTU Mesocosm Facility, Houghton, MI, USA - PEATcosm2014_Bin23_10_metaG | ecosystem: Environmental > Terrestrial > Soil > Wetlands > Peat | place...
ATCTGTCGGTGGCGCTGGCGGCGCGTAACGTGTTCTATGCCACCCCACTGTTGGTCGGTGAAGTTGCAGTGTGCGCCTGGTTAGTAGCGAGAGACCCCTCCCTCACGGTGGTAGCCGTCCCACTCCTCGCCCTAGCTCTGGTGCGCCGTACAGCTTCGCGTGGGATCAGACGGGTCGAAGCTGCCGGGGCAGTCGGAGACGACAATTTCTCGACGATTGAGGAGGCGGCTGGCGAATGAAGACGAGTGGAATCTCCCTGAGCGGGGTGACGAAAACCTACGCAGGCGGCGTGCTAGCCGTCAATCACGTGGACCTCGAGATCGACGACGGCGAGTTCATGGTGTTCGTTGGGCCCTCAGGTTGCGGCAAGACAACGCTCCTGCGGATGATTGCGGGGCTTGAGGATCCGACGGAAGGTTCAATCGTGATCGGCAACAGCGACGTAACTCACGCTCGCCCGCAGGAGCGCGATATCGCGATGGTTTTCCAGAACTACGCGCTCTACCCCCACATGACCGTGCGGGAGAACCTCAGCTTCGGGCTCAAGTTGCGCAAGGTGCCCAAGGATGAGCGCGCTCGACGCGTCCTCGAAGCCGCCAACATGCTTGGTCTGGAGCAGCTGCTGGACCGCAAGACGGCGGCACTATCCGGAGGGCAGCGGCAGCGCGTCGCCATCGGCCGCGCCGTGGTCCGGGAGCCCGCCGCCTTTCTCATGGACGAGCCGCTTTCGAACTTGGACGCAAAGCTCCGCGTTTCGATGCGAGCTTCGCTTGCGCGTCTGCACGAGCGGCTCGCCGTCACGACCGTCTTCGTCACGCACGACCAAGTTGAGGCTATGACGCTCGGGGAGCGTGTCACCGTGCTCCGCGATGGGACCATCCAGCAGATAGACACGCCTCAAAACCTGTTCAACGCACCAGCGAACCTGTTTGTTGCGGCGTTCATCGGCTCGCCGGCGATGAACCTCGTGGAGGCGGTGGTGGAGGAGGGCCAGATCCGGTTCGCGGGATACGAGCTCGCGGTGCCGCCCGGACGCGATATCCCGCGTGGTCGAGTGGTTCTGGGTATCCGACCGACGGACTTTGAGCACGCCGCGGGTGCAGATCCGGTGCTACCGCGAATCAAGGTCCGGCCTGAGATCGTGCAGGAGGTCGGTGCGGAATCCCACGTCCTGTTCCATATTGATGCGCCGCCGGTGATGGCCGAGGCGGTTCAGGCTGCGGCGCAGCACGAGGCTGAGGAGCACACTATTTTGGTGGACACGCGTCGCGCGGAGTTCACAGCGCAGGTAGATAGTCGCGTTCACGTGGTGCCGGGCGAGGAGGTTGAGCTTGCGGTCCACAGCGCGGGCCTGCACTTCTTTGACGTACAAAGCGGCCACGCTGTAGGGGGTGGCGTGAGTTCTAGCGCCGGTTCGCCTTCGGGTGCCTCGTCTCAAGAGCACGGTGCGACAACGCTGCCGTCATGACGCGCCGGCAGCGTTAGTGGCTTACCGCGACGCGGGCTGTGCTGGCCCGGACTATCAGCTGCGCGGGGATCGTGACGTGTACGGCGGCGCGTCCGCCGCTCTCGATTTCATCGAGCAGGAGTCCAAAGCTTGAGCGCCCGAGTGTTATGAAATCCTGTCGGATCGTCGTCAGCGGTGGCGTGTAATAGGCCGCATCAGGCACGTCATCAAACCCGACCACGCTGATCGAGCCCGGCACGTCGCGCCCCGCCTCGTGGATCCGGCGCAGAACGCCTAGGGCGAGTGCGTCGTTCGCGGCGAAGATAGCGGTTACCTGTGGATCGCGGACGAGGTCGGCTGAGAGCTCGTAGCCCGAGCGGGCGCTCCAGTCACCGACGATGAGCTTTGGGAGAGGCGCGCCTGCGCTCTCGAGCGACTGCCGCCAGCCGTCGACGCGATCAAGAGCTTCGAGCCAGTCGCCCGGACCGGCGATGTGCCAGACCGTCTGATGCCCCAGGTCCAGGAGGTGTTGCGTGGCTCGTGCGGCGCCGTCGAATTGGTCGACGGCGACCACAGGCACGCCCTCAGGCGGTCCTGCCTCGACCGCCACAACCGGCAGGTCCTGCTGCAGTTGCGTGAGCGCGTGCGCGACCTCCCTCTGCGGAGCGATGACGAGGATGCCTTCCACGTTGCGGCGTCGCAGGCTGTCAGCGGTTGAGAGCAGCGATGGCACATCGAGTGACGGCAGGGTGGCGACGCTGACAAAAAAGCCAGCGTCATGCGCCGCGCGCTCGATGCCGAACAACGCTGATGCAGGCCCGTAGAGTGGCGTCTCGAAGGTGATCACGCCGACAGTCTTGGAACGACCGCTCGCGAGCGCGCGAGCGGTCGGATTCGGCCGGTAGTTGAGCTTCGTCATCGCCGCCAAGACGCGCTCACGAGTTTCGCTACTTACCCGCTCGCTCTCATTCAGCACGCGTGACACCGTCTGGTGGGAGACGCCGGCCAGCTTGGCCACGTCGGCCATTACTGCCGGGCGTGCAAGCCGCCGCCCTGGTTGGTCGTTCAACCCCATTGCTCTGTCATTGGGTGTGTTAGCGATCTCTCTTGCGTTTCATCTGTTGCCCGCTTTGCTTGCCGGAGGTCAAACGGGCTTAGCGATCATAGTGCTGGCCCACTGGCCCTCGACTCTGGCTCGAGCTTGGACGAGCTCTTGACACGCGGGATGTTAGCGTTCACACTCTACTCTTCGGCGCTAGCGGACGGCTGTGCGTCCGTCGGTTGGAAAGTTCCGGGCGACGGCCGATCGGTCCGGATCGCGAACCGGGGCAGGTGAGCTGAAGGCCATGGAGACCCTGACAGACAGAGATAGCCACGCGGCCGACGCCAAGGCGTATCCAGGCCTGGAGCTCTGGCTGATCGCGGGCAGCCAGGAGATGTATGGCGCCAAGACACTGGCTCAGGTCGAAGCGCAATGGCGCGAGGTCTGCGATGCGATAGACGCCTCTGACAGGGTCCCTGTCCGCGTCGTCCCGCGCGCCGTGGCCACTAGCGCCGACGGCATCCTGCGGGTCTGCCAGGCTGCCAACGAGGCGCCCGACTGCGTTGGGCTGGCCGTCTGGATGCACACGTTCTCACCGGCAAAGATGTGGATTGCCGGGCTTTCAGCGCTGCGCAAGCCGCTGTTGCACCTGCACACGCAGTACAACGAGCGGCTGCCGTGGTCTGAGATCGACATGGATTTCATGAACCTCAACCAGTCGGCCCACGGTGACCGTGAGTTTGCCTATCTGGTCACGCGCTTGCGGCTCCGCCGTAAGACGGTCGTCGGCCATTGGCGCGATCCGCGGACGCTCGAGCGGATCGGGACCTGGTGCCGGGCCGCGGCCGGATGGCATGAGGCTCAGGGCCTGAAGGTCGCCCGCTTTGGAGACAACATGCGCAACGTCGCCGTCACCGAGGGCGACAAGGTCGAGGCCCAGATCCGCCTCGGCATCTCGATCGATGGTTTCGGCATCGGGGACCTGACCGAGGCCATCGCCTCGGCACCGGTGGATGATGTGAAGGGGCTGCTCGACAGCTATGACAGTGACTACCTGGTCGCACCAGAGCTTCAGCCCGGTGGCGTGCGTCGCAGCTCGCTTGAAGATGCGGCGCGGATCGAAGCCGGGCTGCGTGCCTTTCTGACGAGGGGCGGATACAGCGCCTTCACGGACACGTTTGAGGACCTGCATGGCCTACGCCAGCTTCCCGGCATCGCGGTCCAGCGTCTGATGGCTGACGGCTACGGCTTCGGTGGTGAGGGCGACTGGAAGACGGCGGCGCTGGTGCGGATCTTCAAGGTGATGGCCAGCGGTCTGCCCGGTGGCACGTCCTTCATGGAGGATTACACCTACGACCTGACCCCTGGCAATGAACGCGTACTTGGCTCCCACATGCTTGAGGTCTGTCCGTCGATCGCCGGCGCGCGGCCGAGTTGTGAGGTCCATCCGCTCGGGATCGGCGGTCGTGAGGATCCGGTCAGGCTGGTGTTCAACGCCGCACCGGGCCCGGCCGTGCTGGTGGGGATGCTCGACCTGGGGGATCGCTTCAGGATCGTCGCCAACGAGTTGGACCTGCTCGAGATTGAGGAGGAGCTGCCGAAGCTGCCCGTCGCCCGCGGCGTATGGAAGCCGAGGCCCGACTTCTTCACCGCGACCGAGGCGTGGCTCGCTGCCGGCGGCCCACACCACAGTGTTCTGAGTTGCGCTCTGGGCCTTGATGCCATCAGCGACCTGGCGAACATCGCCGGGATCGAGCTTTTCGCGATTGAAAACGGAACAACGCTCCCGCAACTCCTGAATGAGCTGCGCTGGAACGATCGCGCCTACTCACAGCAATGGCGGTGAGCACCCGGTACTCGATAGGGATTGACTTCGGCACCGAATCCGGGCGGGTGCTGCTGCTCGATCTCGAGAGCGGCGGCCAGAGCGACCCGGTCGTTGTCCCGTATCGCAGCGCGGTCATAGATCGTGTCCTGCCGGGCACGAATGAACCGCTGCCAGCTGACTGGGCGCTGCAGGACCCGGACGATTGGACCGCCGTGGTAACTGAGGGCGTGCCGGCGGCGTTACGGCGCGCGGGCGTCGATCCCGCTTGCGTGGCTGGACTCGGCGTCGACTTCACCTCATGCACCGTGCTGCCCGTGGATGGGGACGCCAAGCCACTCTGTCACCACGACGCGTGGCGCGCACGCAGGCACGCCTGGCCGAAGCTTTGGAAGCACCACGCGGCACAGCCCGTCGCCGACCGCCTCAACGCCGTCGCAGCCGAGCGTGGGGAGCAGTGGCTCGCGCGCTATGGTGGGCGAATCTCCTCGGAGTGGTACTTCCCGAAGCTGATTGAGATCTGGCTTGAGGACCGCGACGTCTACGAGGCGACGGCCGGCTTCTTCGAGGCAACCGACTGGATCGTCTACTGGATGACGGGGGTTCAGGTGCGGCAGACGTGCACCGCGGGGTACAAGGCGCTCTGGTCCCCAGACGAGGGTTTTCCGAGCGATGAGTTCTTCGACGCGGCCTTCCCAGGGTTCTCGAATCCGACTGAAAAGCTTGGCGATGAGTTCGTGCCGCTGAGCACACCCGCAGGACGGCTGCTGCCCGAGCTGGCGCAGCGTCTCGATCTGCCGGAGTCACTGTTGGTGGCGGTCGGCAACGTCGACTCGTTCGTCTCGGTACCGGGCGCCGGCGTGAGTGAGCCGGGCACCTTTGTGATGGTGATCGGAACCTCAATCTGCGACATGGTCGTCCACCACGATGAGATCCGGCTATCCGGGATCACAGGGGTCGTCCGTGACGGGATCCTGCCGGGGCTCTACGGATACGAAGCTGGACAGGCAGCCGTCGGTGACATGCTCGCCTGGTTCGTATCGACGCTCGGCGGCGGTGCGAGCTACGAAGAGCTTGAGGAGGCTGCGGCTCAGATAGTCCCGGGGGGGACAGGGCTGCTCGGGTTCGACTGGTGGAACGGCAACCGCACGATCCTGGCCGACGCCGATCTCTCCGGCGTGCTGCTCGGCCTGACGATCCAATCCTCAGCGCCCGAGATCTATCGAGCGCTGCTTGAGTCGATCGCCTTCGGGAACCGCCGGATCATGGACAACTTCGAAGCGCACGGCATGCCGCTCAACCGCATCGTCGCCTGCGGTGGGATAGCGCAGAGGAGTCCACTGCTGATGCAGCTGCTAGCCGACATCAGTGGCCGCGTGGTGTCAGTGCCGGCGCCCGCGGAGATCCCGGCGCGCGGCGCGGCGCTCTTCGGAGCCGTGGCGGGCGGCGCATTCCCCGATATCGCCGCCGCGGTCGAGGTGACGCAGCAACCGATTGCCAACAGCTACGAGCCCGACCCGCGGGCGGTGCCGGTGTATGAGCGCGTCTATGAGATCTATCGCGAGCTCCATGAGACGCTCGGCCGCTCCCACTCAGAATGGCTACACGGGCTCAAGCGGATTCGCGCTGACGTGGGTGGGCGATGAGCGGCGACATGGGTGGCGCCGCGGTGTCGGCGGCCGCGCAGGCTGAGCGCGCAGAGCGCCTCGATCGGCTCCGTGCGGAGGTCCTGGCCGCCAACCTGGCGCTGCCTGCGAATGGTCTGGTGACGCTGACCTGGGGCAACGCAAGTGCCGTCGACCGTGAGCTCGGGCTCGTTGTCATCAAGCCTAGCGGTGTCGACTATGACCTGCTCACAGAGTCTGAGCTGGTGGTCTTGGACCTGGAGGGCAATGTGGTGGAGGGTCGGGCTCGCCCATCCACCGATTCACCGACACACCTGGCGCTCTACCGCGCGTTCTCCGGGATCGGGGCGGTGGTGCATACGCACTCCACGTGGGCGACCGCGTGGGCACAGGCCGAACATGAGATCCCGCTGATGGGGACCACGCACGCGGACCTTGCCCCCCACTCCATCCCGCTTACGCGCCGCCTCACCGAGGAGGAGATAGAGGGCGGCTATGAAGCCGCGACCGGAGCCGTGCTGATCGAGGCGATAAGCCAGCACGGACCAGCCGAGCTTCCCTGCGGACTGGTGCGTCAGCACGGGCCTTTCTGCTGGGGCAGCGATTCAGAGAGCGCCGTGGAGGTCGCGGTCACCTTGGAGGAGGTCGCGCGGCTCGCCAGCCTGACCATGGCGCTGCAGCCGCTCAGCGCGACGCTGGACGCGTCACTGCGAAACAAGCATTACCAACGTAAGCACGGGCCGCACGCCTACTACGGCCAAGGCCGGTAGCGAGCTGTTGGTCTGGGCTCGGGCGGGATCGGCGGGCCGCAGGCGTCAGGCCGCGACGGCCTGCGATTCGCCGACGTAGATGCCAAGCGCCCAACGGGCGTCGGCGTCTAGCTTTTCGGGAACGTCGCGGTCGATGATCGCGAGCGCCTCTTCCGCGGACAGCGGCGCGCGGTACGGACGGTCGGCGGTCAGGGCCTCGTAGATGTCGGCCACGGCGAGCACGCGCATCGGCAGGTCCAGGTCCTTGGCCTTGAGCCCGCGCGGATAGCCGCTGCCGTCCAGCTTCTCGTGGTGGTTCGCGGCCAGCTCAGCGAGCGGCGCGAAGCAGGGAGCACGCTCAAGGATCTGCAGCGAGTACACGGGGTGGGTCTTGATCGCAGCGAACTCATCGTCGGTCAGCTTGCCCGGCTTATCCAGGACGCGGTTGGAGACGGCGAGCTTGCCGATGTCGTGCAGCAATCCGGCGCGCCGCAGTGTCCGCCGCTCGTCATCGTCGAAACCGAGCACCTGGGCTATTCCGTCTGCGACCTCCGCGACACGCTCAGAGTGGCGCGCGGTGAACGGTGACTTTGCGTCGATGACGCGCGCGAACGCTTCGGCGATACGGTCCAGCCGGACGTCTTCACCGGTCAGCTTGAAGTCCTGCGGCTCCCATTCGGAGACGTCAGGCTGCTCCAGACTGGCCCAAAAGCCTCTGTCGTTATAGAACTCCAGGAAGGCGTCAACCAGTTCCGGATCAAACCATGTGCCGCGACGGGCCTTAACCATCTTTCTTGCTGCCTTCGGACCCTCGTTGGCGTGAAAAACCTCAACTGTCTGTGCTAGGCACATGATTCGCGCCGCCAGCGGAATCTCCTCTCCATGCAAACCGTCGGGCATCCCGCGCCCGTCCCAGTGCTCATCGAGGCTGCGAATTCCGGCCGCCGTGTCCTCTGAGAGAAAGAGCATGCGAGCGATTTCGGCACCGCGGTCACAGCGGGCCTCCATGAACTTGCGCGTCACGTCGCCCTCGTCACGGATCCCCTTCAGCACGTCAATGCGCTTCCGTAACCCCGCGCCCGGGGCCACCGACCGTACCGACCACAGGAACGCCGCGCGCTTGTCGCTCCAGTCCACGAGCTTGGAGCTCCGCTTGGTCTCACGGTCATCCGCTTCGAACAGCTCCGCCATGCGATTCGCGTTGGCTGAGCAGCCGGCATCTTTCAGCAGCAGCGCGTAGAACAGGTGAGAGCGCTCGGTCGAGTCCATCTTCAGCTCGGCCGCCAAACGCATGCCGATCAGGCACGAACGAACAGCGTGCCCCTGCGGCTGCCCCTCGGCTATATCCAGCGCGTAAGAGAGCGAGCCGATAACCCCGGAGAGTGCGATCTCGGCCACAACGGGTGTATCGGCGTGCCGCTGCCGGTACTTGAGCACCTTCAGCGGCTTGGGTGCGGCCGCTCGGCCAGGACCTGGAAGACCGACGTAAAGCCGTTCTCGAACCCGCGTCGCGCAGCGCGTACGTATAGACGCCAGATCCGCATGCGCTCCGCGCCGATCAGCGTCTGCGCCTGTTCAGCGTGCTCATCGAGGTTGCGCGCCCACTCCCGCAGGGTGCGGACGTAGTCGAGCCGGAAGCCTTCAACGTGGATCGGTTCCAGACCCGCGGCCTCAATGGCGGTGAGCACGCGGGAGACGTGCAGCGGTGCTGCGTCGGGAAACACGAAGCGCTCGGAGAACGGCCCGGCTTCCGGATCTCCGTGACGCAGGCGGGCGATGCCGTGGTTGAGCAGCCGTCCACCGGGGCGCAACACCGCGGCCAGTTGCGTCGCATAGGCGTCGACATTGGTGCTCCCGACGTGCTCCACCATGCCGATCGAGCTGACCGCATCAAACTGCTCGCCGGCGAGGTCGCGGTAGTCGGCGACGCGGATCTCCACCCGGTCTGCCAGGCCCGCGGCCGCCGCCCGTTCGCGCGCGAGCACGGCCTGCGGCTCGGAGAGCGTGATACCCGTGACGTGGACACCGTGCTCACGGGCTGCGTGTAGCGCGAAACTGCCCCATCCGCAGCCAACGTCGAGCACTCGATCGCCGGGTTTCAGCGCGAGCTTCGTGCAGACGAGCTCAAGCTTGGTGTACTGCGCTTGCTCGAGCGTCTGCGCGCCCCGGGAGAAGATCGCGCAGGAGTACGTCATCGATTCGCCGAGCAGCAGGCGGAAGAACTCGTTGGAGACGTCGTAGTGGTGCGTGACCGCGCGCCGGTCACGCTCGAGGCTGTGGCGGCGCCCGCGTGGCCGCAGCTCAGCCTCGGGCGCGCGCGGGAATGAGCGCAGTGCACCGGCTCGCACCGCGGCGGCCGCCAAGCGCGCCTTTCCACGTGTATCCAACGGCGCGACCTTGTAGGTGTCGAGCAGCTCGAGCACCGCGTCCATGTCACTGACCTCGATATCGCCGCTCACGTAAGCGCGACCCAGGCCCAGCTGGCCAGGCGCGCGCAGCAGGTGCGCGAGCGCACGGGGTGAGCGGACGCTGAACGTCGGCCCCTCCACACCGTTGCTGGGCGGCAGGCTGCTGCCGTCCCACAGCTCAACTCGAAAAGGACGGTCGGGAAGTGCCTGCTCGAGCGTCTGGCGCAGCGACGGCATGGCGCCTTGCGAGCTCACGAGGCCTGCGCAAGCCGAGGCCTGACCGCCTGGTTCTGGTCGGCCGACCGGTGGTGTGACGAAGATCGCTGCAAAATAGGCGCTTCCAGGAGCAGGGGAGGCAGGACGCGAGCCTGCAACCCCGGATTTGGAGTCTGTGGGGATCCTATCGTTTCAAAGCTTTTCAATGCGTTTCGATGCTCTCAGTCGCCAATAAACACGGGCGATTTTCGTGGCTTCGAGCGCTGAAGGCTCCCGGTTTACATCAGTTGCATGGCGACCAGCATGTAAGCCATGCCGATCGCCATGGTGATCATCGACGCACTGATATCTAACTCACCGAGCAACGAGCCGGAGGCGGCTTGAGTGCCGATCGGGGAGGCCGATAGGGTGACGCTTGACTCGCTGGCGAGTAGCCGCCAGCTGACGATCGGTGTCGTGCCGTCGAGCCGTCGGAAGAGGTCGAGTGCCCACATCACCGCTTCACCCAGCAGGTAGGCGGTGAGCAGCCATGTCATGGCGGCTGTATCCGCGCCGCGTGGACCTGACCACATGTAGAGCATTGCGCAGAGGTCGATAGAGCTCAGCATCCAGATCAGTGTGGAGATGCGACCGGTACCGCCGATCGCCCAGAGGGCCGCAACCACTCCGGTGGCCGCGAAAACGGGCTTCCAGAACACGGAGGGCACCGACAGCGGGTCGATCTGCGCCGGCGCGTACATGAACGCCATGCCTACGGCGATCAGCACGTGGCAGGCGTGCCAAGACCGCCGCTGACCTGCCGTGCGGGTCATATGACGCAGATGCGATGCTGCGACCAGACAGAACGCAGCTGTCCAGAGGACTCCCATCCACAACGGCAGCAGATGGTGAGAGTGGGTGGCCGCGCCACCGGGGAGCGGCATCTTCATGATGGCGTGCAGTGAATCGACACGGCGTTTGGTTGGCTCTGCAGCGATCCGAAGCTAGCACCGACATCGACCTGCGGCACCGTCGCTGGGCACGGCCAGATCACGCGACATGCCTCCAGATGAGGCGTTCAACCACCGTGTGAGGATGCAGCCATACGTGCCGGTACTCAAGGTGGCGGGCCTCATGCGGAGCATCGATCCGCAAGGTGAGCGTGTAGCGGCCGGCGCCTGGCAACTTGACGTTGTTGCCGTAGTACGGCCCGTCGAACGCAGACGTCGTCGGCTCCATCTCGCCGTGGTAGACAACTTTGCCGGCAGCGCTCTTGATCGTCGCGTACACCGGGGCGTATGTGATTGCCTCGCTGGTGTCCTTGTCGTCCAGCATCACCATCAGGTAGAAGCTCGAACCGGCGGCGGGGTCGACACTCCTGATGCCTTGCCCGTCGTACATGTAGAAGCGTGTCGGGGCCGCCGTCCGCGTCTGGATCCTCATTCCTTGCCAATCCGCAGTGGCGATCAGCCGCGATGGAGTCGCCCTCACGCCATTCACCGACAGATTCGTGTGAATGCTCATGCCGCTCATGCCGCTCATGCCGCCGGTCGACCCCAGTGGACCGCTGCTCGTACTCTTGTTGGCGCCGATCAGGGTCGCGGTGGCGGTATTGGCGTTCCAGTCGAAGTCCGCAGTGACGCTGTGGGGCTTGAGCCAGACGTTCTTGTATTCGGCAGTCCGCGCGAATGTCGTTGGTCCAACCAACACGCTCAGCTTGTATCGCCCGGATGCGAGGTGCGGCACATCGTTGCCGTAGTGCGGGCCCATGTACCTGGAGATCATCGGCCACTGCGTTTCACCGAACACGACCTTGCCTTTGCTGTTTGTGATCGTCGCCCAGACGCTGCTCGAGTACGCGATCGGCTCGCCCGTGCGCTCGTCGGCCAGCATGATCATCAGATGGAAGCTCGCATCTTTCGAGGGATTGACCATCTGCTCCTTTGCACCGTCGAAGACGACGAAACGGACTGGGGTCCGTGCCTGCGCCTGGATCTCCACGCCCTGCCAGTCAGCGGTCGCGAGAACCTGCGTCGCAACCGGCTTCTGACCGTCAACCTCCGGGACCGCAGCGGCTCCAGTCGAACTCATGTTCATCCCCGACATCCCCGACGAGCCAGAGTGAGCCGTCGTGCCTTTGTCCGCCGCCGCGCAGCCGGCAAGTAGCGGACAGGCGATGAGCAGCGCTAGGAGACGGCGCGAGCGCCGTCTCCTAGCGAGCCAGCCGGCCCGGCGCTGGCTGGCTGCGTCGGCGCTCACTGGTCCGCCTCGCCGTTGTACACGGCCTCGCGGTCGACGGGTCTTTTCAGGTCGTACGGCACGAGGTTGTAGAGGGTGTAAGCCATGAGAATGAACAGAGGCCCTGCGTTCGGATCGGTGGCGCCACCTTGAAAGATGCCACCGAACCCTTGGCCGACGACCCAGTAGATCAGGTTAAGCGCTGCCCCCAGGATCAAGAACTCCTTCGCACGCCAGTTCTTGGCGACCGCTATGGCGATCGCGGCGGAGATGGCGGCCAGGAGCAACGCGAGGATTACCCCGTTGCCCTTGGTGATGTTCGCGAAGCCGTCTTGCACGCTGCTGAGCCAGCTCATCCCGGAGGGCGCGGCGTTGATCGCGTTATGGATCCCGTTCGCGCCACCCGCCTCGACCAGCCACAGCCACGCCATCACCAGCCACAGGCCGGCCCAAAGCGCCCGAGCGCCACGCACGCCGAATAACCCTCCAGGTCGTCCGTTCGGCCACACGATCGCGCCGATCAGTCCATACAAGAGCACCGCGCCAGGGGCGCCGGTCAGTGGACTGGCCATCGGAATGCCGCCGATCGGCGTGGTCGCCATGAACATCATCCCGAACGCTTCACCGAACCACCACACCGCCACCACCCACAAGAACGACACCGCGATCGCGGGTTTTGTCGTGCGCTTGAAGAGGATCCCGAACCCGATCGCCACCTGAATCAGCCCAGCGCCGGTGTTGAAGATCGCCTGGTGGGACTCCATCGTCGCCGCGCCCTGGTTGACGCTGCTGGCGATCCATCCTGGCTGGCCGCCGGTCAGGCCCTGCAGGAGCTGGATGAATCCGTTGCCGTACATGAACGACTGGAACTGCAACGCACCCACCAGAACCCAGATCAGGCCAAGCACCGTCTGTGCCCGTCGTGTGCTGTCCGGCCAGAAGTAATCGCGCACTCCGATTAGACCGGACCGTTCGCCGGAATACGGACCGCCAGCGGTGCGGGAAGGTATCGCACTCATAGAGTTCTCCCTAGGAAAAATCGAGAAGAGGCCGGCGATTTTGCGCCGGCCAGGACCTAGCAGTACGCCCGCTGCCCCGGAACTCCTCGGACAGTCTCGGCGCTGTAGGAGCGTGGACCGCAGAGGGCTCAGAAAGCTGCGAGCGCGGCGGTTGGCGGACCGCGGTCCGACCATCCAGCTCGGAGCGGCGCGGGCGCAGAACGCTGCCCGAAGCTGACCACCCTCGGCGAACTACCCGACGACCGCAGGACGCCAGACCGACGGCGCAGACGGGCAAACTCGAGCAGCAGCCAGCGAGCGCCGTGCAGTGAGGCTGCGAGCACCAATCCGACCAGAAGCACCGCTGGCCCCGCCGACCATATGCCGGCCACGACCGAATGGCCAGTTGGCTGGACGAGCCCGACGGCCGGCAACGCGTGGAGGCACGCGGCCGCGACAAGGAAGGCCAAGAGAGTGAGCGAGCACAGTATCCACGAGGCGACGAAGCGCAGCGACCAGCCAGGACGTGCGGCACCAAGCGGGAGCCCACGTCCGCTCTCACGCAAGCACCAGCCTGCGCCCGTCCCCACTAATACGACGGCCCAGAGCCGGCCGGCGCCATGAAGGGCCACGGCAAACGCGGCGAGGTGCGTAATCAGGTAGCGAAGCTCGTAAACGGCCAGCGCTGCAGGCAGAACTCGCAGCAACGGGATGGGGCCGGCAGGCCGCTGGTCGCGGCCCCTCCCGCGAAGCTCACGCACTTGCCAACGCTGGCTGTGTTCGTTCAAAGCCGACAAACCAGACGCAGCATATATCCCAGCCGCGCTTCAACGACGCATGCTGGGCACGTCAACATAGAAGCGGCGGACGCCCTCGATGTCACGGTCCGCAGATGCACGTGACCGATCCGAACGGTCAGGCTCTGGCGAACTCAAGGTCCACGTCGATTGTGACGTCCCAGCCGGTGCCGGCCGCGATCTCCAGGCCGAACTCACGGCGGTCCACCGTGGTGGTCAGGGAGAGTCCGAGCAGCTCCGCGGTGCTCTTGTCCGCGCGGGTGACCTGTTGCGGGCCGGTAACGGTGCCGCTCGCGTTGATCGGCTTGGTCACGCCCTTGATCGTGATCTCCCCGTGGAGGTGGACGTGGCCGTCCTCGTGAGCGTGGATGTCGGTTGACCGGAAGCTGAGATTCGGGTGGTTGGCTACGTCTAGGAAGCCCTCGGAGAGCAGGTGCTCCTTGAAGACAGGGAGGCCTATCTGCAGGCCCTGCACCGGCACGGAGCCGGACAGCACGCCATTCTCGAGGCTACCGGTCACGCCCAACAGTGACGCGCGGAATGTGGCCACCAGGTTGTGGTTGACGCTGATGTTGACGGTCGAATGAACTCCGTCGATGTTCCAGGTTCCGGCGGCCGGGATCGAGGGGGCGGTTGTGATGCTCATAAGTCTCCTTGGCGTCGGGGTTGACAGCTCCGGCATGGACGCGCGGTGCTTGGCGCGCCGATGCAGGATGTTAGGTGGCCGATAGTTTCGCACCAAATCGATCAAGTTAGATATAATTGTAAATCCGTCTCGTCACCCTGATCTCTGGCCCGGCCTATCCAAAAACACGAATGACGGCTGCGGCCCACCATATATCTCAGCGTGAGGCGCTTGAGGCGGAAGCGGTGTTCGTGATTCGCGAGGTGGCGGCGGAGCTGAGCCGTCCGGTGCTGCTCTTCAGCGGTGGAAAGGATTCGATCGTGCTGCTGCGCCTCGCGGAGAAGGCGTTCCGGCCGCTGCCGCTGCCGTTTCCGATCCTGCACGTCGACACCGGGCATAACTTCCCCGAGGTGATCGAGTTCCGCGACCGTCGGATCGCAACGGGGGGGCACCGGTTGATAGTCGCATCTGTCCAGGATTCGATCGATCACGGCCGTGCGCGGGAGGAGTCGTCAGGCGGATCTCGCAATCGGCTGCAGACGGTCACGCTGCTTGACGCGTTGGAGGAGCACCGATTCGATGCGGCGTTCGGCGGGGCTAGACGCGACGAGGAGCGGGCGCGCGCGAAAGAGCGCGTGCTCTCGTTCCGTGATGAGTTCGGCCAATGGGAGCCTCGAGCTCAACGCCCGGAACCTTGGTTGCTCTGCAACGCCCAGATTCGCCGCGGTGAGCAGATCCGCGTGTTCCCGCTGAGCAACTGGACGGAGCTCGATGTGTGGCGTTACATTCAGGCCGAGCAGCTGGAACTGCCGTCGCTCTATTTCGTCCACCGCCGACGAGTGATCGAGCGCGACGGGCTATTGCTCGCAGAGTCTGAGTGGATCAAGCCCCAAGCCGGCGAGCAGGTCGAGGAGGCCAGCGTTCGCTATCGGACGGTCGGTGATCTCACGGTTACCGGCGCAGTTCGATCGGAGGCCGATGATGTGGCCACGGTGATCGCCGAGACTGCAGCGTCGGGGATCTCAGAGCGAGGGCAGACTCGAGCCGACGATCGCGTCTCGGTGGCGGCGATGGAAGATCGCAAGCGCGAGGGTTACTTTTGAGCGCCCTGGCGTCTAGAGCTAACGGGCAGCGGGATCTGCTGCGGCTCGCGACTGCGGGGTCGGTGGACGACGGCAAGAGCACCCTGATCGGTCGGCTCCTGCTCGACACCGGCTCGTTGCTGAGTGATCACCTTGACGAAGTGTCGGGCGGTGGAGCGGGACCCGACCTGGCGGCGCTCACCGACGGCCTGCGTGCCGAGCGCGAGCAGGGAATCACGATCGACGTGGCCTACCGGTTCTTCTACACCGACCGGCGCTCCTTCATCCTCGCCGACACGCCTGGTCACGAGCGCTACACGCGCAACATGTTCACCGGCGCGTCGACAGCCGATGTGGCGGTGGTGCTGGTCGATGCCCGCCACGGCGCGGTCAGGCAGACCCGCCGTCACGCGAACATCGCTGCGCTTCTGGGGATCGAGCATGTCGTTGCCTGCGTCAACAAGATGGATCTGGTCGATTGGGATCAGAAACGCTTCGCCCTGATCGATGAGCAGGTACACGACCTTGCCAGGCGTCTGGGGATACCGGATCTGGCTGTGATTCCGATCAGCGCGCTGCATGGTGACAACGTTGCGTCCTCATCTACCAATACGCCGTTCTACGCCGGGCCCACTTTGCTGCAGTATCTCGAGGAGGTCGACATCCAGGGCAGTCGCGACCTCTGGCGGTTACGACTGCCGATCCAGTGGGTGGGCCGGCCGGCTGACGGCGCCCCACGGCTCTACACAGGGAGGATGTTTGGCGGAACGCTGCGCGCCGGTGATCAGGTCGTGGTGCTCCCGTCAGGCGTCGCCACGACCGTCACCGAGATAGACGTCCTGGCCGATCGTCCCGCCGAGGCGCTGCCACCGCTCTCGGTGACTCTGAAACTCGCCGATCAGCTGGATGTCGGCCGCGGTGACATGCTCGTCGGACCGGAGGATCGGCCGCCGAGCGCACGCGAGCTTGAGTGCACCGTCTGCTGGATGGGTGACGAGCCGCTGCACGTCGGCAGGCGCTACGCGCTCAAGCACACGAGCCGTACCGTGCGTGCCACCGTACTTGAAATAGTCGATCGCACCGACCCTGAAACGCTCGAGCGTGAGCTCGATCCCATCACACTCGTGCTCAACGACATCGGCCAGGTCAGGATGCGAACCAGCGCGCCGGTGTTCGCCGATCCGTACGCGCAGAACCGGGAGACGGGCTCGTTCATCTTGATTGATGAGGCGAGCAACGAGACGGTGGCGGCTGGGGTGATCCGCACGGCGCGGGAGATCGAGAGCGGTCGCGCAAACCGGCGTGACGTAACCTGGCATCCGTCTGCTCTCGATCGCGATGACCGCTGGCTGGCAATCGATCAGCGCGGAGCCACTGTGCTGCTGACCGGGCTCTCAGCGTCCGGCAAGTCGACGATCGCGGTCGCGCTTGAGCGGCGACTGGTGGAGAGGGGCCAGTCGGCTTATCTGCTTGACGGCGACAACATCAGGATCGGGCTATCGGAGGATCTGGGATTTTCACCGGCCGAGCGGACCGAGCACATCCGCCGAGTCGGCCAAGTGGCGCGGCTGATGGCGGACGGGGGGACGATCGCGGTGGCATCGTTGATCTCGCCGTTGGCCGCTGACCGTGACCATCTGCGATCAGCACACGCGGAAGCTGACCTGCCGTTCATAGAGGTGTTCGTCGACACGCCTCTTGACGAGTGTGCGCGGCGGGATCCCAAAGGCCTCTACGCCAAGGCGCTGGCAGGACAGATCAAGGGCTTCACCGGCATCGATGCTCCGTATGAGCGACCCGAGCAGCCCGAACTACGAATCGACACCACTCTGATCAGCGTCGACGATGCGGTAGCCCAGATCATCGATCTGCTGCGAGCCCGTCCGAACATCCTGGCCAAGGGCGCGACGATGAGGATCTCGGCCAAGGCCGACTACGCGGTCCGAGCCGCGGTCGAGCTGGCGGCTGCGAGTGGCCGTGCCGACGGCCTCACTGCCGCAGCGATCGCCACAACACAGGCGATTCCGTTCAGGTTCTTGGAGAACATCCTCTCCGAGATGAGTACCGCTGGCATCGCGCAGAGCAAGCGTGGACCAGAGCGCAGCTACAGGCTGGCCAAGCCACCTCAGGAGATTACGATCGCCGACGTGATTCGAGCGGTCGAGGGACCACTCGCCACCGTTCATGGGGTAAGACCAGAGGAGGCAACTTACCCCGGAGCGGCTGGGGAGCTCGCGCGGGTATGGATCGCTATACGCAAGAACTTGCGTGATGTAGTCGAGCATGTGACGCTCGCCGACGTGGCGGGAGCGAGCCTGCCGGAGTTGATCACTCGCCTGGCCAGCGACTCCGAAGCCTGGGTGACGCGATAGTCGCGCCGCGGTCAAAAGGCCGGGTAAGCCTCGGCAGCTGAGATGGCCCCGCTCAGAGCGCGATCGCCGAGTCGCCTCCGGCAATCAGCCGCGTGGGCTCGTCGGCCGAGCGTTGAGTCTGCGAGTTGATCCTCGCTCCCACCGGCGCCGCGACCGGCCCAAGCAGGAGCGGGTCGCCGGTCTCAACCATCCATCGGTGCAGGCGCTCGCGCAGGTTGGCCAGCACCGGCGCGTACGCCTCGTTGTCGATGACATTGCGGCCCTCGCCGGGATTGAAGAAGAGGTCGTGAAGCGCCTCTCGGGCGACTGGTCGCTCCGCCCAGCCTCGCTCGAGGTATGCGTCCTTGCTCGGGCTGTCGTCGCAGTTTGGAAGCACCGGATAGGGGTAATCGTCGAACCGGCGCACGTACTTGTAACGGTCGGTTCTGATTGCCCGCTGAGGCTCGTATGCGGCGTGGTAAGTCAGTTCCGCGAAGATCTCAGGCCGCGTTTCCGGGTCCTCGCCACCCTGTACCAGTGGCACCAGCGACCGGCCGATGGCCCACTCGGGCGCCGGGATCCCGGCTGCCTCGCAGACGGTCGGGAAAACGTCGATGTGAGAGACCAGCTCGTCGAGCGCGCGCCCTCCGTAGAAGCCAGGTCCGCGAAGAATCAGGCTGACCCCGATGCCGCGATCGAGGAGGCTGGCCTTTGCTGTCGGGAATGCCAGTCCGTGGTCTGTCGTGAAGATCACCAGCGTCCGCTCGTCGAGTCCGTTCTGGTGCAGCGCGTTGAGCACCGCGCCAACACCGTGGTCCAGACTCCGGGCGCTCGCCTTATAAGAAGCGATGTCCTCTCGGATCTCCGGCGTGTCGGGAAGGAAGGGTGGCGGCAGCGAGTAGACGCGGTCGCGCACCGAGCTCGGCTCAAAGAAGCTGCGATGCGTCTCAAAGAATCCAACCGACATGAAGAACGGCTCCGGGATGCCGCCACGGAGCGCCTCGATCGCAGCCGGTCCGACCGAATTGACGCGTGTGTCAGCAATGTCATGGACAACGTCGTAACCGAGCACATCCGGATCCGCGGAGATGTGCTGCTCCCCGATCAGCTCGGAGTGATAGCCATTCGCCATCAACACACGCACCAGCTGATGGTCGTAGTCGACCAGGGAGAACCCTCGATGGGCAAGCCCCATCATCCCGTTGGTGTGACAGTACTCGCCGGTCAGCAACGCAGCGCGCGAACCTGAGCAGGATGGGGCGGCGCAGAACGCGTTGCGGAACATGATTCCTTGGTCGGCGAGCCATTGGATGTTCGGGGTCGGGATCTGGTGGCCGTAGGGCTGCACATAGCGCCCCGTGTCATGGGAGTGGAGATAGAGGATGTTGGGCTGCATCAGACGGTCGTGCGCGCGGCGGCGTCCTGATCGTACGTCGCGCGCCAAACAGCATTGAGGTCGTCGGACTGGCGCAGCAGTGAGCTGCTTGGCTCCCAGGCGGCCGGCAGCTCGACGCCAATGTGGTCCGCGACCCTTGCCACTGCGTCTCCAGGGCTCGGCGCAATGTCGTCCTCGTAGTGGAGTTCGAGCGGCTCAAGCCCGGCGCCGGCGAAGAACCGAGCCCACGCTCGGTCGTCGGCAGCCAACCTGCGGCTCAGGTGTTCGATAGCTTCGAAGCTGTACTTGAGCTGTTGACTGGGGTCCCCGTCGTCCTGGCGCTCTCGCCGCCAGGTGCGCGTCTGCAGCGCGCGCCAGAGACTGATCGCCTGCTGGGTCTTGTCGCGGCGGCGGACCCATATGTAGCTCGGGCGTCCGAATAGGGCCTTCAGCAGCTCAACGCCCTCAAGGCCGGCCAACTCGGGCAAAGCTGCGGCATGCCACTCCATCTGCGGCAGCTGGTTCCACATCAGCTTCGTGGAGAAGACGCCGTTGGCCGTTGTCCCCAGCCGGAAGGTGCGCTCAAGATGAGCCTGCCAACCGTCAACGAGTCTCAGGTCGGAGTACTCAGGAGCGTCAGTGGGTTGACGATCTTGGCGGATGCCGACGCCGGTGCGGGGCAGCCCGGCCAGGAAGAAACCGGGGTGTGGCGGCAGCTCTGTCTCGGCCATGCCCTCAAAGAACTCCTGAGGATTCCCTGCCACTCCGGTTCCGGCCAAGAGGCTGCAAAGATAGGTGCTGCCGCTACGCTGCGTCGAGCAGACAATGTAAGCGTGATCGGGTCTTGGAATCGCCATCAGCGGACTCTCCTCCCTGATCAGCGAGAGGAGGTGGTGACGGCGCTGAACAGATCCTGTACCGGTGGCCGCGGATCAGGATCCGGCGATACGTAGCCGTCGATGGTCGCGTATTGCCAGCGCGGACCATCGACGATCAAGGCCTCGAGGGCACGTAGGATGGCCGCGACGTCGTCGCCTCCCGTTCCCAGGCCAATGCTGGCACGAACGGCGCCTGATTCGCCAAGATCGAACCGCGCCAGAAGCGGATGGGCGCAGAACCTTCCGCCGCGGACACCGATCCCGTGCTCCGCCGAGAGGTAGGCGGCGACCAGGTCTGGGCGGTAGCCGGGGACGTTGAAACTGACCACGCCGACGACATCGGGGTGGTCACGCCAGATCCTCAGCTCCTGGATCTCCAGCCGATGCAGGCCCGCGAGCAGCTGCTGGTAGAGCGCCATTTCGTGCTCGATGATCGCTTCGAAGCCGAGTTCAGATAGGGCTTTGAAGGCCGATCCGAGCGAGACGGCTCCCGCGAGGTTGGGTGTCCCACCCTCGTGCCGAGCCGGACTGAGCTTCCATTGGACTGCGTCGAGTGAGACGTCGAGGACCGCGCCGCCGCCCGGCTGATGAGGAGGCGCCTCGTCGAGCCAGTCGCGCCTGCCGATCAATGCCCCGGCACCGTAGGGTGCATAGAGCTTGTGCCCGGAGCAGGCCACATAGTCGACGCCGGAGGCCTTGAGGTCGAGCGGGCGATGCGGGACCAGTTGCGCTCCGTCCACGGCCAGCCGGGCACCGTGCCGGTGAGCCAACGCAGCGAGTTGATCGAGCGGTGGGCATTCGCCGGTCACGTTTGATGCGCCGGTTACGGCAAGCAGCGCGGCTGGTGCTCGTCTGAGCTCGTCCTCAAGCGCTATCAGAGTTGCGGGAAACGTCTCCTGGGCACGTATCGCTGACCAGGCACCGCCACGCCAGGGTAGGAGGTTGGCGTGATGCTCGATATCTAGGTGGACGACCCGTCCCGGTACTGAACGTGCGAGCAGGATAAGGGCATCGGTCGTATTGCGCGTGAAGATCACCGCATCATCGGAGCGCGCATGCGTAGCCTCAGCGACGGCCTCCCGAGCCTGCTCGTAGGCCGCGGTGCTGGCTCGAGACAGGTAGCTCTGACCCCGGTGGATGCTGGCGTAGTAGGACATCGTCGTAGTGACTGTGCGGTGCACGCGGGCTAGGGGAGGCGCACTGGCCGCGTAGTCGAAGTTGACGAACGGGGCCGTAGTGCCGTCCACCAACGGAACCTGCGTAACAGCGTCGGCGAGCTCCGCCAGCGGCGTGCGGTGGTCTGCGATCTCCTGCGCGATGGAGCTCTCGATGGGGATTCGGCGTTCGGTTTCCAGAGAGTTCATCGTGGTCCTGGAAGAGATAGCGGTTGGGCCTAGACCGGTACTTGACGCAGGATGACGCCGACCGTGTCTATATTCAACTAAGTCGATTGACTTTACGAGAATAGCGGAAATCCAGTCGACATTCACGGTATTGCTCTTGAACTCACCCCGCGACAGGGAGTATCCGAAATGTTCTTCCGACAGATCATCCACGAGGATCTCGGCTGTGCGTCATACGTCGTCGCCGACTCCGGTGAGGCGATTGTGGTCGACCCGAAGTGGGTCATTGACGACTACTTGACCATCGCTGCTGAGGCCCGAGCATCGATCATGCACATAGGCGAGACCCACTTTCACGCAGACCACGTCTCGGGGCGCAGTCGTCTCGCCGACGCGACCGGGGCTGCCGCCCACGTGCCGGCTGAGCCTGGCCGGCCAGATGCGGGCGGGCTGAGCGATGGGGATGTCATCACGGTCGGCAACGCTGAGATTCGCGTGCTCGCGGCCCCCGGTCACAGGCCGGAGCACCTCGCCTTCCTTGTCACCGATGTCTCCGATCCTGAGGCCACGCCCAAACTGCTTGCGGGCGATTCCCTGCTGATCGGTGAGCTGGCGCGTCCGGACCTTGCCGTAGATGCCGATGCGGGCGCGCGTGAGCTGTTCGGCACAGCCAAGCGCCTAACCGCGCTGGGTGACAGCGTCGAGCTGTGGCCGGGGCACGTCGGTGCATCGCTTTGCGGTAGCGGCGCGCTGACCGACGAGACCTCGTCGACGATCGGCGCCGAGTTGGCCCGTAACCGCCTGCTTGGCATTGCGAACGCCGATGAGTTCGCTGCAGAGATCAACCGCTCTGTGCCGGCGCGGCCGGGCCGGGTGCCGCAGGTTGTCGCCCTGAACGTGGCTGGCGCCCGCGCCCCACGGCCTTGGCACGAGCTCGATGACGAGGAACTCGCAGCCGCCGTCGTGGACGGCGCCTGCGTGGTCGATCTCCGCGCGCCTGAGGTCTTTGACGATGCCCACCTGCGCGGGGCGATCAACCTGCCCTTCACCGCTAAGGGCGTCGGGACCAGGGCGGGATGGGTTTCGCGCGATGAGGACGCGATCGTGCTGGTCGTGCCGTCGCGGGAGGTTGGCGTGTCCGTGGTCGACCGCCTCCTGGCCGCAGGCGTATGGAACCTCGCCGGCGTCACGCTGGCCGACCCGGCTGCTTGGGAGCAGAGCGGCCTTGCCGTTCGGAGCACCGTCGCGCTGCGCCCAGATGAGCTCGCGTCTCGCCTCTCGTCATCTGAACTCGTTCTCATTGATGTCCGTGACGCGAACGAGTGGGAAGCCGGCCACGTCCGTGACTCGCTCCATCTGCCGCTTTCCGTCCTGCGTGACGGTACCGCGGCGGTCAGCGGCCTCGGCGACCGCCCGCTGGCGGTCGCTTGTGCCCACGGGCAGCGTGCTGCAGTGGCCGCGAGCGTTCTGCGTCGCCATGGGCGGCTTGACGTTGTCCGGGTGCTTGGCGGGATTGGTGATCTCGCCGACCGCGGCGTGGCGCTCGTATCCGAGACGCTGGCCGTCTGAGGCCTTCCGAGACACGTGGACCGGACTGAACGCGGTGGACCGGACTGAACGCGAACGCGGCCTCGGGCTTCGGCCGTCCCAGCGGACTCTGTGTGCGTCTGGGGCCCCATCTCCGATGGCCTCGCGACACGGATCACGCTCTCTTATGCGTCCATTCGCAAAACGTCGTTGGACATGAGCGCCGAAGTGGAGGAGTCTCGCTCCCATGAGCACGATCGAGATCTCACAGACGCAGCAAGCCGAATCCGAGCAGTATCTGGAGCGCTGGAACGAGGCGCGTCGGACGCGTGAACGTCAGCGCCGTGATCCGGACTCGTACATCTCATATGCGTCCTTTCAGAAGCTGAGCGCTGAGCGGCGCCGATTCGACGGCATCCCGGGGGAGTGGCGCCTCACACCCGATGGGCCCGAGGTGAACATCGCTGCTGATGAGACCCTCGAGATCGACAGCCAGATCGTTACCGGGATCCGGAGCTTCGGTCCCAGCAAGGAGCGCGAGTTCCGTCGCGTCGCAAAGCACGGCGAGGTGATCCTCGAGCTTTCCCGTCGCGGGGGGCAGGATCTGCTGCGCACCCTAGATCCTGCCTACGGCGGGCGTCAGATCGTACGGTATGACCACACACCAGCCTATGAGCCGGACTCGAAGTGGATCGTCGAGGGCGAGTTCGTCCCGTTCGAGGAGTTACGCCCGACCGAGGTGCCGGCCACGATCGGGGACATCGTCCATGTACATCCGGCAGTCGGCGAGATCGTCTTCCAGCTTGGCGGCGCCGAGCACCGCCTGCTTCTGCTCGCCCGTGACACCGCGCAGGCGCAGCAGCCCGGCACGGCGTTTGCGACCTTCACGGACGGCACCAGCGGTACCACCACCGACCCGCACGGGCGCAGCATAGAGGTCGAGCATCAGGGCAATCGCGGCCTGGTGACCGTCGACTTCAATTTTGCCCGCAACATCCAGCGTCCCTATACGCGGTTTGCACCCTGCCCCCTGGCACCTCTCGGTAACCATCTCGACGTGGCGGTCGAGGCCGGTGAGCAGCTCCCAGTGTTCAAGCGCTTGACGATCTAGGGTCGGCCGACCATATCCCTGCCTCAAACGGACAGGGCTTCCAGCTCGTCGCGGAGTTCTCGGCGCTGCACGCCGTCAAGTGCCTTGCCTGAGAGCGTTGGCGTTGAGCCGATCAGCAGGCGCGTGTAGAGGTGCTTCGGTGTGGTCGCGAGCATTCGCGTCGCTCCGTGCTCTACGACTTTGCCGCGGTAGAGCACGTAGGTGCGGTCGGTAATGCCGATGACCGAGCCAATGTCGTGGGAGATGTAGAGGAGGCCGACGCTATCGGAGCGCAACGACAGGAGCATTTCCAGCACCTGCACGCGGGTTGCGGCGTCGAGAGCGCTCACGGGTTCGTCGAGGATGATCAGCTTCGGCTGCGAGATCAGCGCTCTGGCGATCGCGGCTCGCTGGCGCTGGCCACCCGAGATCTCCGCGGGGAAGCGATCGAGCAGCCCCTCGTCCAGCCGGACCTCCGCGGCCTGGGCGCACACCGCCGCCTTGATCTCGTCCTTGGATAAGCCGCTCCTGATCCGCAGCGGCTCGGAGATCGAGTCGCCGATCACTACGTCCGGGTCGAGGCTGCGGAGCGGATCCTGGAAGACGTACTGCACGACACCGCGCCTGCGGAAGTCCCGCCATTGCGACCCCGAGAAGTCGGTGACCTCCTCGCCGGCGACGCGGATCTGGCCGCCAGCTACGTGTGCCAGCCCCAGCACGGCGCGTGCGATTGTCGTCTTGCCGGAGCCGCTCTCGCCGATCAGGCCGACGATCTCACCGGCATGAACCTGGAGGTCGACGGAGTCGATCACCTGCTTCCTTTCACGCCGCTTGCCGAATTTGACCTGGATATTCTCGACGTTCAGCAGAGGAGTCGTCTCAGGCAACTTCGAGCTCCTGCGACTCGAAGATGCGGTCTAGGCCATAGCGTTCGTGCTCGGAGATGAGCAGTTTGGTGTACTCGTCTTGGGGCGAGTGCAGGACCTCGGCGGTGGGGCCGTACTCGACGATCTCCCCGGAGCGCATGACGAGTACCTCGTCGCAGATCTGCGCGACCACGGCGAGGTCGTGCGAGACGACCACGAGTGAGAGGCCGTCGCGTTCCTTGAGCTCGGTCAGCAGGTCGAGGACCTCGGCCTGGACGGTCACGTCGAGAGCGGTCGTCGCCTCGTCGGCGATCAGGATCTTGGGACCGGGGGCGATCGCGGCCGCGATCACGACACGCTGCAGCATCCCGCCGGAGAGCTCGTGAACGTACTGGTCGTAGACGAGCTCGGGGTCGCGGAGGTGGACGGCTCTCAACAGCCGCAGCGTTTCCTCCTTGGCCTGCTTGCGCGAGAGTCCGTTCTTGACGCGCAGGACCTCATTGATCTGCTTGCCGAGTCGGATCGACGGGTTGAGGTAGGAGCCGGGATCCTGGAAGACGGCGGAGATGACATTGCCCCGGACGTCGACCCAGCCCTGCTTACCAAAGCTGGCGGTATTCGCGCCGAAGATCTCGACCGTACCGCTCGAGAGTTCGACCTGCGTGGGGAGGATCCCCAGCACGGCGGCGCACGTGAGCGTCTTGCCGCTCCCTGACTCCCCGACGATCCCGAGTGTCCCGCCGCGCCGGAGCGTGAAGCTGACGCCGCGAACGAGATCGGCTTCGGGGAACGTGCCGCGGATCCGGAGATCGTGGACCTGCACCGCGATCTCGTCCTCAGCTGCAACCAGATCAACCAAGTTCGCCTCCCTTCCGGAGTCCGATGCGTGCTCGAGAGGCGAGTGTCACCCGTGCTGCCTTTCTGGCAGCGCGGGCGCTCAACAGCTGGCGTCCAGCCTCGCCCGATACGTCGCGGACGGCGTCCGCGAAGAGGTTGCAGCCCAGTACCGCCGCGAGGATCACCACGACCGGCACGATCGGGGCCAGCGGTTGGATCGCGATGTACTGCAGGTCGGCGGCAAGGATGCCGCCCCAGGTCGCCGCCGGGGGCTGCACGCCGATCCCGAGGAACGTGAGGCTCGCAATGACTACCAGTCCCGTCGCCATCGTGGTTGAGAGCGCGATCGAGATCGGGGGGAGGACCTTAGCGAGGAAATGCTTGCGCATCACCCATGCGGTCGAGGCTCCGGAGAGGGTCGCTGCCTCCACGTACTGCGACTGTGCCACCGACAGTGCCGAGGATCGCGCAACCCGAAAGAACACCGGCGAGAGCAGGATGCCCACGGCGAACATCGACTGGATGACGCCGTTGCCGAGCAGCGCCGTCATCGCGACGGCGAAGACAAGGAAAGGAAGAGCGATCAGCGTGTCGACGACCCGCAGGCTCACCCACTCGAACCCGCGCCCGAGGTACACGGATAGCAGCCCCGGGATGGCGCCAACGACGAACGCGATCACGACAACCATCAGTGCGCCCAGAACGCTGAGCGTCGAGCCCGAGAGCATTCGGCTGAGAACGTCACGGCCGACGTAGTCGGTGCCGAGCAGATGCGACGCGGACGGACCCTCGAGCTGGGCAGCGACCGTGGTGTTGGGGCTGTCCGGGGAGAGCAGGGGCCCAAAGATCGCGAGGAAGAAGATGATCCCGAGCAGCACGACGGCTATGCGGCCGCTCGGCAAACGTACGGCGTTCCTAAGCATCGTCAGGTTCCTCGCGAAGCCGATGGGATGAGGGCGTTGAGGATGATGTTCACGACCATGTTGAAGATCACCACTAGGATCACCGCGACAACGAGCACGGCCTGGACCGACGGGACGTCACCCTGGACCGCGGCCTGGGTCGCGAACTGGCCGTAGCCGGAGAGCTGGAATATCGACTCGGTCACGACGGCACCGCCGAGCAGGGCAGGAAACTTGAGGCCGAGGACCGCGATCGAGGGGCCGATGGCGTTGCGCAGTGTGTGGACCCAGAAGACGCGGCGGCCGCTGAGCCCGCGGACGACGGCGCCGGTGACGTAGTGCTGGCGCTTGGCTGAGACGAGCCCGATCCGTAGCTGCCGCGCCACGTCGGCAACGGTGTCGAAGCTGAGCGCGACTGCAGGCAGGATGATGTGGCTGAACCACTGCCCGAAGCCCTGGCTCATCGAGACATAGCCGGCGGCCGGCAGCAGATGCAGTGAAGTGGCGAAGAGATCGATGAGGACGACTCCGACGATGAACGGCGGCAGCGTTGAGATCGTCGCCGAGAGGATCGTCACGAGGCGGTCGACCCAGGTGTTCTGGAACCTGGCGGCGAGCGCTCCCAGAGCGAAGCCGAACACGATGCCGATGAGCAACGCGAGGCCCGCGGCCGAAAGGGTGATGATCGCCCGCCCCTCGAGCAGAGTGCTCACCGGGTTGTTGTTGGCCCAACTCCTGCCGAGGTTGCCTGACAGGACATGCCCGAGCCAGGTGAAGTACTGGTCGAAGAACGGCCGGGTGAGTCCCCACTTCTGCTCCAGCGCGTGGACGGCCGAGAGGCTCGCACCGTCGCCGAGCTGCAGCGGCGCGGGGTTCAGACCGCTTATTGACCCGAGCAGGAACGTGAAGAACGAGCCGAGCAGAAAAACGGGTACGAACGCGGCAAGCAGCCGCCAGATGGCGCCCGCGAGCTGTCGCGAGCGGTGGCGGATGATCAACGAGCCCCGGTGAGGGGCGAGCGCGATCGACGCCGTTGCCATTAGCTCACCTCCTCCGCAGCTGGGGGTGGATCTCCGTGGCTATCAGCTCGAGCGACTCGTCCTGGGCACTGGAGCCTGCGGCCACGAAGGGGAGGTTGAAGAGGTAGTTCGTCGACCGCGCGACGGCCACGTCGCGGTTCAGCGCTTCAATCACGTCGTCTACAGAGCCGAAGGCGACGTCGCCTTTTGTGAGGAACTCCGAGACCGACTGGGCATCGAGGCTCTCAGGGCCGACGGGATGGCCTTCAGGGCGGGCCTCGAAGTCGGCGATCGCGGTCGCGATCGCCTGCTCGCGCGAGGAGCCGATCAGCAGCGACCGAGAAATCCCGATGCGTGGCTGGCTGCCGAAGTGGTCGAACTGCTCGAGGTAGCTGTCGATGAGCGGCGACTGGACTTCGCCCGCGACCCCGTCTTGGACCGTGCGGAAAAGCATCAGGCCGTCCCCGGCCCGGCCGGCGGCCGCCGCGGTCGCGTGGTTGCCGGTCGCCTGCCAGATGCGATCGAGCAGATCGGTCGCCGGCGGGTAGATCGAGACCTCTTTGTCGCCGGCGCGGATCGGCTCGCCGAGCGCGGCCTTCAGCGCCCCAACCGCCTGGGTGAAGATCCCGTTGCGGTCGCCCTCGTCGAGACCGAACGCGTTGTAGGCGTCGGTGGAGAAGCCCCGTGGGTTGCCCTTGCCAACACCGAGCTCGAGACGGTAATCGGAGAGCACGTTGACGATCGCCGCCGACTCAGCGACTCGGATCGGGTTGTCGAAGGCCAGCGGCACGACAGCCGTCCCGAGCCGGATGCGGTCCGTAGCCTGCGCCGCCGCCGCGAGGAACGTGAGCGCCGCCGGCAGTGCGATGAGTGGGTTGAAGTGCGCTTCGGCGACCCACGCATACGAATATCCGAGGGCTTCAGCGGTCAGGATCGAGTTCAGCGCGAAACGGTAGGTGTCCCGCGGATCGGCGACAGCGGGCGTCGACAGGAAGATCGACAGCTCCCCGCGATCGGTCTGGTTCTGTCGGTCGTCTGTCGTGAGCGCCGGGTCGGCGCTGGTTGTGGACATGGTCTGTGCTCCTTGGTCTGAACGGGGCCGGTGGCGGCCGTGGGTTGGCCGCCACCGGTAGGTCTCTCGGCGTGTCGGCTGCTACTTCACCGTTACGCCGTTCCAGCGGAACACGCCGTCGATCAGCGGGAACGCGGAGAACGCCGTCGTGGTCGCGTACGCCTGTGGCTCTGTGAAGAGGGTGATCGTCGATCCTGTCTCCACACCGACCTTGGTCAGGTTTTGCAGCGCGGCTCCGTACTTCGGCGATGTGATCGAAATCGCGAGCACTTTCTTCTCCGCGGCCGCGAACTGCGACGTCTCTCGCGGGGCACTTAGGTTCAGGATTCCGGAGCTCCCGTAATGCTCGTTGAGCGCCTCGACCTTCGAGTCTCGGCCGACGTACCCGTAGAACGCGGCCGTGTCGGTCTTGCCGTAGTAGCCGGCATAGAACGCGGTGATCGTCTGCGGATCGATTGTCGCGTTGATCCCGACAGCCTTGAGCTGCTGCTGCACCAGCTCAGGCCCACCGGTGTTCAGAGACGAGATGACGTTGATTGTGAGGTTGATCTGGCCGGCCTTGTAGCCGGCCTTGGCGAGCAGCTGTTTCGCCTTGGTGGGGTTGTAGCTATAGACGCTGTTAAGCGACTGGTTATACGCCGGGGAGGTCTTTGGAAACGGCTGTACCGACGCGGTCGCAATCCCGAAGCCAAGCTGGCTCACCAACTGCTTGCGGTTGATCGCGTCCTCGACGGCCTCCACAACCAGCCGGTTCTTGAATGGGGCCTTATTGAAGTTCAAGCTCAGAAAGTCGGCCGCCCAGCCGGCCGCCGTATTTGCCACGACCTTGAGGCCGTCCTTGCGGGCGAGAGTGATGTCCTGTGGTGGCAGGCTGGTGACAAAGTTGTACGTCCCGCTTTCGAGGCCCGAGAGGACCGTTGCCGGATTGACCTGTAGGAAGAGGTTGACCTTCTGGACGTGGATGTCCTTGGCGTCCCAGTAGCCGCCCCATTTCTCTACCGTCAGCTCTGAGTCCGGCACAAGCTTGACCAGCTTGAAGGGACCGGCACCAACCGGATCGTTCGAGTTAAGTCCGGCGAGGTTGGCCTTGGCCGCCTTCTCACTCGCGAGCAGGCTCGTGCGGTTGGCCAAGATGTAGGGGATCTGGTAGTCGACCTGTGTCAGATTCAGGCGCAGCTGAGTGGCGCTCAGCACCGTCTCCGACTTGATATCGGCGTAGTCAGCCGTCAGCGCCGAGTTGGTCTGCGTCTTCGCGCGGTTGATGTCGAAAGCGACGGCCTGGGCGTTGAGCGGCGAGCCGTCCTGGAAGGTCAGACCCTTGCGGAGCGTGATCGTGACAGCGGTGCCCTTTGAGTTGTACTTGTAGCTGGTCGCGAGCGCGGGCTCGACCTGGTCGTGGGCGTTGAGCGTGAACAGAGGCTCGTAGATCAGCGACAGGAGCTGCGTCGCGGAGGTGGCGCCGACGACGACCGGATCCCAGTCAGGCTCGTCCGAGTAGTACCCCCAGTTCACCGTTCTGTCCGAACCTGTAGACGCTGAGCTGCGCAGCGAGCTGCTCGCGGTCGCGGACGACCCGCCCATCACCGTAACGGCCACATAAGCGGCCAAGACGGCCGCCGAGACGGCGACCGTCCGGATCGGACGGCGTGACACATATCTCTTCATTCCAGGCTCCTAGGATCTTTCTCCGGCGGACGGTCCGCCATCGGCTCTATGGGTCCGCCGCGTGGAGCCGCGCCGGACCGGGGTGGTTTCATAAGTATCTTGACCGACTTAGTGAAGATTGTCTAACCACGTTTCGTTATCCGGCTCATCACGAAACATGCTCGGACGCGTCCTTCCGGTCAGGTCCTGGAGGGGTGAGCGCAGTCCGACTCCGGTCCAAACGCCGGCATGCCGGGGCACGGTCACACCGTGGCGCCGACCCGGTCATGGTCGGCGACTGCGATGGCGCCGAGCACGCAGTCGAACACCGCAGCCGGACCGCCCTCGGGCAGGTCCTGGCCGCGCCAGGCGACGTGTTGGTCGGGACGGATGAGCACAGCGCCGGGGCCGTATACGTCGAACGCCTCGGGGTCGGTGAGGTGCACGACGCGGAGCCGGATCGAGCGGTCGGCGGCCCCGGCCACGAACGCCTGCTCCAGCCCGGCACTGTCGCCGAGGACTACCAGTCCGAAGTCATTCCCGAGCCGGTCGTAGAGGGTGGTGCCGAACGGGTCGATCACGCCGTCAGGCGCGCGATGCCCCGGGCGTGGGTCGTCCTCGTAGACGTCATGTCGCCAAGCCGCCTCCGCCTCGAGCTGCCCGTCCTGGTACCAAATCGCGGGCGAGGCGTCGTAGCGCTCGTCGAACGTGATCCCGGGGCCGAATCCGGCCCCCGAGACGATTCGCTCCGAGATCTCGGCACGGCGCTTCCGGGCCGGTTCGCTGAGGTCGGAGTCGTCCGGGATCCCCTCGCTCCTGATCTCCGCCAGCATCAGCTCGGTGCGGCGCGAGAGGTCGAGCGCGTGGTCGGCGACTCGCCAGTTGTGCCGACGCCGCTCCGCGTCATATGAGTCGAGCAGGGCGTCCGGTGCCTGCCCGTTGATCACCGCGGCGAGCTTCCAGCCGAGGTTCACGACGTCACCGAAGCCCTCGCCGAGGTTGCCGCCAGGTGTGCGGACGTGAGCGGCGTCGCCGGCCAGCAGCACCCTGCCCTTGCGGAACGTCTCCGAGATTCGGGTCGCGTTGTAGAAGGTCGTGGCGGAGGCGAGCTCTAGGTCGAGGTCGAAGCCGAACGCGGCCCTGGCCACGTCGAGCAGTTCCTCTTCGTTCGCCTCGTAGTCGAGGGGATATGGGCCCGCGTAGATCCTCCACTCGCGTGTGCTGATGGCGGCTAGGAAGCCCGAGGCCTTGTGATTGAAGACGATGTTGGTCGCGCTCGGGGCCGGCCCGACCCGGTCCGATATGTCGCCGGTGCGCACCACCAGCCGCAGACGCTTCTGGTCGGCACGCTCACCCTCGCGGCCGATGCCGGCTAGGGAACGAACCGTGCTGCTGCCCCCGTCGGCGCCGACCACGTACTGAGCCCGGACGCGGCGTCGCTCACCGGTCTCGGTCTCCACCAGCTCGGCGACGATGTGCGACTCCTCCTCGCTCAGAGCCTCGAGCCGCCAGCCGCCGGCGACCGTCACACCTCGCTCCCCGAGGTGATCGAGGAAGACCTTCTGCAGCGCCGTCTGTGGTCTGCGGAGCGCCTCGGGGGAGGCGGAGCGAGCGGCACTGAGCTGCGTGAACGATGGCCTGCGCACTGGCACCAGCTCGTGGCCGACCAGCGACGTTGCCAGCACGATGCCTCGGTTCCACTCCGGCGGGAAGGTCCACTCCTTACGGATGCGGTGGAGCAGGCCCCAGCGCCTGAAGTGCTCCACGGTCCTGGGGTTGTGGCCCATGGCGCCGGCCCGGATCAGCTCCTTGACCCGCACGGTGTCCACAACCGCTACGCCGATCCCGCGGCCATCGAGCTCGATGGCCGCGGAGAGCCCGACTGGTCCGGCGCCGACCACCAGCGCGTCGACCTCGGTTGGTGGTGATCCGGTCGGGAACCGCACCGTGTGGACGTCACGGTCCCCGGTGGCAAGACGCTGGTGCTCGGACAGGGTGTAGTCGGTCACGTCAAGTTCCTTCGTTTCTCCGCGCTTTCTGCAGAATGTTGAGTGTCTTAGTGAAGATTGTCCAACGATGTTTCGTGATGGGGCTCATCACGAAACATCGTTGGACAGGACCCGCCCTTGCTCATGACGCTGTAGAGATGGAGCAACGGAAACTCAAGCTCGGGACCGTGCTGATGGGTGTGGGTGGGCCGGGGCAACACAACACATGGCTCGACCCGGCGATTCCGACCAACGCCAGCGTCGACATCTGGTGGTACATCGCCAGAGCCCAGGAGGCTGAGGCCGCGAAGCTCGACTTCATCTTCATCGCAGACAGCCAGTTCATTACGGCTGACTCGCCGAACCACTACCTGAGCCGTCTTGAGCCACTGACGTTGCTGTCGGCGGTTGCCGTGCACACGCGCCACATCGGCCTGGTGGGTACGTTGACGACCTCCTACAACGAGCCGTTCAACCTGGCGCGCAGGCTCGCGTCTCTCGATCACATCAGCGGAGGGCGGGCGGCCTGGAATGTCGTCACCAGCGGCGATGCGGGAACAGCGGGCAACTACAGTCGCGACGAGCACTACGACTACGAGACGAGGTACGGCCGAGGCCTCGAGTCAGTCCGGGTCGCCCAGGGCCTCTGGGACTCAGATGAGGCCGACGCGTTCCCTCGAGACAGGGAGCGCAAAGTCTTCTTCGACCGCACAAAGCAGCACGCCCTGAACCACCGGGGTGAATTCTTCCAGGTTGCCGGGCCACTCAACCTCGAGCGTATGCCTCAAGGCCAACCTGTCATCTTCCAAGCCGGCGACTCGCCCGAAGGACGAGATCTGGGAGCTGAGATCGGTGAGGTTATATTCACCTTCCAGCCGACCATCGACGGTGCGGTCGCGTTTCGGACGGAGATGCGCGAGCGCGCCGAGCAGAAGGGCCGCGACCCGGATCACATCCTGATCGCTCCAGGGATCTCGGCGATCCTGGCCGAAAGCGACGAGGAAGCACGTGCCCGTCAGGACGCGATCTTTCACGCCAAGAGCTTTGACCGCGCCCTAGCAGAGCTGGGCAGGCCGTTCGGCTGGCACGACTTCACGCAGTATGAACTTGACGCCCCCTTCCCCGATCTCCCCGATGAGATCGGGAGCAACAGCTTCCGATCTCACGCTGAAGCGATCAGGAAGCTTGCCCGCGACAACAACCTCACGCTCCGCGAGGTGGTGCAGGCGCAGATCGACTCCGGCAGATCGCCGTTCGTCGGCTCTCCGTTGACGGTCGCGGATGAGATCCAGAGATGGTTCGAGGCCGGGGCGTTTGACGCGATCAACTTCTTCGGCACCACGCCGCAGGATTACGAGCTGTTCCTGGGCGCGGTGGTTGCGATTCTCCGCGAGCGGGATGTGGTCCGCAGCGAGTACGAGGCCACGACGCTGCGAGGGAACCTCGGGCTCCCAACCCCCGAGAACCGCTACACGGCGGCCCGAGACGACTCGGCCGTTTCTAACCGCGACGACGAGCTGGCCGCAATTCACTGATCTTTGACCCAGCCCGCCGAGCGGGCTCGACCTGGAGACACCTCATGTCAAGAAAGCTTCATTTCGGTCTTCATCCCTACGGCGTCGGAGGCCCGGGCCACGACGGCCTCTGGAAGGACCCGCGCATCGCCAAGAACGCGAGCATCGACATCAACTACTACATCGAGCAGGCACAGGTCGCCGAGAGGGGGCTGTTCGATGCCTTCTTCATCGTCGACAGCCAGTTCATCAACGCCGACTATCCGGCCCATTACCTGAATCGTCTGGAGCCGCTGACGCTACTGTCGGCGGTGGCCACGCATACAAAGCACATCGGCCTGGTCGCGACGATGAGCTCGACCTACAACTCGCCGTTCAACCTAGCTCGTCGCGTGCTTTCGCTCGACCACATCAGCGGCGGCCGTGCCGGATGGAACGTGGTCACGAGCTTCGACTCGCAGGTGTCGAAGAACTTCGGTCTCGACGAGCACCTCGATTACGGGACACGCTACGACCGTGCCCTTGAGTTCGTCAACGTCGCTCGTGGCCTGTGGAACTCCTACGAGGAGGACGCGTTCCCGGCAGACGTTGAGAGCGGGATCTTCATAGACCGCAGCAAGCTGCATGCCCTCAACCATGTGGGCCAGCATCTGAAGGTGGCAGGGCCGCTAAACCTCTCGCGTTCCCCGCAGGGGCAGCCCGTAATCTTCCAGTCCGGCATGTCAGAGGAGGGGCGAGATCTCGGCGCTCACACCGCCGAGGGCATCTTCAGCCACGCGGCGTCGCTCGCGGAAGGCCAGGAGTATTACGCGGACGTCAAGCGGCGGGCTGCTCAGCTCGGCCGCAACCCGGACCACATCGTGATCCTCCCGAACGGCGGGCCAATCGTCGCCGAAACGGATGAGAAGGCGCACGCCCGTGCCCGCGAGATCTACGAGGAGGACAACAACTTCGAGCGCAAGCTCGCGTTCCTCGGCCGTGCCTTTGGCGCGTACGACTTCTCCCCGCACGACCTGGACGAACCGTTCCCGGATCTGACCCACCTCACCGAGCGAGGCGGGCGGCGTGGTGCCGTCGTCGTGCGCGAGGCGAAGGATAACGGCTGGACCCTGCGGCAGACGGTGGAGGCCAACTCCGCCTTCAAGCCGAGCCCGTTCATCGGCTCGCCTGAAACGGTTGCGGACGCGATCCAGGAGTGGTTTGAAGCAAGCGCGATCGACGGTCTGAACCTCGCGTTCCGCGTCACCGAGGAGCTCGAATACTTCATCGAGACGGTGATCCCGATCCTCCAGAGGCGGGGCCTGTACCGCACCGAGTACGAGTCGACAACGCTGCGCGGCAACCTCGGCATACCGGTTCCGGAGAATCCCCACACAGTCGCCAGACGCGGTGAATCGTTCGCGCCCGCCCGTGACGCGTATCTGGCAGGGGTTTGAGCGTGTCGACCGTAACAGCCTCGAACTACCTCGACTTCAACCAACCGGCAGGGCTCAAGCCTCGCGGGACGCTAATTGTGCTGCCGGGGCGCGGCGAGACCGCGCACACCTATAACCGCTTCGGCAAGCGGATCTCCGCCGACGCCTATCGGGTGCGGGTCTTGGAGAACAGCGCCAGCGGGTACTCGCCCGATGGTCCGCTCGACACGGTCGAGGCGGCGGTGGCGGCTGCCGTCAACGACCTCGGGGATGACCTCGTCAGGCCCGTGGTGTTGGTGGGCGCGGACGCGTCGGCGGCAGCGCTGTCGGCGGTTGTCGCGGACGGCGACCCGGACGCTGGCTGGTGGCCCGATGGTCTCGTGCTGGCCGCGCTCCCCGGCTACGGAGAGCATCAAATCGGCGACGAGTGGGAGTCCGAGCTCGACGCGCGGACGCACTGTCCGGTCCATCGCGGTGTGCTCAGCAACGACGATTCAGTCAGCCGCCAGAGCATCTCCGGGGTGGTCGCCGACGAGTTGCTTGACCAGGCATACAGAAGCCGTGCTGGGCTTCCGCAGCTGCTACTGGTCGGGGACGCTGACCCCATAGCCGACCGTGACGCGCTCGCCGACCTGGCCAAAGCTCTGCCGGCCGCGCGGCTCTCCGTCGTTCGCGGAGGCCACCACGACGTACTCAACGATCTGCAGCACCGATCGGTCGCCGCGGAGATCGTGAGCTTCCTTGAGGCCCTGCGCGGCTCCGCGCCACCGGTGCCACTGGTGAGTGTCGAGTCGTCGGCATGGTGACGGCCACGGCGGTGCAGGAGCCGAGACGTGAGCCTGCGATGCGTGGTGGACGGATTTGGTACTATGTAAATTGACTTAGTAGTGTTTCACGCCAGTAGCAACCTTGAACAAGGTCCTTGACATCACACCACTGCGCAGCTTCGTCGCCGTCTCCGACTGCGGCGGATTTCAGCGCGCGGCCGCCACGCTCTTCCTCAGCCAAGCTGCGGTGAGTCAGCATGTCCGTCGCCTCGAGACCGCCCTCGGCCGCCCGCTCGTGGAGCGGCTAGGTCGAGGGTCGACGTTTACCGCCGACGGCGAGAAGCTGCTGCAGCACGCGCGGCAGATCCTCGACGCCCACGACCAAACGCTGCTGTCGTTCGACGTAGAGACGGGCCGGAACCTGAGGGTTGGGTCGACCGAACACGCTGCCGATCGAGTGCTGCCACGACTGCGTCAGGCGTTGATAGAGCACATGCCTGGACGCGAGCTCCACTTTCGTGTCGATCGCGGTGCCCATCTGCGGGATGAGCTCTCAAAGGGCCGTCTCGACATGGCACTGCTGTTCGGTCCGGCCGAGGACTCGGAGGCCCAGCCCGTCGGCGAGCTCCCTCTGACGTGGTACGGAGCGCCTGACTGGGCACATAGTCCGGGCAGCCCGGTTCCGATCGTCGCGTTCGACAACCCCTGCGCGATTCGGGCCCGCGCCACGGAAACCCTTGATGCAAACGGCATAGACGCGGATGTGACCTGCGAAGCGCCGCACCTTTTGGGGGTTCAAGCCGCTGTCCGCGCCGGGATCGGCGTTGCGCTGATGGCGACACAGGCAAAGCCTCCAGAGGGCCTCGTTCACGTCCGCAGCCTTCCTGCCGCCGAGCCGATCGAGCTCTTTCTGTGGGCACGCAAAGGTTTCGATCGCGCGCTAAGCGACGGCACCGCGCGTCTGCTCAGGGGCCTATCTTCAACCGAACCCGCGCGTCCTGCGAAGCTCCTGCCACAGGCGGCCTGAACGCGGCGCCCGCGCATCCCGCCCACCAGAGAACCATCGGGAGACCCACGTTTATGTCAGAAGAGCTCGCAGCCGAAAACGCTGTTCAAGCCGCCAACGACGCCTGGCACCGTGACCTTCCGGCGAGTTCGGCGGCAGACGGCGCTGACGGCCACTCGCAAGACGACAAGCCGGTCTGGCAGCGGCCTCTGCACCACGTCAAGGCGGGTACGTTGGACGCTGACACGGCTCAGACAAAGGGCATGAAGCGCTTTGAGGCGCTCTCCCGCAGGCACGGCGGTACCGAGAAGATCTGGCTCGGCGAGAACCATGTGGGCGGGCAGATGAAGTCCGGCGATCACCACCACGGCGAAGCCGAGACCGGCATTTACGTCGTGTCGGGCCACCCGCATTTCGTCTTCTTTCAGGATGGTGAGGAACAGCGAATCCAGACCGGTCCCGGCGACTACATCTTCGTGCCGCCGTACGTCCCGCACCGCGAGGAGAACCCGCACAGCGAGCCTGCTGTGGTTGTTCTCGCGCGTAGCACCCAAGAGGGGATCGTGGTAAATCTGCCCAGCCTGGACACCCCGGTCGAGATCCCACAAGACGGCTTCCGGTCTCAAGCGGACGAAACCGGCTGCGACTAGGGCGTCAGACGGAGGAAGCGCGGGCGCTTCGCTAAGAGCTTCACCCCGGCGCAAGTGGTTGGTGAAGTTGCCTGTTTGAGACGACGGAGCGCCCGGCTGGTGGGCCGGGCGCTCCGGGTCCTTCTGGCGTGGAGTTCGAACGCCAGAAGCTAGTTGCCGGCTTCGGCTGGCGTGTCATTACCGGACAGCCACCCGAGCGGGCGATACGGGGCGAGCTGCCGTACGAGCATCATCACCACTGCGATCAGGCCGAAGTAGGTAAACAGCTCCGCGGCACCCGAGGTGCTGCCGACCATGTCGTTGGCAAAGCCCATTAGGGCGGTTGCGAACAGGCCGAGGCTGAGGCCGCTCAGCAAGATTGGCTTGCGGTGTGTGGGCAAGAACTCGCCACGAGCGAGGCTGACTGCGAGCACCACGACGATCGAAGCTTCGATCAGGCCGAGCAGGATCCAGGCGGCGTTGTCTCCGGGGACACTTGCAAAGAACGACCCCGCAAATACCTTCTGCAGCCCGGCCGGCATCGCGCCTGCGGTCAGCTTCTCCTTCGCCGCGTAATAGAACAGGAAACCAACCGACAGGTATACGCCAGCCAGCGTTCCGGAGTAGGTAACCAGTTTGGTGATGCTGGCGACTGTCGGACGCGCGACGGCATGAGTTTGATGGCTATGTAGTGATGTGGCTGACATGGTGCGAACTCCTTCATGAAATTTGTTGTGTCCTCATCATGTACTTACGAGAGGGCCCAGACGACCGTGGTACAACGTCGGTCTGTTGCACGAAACCCGCAACCGCGCAGCACCCATTCGCGATCCGCCAGCACGCAACTACGACCCGTACTCGATGGAAGTCCACTCGCTTACTGGCCGGGTGGGCTGCTGCGTCCACTGGGGGCCATGGGGCTCGTGACGTCTCTCGTATAGCCCGCGTCCGAGGTCCGTGGCGAGTGATCGCCACATCCACGCGTCTGGATTCCCGCAAGCCTGGTTTTATGGGAGATTCCCGAAGCAGGGGAGACAGGACTCGAACCTGCAACCCCCGGTTTTGGAGACCGGTGCACTACCAATTGTGCTACTCCCCTTCGGTGGGGCCATTGTATTCGGCGCGCCTGCGTAGGAGCCGGTGGCGGCAAGACCTTCGACGGGCATGACCTGGCACCGAAGCTCTAAGCTTGGCGCTCCTGCGGGCGAAGTGTTGTGGTTGCACAAAAGCCTTCCAAGCTTTTAGGGCGGGTTCGATTCCCGTCGCCCGCTCTTTTAGTGGCGGTAGAAGTGAATCAAGGCGCTATGGATCCACGCCCGGTCATGGCGGCGGCCTATCTGCGCAGATCGCCGCCTGCTGAAGAGTCAAGTACAAGGCGCCGCCTAAGATCTGTACATGGCTTCCAGAACTTGGTTCATCACAGGCACCTCACGCGGCTTCGGTCGTGAATGGGCCGTCGCGGCACTCAGTCGCGGCGACCGTGTCGTCGGTACGGCCCGCAACCCGAGCACGCTCGATGACCTCACAGAGCAGTACCCCGACACCTTCCTGGCGTTGCCACTCGACGTGACAGATCGCGCCGCCGCCTTCCAGATCGTCAAGCAGGCACACGACCACTTCGGAGAGCTCGACATAGTCGTCAACAACGCCGGATACGGACACTTCGGCATGATCGAGGAGATCAACGAGCAGGACGCGCGCGATCAGATCGAGACCAACGTCTTCGGCGCGCTCTGGGTCACCCAGGCGGCGCTCCCTTACATGCGTGCGCAGGAGCGCGGCCACTTCCTTCAGGTCTCATCGATCGGAGGGATCACCGCCTTCCAGGGGGTCGGCATCTACCACGCCTCTAAGTGGGCGCTGGAGGGTTTCAGCCAGGCGCTTTCGCTTGAGGTCAAGGAGTTCGGCATCCACGTGACGCTGATTGAGCCGGGCGGCTTCTCAACCGACTGGTCTGGTGACTCCGCCAGGCGCTCGACGGAGCTGGATCCCTACAAGCCGGTTTGGGAGGCGAGACGGCGCGCGTTGGCCAGCCGTCGTGCCGGGGATCCAGTGGCTTCGGCTGCGGCGGTGCTGAAGGTGGTCGACGCCGACCCGCCGCCGCTGCGCTGCTTCTTCGGCTCCGGGCCGCTCCAGATGGCGGAAGCCGACTACGCGAGCCGCCTCAAGACCTGGCGTGAGTGGCAGCCGGTAGCTGAGCTCGCACAGGGCGACCGCTAGCGCCGGGGCTCCCAGTTGGGGCGACGCGCGGCCGGATCGGGGCTCCGCGTGCTCGCATGTCTGCTCCAGTGGTCGAGCACCATCAGCGTTTTGGTGCCGGTCACGCGCCCGCTGCGACGTAGGCGGTTGACGACCTCCCGCAGATGTTCCACGTCATCGACCCGGATGCGTAGCAGCGCGTCCGGGTCGCCGGCCATCGTGAAGACGTCCTGGATCTCTGGGATCGCCTGCGCGGCCCGGAGGATGTCATCGATGTCAGCGTCACCGGCGAACCGCAACTCCGTGAAGGCGTCGATCGAAGGTCCGATCATCGTGTGATCCAGCACCACCGTGTACCCGGCTATGACGCCGCTGCTCTGCAGCCGGTCGATCCGGCGCTTGACGGGCGCCGGAGAGAGGTTCACGAGGCTGGCGATGTCAGTGATCGTGCGGCGGCCATCATCGCTCAGGAGCTGCAGGATGCGGCGATCTATCTCATCCAACTTCACGTCTGCGGCCATGCGAGGAAGGTATCGGCAACCGCGGCGGTGCGCAAGAAAACTGCGTGAAAGCTGGACTTGACCTCTGGAAACGTGCGCATCACTCTCGATCACTGCGGATGAGTTGTGCTGAATGCACCTTGGATCTTTGCTTCCTCAATCTGTATCGGTGAGGAGGAGCAGTGATGCCTGAAATCGACGAGCAGGGCTGGTTCGGCAGTGAGCAGCTGGTGCTATGTCGTGACGACAGGGTGGGGTTGAGGGCTGTCATCGCAATCGACGACACGACGTTCGGGCCCGGCCTCGGGGGAGTGCGCTGCGTCGCATATCCGAACGAGCGCGCAGCGGTTGTGGAGGCCCAGCGTCTCGCCGCCGCGATGACCTTGAAGAACGCGTCGGCCGGGCTGCCGTACGGCGGCGCAAAGTCCGTGATCCTTGCGCCTGAGCCGGGTACCGATCGGGTGGCGATGATGCGTCGCTTCGGTGACTTCATCCTGCGGACCGGTGGTTCGTACCTGCCCGGCGTCGACATGGGCACAACCATCGAGGACCTGGCGATCGCCGGCCAGTCAGGCGCCGAGGTCTCGTGCTCAACCGAGGATCCGTCCCCTTGGACGGCGCTCGGCGTCGCAGCCGGCATCCGTGCCGCGGTGGCGCACGTGGATGGAAGGGAGAGTCTTGAGGGCGTCCGCGTACTGATTCAGGGCGCGGGCCACGTCGGCGCCGCGCTGGCTTACGATCTGGTCGCGGACGACGCTCAGATCGTGATCGCCGATGTCAACGCTGACCGTGCTGCCACGGTCGCGCGCGAGGTCGGTGGCAGCACGGTGGCGCCCTCAGAGCTGCTCAGCACGCGATGTGACGTGTTTGCGCCGTGCGCCGTGGCGGGCGTCGTCTCGCCGGCGACGATCGATCAGCTGAGCTGCCGGATCATCGTGCCCGCCGCCAACGACACGCTCTCGCATGAGGTGGAGGCTGAGCTGCTGGCACGGCGCGGCATCACATACGTCCCGGATTTCATCGCCAACGCCGGTGGCGTCATCCACATCCACGCGCTTCGCGCGATGCACGACGAGCAGCGACTGCGCGCCGACATCGCCCAGATAGGGGGTCGTGTGAGAGATTTGCTGGACGAGGCGTCAGCTTGCGGAGAGACTCCGTTGATGGTCGCCGTGTCTCGTGTACACCGTATGCTGGCGCAGAAGCGCGAGGTCAGGCAAGTCCACCACACCCGCGAGGTCCTTCACACGTGAGCACTCATACGCCGATCCGCTCTGACCTGACTCTCGACGACAAGTACACGGCGCAGTCCGGCAGGGTGATGCTCGGTGGCATTCAGGCGCTCGTGCGCCTGATGCTCGATCTGCGCCGCTTGGATCAGCGTCGCGGCCACAACACCGGTGTCTTGATCACCGGATACCAGGGTTCGCCGCTGGGCGGCCTTGACCAGGAGCTGGTCCGCGCCAGCAAGTTCCTTGAGCCTGCAGGCGTGGTCTTCCGTCCCGGCCTCAACGAGGAACTCGCCGCGACCGCCGTCAGTGGCACGCAGCTGATCGGCCAACTGGACGGACGCTCCAAGGACGGCGTGACCGGCTTCTGGTACGGCAAGAGCCCCGGACTTGACCGCGCGGCAGACGCGATCCGCCATAGCAATCTGACCGGCACCGCCCCGCTGGGCGGTGCCGTGGCGCTCATCGGTGACGATCCGACGAGTAAATCGTCAACGGTGCCGAGTGCCTGCGAGCCGATGGCCCGTAGCCTCGTGCTGCCGCTGTTCGCGCCGGGCTCGGTTGCGGACATCCTGACCCTCGGTCTGCACGCGGTCGCGCTATCACGCCACGCCGGTACCTGGGCGGGGATCAAGGTCGTCGCCGACATCGCCGATGCCGCCGAGGTTGTGGAGGTCGGGGCCGGGCACGATCTGATCCCGTTGTTGGCAACCCGTACTGAGCACGACCCACCGGTGCTGCTGCCTCCCTCGAACCTCCTGGCTGAGCATGACCTCTTCACCGCGCGGCTTGAGCGCGTCTATGAGTACGCACGCCTGACGCGCCTCAACCGCATCACCTTCGAGCCGCGCCGCCCGCGCATCGGGATCGCCGCGTCGGGCGTCGGCTATCAGGCGGTGCAGCGCGCGCTTGCCGATCTGCAGATCGACGAGCATGATTTGGAGGCGATCGGGTTGCGCCTGATCGAGATCTCGATGCCGTGGCCGATCGCTGAGAGCGAAGTCCGTGAACTGACCGCCGGGCTCTACACCGTGCTGGTGGTGGAGGACAAGCTGCCGTTCGTCGAGGCGCGGCTCAAGGAGGCGCTCTACCGCGAGGCCAGCCCGCCGATCGTGCTCGGCAAGGAGGACCAGGAGGGCCGTCCGCTGCTGCCCGTCGCCGGTGCCGTCAGCGCCGATGACGTCGCTGTCGCACTGGCGCGCGTGCTCCCCGACGATTGGGTGCCCGAGGCGCTCCGGTCGCGGTTGCGCGAGCGCCTCGAGCGCCGGTTGACTGCGGCCTCGGGCCTGCCGGTCGATGCGCCGTACGCGGCGGCCGCCAAGCGCACGCCCTACTTCTGCTCGGGCTGCCCGCACAACGTCTCAACACGCGCCGACTCCGGTCAGCTGGTCGGGGTCGGCATCGGTTGCCACACGATGGTCGCGCTCGACCATGACGACCGGCGAGGCCACCTGCTCGGGATGCCGCAGATGGGGGGGGAGGGGGCACAGTGGTTCGGCCTGGCGCCGTTTGTCTCCGAGCCGCATTTCATCCAGAACATGGGCGACGGCACCTTCCACCATTCCGGCTCACTGGCGATCCGGGCCGCCGTCGCCTCCGGGGTCAACATCACCTATCGCATGCTCTACAACGACGCCGTGGCGATGACCGGCGGTCAGCAGCCGGAGGGCAGACTGTCAATCCCGGACATGGTCGAGGTGCTGGCGCGGGAGGGTGTACAGCGCGTGGCGATCACAACGCCAGAGCCCGAGAACTATCGCGGCGTCACGCTGAACTCGATCGCCACCGTGTATCAGCGCGATGACTATCAGGATGTGCAGGACGAACTGACGGCGGTCAAGGGTGTCACGGTTCTGATCCACGACGACCGCTGCGCCACCGAGAAGCGGCGCCTGCGTAAGCGCGACAAGCTCGAGACCCCGCCGGAGCACGCCTGGATCAATGAACGCGTCTGCGAGGGCTGCGGCGACTGTGGTGAGAAGTCCAGCTGCCTCTCGGTTCTGCCGGTCCAGACCCAGTTCGGGCGCAAGACGCGAATCCAGCAGAGCTCCTGCAACCAGGACATGACCTGCATCAACGGCGACTGCCCCTCGTTCGTGATGGTGACGCCGAAGCGGGGTCGCCGCAGCCAGAGGAACGGGCGCCCAGCGGGGCGCCCGGCAGCCACCCCGCCGGAGCACCTTCCAGACCCGTCGCTCCGCGTCCCGCAGGATGTCCTGGTCCGCATGCCCGGCGTCGGCGGCACCGGCGTCGTCACGGTCGCCGCGATCCTGCGGATGGCGGCCTTCCTGCAGGGCCGTTACGCCAGTGGCGTCGAGCAGACCGGGCTCGCTCAGAAGGGCGGTCCGGTGATCTCCGACCTGCGCATCTCCCGCGAGCCGATCGCCGGTCAGATCCGGGCCAGCAGCCGTTCGGTTGATGTGCTGCTGGGCTACGACCTGCTGGGCTGCGTCGACGCCGGTACGCTGGCGACGCTCGACCCGGAGCGCACCGTGGCGGTGCTCAACAGCGACGTCACTCCGACCGCAGCCAACATCACGCAGCCGGACGTGCCGCTGCCCATCTCCGCGCGGTTGATCGGCCTCGTGCGTCACGCCACGCGCGCCAGTGACGTGTTCACGCTCAGCGCCGAATCGATGTCAGAGCAACTCTTTGGCGATCACATGCAGGCCAACATGCTGCTGATCGGCGCCGCCTTCCAGCACGGCGCTCTGCCACTTGACGCAGCCGCGATTGAGCGCGCGATCGAGCTCAACGGTGCAGCGGTCAGCGCCAACGTCGCCGCCTTCCGCTGGGGTCGCGCGGCTGTCGCCGACCGTGCGGCGCTTGACCGCGCGCTGGGCCGCGGCGTCGAGCCGGCGCCAAGCGCCCCCGAGACTCTCGATGACTTGCTGCGCATCAACACGGCCGAACTGACCGCCTATCAGGATGCGGCATACGCGAGCCGTTACCTGGAGGATGTGAACGCCGTTATCGCCACCGCGAGGGAACATCTCAAGGACAGTGACGGCGGTGAGCGGATTGCCGGTGCTTACGCCCGTGGGCTCTTCAAGCTGATGGCCTACAAGGACGAGTATGAGGTCGCGAGGTTGCACCTTGACAGCGTCGAGCAGGCTCGGCTGCGAGCGCAGTTCGGTGATGCGGTCCGCGTCCAGGTGCTGCTGCATCCGCCGCTGATGCGCGCGTTCGGCCTCGATCACAAGCTGCGCTTCGGTGCCTCTGCCCGGCCGCTCTTCAGGGTGCTGCGCGCCGGCCGGCGCCTGCGCGGCACGAGCCTTGACCCCTTCGGCCGCGCTCGGGTGAGGCGGACCGAGCGTGCGCTTATAGGTGAGTACCAGTCGCTGATGGCCACCGCTCTAAGCCGGCTCGACACGTCCACTGCCGCAACCGTGCTGGAGATCGCGCAGCTGCCCGAGCTCGTACGCGGCTATGAGGAGATCAAGCTCGCCGGCGTGAAGCGCATGCGCGCTCGCGCGACTGAGCTGCTCGAGGCGCTCGACGCCCCGCGTGAGCCGGAGCGACCGATCCTCGAGGTCACACTCTCGGCCCGCGTCTCCTGAGGCTGATCGCAGCCGGCTCGACGGCCGGCACTGGCCAGACCGAGACGGCGTCAGCGTCGGTCTGCAACCGGCAGGCGACCCCGATCGTGAGGTCGGGCAGCTCGAGTACCCGTGCGCGGAGTTCGCGCCCCCCAACCAGCTCCACCACGATCTCAACGCTCCGGCCAAGATCGACGATGTCGGTCACGCGGGCGTGGCCAAGGTCAACGGTCGCGGGGCCTGATCGTGACGGCGAGCCGTCCGGGCTGACTTGGACGGCTTCCGGCGGGACCTGCCAGAGCTGCACCGCGCCTGCGGGCAGGCCTGTGGCGAGCTGTGCCGGGACTCCACCTTCGAAGAGGTTGTCGATCCCGAGCAGGCGCCCGATCTGCTCCGAGCCGGGACGCTGGAACACCTCTCGGCAGCTACCGGACTGCAGCACCAGCCCGCCGCTGACGACGACGATCTCATCGGCGAGCATCGCCGCTTCCTCCGGGTCGTGGGTGACCAGCACCGTTGAGAGGTTCACCTCGCGCTGCAAACGCCGCAGCTCTCGCCGCAGCTGCGCCCGTACGGGGGCGTCGAGCGCGGAGAACGGTTCATCGAGCAGCACCACCCGCGGGTCTGTGGCGAGCGCGCGGGCGAGGCTGACGCGCTGGCGCTGCCCTCCGGAGAGTTGCTCCGGCAGGCGGTCGAGCAGGCCGTCGAGCTGGAGCGTCTGAAGCCACCACGCGGCCCGGCCGGCGTCCGCGTGGACGCCGAAGGTCGCCTGTTGCCAGACCGTGCGTCCAGGGATCAGACCGAAGCCCTGTGGCACATAGCCGAGCCGGCGTCGCTCGGGCGCGGTGCGCGTCATGTCGAGGCCGCCAAAGGTCACGGCTCCGGCGCTCGGCCCGAGTAGGCCTGCCAGGACTCGCAGCGTTACCGACTTGCCCGAGCCAGACGGGCCGACCACCGCCAGGCGGTCACCACGCTCGGCGTGAGCCACCTGCAGATGGAAGCTCCCGACAGTCGCGTCGATGTCGAAGCCGACCGGCGTCGCCGGCGTTGGCAGAGGAGCGACCGGCGCCGGCGGCGCCGGGGTCCGGCGGCCTGCGGGCCGCCGGATGTGGCTCGCGGCGATCGCCAGAGCCGCCACCGCGAACGCGAGGATCGTCGGTGCCTGCGCCTCGGAGAGCGGCACCGAGGAGAAGAGGTTGTCAACGTACACCGGCAGGCTGTATGGGTGGTAGGCGAGCACCACCACGGTGCCGTACTCCCCGAAGGCGCGTAGCCACATGAGGATCATGCCTGTCCGGATCCCGTCCGACGCGGCCGGCACTTCGACACGCAGGAAGCGGGCGAGCGGACCGTGGCCGAGCGTCGCGGCAACGTCACCCAGCGAAGGGTCGACGGCACGGAAGGCGCTGCGCGCCACGACCACCAGAAACGGCGCAGAGACGAACGACTGGGCGATGACGACGCCGTACATCGTCTCGGTGAGTCGTTCGCCTGAGAGCTGGCCGAGCCATGAGTAGGGACCGACGATGTAGATCAACAGGATGCCGCTGATCAGCGGCGGCACCGCGAGCGGCAGCTGGACGACCACCCCGACGGCCGACGCGAGCCAGCCGCGGCGGTGGGCCAGGACGTACGCCAACGGGATCGCGGTCAGCACCCCGATCAGCAGTGAGATCGTGGCGCCCTCAACTGAGACGCCGAGGGCGGACCAGAGCCCGGGAGCGTTCCAGCCCTCGTTCTGTCCGCCGACGACGCGGACGACGAAGGCCCCGACCGGGTAAGCCAGGTAGATGACCAGCAGGGCGCCGAGCCAGCGGACCGGTCGCGGCGCCCTGCGGGAAGTCACGACTTGAAGAGGCTCGCCAGGGCGGATGGCACTGCGGACCCGCTCAGCTTCGCCGGCGAGACGATCTCAAAGTGATCCGCCTTCATCGCGGTCTGCCCCCTGGGGCCGAGCAGGAATTTGATGAACGCCTCGGCTGCCGCCATATGCGGCGCGTGCTTGACGATCGTGATCGTGTAGTCGCCCGCTAGGTCCGTGCCGGTGAGCTTGACGAACGGGCTGCCCTGGGAGTTGGCGTCGGCTTCGTACATGAACGAGGCGTCGAGCTGGCCGGTCTGGATGTCAGCCTCCTCAGTGTCCTCCACGTACTCATCCGACGTCTCCGTCGCGAGCTTCTTCAGCGCCGGCAGATGCTGCGTCTTGGCCGTCTCCTCCAGCGCCTTTGCGGCGAGCACACCGCCCGGGTCCTGGGTGGGGTCGGTGCGCCCGAGGCGAAAGCCTGGCATCGTGATCACCTTGTACCAGGGCATCGTCCGCAGGTCCTTGGCGAACTTGCTCTTGGGGTAGTAGCCGAGGACCTCCGGCGAGGCGGCGAAGGAGCCGTACCACGAGACCCAGCCGCCGTTCTTGGCGCCCTCGAGGGTGGCGTCGACCGCCGGTGAGGCGCTGACAAAGACGTCTTCCACGTCGACCTTGTCCTTGATATCGGCCGCATCGGATGAGGAGCCGCCGGAGGTGTCGACCAGCTTGTAGCCGGTCGCCGCCTGGAAGGCGGGCGCGATCTTGGTCATCAAGGTCTGCAGGGAGCCGGCGGAGATGACGTCGACATCGCCACTGTGCTTCCTAGTCGCTGCGCTCGCTCTGCGCGGTGCCGCCCGTTGGGCGGATGCGGCCGACGCTGCGACCGCTGCGACCGC
>Ga0181537_10000283_pt1 | contig 47235 bp, 39 predicted proteins | sample PEATcosm2014_Bin_39_FD_119765 | JGI IMG/M metagenome (GOLD analysis project Ga0181537, IMG submission 119765) | Peatland microbial communities from MTU Mesocosm Facility, Houghton, MI, USA - PEATcosm2014_Bin23_10_metaG | ecosystem: Environmental > Terrestrial > Soil > Wetlands > Peat | place...
CTTGGTCATGATCGAGTTGTAGTCGTCGTGATCTTTCTCGAACTCGCGGGCAATTTCCTCGACACCGAGACCGGTGGTGACCGCAAAGGCGCCAAGATAATCGTGGCGTCCCGTATCGGCGGGCGCGATGAAATCGGCCAGCGCGTAGTTGGATTGGTCTTCCGGTTTGTCCATCTGCTGGCGCAACGTGTGAAAGGTGGTGAGAACTTTTGCGCGGGTCTCGTCCGTATAGAGTTCGATGTCATCGCCGACGCGGGCGGCGGGAAAGAAGCCATAGACCGCCTTGCCGTGGATGCGGTTTTTCGAGATGAGCTTTTCGAGCAGCGCCTGCGCGTCGTTGAAGAGTTCGCGGCAACGCGGCCCGGTCTCGGGATCGTCGAGCAGCGCCGGATAGCGGCCCCGGATTTCCCAGGCGTGGAAGAAAGGCGACCAGTCGATGAAGTCGACGATTTCACGCAACGGCAGCTCGTCGATGACCTTCACGCCGAGGAAGAAAGGCTTGGGAACATCAACCGAGGCCCAATCGCTGCGGAACGCGCGCCGGCGGCTTTCCACGAGCGAAAGCAGCGGCTTGGTGGGACGTTTGCGTTCGTGCGCGACGCGGGCGCGCTCGTGTTCGAGATTGTTCGCGGCGACGAATTCATCACGCTGCGCCGGGCTGAGCAAAGCGCTGACGACGCCGACCGCGCGCGAGGCGTCGAGCACATGCACGACCGCGTTTTCGTAATGCTGCGCGATCTTCACCGCCGTGTGCGCCTTGCTCGTCGTCGCGCCGCCGATGAGCAGCGGCAGCTTGAAACCTTCGCGCTGCATTTCCTTCGCGACGTGCACCATTTCGTCGAGCGACGGCGTGATGAGTCCACTCAAGCCGATGACGTCGACGCCGAGTTCCTTCGCGGCGGCGAGAATTTTCTCGCTCGAAATCATCACGCCGAGGTCGATCACTTCGTAATTGTTGCAGGCGAGCACGACGCCGACGATGTTCTTGCCGATGTCGTGCACGTCGCCCTTCACCGTCGCGAGCAGCACCTTGCCCTGCGCCTGCTTGTTGCCGGTCCGCTTTTTTTCCTCCTCCATGAACGGCAGCAAATAGGCGACCGACTTCTTCATCACCCGCGCGCTTTTCACGACCTGCGGGAGAAACATTTTTCCGTCGCCGAAAAGATCGCCGACAATGCTCATGCCCCTCATTAGCGGGCCTTCGATCACTTCCAGCGGCGTGGCGTAAAGCCGCCGCGCCTCCTCCGTGTCGGCCTCGATGAAATCGACGATGCCCTTGATCAGCGCGTGGCTGAGCCGTTCCTCGACGGGCAGCGCGCGCCATTGCGCTTCCTCCTTCGCCTCGGTTTTGCCGGTTCTCCGGTAGCTCTCGGCGAAGGCGACGAGCCGCTCCGTCGCCTCGGGGCGGCGGTTGAGAATCACGTCCTCGACCAGCTCCTTCAACTGCGGTTCGATCTCTTCATACACGGCGAGCATCCCCGCGTTGACGATGCCCATGTCGAGTCCCGCGCGGATCGCGTGGTAGAGAAAAACGGCGTGCATCGCCTCGCGCACCGGGTTGTTGCCGCGAAACGAAAACGAGATGTTGCTGATTCCGCCCGAGACGCGCGCGCCGGGCAGGTTCGCCTTGATCCAGCGCGTCGACTCGATGAAATCGACCGCGTAATTGTTGTGCTCCTCGAGGCCGGTGGCGACAGTCAGGACGTTGGGATCGAAGATGATGTCCTCGGCGGGAAAGCCGATTTCCTTCGTCAAAATATTGTAGGCTCGCGTGCAGATTTCAATCCGGCGTGGCAGCGAATCGGCCTGCCCCTTTTCGTCGAACGCCATGATGACGGCGGCCGCGCCGTAACGCAGCACCAGCCGGGCCCGCTCGCGAAAAGCCGCTTCGCCTTCCTTGAGGCTGAGTGAATTGACGATCGGCTTGCCCGTGGCGCAGCGGAGACCCGCTTCGATCACGCTCCACTTGGAGCTGTCGACCATGATCGGCACGCGCGCGATATCGGTCTCGGCGGCGATGAGATTGAGAAAATGGGTCATCGCCTTTTCGCCGTCGAGCATCCCCTCGTCGAAGTTGACGTCGATGATCGCCGCGCCGCCCTCGACCTGCTGCCGCGCGACGGTCAGTGCCTGGTCGAATTTTCCCTCCAGGACGAGCTTGGCGAACTTGGGCGAGCCGGTGACGTTCGTCCGCTCACCGATGAGCGTGAACGGAATTTCCGGGCGCAGGATCAGCGGCTCGAGGCCGGCGTAGGAACTGGGAGCTAAGAACTTGGAACTTAGAACTTCAGCATTCGATTCGTTGCCTTCCGTTCTCAGTTCTCCGTTCTTCGTTCTAAGTTTCCTCGGCGGAACGCCGCGCACCGCTTCCGCGATGCAGCGAATATGCTCCGGCGTGTTGCCGCAACAGCCGCCCGCGATGTTCAGCCAACCCTGCTCGGCGAAGTCGCGCATCAGCGGCCCCATGTCCTCCGGCAGCTTCGGAAAGCCGGTGGGCGAGAGTGGATCGGGCAGTCCCGCGTTGGGATAGCAACTGAAGTAGCAGGTGGCGATGCTCGCCAATTCCTCGACGAAGGGGCGCATCTGTTCCGGGCCGAGCGCGCAGTTGATGCCCACGCTGAGCGGCTTGGCGTGCGCGACCGAAATCCAGAATGCCTCCAGCGTTTGCGCGTTGAGCGTGCGGCCCGAATCGAAGATCGTCACCGAAATCTGGATCGGCAGGCGGCGGCCCGCCTCGTCGAAGGCTTCCTCGATGGCGAAAAGCGCGGCCTTGGCGTTGAGCGTGTCGAAAATCGTCTCGACCAGCAGCGTGTCCGCGCCGCCCTTGATCAGGCCGAGCGCCTGCTGCTTGTAGGCTTCCACCAGTTGAACGTACGTGACGCCGCGCGCGCCGGGATCGTTGGCATCGCGCGAGATCGACGCCGAGCGCGTCGTGGGCCCCATCGCCCCGGCGACAAAACACTGGCGGCCCGGATGGGCGGCGACGAATTCATCCCGCACGCGGCAGGCGAGGCGCGCGCTCTCGATGTTGATGTCGTCAACGACGGCTTCGAGATCGTAATCGGATTGCGAGATCACCTGCCCGCTGAAGGTGTTCGTCTCGATGATGTCGGCCCCGGCTTCGAGAAAGCGCCGGTGGATGTCCGCGATCACCTCCGGCTTGGTCAGGCTGAGGATGTCGCCGTTGCCCTTGAGGTCCTTGTGATGACTCGCAAACCGCTCTCCGCGATAGTCGGCCTCGGTGAGCTTGGCCTGCTGCAAAGTGGTGCCCATCGCGCCGTCGATGATGACGATGCGCTTTTGCAGCAGGGTTTCCAGGGGATGCATGGGGAAAGGTAGCGGATAATGGGTAAAAGGAAAAGGGAAGGCTTTCTAACATATCAACGCATCCAGATACGTCAATGGATAAAAGTGAACCAAACCCGGCCCATCCGGCTCTTCGCGTGGCCCTACTTCGTCATCTGCACTTTGATCCGGGAAATCTGGAACTCGGAAAAAGCCACGACGTTGGTCGCCATGCTTTTCTTGTAGAAGTCGAGCGCGCCCGCTTTGTCCCCGGCGATTTCGCGCATGATCCCGGCGTAGAAATTGGCTTCGCATTCCTGATTGGCATTTTCCTTCGCATCGGAAGATGCGGCGGCCTTGAGAAAATCGCTCTCGGAAAGCTGGCCGGTCAGGAAATGGCCCACCTCGAGCGGCCACGCCGGCGCGTCGGAGGGCAGCGTCGCAAGATAATCGGACAGCTCCTTGATGGCCCCGGCCTTGAGGTCGGGATTTTCCATTTTGATGAGGCAGATAAAAAAGCGCGGGTAATCGTGGTCGGTCTCCTTCAATTCGAGCGACTTTTGGAAATCGGCATCCGCCGCGGCCAGGTCGCCCCCGGCGTAATGCGCATAGGCGCGATTCAGGTAGGTATCGGGATTGTCCGTCCCGAGTTTGATGGCCTGATCGTAGTCGGCGAGGGCCCCGGCTACATCGCCCTTCATCGACTTGGCCCAGCCCCGGTCATTGCAGAATGAAGGGTCCTGCGGATCAAGCTGCACCGCTTGATCGTAATCCGCCAGGGCGCCGTCCAGGTCGTTTTTATCCTCCTTGGCAGAGGCCCGGTTGTAGTAGGTCATCGCGGCCTTGGGATCGAGCTTGATCGCCTGGTCGTAATCGGCCAGCGCTCCATCCAGGTCTCCTTTTTTGTACTTGATCAGTCCCCGGTTGTTATAGACCGTGGAATCGTTGGGATTCAAGGTGAGCGCCTGGTTATAATCGGTCATGGCGCCGTCCTCATCTCCCTTGTCATCCCGGGCGGACCCGCGATTGAAAAAGAAGATCGAGTTTTTGGAATTCAGGGAGATGGCCTTGTCGTAATCGGCCAGCGCGCTGGTCAGATCGCTCTTGTGCTGTTCGATGAGACCACGGTTATTGTAAGACTCCGGATCGTTGGGCGAAAGTTGGATCGATTTATTGTAGTCGGCCAGCGCGCCCTCCATGTCGCCGGCGTCATATTTGGCCTGGCCCCGATTATTGAACGCGGTCGAATCGGACGGGTCGAGTTCGAGGCACTTGTTGAAATCGGCCATCGCGCCGTCGGCGTCACCCTTGTGCACCCTGGCCTCGGCGCGGTTGCGGTAGAAAATGCTGTTCTTGGCATCGAGCTGGATCGCCGTGTCATAATCGGCGAGGGCGGCGTCATAGTTGCCCGCGTTGTAAAGATCGAGCCCCTTGTTGTTGGCGTCGATGGCTTCCTGACTTTTGTCCGGATGGATGATGGCGACAACGACCGAAACCAGAACGATCAGCACGAAGATGAGTCGAAGCAATTTCAGAAGACTCATGGCTCGTCATCATGGCATAAGGTCCAATGAAATGACGAGCCGGAAGTTGACGCCATTCCCGGCGAGTAAAGGTCAGGATGCTCTCTTTACAGCGGCTTGCCAAAAGTTTAAAGCGTGCAATCCTATTTCCATGATTCTTCCTTCGATGACGCAACGACTCCCGCGTTAGGCTCGCCCTTTACCGCAATGAATGCGGATAAGCGGAAGCGGGCCTAACGACTGGATCATGCAAAAAGAAAATAGAAGAGCCATTCGTCGTCATCATAATGCCCGCCTTTTGGAACGCGCGAGAAACATCAGCCACAGATGGGCTCCGCGATCCTCCACAGCGCCGAAAGCAGCATCAATACAGTGTATTGAAAAAAGCGCTCGGCGGATTCGCGATAATCGTAAACCCTGTTCCTGCTGGATGTGTGGAAATCCCCGTAGATTCGGAGATATTACTGTGCAGGAATTACGCGCCCCCAAAGATTAGACAAACACACGTGATGCAAAAAACCGCCGCAGGGAAACTGCGGCGGCTTTGGAAAAAAGAAGACTCGCTGAAATTACGTCGCGACGAGTCCGCCATCGACGAGGATATCCTGGCCCGTGATGAAGCTGGCCCCGGGAGAGCTGAGGTAGAGAACGGCGCTGGCGATTTCCCCCGGCTGGCCGATCCGGCCCATGGGATGGAGCGAATCGAGGTGGGCGCGGCGTTCCTCATCGCCGGGGCTACCCTTGCCTGCGAAGCGCTCGAACATCTCAGTCTCAATCACGGCAGGAGACACCGAGTTGACCCGGACGCCCTGCTTGGCCGTTTCCAGCGCGGCCGTCTTGGTTAAACCGAGCACGGCGTGCTTGGTCGCATTGTAGAGGCTCATGTTGGGCATGGCGACATGCCCCAGCACGGACGACGTGTTGACGATCGATCCACCGCCGCTTTTAAGCAGCGCAGGGATCTCGTACTTCATCGAGAGGAAGACGCCTTTGACATTAATGTCGAATACCTTTTGGTACTGCTCGACGGTGCTGTCGACCAGCGGTCCCGGCGTGCCTTCGATCCCGGCGTTGTTGAACGCGATGTCGAGCCGTCCGAATTCCTTCACGACCGTTTCGACGAGCGATTTGACCTGGGCTTCGTCGGAGACATCGGCCTGGACGAAGAGGCCTCGGCCACCGGCCTTTTCGACCAGTGTGACCGTTTCCGCGCCTTCAAGTTTGCGGCGACCGGAGACGACAACTTTCGCGCCTTCACGGGCGAAAGCGAGAGCGGTGGCGCGGCCAATGCCGGAAGTTCCGCCAGTAATGAGGACGACTTTATTTTCGAATGTTTTGGACATAATTTTATTTTGGTTTGAGGGTTTTTATTGCGGAGGGGAAAGTTCTTGAAATTACTCGATCCAGCGGATGATCGGCACCAGGTAAGGCACGGCGATCGGGCTCCACAGGATAACACTTTCGGGCCTTTCCGCCTCAAAACTCTCCTCTTTCAGCTTGGCCTGAATGTGACGCGCCTGGATGAGGCCCCGGTTGATTCCGTTGAATCTTGTCGTTTCTTGGGAGATGGGAGCGATTTGATTTATCATGGTCGTGGTTCTTCCTTTGGTAGTTAAAATTAAGTTGACTGGTTAGTATAGTTAAAGTGCAAAAAAAGGGTTAAACTGACTCCGTCTGGCATGAGCGAAAAACCCCCTGGCATACTTTTTGGTTTTCTTCCTTCATGGGATAAACATAGTTGACTGGTCGGTATAGTGCAAGAAATTTTTTTAATTTTTTTGCTCGTGATTAAAATGACTGATTCACCTCCGAAGTAGGTGAAAAAAGGGAGGTCGTATCGCCCTTAAATCGCTTTTTTAATATTTCGCGAGAGCTGGTTTTAAGCCCCCCCTTACGCAGCCATCGCGGGTTCGGGTTGGCGCTGGCTGAGTGGCTGACCACCGGCAGGAGCGACTGATTCGGCATAGATCGGGCCGAACCAGGTATCGACGAGGCAGAGGCCAAAGACGGCACCAAAGGGGATGGTGTAGAAGAAAGCGGTGGTGATGGAATTGACGCCAACGATGAACGCGGCGGCGATGAGGTAATCGGGGCAGCCTTTGCAAAACAAGCGGAGGTTTTCCCTGTAATTGAGGGCGCAGCTCAGGACCGATGCGCCATCGAGCCAGCGGCAGCAGGCGACGCCGCAAAAGGGAATGACAAAAAGCATGATCGGAGGGAGGAAGAGTGTCAGCAGCGTCGCGGGCAGGCCGAGAAGAATGACGAAAAGCCCGTAACAAGCGCCCATCCAGAGAGCCGCCGGAAGCAGGAGGGTGAAAACCGCCAGTGTCAGTTTGACCGCGCCTTCCTGGGCGAAAATGCCGAGCCTATGCCACTGCCAATCGGGCAACTGGACGCCGCGTCCCGTCCGCGCCCGGCGCAGGACCTCGAAGGTGAAGCCGAGCGGAAACCAGAAGGAAAAGACATTGAAGCCGAGGATCCACGGGAAAACCTCTCGGACCCAGCCGGGACCCTGTCCGGAAAAATAAGTCGGCGCAAGCGCGACGAGAAACGGGTTGATGAGGAGAAATCCGCCCAGGAGAACTTTGGCCAGCCAATGCGGGTCGGATAAGATTTGCCGGAACCCATCTTTTTGCTCGCGAAAACGGGTCGGCGGGGGAGTTTTCATGACGGTTTTGTTTCGAGGAAATTCGCGGATTCGAGTTGGCTGCGTCAAGGCAAAGATTGAGAAATGAAGCTGATTGATCGAGGTCGTCATCCGCGCGGCGAGATAGACCGGCCTTAATGTGCTTTCATTTCCTCATGATTTTTGCTGCTATTCTATTCTCATCGGGTTGCTTATGGCGCTTTTTACATTATTACGTGGAGGAAAGTCGTGGCTTGGAGTCATGATGATTCTCTGGGTCTTCTTTTTGTCGGCCAACCTGCTCCAGGCGGAGACGGATACCAATTCGGACATACCGGGTCCCGGCCAGATCAGTATCGACATCAACTCCACCAATGTCCCGGCGACCAATGCGCCTACCGTCCAATCCCCGTCGACGGTCACACCCGCACCTGCTGCTGCTCCTATTCCGATTCCGCCGGTTGCGACTCCCTCCGTGACGGAAACTGCGGCGCCGACTACCTACCATGGCACGGTGTGGAGCACGCCGGGATTGATCCTGGGCGCGTTGCTGACGCTGGCGTCGCTCGGCGGATTTTTGCTCTATCAAACCGGGTTGACGCGGGCGAAGAATGTCGGCCATACGTCGACGCTGCTTCTGGTCGGCGCACTGTTTGGGCTGACCGGTTATTGGATCGGCGGATTTGCGGTGCAAACGGGCGGGGTGGGAGATGCGCACGCGGCGCTGGCCCAGCCGCTCGATCCGGCGGAGGGAAGCGCGCTCGATCACGAACTGGGCCCGATGGCTTTCGGCCATCATTGGGGCATCATGGGGAGTTCCGGCTTTTTTCTGGCGACGGACGATTCGACCCGCGACGAGATCGCGATGCTTTTCCTGGTTCAATCGGCGATGCTGGTGATTGTCCTCGCGGCGGCGCTGGGCGGGGCGCTTGAAAGGGGCAAACTTCTGGCGATGGGATTCTGCGCCTACCTGATCGGCGCGCTGGTTTATCCTTTGCTGGCGAACTGGGTTTGGGGCGGCGGCTGGCTGGCGGAACTGGGGCGTGAATTCGGCCTCGGGCACGGCTACGTCGATGTGGGCGGCGCGGGCGTGGTGCACGAAACGGCGGGGACGCTGGCGCTGGTCCTGGCGGTGGTGCTGGGGCCGCGACACGGACGGTTTGGGCGCAACAAGCCGACGAATGTTTTTCCCGGACACAATGTGCCGTTCCTCGTGCTGGGGAGCATCGTGCTGCTGATTTCGTGGATGGCCGCGAATGCGTTTGCCTCGAGCGCGGGGCTGGCGGCGGTGAATACGCTGCTGGCGGCGACGGGCGGGATGGTAGTTTCGTTTATCCAGGCGGCGGTGCAAAAACAACGGCCCGAGCCAGCCCGGCTTTGCCGCGGATTGCTGGGTGGCGCGGTGGCGAGTTGCGGCTGCGCGGGGCTGATCGATCCGTGGGCGGCGTTTGTCATCGGCGGCGTGGCGGGTCTGCTGGTGCAGGCGGTGGTGAATTTTCTCGAAAGCAAACGCATCGACGATCCGGTGGGCGCATCGGCGGTGCATGGCGCGGGCGGAGCGTGGGGCGTGCTGGCAGTGGGGCTTTTCGCCAACGGCTCGGCGGGCAACGGTCTTAACGGCGTGCCGCAGACGGTGCGCGGACTCTTTTTCGGCGGCGCGTGGCACCAGTTGGCGGCGCAGGTGATCGGTTGCGTGACGGGCTTCGCGGTGATCTATCTCCTTGGGTATGCCTGCGTGATTTTGGTGCAGAAAATTCTCGGCAACCGGGTCAGCCTGGCCGACGAAGCGAGCGGGCTCGACTGGCCCGAAGTGGGTGCGTTTGGCTATCAGGGCGATGCGGAGGCGGAGGGTCCTGCGGAGAGCAAAGCTGCGCCGGAGAAGTAGCGCAAGGCATCCTGTGGCCTGCTTGACTATTCCCTCTCTCGATGCGAGCCTGATTGGCAGTTGATTCGCATCATGAAATCGTCCGCTCCCAAGCATACGTCTCCGGTTATCGTGCCTCTTCAGGGTAAAGATATGCGGAAGGACTACGCCCTTACGCCAGTCGAAGCGAAAAAGGCGATGACCAAATTGTCCGGCCTACATGCGAAGCGCAGGGCAGAGGGCAAGGTCATCCGCGTCAAGGGACGGTTCAGCCCGAGCTTTTTTGATTGAATCGGCCAGTGATAAGAAGCGATTCAGAACCATCCCGGATGGGATGGCAGCACCCTTTCCACGTTACCTAGTGCGTTTTTGGGCGAGAAAAAAAATCCTATCCTTCAATAAGTGCGAAGGAGAAATCATCTGGAAATTTACCGCTGCCTGGAAGGCGACCAGCAGCAGTCAGTTCAGACCTGAATTCCTCTCCGCCAACGCGCTTCAGTATATCGTTAATGCGTTCCCATCCCACATATTTCCAGACTCCATCGGTCATGACGAGGAGCGACCACGGCTTGACGACGGGCGAAATGAAATAGGTGCAGGCAGTTATGCCCGATCCGATTTGAGGATTTTTATCCTGTCGTAAGGTCAGGTTATTAACGTAAACCCGAGCATGGCAGAGGTAAGCGGCGCTGTCACCGCATGAAGCGCCGTAGACATGACCGTCTTTCACGCAAAAAGCAATAAGGGTGGTCAGGCCGGCTTCTGAATCATCATGGACAGCTCGGTCGGCTGTCGCAAAAAGAGCACGCCAAAAGGGAGGATCGACGGGGAAGCCGGATGGAGAATTTCTTACGGCGGCCATAATCGACTCGCAGGCAAGTGAGGAGGCCTTGGCCCCTCCGGCACGGCCTCCCTGACCGTCAGCAATTGCACCTATCCAAGCGTCATCCAACTTTTCAATCCGCACCGCATCTTCATTTTCGTGTTCATCGGACGGCTCGGAAAACACGACCATGGCTGGAGACTATCTAACTAGATTCAACGTAGCCATCTCCAATACATCGCATCCACCATGATTGACCTGCCGGGGCGGTTTTCCTATGCTGGCGCATTCGATTCATGAGCACGGTTCCCAAGAAGACAATTGAGGTTTCGCTGGAGACCTTTCGCGACCAGGCGGCTTTTCCGCTGCTGGATAGGATTACCGAGACGATTCGCAAGGCGCAGGAGCACCTGCTCGGCCAGCAAAAGCCGGAGGGCTACTGGGTGGGCGAGTTGTATGTCGACTCGACGCTGGTTTCGGACGTGGTGGCCTTTATGCACTGGTCGGGCGAGGTCGATTTCAACAAGCAGTCGCGCTGCGTGAAGCACCTGCTCGACCGCCAGTTGCCCGACGGCGGCTGGAACACTTATTACAAGGGGCCGAGCGAACTCAACGCGACGCTGAAGGCCTATTTCGCGCTGAAGCTGGCCGGGTTTCTGCCGGACGATCCGCGGATGATCAAAGCGCACGCGACGATCGTGCGGCTGGGCGGCATTCCCAAGGCGAACACGTACACGAAGCTGTTCCTGGCGTTGTTCGGGCAATATCCGTGGAAGCACCTGCCGATCATTCCGTCGGAGATCATCCTGCTGCCGAACTGGCTCTATTTTAATATTTACGAGATGTCGTCGTGGAGCCGGGCCATGGTGGTGCCGCTGTCGATCCTGAATCATTTCAAGCCGGTGCGTCATCTGCCGCCCGAGAAGCAGTTGCACGAATTGTTCCCCTACGGCACGGAGCATTCGAACCTGGGGCTGCCCTTCGACCGGAAACTCTTCACCTGGAAAAATTTCTTTCTCGGCTGGAACAGCGTCCTGAAATTCCTCGACACGCTGCCGTGGAAGCCGTTTCGCCGCCGCGCGCTGAAAAAGGCCGAGGCGTGGATGCTGGAGCGGATGGGATCGGGCAGCGACGGCCTCGGCGCGATTTTCCCAAGCATGATGTACTCGATCATGGTGTTGAAGACGCTGGGTTACGGCGAGGACAGCCCGGTTTCCCGCAAGGCAACGCACGATTTCCTCGGACTGGAAATGCATGACACCGAGCATGACGAGTTCCGGATGCAGCCGTGCCACTCGCCGATCTGGGACTCGGCGATCACGGCGTTCGCGCTGATCGAGTCGGGGATTCCGGCCGATCATCCGCAACTGCAAAAGGCCGGGGAATGGATTCTGTCGAGGGAAGTGAAGGATTTCCGCGGCGATTGGAAACACAAAAACCCGACGCCGGTCACGAGCGGCTGGGCGTTTGAATTCAGCAACAAGTATTACCCCGACGTGGACGACACGTTCAAAGTGTTGCTGGCCCTGGGCAAGATCAAAATGCCCGACGAGGAGGTGAAGAAGCAGACGATGCAGCGCGCGCTGGAATGGGCGGTGAGTTTCCAGTGCAAGAACGGCGGGTTCGCGGCTTTCGACAAGGACGTGACGAAGAAGTGGCTGCAGGATGTGCCGTTCGCCGATCACAACGCGATTCTCGATCCGCCGTGCAGCGACATCACATCGCGGGCGCTGGAAGTTTTCGGGCGGATGGGGATCAGCCTCAAGGAACCGTTCGTCCGGCGCGCGATCCGATTCGTGAAGGAGACGCAGCTCGAGGACGGGTCGTGGGAGGGACGCTGGGGCGTGAATTATATTTACGGGACGTGGCTGGTGCTGCGCGGCCTGCGGGCCATCGGCGAGGACATGTGCCTGGACTGGATTTTGCGCGGGATGAACTGGCTTGAATCGTGCCAGAACGGGGACGGCGGCTGGGGCGAAACGTGCGGCACGTATGACAACCCGAAGATCAAGGGCCAGGGCGAAAGCACGCCGTCGCAAACGGCCTGGGCGCTGATGGGGATCATCGCGGCGAGCGACCACATCCGGCCCAGCATCCTGCGCGGGGTCGAATATCTCGCGCGCACGCAAAATCCGGACGGCTCGTGGACGGAAGACCACATCACCGGGACCGGATTCCCGAAGGTGTTTTATTTGAAGTACGACATGTACCGGAATAACTGGCCGCTGCTGGCGCTGGCCGATTTCCGGGCGCTCGCGGCCAAGGACCGGCGATGATTTGCTACGCCTTTCCGCTGGCGCACGAGGCGGGGCTGCTGCTGAAGCGTTGCACGCAAAAGGAGTCATTCACCATTGACGGCGTTCATTTGACCCTGGCCAATTTCAGGAGCCGGCGCGTGCTCATCGCGTTGATCGGCATGGGAGACGCGGCGGCCCGGGACAGCACGGAGACGATCTTTGAGTACTTCCGGCTCAGGGCCTTTGTGCTGGCCGGTTACGGCGGGGCGCTGGTCCCGCCCCTGAAAGTGGGGCAGGTGCTGGTATCGAACAATTTCACCTCCGAGGCGGTGCTGGGATTTCTGCGCATGCTTTCCGGCTTTGATTTCGCGAGCTTCTGCATGACGGACGAGGTGGTTGGCACTCCGCAGCAGCGCGACGCCTATGCCCAGGCGACGAAGAGCCAGGTGGCCGACATGGAAACCGAGGCGGTGGCCGAGGTGGTGCTGAACCACGAGATTCCGTTCATGGCGGTGCGCGTGATCAGCGACGATTACCCGCAGGTATTGCCGGTGGGCGCGCTGGCCGCCGGCTTCGACGCGCCGAAAGGACACGCGACACCGTTTCGTTTGCTCGGTTATCTGATGACGCGGCCGGGTGAAGTCGTGCCGTTCAAAAAATTCGTGCAGGGCCTTACCCTGGCGCGAAAAAATCTGACGAGATTTCTGGAGCAACTGAATAAGGAACTGCCGGGGAATTGGTAGGTCCTGTCCATCTACCTTGACAGCCAGTGGCACGAAGTTACCATCGCCGCTCACCCCAATGCTGACACCGTTGCACTCATGCAATCCCGGAGATAGAAAAAATGAACGCTACTGACTTCCGAATTTGGATTCTCACTTTGGCCGGCTGCGCCTGTGTTCTTAACGCCAAGGCCGACCTTCCCACCCCCGACCCCGATGATGGCGGGCTCAAGCTTCCCCAGGGATTTCATGCTTTGGTGGTCGCCGACAAACTTGGCCCGTGCCGCTTTTTGACCGTTGCCCCCAACGGGGACGTTTACATTCGGAACACCAATATCCTAGTCCTGCATGACACCAAGGGGGATGGGCATTTGGACGCCCTGGGATCGTTCGGGGTGGATTGCGGGAAAGGCCAGGGAGCTACGGGCATCACTTTCCATGGAGATTATCTTTATTACACGAACAAGAATAACGTCTACCGCTACAAGATGACGCCCGGCCAGGCGATTCCCGCCGGCGATCCCGAGAAGATCGTGCAGAACCTGCCGGACAGCGGCGGCCACGAAGCCAAGTCGATCACGTTCGATGCCGACGGCAACATGTATATCGATGTGGGATCGCCTTACAATGTGTACAGCGACCATGATCGAGCCTTCGGCGCCAAGGGCAAGGATGCGACCGATTTTTTAAAGACCTACGGCGGCATCTGGCGTTTCAAGGGTGATGTGCCCAATCAGACACAAGCCGACGGTTATCGCTTCGTGACCGGAGAACGTCACACCATCGCGATTGCGATGAGTCCGGTTTCCAAGCAACTCTTTGGTGTGATGATGGGCCGGGATCAACTCAATACCGTCGACCCGGCGGACTACACCGCTGAAGACAATGCGGAAGATGACGCCGAGGAAATGCATTTAATCAAGGATGGATCAAATTGGGGATGGCCCTACAGCTATTACGACCCCATTAAGAAAGCGCGCATGATGGCACCCGAATTTGGCGGAGATAATAAAAAGCAGGCCGATCCGGGCCTGTATGACGACCCCGTGGTGGCTTTTCCCGGGCATTGGGCGCCTTTGCAGATGACTTTTTATACCGGGACACAGTTTCCGTCCAAGTATCTCAACGGGGCCTTTGTTGCTTTCCATGGTTCGTGGAACCGCGCGCCGCTGCCCCAGGGAGGGTACAACATCGCGTTTGTGCCCTTTGACAGCAAGGGCATGCCGGTGGGCACCTATGAGGTCTTCGCCGATAATTTTGCGGGTGTTCCCGTTATTAAGTCCGTTCATGAAGCCAAGTACCGGCCAAGTGGAGTCGCGATGGGCCCGGATGGATCGCTCTATGTGTGCTCGGACAACGGCCGGATTTGGCGCATCTTTTACACCGGAAACTGATGAAGCGGTTCTTCTTCTTTTTACCTCTCGCCTCCTTACTGTGTGGCTGCACGCAAACCCCGGACGTACCGGCGGTGGCATCGCCTGAGGTCCTCGCGGCCGGGCACCAGGTTTATACCGCCAATTGCGAGACCTGCCATCAGCCGGATGGTTATGGGGTGCCCAACATGCAACCGGCGCTCGTCGATGATGACATTGTGGCCGGCGACCCCACCCAGATCATTCGCGTCGTCTTGCAAGGACCGGCCACCGTGCTTCCGGCGGGAAGGCCCACTTATGCCAATGTCATGCCCGCGTTCAAACAACTGACCGATGAGCAGATCGCGGATGTGTTGACCTACATTCGCCACGATTACGGCCACGGCGCCTCTCCGATAGCCGTCGATCAGGTGCATACGGTTCGCGCCCAGTTTGGGCTTTAGCCTCCGGCTCCTTCCCTAAAATCCAAAAATTGATCTTGCTGGGTCTTGTGTACGAGTCTATTAGTACAGCTATGTCACTAGTCTTCAGCCTCTCCCCGGCCAGCGACATCCCCATTTACCGCCAGATCATCCAGCACATCCGCCGCGCGGTGGTCCAGGGGCAACTCGACCTCGGCGAGCAGCTCCCGGCGGTGCGCGTCCTCGCCGAAGCGCTGGTCGTCAATCCCAACACCGTCGCCCGCGCCTACCAGGAACTGATTCGCGACGGCCTGCTGGAAAGCCGCAGCGGCATCGGCGTTTTTGTCGCGGAAAAGATGCGGCAGGTCTTTTCGGAAGACGAACGTGGGCGCCGCATGGCGCACGCCGTCGAGCAACTGTTATACGAAGCCCTTCTCCTTGATTTTTCCCTCCCTGAAGTCCGCACCTACCTGGAAAACCAATGGAGAACCCTGCAAACCCAACTCACGAACCGGAGGAAAAAATGAGCGAGCAGCCCGGCGCAAGCCCCGTCATCGAAATCGACCACCTGACCAAATATTACGGCACGCGCAAGATCGTTTCGGACATCTCGCTCAAGATTCCGCGCGGGACGATTTATGGTTTTCTCGGCCGCAACGGCATGGGCAAGACGACGACGATCCGCATTTTCCTCGGCTTTGAGGACCCGACGCGCGGCACGGCCCGCGTTTTCGGCCTCGACTCGCGCAGCTTTCCGCCGGAGGCGCGGGCGCGCATCGGTTACCTGCCGGAGGGCCACCATGTTTACGGCTGGATGACGGTCAAGGAATGCGGCCAGTTTCAGGCCAGTTATTTCCCGGCGTGGAACCAGGATATTTTTGAAACGGTCCTCACCCACTTCCGGCTCACGTCCAAGATGAAGGCCGGGCATCTCTCGCGCGGACAGCGGGCCGGACTCTGCCTGGCGCTGACCCTGGCGCCGGAGCCGGAGCTTCTGGTGCTCGACGATCCCGCGCTTGGTTTGGACCCGGTCGCGCGGCGCAGCCTGCTCCAGTCGATGTTGTATGTGACGCGCAAGGCCGACCGCACGATCTTCTTTTCGTCGCACCTGCTTTCCGATGTGGAGCGCGTGGCGGACCGGATCGCCGTTCTCGACGACGGCGTGCTTCAGGCCGATTGCACGGTGGAAACCTTCCGACGGCAGATCCGCCATTTTGTCCTTAAGTTCGACAACACGCCTCCGGCCGCGCCCAACTTTCCCGGCCTGCTGGAAAGTTTCCGCACTGACCGCGAGTTGGCGCTCACGGTGGTCAACGTCACGCCGGAGATCGAAAACCGGCTCGAAGCGCTCGCGCCGGTTTCCATCGAGCCGGTCGACCTGACCCTCGAGGACGCTTTCATCAGCTACGTCGGCGAGCGGGGCGAGAAGACCTTTTTCATGAACGGCAAGGAGGCAAAATGAAAGCGATGCTTTGGAAGGAACTGCGGGAAAACTTCAAGTGGGCCTTGCTGGCCATGATCGGGCTGGGGCTGGCCGAAATCTACGGGCTCAACTACTACGATCCTTTCAACTACAACAACCGGGGCCTGACGCTTTGCAATCCCACTTTCCTGATGGCGACGAGTTTCGGCTGCGCGATTGTCGGCCTGCTCCTCGGCTTTCTCCAAATTTTGCCGGAGCAGCGGCGGGACCAGTGGGCGGCGTTGTTGCACCGGCCCGTTTCGCGCGACACGATATTTCGCGGCAAGGTCGTGGCCGGATTAGGGCTTTATTTGGTGGCGACGGTCGTGCCGTTTCTAATTTGCGTGTGGCTGGCGGCGACGCCGGGTCATTTCCTGGCCCCTTTTATACCGAGCATGGTTCTTCCGGGTGTGGCCGACATCGGCACCGGGATGGTCTATTACTTTGCGGCGTTGCTGGTGGCGCTGCATCGCAGTTCATGGTTTGGCGCACGGACGCTGGCGCTTTTTGCCGCAGTCTATCTTTCCTTCTTTGTCACGTCCGCCAGCTATTTTAGCCCCGCGCTGGCGGCGGCTGTTCTGATGGCGCTGGTCTTGTTCACCGCCGCGTGGGGAGCCATGAGAAGCAACGGCCCCTTCCACGTCCGCCCCTGGCTGGCGAAGGTCGCGCTTCTTGCCGCAGTCTTTTATGGCCTGTGCGGATTGGGCCAGGTGGCCCATATGCTGTTGAAGTCGAACCAGCAAGAGGACTATACCGGCTCCCAATACCGCATTACTTCGGACGGACAGCCGGTCATTAGCACGGTGAACAATGATCTTACCTCGAAAGTGACCGATCTGGCCGGCAACATTATCAACGACGAGCGCTACACGGGGCCGCGTTCCTATGAAAATTTCCTCTTTCTGAATGAAGTTTGTTACCTGATCGGCGATTCGCACGGCTACGATCCCGTGAGTCTCTATTATCAGTACCGGCAGAGTGAACGCATTGTTGAGGAAGTCCAACTGAACAGTCTCTTTCCGCTCCCCGTCTCCTGGTTCTATTTGCCGGAGAAAAAATATTTTGTGGGCCTTTCCCGCTTGAACAAGCAACCCGTGGGAATCGCAGACACCGCGGGCTTTAAGCCGGCGCTGGCCAGCCCGGTGCCTTTCGCGGCCCCGGACGGCTTCGTCAACACCTATGGAGTACCCTGTCTCGTCCGGAACGGGGACACCGTTCTTGCCTTCGACTTTGAACATGATCAGATGTTCCAGCTTCCCAGCGTGGATGAGGGCAAAGTCTATGGGGCGCAACTCATCAGCTATCGGAACAAGGATTCCTCCGGTGAGGGCCAGGTGATCGCGCTGGCCTTCGCGCACGAGTTGCGCGTCTATGATCCCAAGGGTAATCCGCTGGCCACGCTTTCCTATCATCATGATGACACCGATCATTACGGAACGATCGAACTTGGCGTCCTGGGGAACCAGGCCGGCTATTTGGTGGAGTACGAGCCGAGCGCATGGATTGGCTGGGGGGAAAGGAACAAGATGACCAGCTATCTGGAAGAAGTCGATGCGCAGGGCAATGTGCTTCATTCCTACGATCTGCCTCCGTTGCCTTTCGAGATGACGCCACGGAGCTGGATCGACTATATTTTCGACAGCACGCGCTCACCGGCGCTCTGGTTTGGAAATCTGGCTTACCAGAAAGTGGGCGGGCAGATGGGGGACAAGAACTTGGCGGATAAAGACGAAGCCGCCTTTCATGAGGGCTGGGAAAATACGAAAGAAATTGCAACGCGCCTGATCCTTTACTCGCTTTTCTTTGCCGTCATCGCACTGGTCTGGAGCCGCCGGATGAATTTCTCGTGGGGACGGGCCTGGGCGTGGGCGGGTTTCGTTCTCGCCTTCAATCTTGCGGGCCTGATTACCTTCCGGTTGGTGGCCGACTGGCCAGTGCGGGTCCGTTGCCCGCAGTGCAGTCAAAAGCGGCCCGTCGAGGAAGAGCGGTGCCCTCATTGCGGCGCCGGTTGGCCCGCGCCCGCCAGTCGCGGCACGGAGATTCTGGACAAAAAAGAGGAAGTTGCGGCTGTTTAGCGATAATAGGACTTAGGGGACCTATACGAGTCATGGGACTTCATAGGAACTTATAGACCGCTACGTCCTATAAGTCCTATGAGTCCTAATCCCCGTCTACGGCGCGCGATCGTGGCGGATGTCGACGGCCTGGTAGAGGTAGTAGACTTCCTCGGCGATGTTCTTGCAGTGGTCGGCGACGCGTTCGAGGCAGCGGGCGACGATGGTGAGGTTCAGGGCGCGGGTGATGGTGGAGGGGTCCTCGAGCATGAAGCTGGTAAGCTCGCGGGCGAGTTGCTTGTTGATCTGGTCGACTTCCTTGTCGCGCTTGATGATTTCCTGGGCGAGCTCGGGTTTGCGGTCAATCAGGGCCGTAATGCCGTCGCGCAACATGCCTTCGGCGATCTCCGCCATGCGCGGGATGTCGATGAGCGGCTTGAGCAGTGGCTCCCGGTTCAATTCGAGCGAACGGCGGGCGATGGCCGTGGCCTGGTCGGCGATGCGTTCGAGGTTGCTGGAGATTTTCGAGGCGACGAGCATGAAGCGGCAGTCGGTGGCGACCGGCGCGTGGGTGGCCATGTGGTTGATGACGAGTTCGTCGACGGCGACTTCGAGTTCGTCGAGCTGGGAATCCTCCGACTCGACCGATGCGGCGAGCTTTTCGTCGCGCTCGACCAGGGCGCGCATGGCCAGGGCGAGATTGCGATTGGCGAGGCTGGCCATCATCAGGAGGGTCTGGCGGATGTTCGCGATCTGCTCGGAGGCGGGGCCGTTGGAGTAGGGGGCGTTGGTGATGGGGGTGGGCATGGGAGCAAGGAAAAGGGTAAAAGTTAAAAGGAAAAAGTCTGTAAGAAAGCGGAGGAATAAAAAAAGTTTAAATGAGCATGGAAAAAAATGGCTTCATCCCTTTGCCTTTCAACTTTTACCCTTTTCCTTTCTCAGCCGAAGCGTCCGCTGATGTAGTCTTCGGTTTGTTTCTGGGAGGGATTAGTAAAAATTTTTCCGGTGGCGTCGATTTCGATCAGCTTGCCCATGTAGAAGAAGGCGGTGATGTCGGAACAACGACCGGCCTGCTGCATATTGTGGGTGACGATGACGATGGTGTAGTCCTGCTTCAACTGGTGGATGAGTTCCTCGACCTTGACCGTGGCGATGGGATCGAGCGCCGAGCAAGGCTCGTCCATGAGGATGATTTCGGGTTCGACGGCGATGGCGCGGGCGATGCAAAGGCGCTGCTGCTGGCCGCCGGAAAGGCCGAGGGCGCTGGTGTGGAGGCGGTCGCGTACTTCCTCCCAAAGGGCGGCGCCGCGAAGGCTGCGCTCGACAGTTTCATCAAGGCGGGCCTTGTCCTTGACGCCCTGGAGGCGGAGACCGTAGACGACGTTTTCGTAGATCGACTTCGGGAAGGGATTCGATTTCTGGAAGACCATGCCGACGCGCTTGCGCAGCTCGATGACGTCGACGTTGGGGTGGTAGATGTCGACGCCGGAAATCTTGATCGAACCGGCTCCGATCCGGGTGCCGTCGATGAGGTCATTCATGCGGTTGAGGCAGCGGAGGAGGGTCGATTTGCCGCAGCCGGACGGCCCGATGAAGGCGGTGACGAGCTTTTCCCTGATCGGAAAATTAATGCCATGGAGGGCCTTGCTCGCGCCGTAATAGAAATCGACGTTGTTGATGTCGATTATGGTCGGCGCGGTGAGGCGCGCGGCTTTTTCGGAAGACGAAGAAGAAGCAGGTGCGACTGGAAAAGCCACGGCTTGAGCCGTTGGAGAAGAGGGAATGGATTCATCCATGGTGCTTGGCGTGGATTGAGGGCTCATTGCTGCGAGGGCTATTTTTAGGGAATATTTGGACTTTGAAAACGTTTTACTTGGAGCGGTTGGAAACCAGGTGGCTGGTGATGTTCGTCGCCAAGACCACGACAATGAGCACAAATGAGGCCGACCAGGCCATGTTGACCATGTTGTCGTAGGGAACGCTGGAAAAATTATAAATGAGAACGGCCATGCTGGCGGTCGGCTCGTTGAGGCTGCCGATCCAAAAGCTGGTGAAAAACGCCGTGAAAATAATGGGCGCGGTTTCACCGGCGGCCCGGGCCACGGCCAGCATGACGCCGGTGAGGATGGTGGAGCGCGCCGCCGGGAGGGTGATATGCAGGACGGTCTGGGTGCGGTTGGCGCCGAGGGCAAGCGAGGCCTCGCGCAGGAAGCGGGGGACGCGCAAGAGGGCCTCCTCGGTCGCGAGGATGATGATCGGCAGCATGAGGATGGCCAGGGCCAAGCCTCCCGCCATGGCGGAGTAGCCTCCAATTTGCCAACTGCCAAGATGCAAATCCCGGTTCATGACCAGGATGCCAAAGATAAAGACGCCGGCGAGAATGGAGGGAAGTCCGCTGAGGATCTTGGCGCAAAAGCGGATGAGTTGCGCGCTTTTGGAACCTTGGGAATATTCGGTGAGAAAAATGGCGGTGAGTACGCCGATGGGAACACTGACCAGGGTGCCGATGGCGACCAGAATGATCGTGCCCAACAACGCATTGCCAAAGCCACCTCCGTCCACGCCCGCCGCCGGGGGGAGCAACCAAAGCATGTTCCAGTGAAAATTGCCCGCGCCGCGACGGATGACCATGTAGAGAACGGAGACGAGCGGAATGAGCGCGGCCAGCGTGACCATCCAGACCAGAACGTCCATGGCCCGGCTGAAGATTAATCGGGCCCGGGGCTTGCGGCTCAAGTCCAGGCCTTGGGGGCTGACGGCTCCGTTCGTTTGGTTCGGTGTGTCCATGATCAGAGATGCCGGATGGCTGCCCCGGTGCGTTCGAGGATGAGTTCGGCCACGGCGTTGATGCCGAGGGTGAGAGCCATCAAGATGAAGGAGAGGTACATTAGCGCGGCGACTTCCAGGCCGGTCGCTTCGCCGAAATGGTTGGCCAGGAGCGAGGCGATGGTATTGGCCGGGGCGAAAAGCGAGGCGCTGATCTGGTTGTTATTTCCAATCAACATCGCCAGCGCCATGGTCTCGCCCATGGCCCGGCCCAAGGCCAGGACGCCCGCGCCAAGGATGCCGCTGGCGGCGATGGGCAGGGAGATTTGGAGAATCACATCCCAGCGCGTGGCGCCCAGCGCGGCGGCGCCTTCCTTGAGGGCCTGCGGGGTCGTCTTGAGCGCGGAACCGGCCAGCGCCGCGATGGTGGGCAGGATCATGATGGCCAGGACAAAGGCGGCGGGAAAAAAGCCGGGACCGGAAGAAGGCGTCGAGAAGAGAGGAATCCAGCCCAGATGCGCGTTGAGCCAGTTGCCCAGAGGGGTGGTGATCGGGATAACGACATTGATGCCCCACAAGCCGTAGATGACGCTGGGGATGGCGGCGAGAAGCTCGACGAGGAACTTGAAAATGCCCCGAATTTTCGTGTGCAGATAATCTTCCGTCAGAAAAATCGCGATGGCCACGCCGAGTGGCATGGCGAGCAAAAGAGCCAGCGCGGAACTGACCAGCGTGCCATAGATGAGGGGAAGCGCCCCATACACGTCATTGTTCGTGTCCCAGTCTGTACCAACGATGAAGCCAAATCCGTACTGCCGGACGGCGGGAAGCGCGGCATAACCGACTTGCAGGGCGATCCAAACCAGCAAGGCGACCGTACCCCAGCTCGCGACGAAGGTGGCCCAGGAGAAAAAGGCATCAAAGACTTTTGACCTTTGAGCCCTTTTATCGCCGACCCATTGCGTACTTGCCGCCGATGAGGGTGCGGTCGCCGTTTGCATGCTTATTTGATCGTGTTGACAGCGGCCTGAACCTTGGTCACCACCGTGGCGGGCAGGGGCAGGTAACCGAGGTCGGGGGCGAATTTCTGGCCGTCCGTCAAGCACCAGTTGGCCAGCGCTTTGATCGCATCCGCTTCGCCTGGTTTCGTATATTGGGTATGACAGAGCCACCAGCTAAAAGTCACAATCGGGTACGACAGATCGCCCGTCGGATCAGTCACGAAGGCACGAAGATTATCCGGCAGCGTGACCTGGCTGAGAGCCGTCGAACCCGAGTCCGGCGTGGGAGCGACAAACTTGCCGGCTGAATTCTGGAGAGCGGCCATCGGCAGTTTGATTTGCTGGGCATAGCCATACTCGACATAGCCGATGGTTCCCGCTGTTTGCTTGATCAGCGCCGCGACGCCCTCGTTGCCCTTGCCCCCGACACCAACGGGCCACTTGACCGTTTTGCCGCCTCCTACCTTGGTCTTGAATTCCGGGCTGATGGCCGCCAGATGGTTGCTGAAAACAAAGGTCGTGCCGCTGCCGTCCGCGCGGTAGGCGACGGTGATGGGCAGGTCGGGCAGGGTCACGCCGGGGTTGGCCGCGACGATCTTCGGGTCATTCCATTTCGTGATTTCACCAAGAAAGATGGCCGGGTAAACATCACGGGGCAGTTGGATCGGAGCGGTCACTCCGGGCAAATTGTAGGAGAGAACGATGCTGCCCGCCGTCATCGGAAGAAGAACGACGCCGCCATCCTTCACCGCCGCGATTTCCCCGTCGGACATCGCCGCATCGCTGGCACCGAAATCCGTCAGTCCACCGACGAATGATTTGATGCCCTGGCCGCTACCGACCGATTGGTAATTGATCTGCACGTCGGGATGCAGCTTATTGTACTCGGCGAACCAGCGGCCATTGATCGGGGCGATAAATGTCGAGCCGGAAGAGTTCAGGGTGAGGGTGTCCGCGTGAACGGAAGAAAAGGCAAGGGCCGTTGCGATGGTGAGGGTGAGGAGGGTTTTCATTTTTAAGTTAAGGATTTTGAGTCTGAAGCTGGCAGGGTCTTGAAACCCCAAGGCTTCAACTCCCGAAATCCTTGGGTCCCTACCATGTCCAGATGTGTTCAAGGGCGGGGAGGGTAGTTGACTCTTTCGGATATCGCTTTGGAGGCTGAGGGAGGATTGTTACGGTTGTGTGTCAAACGTGAAACGATTTGGAAGATATGCTGGAATTCAGAGTCATCTTTAAGGCCTTCGGCTACGATTCTGATGAGTCAAAAGCTGGCACGATCCCAAATTAAGTTTATACAACCTTATGAGTTCCAACCGACAACAGGAGGCTGCGTTACTGGGAGCACTTTTCTCGATGCGCGGCCAACGGATTACCCGGCGTGAGCTGGCCCGGTCGGCCAAGTTATCGCCCAACGACTTGGAACGGAAGTTGGCCCCTTATCTCCAAGCCGGTTATCCCATCGAATTTCACCCGCAGGGTGGGATCAGCCTTCAGGATCCGCCTGACATCTGGTGCGCGGAGGAAATCGTGGGACGCTGCCCGGCGGGGAAAAAATCGTCCTTGCCGATATGGGATCCGGTTCTGCTTGCCGAGACCTCCTCGACCAATGACGTGGCGCGGAAGCAGGCGCGCAAGGGGGGTAAGAGCGGATTCCTGGTGGCGGCTTCGCGGCAAACGGCGGGGCGCGGACGGTTGGGCCGGGTCTGGGAATCGCCGCCGGACCGGGGGCTTTATGTTTCGATTCTTTTGCGGCCCGACCTGTCCATGACTGAAGCCGGGAAGCTGACGATTTTGAGCAGCCTGGCGACGGTCGATGCGGTAGAGGCGGTGACGGGTCAGCGGCCCCAGATCAAATGGCCCAACGACGTTGTGTTGCGCAAACGCAAGCTGGCCGGTTTATTGATCGAGACCGAGCCGAAGGGAGGGCGACTGGCTTTTGCCGTGATCGGGATTGGGCTGAATGTGCGCCAGGAAGCTGCGGATTTTTTGCCCGATGTGCGGAGTCTGGCCACGTCGCTCTATCTGGCCACAGGCCAGCTCCATCGCCGTGCCGACCTGCTGGTGGCGTTACTGCATGCCTTGGAGAAGCGTCTGACGCAGCCTTTTGACGAGGCGCGCGAGGACTGGTCGGCGAGCAGCCTGACGCTCGGCCAGCGCGTGACCCTGACGACCGCGCGAGGACGCAAGGACGGCCAGGCAATGGGCCTCGATGATTCGGGCGCGTTGCTTTTGCGAGGCGCTTCGGGCGAAGTGGAGACGGTGACGGCCGGCGATATGCAGGCGTGTTAGCGAGGATGCGCAAAGTTAGTTAATCCGCATCTGAAAAGGATGTTCATGCCAAGATGCATCGTTTAAGAGGAAAGTGGTTACCAATTCTCATTTGGGATCATTTCGGTCTATTATCCGTCGGCCTATGGCAAAACGCTCGAAGAAAAAGAAAAGGCCGCCGGAGGGTCAAGTTCGCCAGGTCGAAGTGGCGGAGCCGAAGGAGACGGTTCCTGTCCAGGAGACTCCTCGCCAGAAATTCCCCGCCTTGAATTGGCTTATCTTCGTGCAGGCGCTGACCATCGTGGCGGCGGTGCTGTGGATTTATTGGCCTGCGCTGCATGGCGGTTGGCAATGGGATGATGATGTCCTGGTTACTGACAACGCGGTAGTGCATGAGCCGTCCGGGCTGTGGAAAATCTGGTTCGAGCCGGGCCTTCTCGTCGACTATCAGCCGCCCACCATCAGCGTGTTCTGGTTGCAATGGCAGTTGTGGCGCGACGACACCCTCGGCTATCACCTGACCAATGTCTTTCTGCATATCCTGAGCGCCTTGCTGGTCTGGCGGCTGTTGAGCAAATTCGGGCTGAGGCTGGCATGGCTGGGCGGGCTGATCTTTGCGGTTCATCCGGTGCAGGTTGAATCAGTGGCGTGGATATCAGAACTCAAGAACACGCTGTCGTTGCCACCGTTTCTGCTGGCGATTTGTGCCTGGATCGATTACGAGAAGCACCGCAAAAGCCGGGATTACTTTCTCGCATTGGTGTTGTTTCTGGCCGCGATGTTGTGCAAGCCGACGATGGTCATGTTCCCGGTGGTGCTTCTGCTTTATGCTTGGTGGAAGCGGGATCGGATCGGGTGGAACGACGTTAAGGCCAGTGCGCCGTTCTTTGGTGTTTCACTGGCCCTCGGGCTGGTGACGATCTGGTTTTTACAACACCATGCCATCGGGGAAGACCCTGTACCCATGGGGGGCTTGTTTTCGCGACTGGCCTGTGCGGGATTATCGCTTTCGTTTTATTTCTCGAAGTGTTTTTTGCCGGTGGGTTTGCTGCCGATCTATCCGCGTTGGGTGGTTGATCCGCCAACACTGACGCAATTTCTCCCCTGGCCAGTTCTTTTGGCGGCAATCTGCTGGATGTGGACGAAACGCAGAACTTGGGGCCGACACCTCTTGCTGGGATTGGGCTTTTTTCTGATCAATCTGGCGCCTTTCATCGGCCTCAACACGGCTTCCTACATGGCCTACACCTGGGTGATGGATCATATCCTTTATATTCCGATCATCGGGTTGATTGGGATTTTTGTGGCGGGACTGGGCGAGGTTGAGGAACGACTTTCCGCATCGATGCGTCTCGGCAGCATAGGACTTGTAGCCGTTTTGCTGACACTTCTGTCTTTTAAAAGTCAGAGCTATGCGGCGCTTTATGTCAACTCAGAGACGCTTTGGACCTATGAACTCCAGCATAATCCCGAAGCGAGCATCGCCTATGGCAATTTGGGTACTGCTTTGATGAAAGCCGGACGCTTGGCAGATGCCATGGAGCAATTTAAGCAGGTCTTGAGGATCCAACCCCATGATGCCGGAACGCGCAACAATCTGGGCAATCTTTTGCTTCAAACTGGTCAGCCAGCCGGAGCCGTGGAACAATTCGAGGAGGTCTTGCGATTCAAACCTGATGATCCCGTGACGCACTACAATTTCGGCAATCTTCTGTTTCAAACCGGAAGGATACCGGAGGCAATTGCCCAATTTGAAGAGGTTTTGCGAATCGAGCCCGACAATGCCTTGGCTCGCAATAATCTAGGCAATGCCCTGCAACAGGCAGGTCGCCTATCCGACGCAATGGAAGAGTATGAGGAGGTCTTGCGGATTGATCCTGACAATGCTCTTGCTCACTACAACCTGGGGGGCGCCCGGCAACAAGCAGGCCAATGGCCGGCTGCAATCGCTCAATATGAGGAGGTCTTGCGAATTAATCCTGATGATGCTCAAGCCCATAACAGCCTGGGCAATATTCTCTCTCAAGCCGGCCAGCTACCGGAAGCGATTGAACAACTGCAGCAAGCTTTGCGGATCAAGCCGGATTACGTTGAGGCGCATGACAATCTTGGCAACGCCTTGCTCCTGATGGGCAGTAACTCTCAGGCGATCGAGCAATTCCAGCAGGCTCTGCAAATCAAGCCCGATGCGCTAACGCACTATGACCTTGCCGGCGCCCTGCTCCAGGCAGGCCGGACGGACGAAGCAATCGAGCACTATAAGGAGGCCCTGCAACTCAAACCTGACTACGCCGAGGCCGAAAACAATCTCGGTGCCGCCCTGCTGCAGATGGGGCGATGGTCCGAGGCTGAAGAGCGCTTCAAACAAGCCTTGCGGATCAGACCGGATTATTCCGACGCCCAAAACAATTTGGCGAAACTGCAAGCCCTGCAGAAAGCCGCTCCGGCAAAAAATTGAAGATTTCCGCCGCTTTAAATCCGGATGGTGGTTCCGATTTCGATCATCTGGCCGGGCGGAATATTGAGGGCCTCGGCAATGGGCCGGCTCGTTCCGGCGAGATAGCGGTAGGCCGTGGCGAAGAGGTTGAATTTGGATCTCAAGACGAGGCTCTCCCGTCCGAGCAAATAGTAGAGCCGGCGGTCGGGCGGAGCTTTCACTATTTTCCGCAGTTCCGGCTCAAGCCTCGCCACGTTCACTTCCTCCATGAATCCGAAATCGGCTTCGACTCCGAATAGGTTGCCGTCATGCTCGACCACTCTCAGTCGGTCGTTTTCCTTCACGCGCGGTTGCGAGGTGACGACCAGGGTGAGGACAATCACCTGCTCGTGCAAAACCTGGCCGATTTTGAGCCAATGCAAAAGGCTGGGCGGCGCGATCTTGGGACTGGCGGAGAGGACAATGCCGGTGTTGCGAACGCGGTGCACGCCTTTGGTCGCCTCGGCAAACTCCTCGAGAGGCAAGACGCTTTCGGCCAACTGAGCCCGAATCGCGCGGCGGGTGTGGTCCCACGCAATCAAAATAAAGGCGACGATGATGCCTACGCCCACCGGGATGTAACCGCCGGTCAAAAACTTGGTGCTGTTGGGAATGAAGAGGGACAAGTCGAGGATGAGCAGGACTCCCGCAATCCAGGGGATGCGCTTATTGAGGGCATAACTGATGGCGGCGTAGGCAATCGTGGTCGTAACCATGGTTCCGGTGACGGCAAGGCCGTAGGCGTCGGCGAGGTTGTCGCTGCGTTTGAAAATCAAAACGAGGCCGATGGAGCCGATGGCCAGGAGAAAGCAGATGCCGGGAAGGTAAATCTGGCCTTCGTGCTCGGCGCAGGTGTGCTTGACGGTTGTGCGCGGAAAGTATCCGAGATTGACCGCCTGGCGGGTGAGCGAGAAGGCCCCGCTGATCAACGCCTGCGAGGCAATGACCGTGGCCGCAATGGAAAGCAGGGTGAGCAGAAACTGGAAACGAACGGGCGCGAGCGAGAAGAAAAGATTATCGACGTCGGCGGGTGTGCTGAGGGCATGGGCACCCTGGCCGATGTAGTTTAAAATCAGGCAGGGCGCGACGATGAAATTCCAGGCGACAGAGATGGCGGGTCTTCCAAAATGGCCGAGATCGGCATAGAGGGCTTCCGAGCCCGTGATGGCGAGGGTGACGCTGGCGAGCATCGTCATCGCCTCGCCGGGATGCCAGCAAAGAAAGGCGACGCCGGTGACGGGGTTGAGAGAATAAAGGATCGACGGATTGGAAAAAATAGGCGGAAGGGCAAGCACGGCAATGACGAGGAACCAGCCGAGCATGATGGGCGCAAAGGCCTTTGAGATCATGTCGGTGCCAAAACGCTGAACGGCAAAGAGCACGGCCAAGATGAGGGAAGCGATCCATGGATTAGCCCAGGCTTCAGGATTGACCACGCCGTTGATCGTGGGAGGGGCCAGACCCTCCACCGCCGAGATAACGGAGATGGCGGGCGTGATGATGCCATCACCATAAAGCAGCGCGGCCCCGCCGATCAGGGTAAAGATAAGCCATTTCTGTTTCGGGGCGTTGGTCTTGGCCAGGGCCAGCAGCGCAAAAACGCCGCCTTCCCCGTGGTTGTCAAGCTGGAGGAGGAAGTGGACATATTTCAACGAAACAATGGCCAGGAGATACCAGACGATAAGGCTGACGGCTCCGCCGATGTGCACGGCGTCAGGGTGATCCTGAATGCACTGGCGCAGCGTATAGATGGGCGAGGTTCCGATGTCGCCAAAGACTACTCCCAGGCTGCCGAGAGCCAGCCAGCCGAACGAAGAGGTCTCCTTTTTCATCGAGTGCAGTCGCGGGTCATCTTTACCTTACACAGCTATTTTCAGGCCGCGCGAGACGAGATGTTGCAACGCGACGGCGACCAGTTCCTCCACGGAAGCCTGCCCGGAGTCGAGAAAGAGGGCGTCAGGCGCGCGGGTGAGAGGCGAGTTCTGGCGTTGCTGGTCGAGGATGTCGCGCTGCAGGATGACGTCCGTTTCACCCTGGCGGCTGCGGCGCAAGGCGCGGACCTCGGCGTTGGCATCGAGGTAAAATTTATAGGGCGTTTGCGGAAAGACCACGGTGCCGATGTCGCGGCCTTCCATGACCAGCGGAGCCTGCGCGGCAAGGCTTTGCTGTTCCGCAACGAGGAGTTTGCGGACGGACGCAACTTGCGCGACGAGGGATACGCCTTCATTGACGCGAGCTTCGCGGACGTGCGGGAGGGGATCGAGGCCGGCGATGTGGAAAACGAGTTCCCCGCCGCGCAGGCGGGTTTCGATGCCTGTGGACAAGATTTCCTGCACGATGGCATCGGCATCCTGCAAGGGAATGTTCTTTTGCTGGAGATACCAGGTAACGCCGCGATACATGGCGCCGGTGTTGACGTAGACGTAGCCGAGGCGCCGGGCGAGTTGGAGCGCAAAGGTGCTTTTGCCCGAAGCGGCGGTGCCATCAATGGCGATTACGGGATGAGGCAAGTCCATGATGCGTGGCCGTCCTGCGAACGGCACTAAAGAGAAGCGTGCCGCGCGGAAATTGTGAAGTAAATAACCCCGGATCAACTTCCAGGGTGTTTATTTCCGGCCGATGGGCTCTTCGAGGACGGGCTGGGCGGTCTTGCGCACATCGCCCTGAAGTTCGGTCATGCGCAGGAACGAAAGCAGGGCGCTGCGCATTTCCACGCCATCGGCGGAAGTGGCGTCGATCGGGATGTGGAACTGGCCATCGGGGAAGACGAAGTGGTAGGAGAAGGTGCCGTCCTTGCTGAGGGTGATGTCCTGGCCATCGATGCGGACCCGGGCGTTGGGTTCCGTGCCGCCGTAGATGATGAGCTCGGCATTGACGTGCATGTGGAAGCCGCGCTCGCGACCGAACGACGCGCCAAACGGGCTGCTAACGCTGGTGACCCAAGCCCCGGCGCTGGAGGCCCACTGGCCGGAGGAGACCATGGTCTCGAAGCGCTTTTTCAGGATTTCGGTGATTTCGAAGGAACCGACCATGCGGCGGCGCACCTCCTCGTCGCCGAGGTATTCGAGCAAGTCCTCGCTTTCCTTCTCAGTGAGGTCACGCGGGACGCGCGCCTGGAAGGGCAGTTCGTAATCGCTTCGTTGCAAGCGGGCCAGCGTATCGACAAGTTCCTCGCCGGGTTGCGCCTGGGCGGCGATCAAGTCGTAAAGTTCGCGGAACGAAACGCTGAAGGGGATCGTCACGAACCGGGCATCGGTGTTGGGCGAGAGCGTGTCGCGCGGCGTGCGCACTTCCGAGGAACGGGCCAGGACTTCAAAGCCGCCGTCAGGGCGATAATAGCCGAGTTGCGCGACAAACGTGGTATCGGGCCGGTTGACCTGGAGGTACCAATTTTTATGGCAATCCCAAATATGGATTTGCTGCACGCGGCCTTCGCCGGGCACATAGACTTCAAGAAAGACTTTGCCGTCTTGGGCAACGCGGGCCGCCTCCTGATACTGGACCTGGCTTAAATCCCAGTAGGCGAAGAGGATGTGCGGGTCGCGCGCAATCAGGAATAATTTCTTGGTCCCGTATGATTCGGGAAGGTAGCCGAGAAATTCGTAAGCGGGGAGGTCCTTCGGTTTGACTTCTGGCTGAGGGGTTAAGGTGGCTGCCGGTACGACTGGAGCAGGCGAGGACGGGGAAGACCCCGCATGGAGGGGCGCGCCGACGACGAGCGAGGGCTTTTTGCGGAGCGCGGGTTGATCGTTATTGGGCATATATTCCTTGGGATAAGCAGCGAGGGTTTAGCACATTTTGCGCCAACCATCCGATTGAAGATGGCTCAAGCTGTCTTTGGTACGACTCAATAATCCTATCAGATCAATTTGAGTAACTACTGCCCCCATTTGTTGGGGTTCAAATGGGGGCAGTAAGGATAATTCAGGAGGCAATAGGCTGGCAAGAAGAAAATTGTGACAGATGGGTGAACGTCAAGCGCCTTTAAATGGCAATAAATGCAATGCGTTTTGCAGCGATTTATCTTGTCCCACGGGCATTTCGACAGGTTTTTATTCTTTTGCAGCTTGCTTCACGGCAAGGATAAACCGTTCGACCAGAACGGTGGAGGGCTGAATGGAAAGGGCACCGACGAGGATGGGTGGCCTGGGGGGAGTCAACGAAATCAGCCTGACTCTCGGACCGGCCAGGCATCGCATGGAGGCGGCGACGATGGCTATGCCACGTCCGGCTTCCACCGCCGTGATCAGGCCCGTCGCGCTGTCGTATTCCTCCACGCGGCATGGGTCGATCTGATGAGGCTGGAAGAGGCGCGACAGCCAGTCGAAGTATTCCGGGTAGTCTTCCCGCGAATAGATCATGATTCGTTCCGGGAGGAGTTGCGGCAAGCTCACGGAACGCTTTTTGGCCAGGGGATGGGCCGACGCGACCGCGCAACAAAGGGGATAGGTGGCCAGCATTTCAAAGGTCAGCCCGCGCATACGCGACCGGGAAGGCCGGACGGTCAGCGCCACATCGAGCTTGCGCGCGGCGAGCCTTTGCAGGCATTCCTCGCTCGAAAGATCGTGCAGGGAAACCCGGACGCCGGGGCGTTCGCGCTCGAATATCCTGAGCGCCTTGGGCAGCAACTCGACCGTGAGCGAGGGTGCATAACCGATCCGGAGCTGGCCGCGATCGCCGTGGGCCACGGCGCGAACCGTTTCAACGGCCTTGTCGACGCGCAGAAGGACGGCGCGCGTCTCGTTGAGAAAAATCTTGCCCGCCTCGGTCAGCGCGAGCGATTTAGCGGTGCGGTGGAAAAGCTCCACGCCCAGCTCCGCCTCGAGGTCGTGAATTTGCCGGCTGAGCGGAGGCTGCGAAACGTGGAGCCTTTCCGCGGCGCGGGTGACGTTCTGCTCCTCGGCGACGATGACGAAGTAACGCAAATGACGAAGCTCCATCTTCCCACCATACCTAAAAAGCATGGTCAGCCAAGGAACATAGTATTTAGCGAAGCGGCCGTCCCGGCGTTAGCTTGGGGCAACGAAAGAAATCTTATGATACAGATTCGCAAATCGAACGAACGGGGCCACGCCGAGCATGGCTGGCTCGATTCCTACCACACCTTCAGCTTCGCCGATTATTATGATCCGAAACACAGCCACTTCCGCGATCTGCGCGTGATCAACGAGGACTACATCGCTCCTGAAATGGGCTTCGGCATGCACCCGCACCGGGACATGGAGATCATCACCTATGTCGTCAGCGGGGCGCTGCGGCACAGCGACTCGATGGGCAATACCGCCGTGATGCGCGCGGGCGATGTGCAGCGGATCAGCGCGGGCGCCGGGATTCTTCACAGCGAAGTCAACGACTCGACAACCGAGCCGGTCCACCTGCTGCAAATCTGGATTTTCCCCGATCACAAAGGCGCCAAGCCGGGCTACGCGGAAAAATCATTCGCCAAGGCCGAGCTGGGGAAGCTCCATCTCATTGCCTCCAAGACCGGACGCGACGGCTCGATTGCAATCAACCAAGATACGAGTCTCTATCTGGGAAAACTCAGAAAGGGTGATACCGTCAAGCAGACGATTGGCGGCAAACGCCACGCCTGGCTGCAGCTTGTCCAGGGCGATCTTGAGGTGAATGGCGCTCCGCTTCAGCCCGGAGACGCCGCCGCCGTCGGCGAGGTCGATTCACTGATTATTTCCGCGAACAAACCCTCCGACTTCCTCCTTTTTGACCTCAACTGAAACCAACCCTAGAATTAGTCATTATATGCCCAAACTCCTCCATATTGAAGCCTCCCCGCGCGGCAAGCGCTCGTCGTCCATCACCGTGGCCCAGCATTTTATCGAGGCCTACCGCGCGAAGCATCCGAACGATGTCGTGGAAACGCTCGACCTCTGGCACACCGCGCTGCCCGAATTTGACGGCGCGACCATCGACGCCAAATACGCGATCATGCACGGCCAATCCTTTACTCCGGAACAGGAGAGCTCATGGAAAGCCGTCGTGAAAATCGCCGAGCAGTTCAAATCGGCGGACAAATATCTCTTGTCGCTGCCGATGTGGAATTTCGGCATTCCTTACAAGCTGAAGCATTACATCGATCTCCTCGCGCAACCCGGCCTGACCTTCAGCTTTTCGCCGGAGACAGGCTACAAGGGGTTGGTGACGGGAAAGCCGGTCGTGGTGGTTTACGCCCGTGGCGGCGCGTACGGTCCGGGCAGCGGGGCCGAGGGTTACGATCAGCAGAGCGGGTACGTGAAGCAGATCCTCGGCTTCATCGGCTTTACTGACATCAAGGAAATTTTTGTCGAGCCGACGCTTGCCAGCGCCACTTCCAAGGACGAAGCAATCGCCAAGTCCAATCCCCAGGCGGAGGCATTTGCCCAGGCGATCTAAATCGAGTAGAAGGTCCCCATGGCAACGCCACAATTCCCCGACGAACAATCGCCCGATGGCGAGTTCGAGCGACAGGAAGATGCGTTTCGCGATTGGGTCTCGGCCGACGGCTCCACGGCCTACCCGGCGGTCGCGGATCGTTATCACCTCTACGTCTGCCTGGCCTGCCCGTGGGCCAGCCGGACGGTGATTACCCGGCATCTGAAGGGACTCGAAACGGTCATCGGCATGACGGTGATCGACCCGATTCGCGATGAACGCGGCTGGGCCTTCCGCGACGGCCCGGGATTTTCGACCGATCCGATCAATGGCTTTGATTACTTAAGCGAGGCCTATGTGGCGACGGCTCCCGGCTTCAAGGGCCGCGCGACTGTGCCGGTTTTGTGGGACAAGAAAAAGCATCGGATCGTCAACAACTCCGAGGACGACATCTGCCGGATGTTCAACGACGCTTTTGATTCGTTGGGCCATCACGAGGTCGATCTTTTTCCCAAGGACATCGCCGCGGAACAGGCGAAGCTTTCCGCATTCATCTACGACACGGTGAATAACGGCGTCTACGAAGCAGGTTTTGCCACGAGCCAGAAAAGCTACGAGACGGCGTGTCGCGTCCTCTTCGCCGCGCTGGATGAACTGGAAGCGCGCCTCGCCACGCGCCGCTATCTGTTGGGAAAGCGGATCGTGGAAACGGATTGGAGGCTCTTTTGCACGCTGGTGCGCTTCGATGCCGTCTATCACGGGCACTTCAAGTGCAACATCCGGCGGATCATTGATTATCCCAACCTGCAGGGCTACCTGATGGATCTTTATCAACAACCGGGGATTGCCGCGACGGTGAACTTCGACCACATCAAACGCCACTATTACTATACCCACGACGACATTAATCCGACCCGGATCGTTCCAATCGGCCCTGCGCTTGACCTGACCCGGCCCCATGGCCGTGAGCGTTTGTAAGGAGACCGCCTTCGCCGGTGTAACTACCGGGGTCTTGACGGCAGCCAGCCCATCTGGAGCAGGAACTTGAACGCCAGGTACATGACCACGGCGACAACGCTGCCGAGAAGAAAACCCATCACGGCGAGGTTCCAAACCACTTTCATCGACCACAAACCGGTCTGGCCGATCGACCAATCCTGGAGAAAAAGGAGCAGCGGCCACGAGATCGCGCCCAAGAGGGTGGTTGCGCCAAAAAGATAGCCAATCGACTTGTAATTGAGCTTTTCCTCGTAAAATTCCTGATCGCGCTTGGAGAGTGCCATGGGTCGCAATATAGGGATTTTGGCGCTGAAGGACAAGCGTTCAGAGCAAGTTTGGAGAATTGCCTTTCGACTTTAAACTGGGTAGCTTTCCGGCATGAGCGTCAAGGAACTTGAAAAAGCGGTCTCGGTTCTTTCTCCGGAAGAATTGCAGGAATTCCGCATCTGGTTCGCCGATTTCGAAATGGCCCAGTGGGATCGACAAATCGAGCAAGACTCAAACGCGGGAAGGCTGGATCATTTGATCAATAAGGCGATGGAAGATCACCGCGCCGGAAGGACGACCGATCTCTAAGCATAAGACGAATGGCGATTTCTGGAGCCATTACCAACGCCTGCCTCCTGAGATACAGAGCCTCGCGTTAAAGAACTATGAGCTTCTGAAGAGGGACTCACGGCATCCCTCTCTTCAGTTTAAGAAAGTCGGCAAGCTTTGGTCTGTGCGCGTCGGACTGGAACATCGAGCTTTGGCCATATCCGTTCCTGAGGGCTTTCTCTGGATCTGGATCGGTCGTCATGAGGTCTACGATCAAATTCTCAAGGGATAGGCTCTCATTCGCGCCTCGACCAAAGGCGGCCGGGCGGCTAAGCAAGGCGGGATTATTTTATGCCCGCCACCGACCCGACAGCCCAAAAAACGTTCCTGAAAGGGTGGTTCGTCCCGAATGACATCGACGGCTTTTTCGGGCTTTTTGTCGACAACCTGTGCCAGCTCATCGTGGTGGTGGGACTTTGTCCGAAGCTGGCGGGGCTGCCCGACTCGCTCGTCGTGGGGCGCATCCTGCCCGGCATCGCGGTGTCGCTGGTGGCGGGGAATCTCTTCTACGCGTGGCAGGCGCACCGATTGTCGCAAAAGACCGGCAAGCCGGTCACCGCGCTGCCTTTCGGCGTGAACACGGTCAGTCTTTTGGCGTTTATTTTTCTCATCCTCGGGCCGGTCTATCACGAGACGCACGACGCGGACCTGGCGTGGAAAGTCTCCCTCGTGGCGGGATTTCTTGGCGGCGTGGTGGAGATCGCGACTTCCTTTTTTGGCGCGTGGATTCGGCGGCACACACCGCGCGCGGCGCTCCTTTCCGCGCTGGCGGGAGTGGCGATCACCTTTATCGCGATGCGCTTTATCTTTCAGATTTTCTCCTCGCCGCTGGTGGCGCTTTTCCCCGCGCTGCTCGTGCTGATCGGTTACGCCGGACGGGTGCGCTGGCCGCTCGGCTTGCCGACCGGCTTCATCGCGGTGGTGGTGGGCACGCTGACCGCCTGGATTCTGCGCGGTTTGCAGATGTCGCCGATGCCGGACTGGCCCGCGTCGCATCTCGCCTTTTATTGTCCGGTGCCGATTATCGGCGATATCTTATCGCTCGTGACCGATAAGCGCGTCTGGGACTTTGCGCCCGTGTTCATCCCGATGGCGGTGCTGAACGTGATCGGGTCGATGATGAATCTCGAGAGCGCGGAGGCGGCGGGCGATAAATTCGACACGCGCTCATCGCTGCTGACGAACGGGATCAGCGCGGTGGTGGGCGTCTTCTTCGGCAACCCGTTCGCGCCGACGATCTACATCGGTCATCCGGGTTGGAAAGCGATGGGCGCGCGGGTCGGCTACTCGGTGCTCAACGCGGTCGCGGTGACGGCGATTTGCCTGACCGGCGCAATGTCGTTTGTCATCTGGTTCATGCCGATTGAGGTGACGCTCGGCATCCTGCTCTGGATCGGGCTGATCATCACCGCGCAGGCGTTTCAGGAGGTGCCGAAAGCGCATGCTCCGGCGGTGGCCATCGGTTTCATCCCGTCGCTGGCGGCGTGGGGCGCGCTGCTCGTCCAGACGACACTGGAAAAGGCCGCACCGGGCTATTCGTTCCAGCAGGCGGCGGCGAACTTCAGTCCGGAACTTTTCTTCAACGGGATGCTGTGCCTTGCACAGGGCTTCATGCTGATTTCGATTTTCTTCAGCGCGATCGTGGCGAACGTCATCGACAAGAAATGGCTGGCGGCGGCGGTCTGGTGCGGGATTGCGGCGGTGGCGTCAGCCTTCGGCATTATCCACGGATTTGTCTTCACCCCGGATGGCGGTTATGCTCCGGCGCTTTCGTTCTTTAAGTGGACCGGGATTGGCGGCGCGACGCCTTCAGGGGACGATTTCGCGCTGGCTTATGCGGCGGCGGCGCTGCTTCTCCTGGCGATGCATTTTTGGAAGCCGCGCACAATTGAAGAGTAATTCTTAATCAGCCGCCAAATGCTTTTTGATCGGCGCAAGAATGCGGTCGGCCACCGGTTGCAAAAGCGCTTCGTCGCGGGTCTCGACGAGCAGCCGGATTTTCGGCTCCGTGCCCGAGTAGCGCAGTAGAATGCGGCCATTCGCGCCGAGTTCCTTTTCGACCGCCTTCACCGTCTCCGTCACCTCGGGCAACTGATCGAGCGGAATCCGCTCGCGCACTTTCAGGTTCACCAGGAGCTGTGGATATTTCCTCATGCCGAGCCGCAGCTTGCTCAGCGGCTCACCGGTTGACTGGATGATTCGCAACAATTCCAGCGCCGTCACCAATCCGTCGCCGGTCGTGTTGTGATCGCGCAGGATGACATGCCCGGATTGCTCACCGCCAACGTTGAGATTGTTCGCCAGCATCAGCTCCAGCACGTAACGGTCTCCGACACCGGCGCGCAGAATCTTTCCGCCCGCAGTTGTGAAACATTCGTCGAGACCGAGATTGCTCATCACCGTGGCGACGAGAGTTTTTTGCGCCAGCTTGCCGCGCTTGAGCAGGTCGAGTCCGATCACGGCCAGCATTTCGTCGCCGTCGAGCAGCGAGCCGGTCTCGTCGCAGCAAATCAGGCGGTCGGCGTCGCCGTCGTGCGAGAGACCGATCGTCGCGCCAAAATCGCGCGTCGCTTTCTGGATCAATTCGGGATGCGTGCTGCCGCAACCCGCGTTGATATTCACGCCATTCGGCTCGACGTTCAGCGCCAAGACCTCAGCGCCAAGCGCGCGCAAAACTGATGGCGTCGTCTCATACGCCGCGCCGTTGCCACAATCCACGACGATGCGCACGCCGCGCAAATCGAGTTCCCGCCCGTAGGCCTTCACCGCCAGTTCCGCGTAACGCGCCGCGCCGTCGGGCCAGGCCTCGATGCAACCGATTTTCGCGCCGGTCGCGCCCTGCCCGCGCAGGGTGTGGCCATGAATCATCGCCTCGATTTCGAGCTCGAGCGCGTCGTCGCATTTCAGTCCCTCGCCGTTGAAAATTTTCAGCCCGTTATCGTCAAACGGATTGTGCGAGGCGCTGATCACCACGCCCGCGCAGCCCGACAAATGGCGCGTCAGGAAAGCCACGGCGGGAGTCGGCACCACGCCGACGAGCCGCACGTTGACGCCCATCGCTGCCACGCCCGCCGCCACGGCCTGCTCGAGCATCGGCCCCGAAAGACGCGTGTCGCGGCCGATGACCACGGGCTTGCCCGGCTGCCCGAATTTCGCCGCCACGGCGCGGCCAAACGCGACCGCCATTTCGGGCGTCAACGGCTCGACGTTGGCGCGTCCGCGAATGCCGTCCGTTCCAAAAAGCCGAGATTGAACTCCCATATCGGTTAAGAATACTGCTTTCCGCAGGAGCTATTGGGAGGGCTTGCTGGCCACGAGATCGATCTCAAAAATCAGCGTGGCGTTCGGCGGAACGGCATCGCCCGCGCCCTGCATGCCATAGCCGAGTTGGGGCGGAATGATCAGCTTGCGCTTGCCGCCGACCTTCATCGTCGAGGTGCCCTCGGTCCAGCCCGCGATCAGCGATGTCACACCCTGCACGTAATCAAAAGTGGGGCCCATTTCGGGATGATCCGCCGAGGCGTCGAATTTGGTGCCGTCGAGCAGCTTGCCTACGTACTTGACCGAGACGCGATCGCCCGTTTTGACCATCGGACCCGTGCCCACGACGATGTCGACATACTTCAGCCCCGAAGGCGTGGTGATGATCGGCTTGCCGGTATCCTTGTCCTTCTCAACCGTGGCCCCGGCGGGCGCGGGCGGAGGCGTGTTCGTCTGGGCCTGGATTGAAGTGGAAAAAATCTGGCTCATCGTGCCGAACGACAGAACCACGAAAAGCATTCCGGAAAATACGAGAAGGCGATAACGGAGAGTAGGGAGCAATTTCATAGGAGAGTTGAGTTAAGAGCAATCGCCGAAAAAAAGCGAGGCTTGACCGAATTAAAACTACGTTACGATTGGAGATGTCTCCTTCATGGCCGAATTCCACAGCCGCGCATAGACACCCTTGCGCGCGAGCAGTTCCGGTCCGGTGCCCGACTCGACCACCCGGCCTTCTTCGAGCACGTGGATGCAGTCGACGTGATGAATCGTGCTCAGCCGATGCGTCACGATCAGCGTGGTGAAACGTCGCATCAGGACGTGCAGCGTCTCCATGATCTCCGCTTCCGTTTCGAGGTCGAGCGCGCTGGTCGGTTCGTCGAGCAACAGGATCGGCGCGTTTTTCAGGAAGGCCCGCGCCAGGCCGATGCGCTGCTTCTGGCCGCCGCTGAGCCGCACCCCGCGCTCGCCGACCTGCGTCTCGTAGCCGTGCGGCAATTTTTCGATGAAGGCATGCGCCTGCGCCGCTTCCGCCGCGGCCTGGATCTCGGCGCGGGTCGCCTCCGGCCGGCCGTAGGCGATATTTTCCAGCACCGTGCCGGAGAGGAGCAGCGTGTCCTGCAGGACGACGGAGATATTCGCGCGCAGCGATTTCTTCGTCACGTCGCGCACATCGCCGCCATCGATCAACACCCGGCCCGCGTTCGGATCATAAAAGCGCGGCACGAGCGAAAGCATGGTCGTTTTCCCCGCGCCGGTGCCGCCGACCAGCGCGACGGTCTGCCCCGGCTTTAGGCTGAGGGTGATTCCGCTCAGGATGGGATGCTCGGGATCGTAGGCAAAGGCGACGTTCTCGAATGCGATCTCGCCCCGCGCGCGCGGCATCGGTTTCGCGCCGGGCATTTCGGGCACCGAATCCTCGGCGTCGAGGATTTCGAAGACGCGCTGCATGCCCGCCGCCGCGCCCTCGAGCGCCCAGGCGGTGTAGCTCAACTGTTCAAGCGGCTGGTAGAGCATCGTGACATACGCGAGAAAAAGGGTGAGCTGCCCGACGGTCAGCCGTCCCTCGAGGATGTGGATCGTCGCGACGTAGAGCACCAGCGACAGGCCCAGCGCCATCACGCCGGAAATCGCGAGGGTCGAAATGGCGTTGGTGATGGTGAGGTTCAAATTGGCCGCGTAGCTCTGCTCGGCCTCACGGACAAATTCGCGCACCTCGTATTCCTCCTGCCCGAAGGCGTGGACGATGCGGATGCTGGTCAGCCCCTCGCTGGCGCGGGCGAGCACGTCGCTCTCCTCCTGCTGCAAGGTCGTCGTCTGCCGCCGCACGCGCGCGGAGAAAAAGTAAATCGTGATCCAGAGCAGAGGCACGATGAGCAGCGACACGCCCGCCAGCACCGGGTCCATCGCGGTCATGAGGCCAAACGTCATCAGCAGCGTGATGACCGAGCCGAAGATCGTGTCAAAGCCGCGATTGTAGAAGGTCTGGATCGCCTGCGAATCGTAGGCGACGCGAAAGGTCGAGTCGCCGCTGCGCCGCCGGTCGTGGAAGTGGAGCGGCAGGTGTTGCAGGTAGGAATAGAGCTGGGTGCGCAGTTGCAGGAGCGCCTTGAGGCCGATCTCGATGGAGACGTAATTCCTCCAAAAGCCGAGCAGCCCCGCCAGCAGGTAGATGACGACCATCGCCACCGCGGCGAAGAGCGCGGCATGGCCTGGAGACATCGTGAGGCCCCGCGAGTGCACCTCGCCGCCCGCACCGGCCTTGATGACATGATCGATCACCCACTGGACCGGCACGTATTTGAGCAGGCTGAAACCCACGCCGATGACGAGCAGGACCAGGCTGAAACAGATCGTGCCCAGGTAGGGCCGGTAATAGCCAATGACGCGGCGGTAGAGATTCATGTGCTTTTCAGTTGTAGCGGCGGTGGCAGTCTTCAGCAAACGAGGCGGCAAGCCGAGTTCTGAGCGGAGTCGAAGGAACCGTCGCCACGGCATTCAAAGCGCTTTCCGGAATTCCTCGATTGTCATTCCGGCCTCCTCACGATATATCCCATGGTAAAGGCATTGATAGGGTTGTTGCGCGGTACAATAAGCGTCCTCGTACCATCGGACAAAATCATATGCTTGCCTTGACGAATGATCCGCAATCCGCGCTTTTCCAGGACGCGTACGGCCTGAAGATGATTGATTCCGGGCAGCTTGGGCACGGTTAAATGGCGACCTCGACTTCGCGAACTTCAGGGCGGTCCGAATCATCACCCATGATCCCTAAATATTCCTGGATCGCCACCCGGATATTTTGCAGCGCCTCCTCCTCCGTCTCCCCCTGTGAGCAACAACCCGGCAAACTGGGGCAAAACACGGCATACCCTTCCTCGGATTTGATCAGGGTCACGTGATAACTCATGGAAAAAGAGTCGTAGGACTGGATCGTCTTGTCAAGGAACCTCCGCTACATTAAATCTCCTCGCCGAGGGGGGTGGGAGCCTGGGGATCGGCGATGGGGAAGAGGAGCTTGAATTTGGTGCCCTGGCCGACTTTCGATTCGACCTGCACCTTGCTCTGGTGGTTCTCCATGATTTTTTTCACGATGGCCAGGCCGATGCCGGTGCCGGATTCCTTGTAGGTGAGGAACGGCGCGAAGAGGTTGGCGATTTGGTCCTGCGACATGCCCTGGCCGTTGTCGCGGACGGAGAGGGCAAGATGAGGAGCGCCCTCGAATTCCTCGACGGCGGCGCTGAGGCGGAGCGTGCCGCCCTCCGGCATGGCGTCGGTGGCGTTGAGGATGAGGTTGAGCAGGACTTGCTCGATTTGTTCGCGGTCGGCGCGGAAGAGCGGCAGGTCGTCGGGGACGGTGCTGCGGACGTCGATGCCCTGCTGTTGCAGTTTATGGCGGGTGAGCAGGAAAACGTCGTCGAAGAGCTGCTGGGCGTGGACCGCTTCCTTGATCGGTTCGGAGGAACGCGCGAAGGAGAGGACCTGGTCGAGGATGCGGTTCATCTGCCGCATTTTTTCGCCGATCAGGGCGGCGTCGCGCTGGGAGGTGGCGTCGAGCTGGAGCGACTCGACCAGCGCGTGGAAGAGCATTTGCACGACGGTGAGGGGATTGCGGATTTCATGCGCGATTTCCGCGGCGAGCAGGCCGAGGGCGGAGAGGCGCTCGCTCGCGCGCAATTTTTCCTCCATGTCGACCACGCGGGCGAGGAGCCGCCCCTTCTCGATGGCGACGGCGGAGAGGTCGCCCAGCGTGGTGAGGAGCTTGATTTCGTCGTTGGAAAAACGGTGGCGCTGCTGGGTGTAGATGGCAAGGACGCCCACGGCTTTTTCGGCGAAGATCAAGGGCACGGCCAGCATCGAGACGAGGCGTTCCTTGCGCGCGATGTCGGTCTGGATGTAGCCCTTTTCCTTCATCACATCGACGACGGCGACCGGCTTGTGGCGGGTCACCACGCTGCCGAGAAGGGAATCTTCCGTGCGCAGGTTCGGTTTGCCGCGATAGAGTTCGGTGCCGCCGTGGCAGGCGCGCAGGACCAGCTCCGAGCCGTCCTCGTCGAGGAGGAAAACGGAGCAGAGGCGCGTCTTCATCAGGCGGTAGGTCTGGACGGTGATCTGCACGAGAATTTCGTCGAGATTGCTCTCGGAAATGATCGACTGGGCGGTGTCGACCAGGCTGGTGAGCTGGCGGCTCTTCAGGCGCAACTGGTCGATTTCCCAGGCGAGTTCCAGCCACTTGGCGGCTTCCGAGGCCATGTCGACGAGGCGGGCCTCGTCGGTGGCGCTGAAGGCGTCGACCTCGGTTGAATCGACATTCAGCAGCCCGACCACCTGCCCCCGCATTTCGATGGGCACGGCCATCTCCGAGCGGATCTTGGCGTTGATCGCGATGTAGCGTTTTTCCTCGCGGACATCGCCGGTGCGCAGCGGTTTGCCGGTGGTGGCCACCCAGCCGGTGATGCCTTCGCCTGGACGCAGTTTCACCCGCTTGGCGCGCTCGCTCAGGCCATGGCTGGCCTCGATGTCGAGCAGGCCCGAGTTCGGGTTGACGAGGATGAAGGAGCCGGAATCGGCGCGGGTGGAGCGCACGGCGGCGGCGAGAATGCGGTCGAGCGCCTTTTGGGGATGGAGCAGCGTGCGCAGATCGCGCCGGCGCAATTCGGAGAAAAGCGTGGGTCTCGTGGCTTTTTTCATGCGGCGATGCGCTTGCGCACCTCCTCGATCAGCTTGGCGAGCGTATCCTCATCCTCGATTTTCCTGCCATTCCGGTCGGTGAGATAAAAGGTGTCGAGCGCGGCGCCTTTTTCAGTGGTGATTCTCGCGGAGGAGAGATTAAGGCCCACGTCAGCGATGCCGCAGGCGATGCGGTAGAGAAGTCCCGTATAGTCGGCGGTCTGCACATCGAGGAGCGCATGGGTGCGCGAGGCGCGCAGATCGACGGAAACCTTGGTGGGCATTTCGGAGGGATCGTAAACGGGGAAGCGGGGCTTGACGGTGCGTTTCGCGAACGCCTTGGTGAAATCGAACTGGTCGGTGCCCATCGCCTGGAAAAGGACTTTCTCAAAGGCGCCCCGATCGCGCTGATCGGTCACGGCTTCGAGCCGTTCCGTCGAGACGTAGAAGGTGTTGATGGCGATGTCGTCCGCGCGGGTGAAAATATCGGCCTTGAGAATGGTCAGGTTGCTGGCGGTGAAGGAGCCGGTGATGCGCGCGAAGAGAAGGTTCCGGTCCCAGGTGACGATGGTGACCTCGGAGTGGCCCTGCTCCGGGAAGCTCCGCCAGTGGACGATGGGCTGGAGGGAGGCGTCGTCGTGGGTGAGCTGGTATTTCAGGAAACCGTGGACGATGGCGATGTGCTCGCGGATCAGGTCCTCCGACATGGTCTCGAAGTAGCTCGGCGGCAGGTTTTCAAAGTGGGCGACGACCTCGGCGGGGTCGAACTGGCGGTCGAGGTTCTTCAGGAGCCGCTGCTGGATTTCCATGCGCGCCTGTTCCGCCATCGCCCTGAATTCCTTGATGCCGCTGAGGGCGCTGCTGGTGCGATGATAGAGCTGCCAGAGCAGCAGATCCTTCCAGTCGGAATAGCCCCGTCCGGAACCGGTGCCGAGCGTGTCCGCAAAGGTGAGGAGCATGAGGAGGTCGAGCCGCTCCTGGGTTTGCACAATGCGCGCGAATTCGATGATGGTGTCCTCGTTGTCGAGGTTTTTGCGCCGGGCGATCTCGGACATGGTGAGATGGTGGTCGACCAGGAAGACGAGCGTGGAGAGATCGATTCCCTTCAGGCGCATGCGGCGCGCCACGCGCACGGCGTTGATGGCGCTTGCCTCCGCGTGGCGGGTGTCGTTTTCCGACTTGCCGGTGTCGTGAAGGAGCATGGCCAGGTAAAGGATGTGGGGGCGCGCGGTCTGTTGCAGCAAGGGGCGGTATTTGGAGAAGGGCGGCTCGGCGGCGTCGATGATTTTGTCGAGCATCTCGATGCAGACAAGAGTGTGCTCGTCGGCGGAATAACGGTGGAAAAATTCGTGTTGCACGAGACAGGTGAGGGGGCGGAACTCGGGGAAGAAGCGGCCGAGAAATCCGAGTTCGTGCATGGTGCGCAGGGCGCGGCCGACCTGGCCCTTGCGCGATAAGATGGCGAGGAGTGTTTCACGCACCGCCGTCTGGTAGATGAAGCGGCGGTCGATCATGTAGAGACGGCGCCGGAGACGGAGCTTTAGTTCGGGGCCGATCTCGGCATTGTGCTGGAGGGCCAAAAGGAAGACCCGGACGAGGCGCACCGGCTCCTCGGCGAACGGGTTGGCGGAGAGCGCTTCCAGCTCGCCGTTTTCCAGGACGAAGCCGTCGATTTCCTCTCGATGCGTTGCATGGAAGGGCAGGAAAGCCCATTTGGTTTGCGCCTTGCCGCTGCCGCAAAGCCGGTTGCAGATGGTGTTGCCGAGATTGTAAAGGAGCGAGGTGTTCTCGTAGTAATCCCGCATGAAGGCTTCCATCCGGCGCAGGATGGTCCGGTGCTGGTAGCCGAAGCTGTCGGCGATTTGTCCCTGCAAGCGCAGGGTCAGGACGTCGCCGGACCGCTTTTGCATGTAGTGGAGCTCGGTGCGGATGCGCAGCAGGAAGTCGTAGGCGCGGTCGAGTTGCTTGCGTTCCGTGGCGGTCAGCAGTTGCGCATCGACGAAAGCCTGCGTATTGGCCAGGCCGCGTTTTACTTTCCCGACCCAGATCATGTTCTGATAATCGCGCAGGCCGCCGCAGCCGTTTTTGACATTGGGTTCCTGGAGAAAAGGGGTGTTGCCCGCCTTATCGTGACGGTCGCGCTGATCGGCGACGCGCCAGGCGAGATATTCCTTTTCATGTCCATGCAGGCAGCGGCGCTCGAAGGTCTTCTCGAATTCGGCGAAGAGCGATTCGTCGCCGCAGAGAAAGCGGGCCTCCAGCAGTGAGGTCTTGGTGCGCAGGTCGCCGTTGGCCTGGTTGACCAGTTCCTGCATGGTGCGCGTGGCGTGCCCGACCTGAAAGCCGATGTCCCAGAGCATGTAGAGAACGTGCTGGACGAGGTCGTTGACCTGGACCGTGCTTTTGGCGCTCTCGGTGGGATAGAGAAAAAGAATGTCGATGTCGCTGTAGGGATTGAGTTCGCCCCGGCCAAATCCGCCGACGGCCAGCAGGGCGATGCGCGGGGGCTTGTCCAGGTTCGAACGCAGGTGGGTCTCCCACGCGCCGTTCCAAAGATGGCGCAGCATGACGGTGATAACGTCGGCGCGCTTTTTGCACAGGTCGCGTCCGCCTTCGCCGTGGATGTGTTCGAGCTTGAGCCGGTGCTCCTCCAATTTGAGAAAGCGGCGGTAAATGTCGAGCAGATCGGTCGGACGCAAATGGGACTGGTTGACCAGTTCCCGCTCGGCGTGGCGCAAGACCTTTTCCAGATAGACCGGGGGCATGGCTTGAAACTAATCGCGCGGCGAAGGCAATTCAATCGGTAACTCAACTTGGGCGCTACCCACGTCAGTATTGCCCTCTTTCGCCTGATCGCTCTAATGTCGGACAATGCCCGCACTTGGATTGAACATCGACCATGTGGCCACGCTGCGCGAGGCCCGTTACCGCGATTGGAAGAGGGGCCTCGCCCCTGAGCCGAACGTGCTCGCGGCGGCGCGGCTCGCGGAGCAGGCCGGGGTCGATGCCATCACCGTCCATCTGCGGGAGGATCGCCGCCATATCCAGGAGGCCGATGTGAGGGAATTGTCCCGCGCAATTCTGATTCCGCTCAATCTCGAAATGGCCGCGACCCCGGCGATGACGCGGCAGGCGCTCAAAATCAAGCCGGAGGAAGTCTGCCTCGTGCCGGAAAGCCGGGAGGAAATCACCACCGAAGGCGGCCTCGACGTGGCGGTGGACGTGAAGCGCCTCAAGACCGTCGTGCGCAAGCTTCATTCCGCGAAAATCGAGGTCAGCGCATTCATCGACGCCGAACTGGCGCAGGTCGAGGCGGCCCATCGCATCGGGGCGCAGACGGTTGAGTTGCACACCGGGGCCTACGCCAACGCGATCACCCGTGGCGCGCGGCGCAAGGAACTCGCCCGTCATGGTCGCGCGGCCGCCTATGCGCACGAGGCCGGTTTGCGGGTCAATGCCGGTCACGGCCTGCACTACGGCAATGTCCGCGAATATATCGAGGACGTGCCGCATCTTCACACGCTCAACATCGGGCACGCGATTATTTCCCGCGCCCTTTTTGTCGGACTGGAACGGGCGATCCGGGAGATGGTGGAACTGCTCGGCTCGCGCGAATTCGCCCCGAATGCGGATTAAGAAGCTTAGAACTGAGAACTGAGAACGTAGAACTTGGAACGAAGAAAAGTTCCGCCGGTTCTAAGTTCTTAGCTCTTCGTTCTTAGTTTTCCGCCCGCAACTGCGGATACGCCTCGCGCCAGGCGGTGGGGACGCGCTGCGGGCGTCCGCCGGGGAGTTGCACCGTGACCATGGTCTGAATGCAGCGGACAAAGAGGAGATCGGGCTGGGCGCTCGAAGCGATTCCGAAGCGGATGAGGAAGCGGATTTTCTCCATGCGAATGAGCTCGGCGGTGACGGCGAGATGATCGCCCAGCCGGGCCGGTTTGAGGTAATCGATTTCCGTGCGGGCCACGACCGGGACGAGTCCGGTGCGGCCCATTTCCTCGAGCGTCCAGCCGAGCGACGCGGCCAGTTGCGAGCGCGCGATTTCGACCATCCGCAGATAGGCGATGTTGTGGACCACGCCGCCGGCATCGGTGTCGAAGTAATAGACTTCCAGCGGGACGGTGAGGCGGGGTTGTGGGGGCAGCGGCGAGCTCATAACGAGGCGAAAAGTGCGATGGTTCCTTCGGCATGCTCAGGACAGGCTCCGATCGCCGCTACACTGAATCATTCCCCAAATTCCTGGGTGAATTTTTTGACGATGGCCTTGAGGACCTTGATGCGCGCATACCATTTGAATTCGCTTTCCACGAGGGTCCATGGCGCGATTTTGGTTGAGGTCTGGGTGAACATTTCCTCGGCAGCCTCGATGTGTTCCTTCCATTTGCGGCGATTGCGCCAGTCTTCGTCGCTGATTTTCCAGTGCTTGTAGGGATCGGCGGCGCGCTGCTCGAAGCGGCGCA
>Ga0181537_10000284_pt1 | contig 47227 bp, 39 predicted proteins | sample PEATcosm2014_Bin_39_FD_119765 | JGI IMG/M metagenome (GOLD analysis project Ga0181537, IMG submission 119765) | Peatland microbial communities from MTU Mesocosm Facility, Houghton, MI, USA - PEATcosm2014_Bin23_10_metaG | ecosystem: Environmental > Terrestrial > Soil > Wetlands > Peat | place...
AGAGGCTGCGATCAATTACTAACCGATGCGAAGGCCCGGAGCGCATAGTGAGATGTAGCGAGGTCAGTCGTGGTTGCAGCGCCTGCCGCGCCTGCAATGTCTCGTCTCGGCGCTTTTTCCGTGGTGTAGAATCGCTTCGGCAGGTGACCCCGTGGGCGATACTCGAAAGAGCATGACTGTTGCGCGCATCGAGATCCCCGAGGCAGAGATCGCCGGCGTGTGCCAGCGTTACGGCATTCGCAGGCTGGCCCTATTCGGTTCCGTGCTGACGAATCGTTTTTCCGAGTCCAGCGACATCGACTTGTTGGTGGAGTTTCGGCCCAACGAGCGCGTAGGCTTCTTCCGATTGGCAGACATCGAGAGCGAGCTCAGCCAATTGTTGGGCGGACGGAAAACTGACCTGAGAACGCCAATGGATCTCAGCCGGCACTTCCGTGAAGAAGTCATCCGAAATGCTTTCGTCGTCTATGCCGAGTCCTGACGTCGTCCGCTTACGGCATATGCAGGAAGCCGCAACAATTGCGGTGGGGATGTCGGCCGGGCGCAGCCGGCAGGACCTATCCAGTGATCTGATGTTGTCGATGGCTTTAACCCGGTGCCTTGAGGTGCTTGGCGAAGCGGCCTCAAGGTTGAGCGGCGGGGCACGCCTTCGGTTTCCGGGCATACCTTGCGCACAGATGATCTCCATGCGAAACCGGTTGATCCATGCGTACTTCGACGTGGACCTGGATACCGTCTGGACCACGGTCACAGAAGACCTCCGTCCTTATTGCTGGTTTTGAACTCCGCGTTGGCCGAAATCGACCCACCCAGTTCTCTTTAGCCGCACGTCAAGACCATTACCTCAGTGGTGATATACAATCGCTTCGGCAGGTGACCCTCATGCAGAAACTCGCGTTCCTGGTGTGCGCTTTATCGCTGTCTGGCGCGGCTGCAGCAGCCGATCTCACCGGTCTTGTCCCCATCGGCCCGTTCTCCAGCTACGAGACCGGCGCTAACACCGTCACCATTACCTGCGCCGACCACTCGCAGGTTCGCATCTACCTGCTGGCTCCAGACCTCGTCCGCGTGCGCGCCTCGTTCGGAAAGGCGCTGCCGGCCCGCGACCACTCCTGGGCCATCGCCAAAACAGTATGGGAAGCGCCAAAGTGGAGCGTGCGGCAGAACGGCGATGATCTGCTGATTTCGACCGAGGAAGTAGAGGTGGCTGTGCATCGCTCGCCGTTGCGCATCGAGTTTCGCGACGCCAAAACGCATCGCGCCATCAACACCGATCAGCTTCCCATGATGCATGACCCGAAAACCGGCATGGTCGCCACCGCGAAAAAACTGGGGTTTGAAGAGCATTTCTATGGCCTCGGCGAGAAGGCCGCGCGCCTGGACAAGCGCCGCGGCGAGTTCACCATGTGGAACTCCGATACGCCGGCTTACAAGGAAGGCACCGACCCGATCTACCAGGACATACCCTTTTATCTTGGCTGGCAGCAGGGCGCCGTCTACGGCATCTTCTTCGATAACAGCTTTCGCTCGCATTTCGACTTCGGCGCCATGTCGCCGGAGTATGTCACGTTTGGGGCCGAGGGCGGGGAGATGAATTACTACTTCTTCCAGGGCCCCTCCATGAAGAAGATCCTGGGCCGCTACGCGGACTTGACAGGCCACTTGCCGCTGCCGCCAATGTGGGCTTTAGGAAACCAGCAGAGCCGTTGGAGCTACTATCCTGACAAGACAGCGGAAGAGGTGGTGAGCCGCTACCGGTCAGAAGATCTGCCGCTCGACGTTTTGCACCTCGACATCGACTACATGAGCGGCTATCGCGTCTTCACCTGGGACCCGCACGGCTTTCCCGACCCGTCCGCATTCACAGAGCAACTGAAGAAGCAGGGCGTGAAGGTAGTGGTCATCGTGGACCCCGGCGTCAAGTACCAGCCACAAGAACCGGGCGCGAGAGATACGACGACGAATCCGGAGCTTGCCCACCAGGACAATAGCTATTACGTCTTCAACCAGGGCTTGGAGATGGGCTATTTCCTCAAGCGCACGAACGGCAAGCTTTGGATTGGGGAGGTGTGGCCCGGCAAAGCGGTTTATACCGACTACACCAAGGACGATGCGGCGCGCTGGTGGGGCGACTTGCATCGCGCTTACCTGGACCATGGCGTCGCAGGTATCTGGAACGACATGAACGAACCCTCCGACTTCCTGGACCAGACCGGGAAAACGCAAATGGATGTGGTGACTTACGATGGCGGCACAAATTCGCCATACGCGGAAAACCGCAATGTTTTCGCGCTCAACGAAGCGCGCGCCACATTTGAAGGGCTAACGCGCCTGCGGCCCAACGACCGGCCATATATCATCACGCGCGCCGGCTATGCCGGCATCCAGCGCTATTCAACTATCTGGACTGGCGACAACACCGCCACCTGGGACGCGCTGGCGCTCAGCATCCCGATGTTCCAGACAGCCGGCCTTTCGGGCGAGCCCTTCCTCGGCGCCGACGTGGGCGGTTTCATCGGCCGTACCGATCCGGAGCTGATGACTCGCTGGTATGAGGTGGGTTTCCTGACGCCCTTCTGCCGCAATCATGCGCAGAGAGACTCCTACGATCACGAGCCCTGGCGGTTTGGCAAGGAATACGAAGACATTATCCGCAAGTATCTAAAGCTGCGGTATCGACTGCTGCCGTTTCTCTACACCACGTTGGAAGAGGCGCATCGAACCGGCGTGCCCATGTTCCGGCCGCTCATGCTCAACTACCAAAGCGACTACAACACCCTCGCCATCGACGACGAATTCATGCTGGGAACGGACCTGCTCGCGGCGCCCATTTTAAAACCCGCCGTAACCAGCAGGCTCGTCTATCTTCCCGAAGGAACATGGATTGATTACTGGACCGGAAAACAATTCACGGGCGGCCGCTCGATCTCCGTTGAGGCGCCTCTCGAGACCGTGCCGCTGTTCGTCCGCGGCGGCGCCATTATCCCGATGGGGCCGGAAATGAATTACGTTGGAGAGAAACCCGCCGACCCGCTTACCTTCGACATCTATCCGGATGCCGCGGGACGAGCCGCGGGATCGGTATATGAAGATGATGGCGTGAGCCCGGCATACGCCAACGGAGTGGTGCGCCGCACCATGATTGCTTATGCGAATGGCGAGATCAGCGTCAGTGAGCCAAGCGGAAGCTACCAGCCCAAGCCGCGCAATTTCGTGTTCGCCATACACCCGGCCCCAGCCGCGGCGCAAGTGTCGCTCGATGGCGGCGCGCTGAGCTCGCTGGCCGGCGCAGCCACAGGACCCGGCTGGCGGAAGTCAGGGGATTCATTGACAATACAGTTCGCAGACGACGGCCGCGCCCATAAAGTACAGTTGCGCTGAGGGTATCGGTTCAGTGGTGGCGCGGGCACTTGTGCCTGCCGCGCCGAGATTCGTCTCGGCGCTCCGCTCAATCCAGTTCGAAATCAGATTTATATTCGCGCCCAAGCGCAACATCCTGCTCCTCTTTCAGGAGAAAACAGTTCTCGACCACCAGGACCTCCACCCCGGTACCCATAAAACAGCGGAACGCATCTTCCGGAGTGCAAACGATGGGTTCACCTCGAATGTTAAAGCTGGTATTCACAATGACGGGGCAGCCAGTGCTCGCCTTGAACGCGGAAATCAGCGCGTGATAGCGGGCGTTGGTCGCCGCATGCACCGTCTGGATGCGCGCCGAGTAATCCACGTGTGTCACAGCCGGAATCTCGCTGCGCGGTACATTGAGTTTTTCGATGCCAAAGAGCCGCTGTTGCTCCTGGGTCATTGGGATGCGCCGCTGCTCCTGAACATCCGCCACCAACAGCATGTACGGGCTGTCGACATCCAGCTCGAACCAATCCTCGAGGTCTTCACGCAGCACCGAAGGAGCAAACGGCCGAAACGATTCGCGGTATTTCACCTTGAGATTCAACACCGACTGCATAGTCGGAGATCGCGCATCGCCCAAAATGGATCGATTGCCGAGCGCCCGCGGCCCAAATTCCATGCGGCCCTGAAACCAGCCCACAGCCTTGCCCGCAGCCAGCGCAGCCACGGTATGTTCCACCAGTTCGGAGTCCGGGTAGGCCGTGAATTTAGCCCCCGCTTTCGTCAACCGGCGTAGGACTTCATCGGATGAGAACGAGGGCCCCAGATAAGCTCCCTTCATTCCATCTAACATTCCATCTAACGGGCCGGCTGGACGCGGCTGGCCCTTATAAATGTGATACGCCGCCAGCGCCGCTCCCACCGAACCGCCCGCATCGCCGGCGGCAGGTTGGATCCACAGATTTTTGAATCGCCCCGCCCGCAGCACTTTGCCGTTGGCCACGCAGTTGAGCCCCACTCCTCCGGCAATGCATAGATTGCGCGCGCCGGTCTCCTCAGCGAGTGAAGTCGTCATACGCAAAACCGTCTCTTCCAGCGCGGCCTGCACCGATGCCGCCAGATCCATGTGACGCTGCGTCAGCAGTTCTTCGGGCTGGCGCGGAGATCCGCCGAATAACTTCGCAAACCGCGAGTTCGTCATCGTCAAGCCCGCGCAGTAATCGAAGTACTCGAGATTCAGGTGGAACGACCCGTCCGGCTTCAGGTCAAGCAAGTGATCGAAAATAATCTGCGCATACCGCGGTTCGCCATAGGGCGCCAGGCCCATCACTTTGTATTCGCCGGAATTCACCTTGAAGCCGGTGTAGTAAGTGAATGCCGAATACAGCAATCCGAGCGAATGCGGGTAGCGGATTTCACGAACGATCTTGAGCTGGCTGCCGCTGCCTAGAGCCACCGACGTCGTGGCCCACTCGCCCACGCCATCCATTGTCAGTACCAGAGCTTCCTCGAACGGCGACGGAAAAAAAGCGCTCGCGGCGTGGCTCAGGTGATGTTCCGCGAAAAGCAGGCGGCTGAGCCACTCCCCGTCCGGCCAAATCGATTCCAGTTCCCGGCACAGGAGGTTCTTTTGGAATAACTTCTCGCGAATCCACAGGGGCAGCGCCATCTGGAACGATCGCAGTCCGCGCGGCGCCACCGCGAGATAGTTTTCCAAAAGCCGCTCGAATTTAAGAAACGGCTTTTCGTAGAAGACCGCAAAATCCAAGTCGCCCGGCTTCAAACCCGCCGATTCCAAACAGTAGCGAACTGCCTGAGCCGGAAACCGCAAATCGTGTTTCTTGCGGGTGAAGCGCTCCTCTTGGGCCGCGGCGACGATCTCGCCGTCCCGAATCAGGGCGGCGGCGCTGTCGTGATAGAAAGCCGAGATTCCCAGAATCCACATCAGTGGCAGCCCTCAGAAGAGGGTATAAATGAACGGCGCCAGCGCGCTGCTCTCGGCCAGAATCAGGAGCGCTCCGAAGATCACGATCATGGTCAAAAGGGGCAGCAGCCAGAACTTCTTCCGGACGCGCAGGAACTTCCAGAATTCGGCTAAGAAAGACATATCCTTTCCGTTCAGAACTGATTCCTCATGTCTGACAGGTCGTCGGCGGCATTGCGCCCGGTCCAATAGGTCTGTGCGTTCGGGTCGTTGGCAAGGTGCAAAAGGTCCTTTCCCATCCAGCGAAGCACGATGGCAGTGGGTGTGAAGACCAGGTAAAACAGAAGCCCCGTTATAACCGGGTTCAGGACCCGGCCAAGCAGAACGCCACACCTGGTCCACATCCTGTTCGGCCCATCGAGCAGCGCAGGTCGAGCCAGCGTAATCAGAAGAAGCGCGCCGCTCAAAGCCAGGCACCAGAGCCGCACCTCTCCGCGATGGCGCAGCGGCCATAATCCAAAGGCTAGAAAAGCCACAGTGAAGACGAACCCAAAGTTCCGGTTTGACGGCCCGCGGCCGTGAACCTTCCGGCCGTAGTCTTCATGATGCGCAGCGCTCATTGGGATTTTGACCGCCTCCGAACCCTATGTTCCATTTCCATCAAACCTATCAAGTGTCCAAGCTACCACTCTGCCCGGAAGTCGCGGGGCCGCTCAACACTTTGCCCGCGCGGCCGTTTTGGCTACCATCTTCGTTGGTGTCAAGTTCATGAGCCACGATTGTTCGCAGGTGAGCCGGATTGAAATTCAAGCGTTGACCATCGATAACTTTCGCCCCTATGGATGGCTGCTGGGCAAGACCATCCGGCTGGACGGCAGCGTTCCGGCCTTCAGCAATCGAGAGATCGATTTCTGGCAGGAACATATCTTCAATCCGGGCAGCGGTGGAGAAACTGAAGTCCTGTGGGTGAACTACAAAGACACGAGCCGTGAAGTGTCTCGCCTGGAAGTCCACCGGTTGACCCAACAGGCAGTCGTCCCGTTGACTGGAGAGATTATCCAAGTCGTCGCCGCAAGCGATCCGGATGGATCGCCCGACATCAGCAGTATCAGCGCATTCCGTGTGCGCGTGGGCGAAGGCATCTGCATGCAGGCTGGCTGCTGGCATACGACCCGAGTGGGAGCGCATGACGTCAAGTGCCTGATGCTCACCCGGCGCTCCACAACCGTCGATTTGATCAATCATCTTACTGCCGGGTCTCCCCTGTCAGAGAGCGCGATCTGGGCGATCGACAAAAAGATCCTGGCGGTCGAGCATAGCAGCCGGGTCGGGCAATCAATAGGTAGTTGATGGAAAACCGCGAGATCCTGGAACGAAAACGGCCTCCCGCCGATTTTCGTATTTCGTATGGAGCGGCGCCGAGGCAGTTCGGGGATCTGCGAGTGCCCCGCCCGGCTGCGGCGAAGCATCCTGTCGCCATCGTTCTCCACGGCGGATTCTGGCGCGCCCGCTTCACCCTCGACTACATGGGCCACCTGTGCGCATTCTTGCAGCGGGCGGGCATGGCTACCTGGAACCTCGAATTTCGCTCGATTGGCGACGCCGGTGGAGCGTGGCCTGGGACGTTTGACGATGCCGCGGCGGGAGCTTCCCATCTGCTTCGAATCGCGGACGAACATAATCTGGATCTCGCCCGAATCGTGATGGTGGGCCATTCCGCGGGCGGGCAGTTAGCGCTGTGGCTTGCATCGAAGCAGCCTTCGCGCGGGTGCGTCTCGTTGGGCGGGGTCGCGGATCTGAAACGCGCCTGGGAATTAGGGCTCGGCGACGGCGTTGTGGCCGAACTGCTGGGCGGCAGCCCGAGCGAGGTCCCTGAGCGATATCGAGCGGCTGACCCGATGCAACTACTCCCGCTCGGCGTATCGCAGCGCCTGATCCACGGGCGAGGGGATACGATTGTCCCGTTTGAAATCGCAGAGCGTTACGCCGAAGCCGCCCAAGCCAAGGGCGATGATGCGAAACTGATCGCGCTTGACGGTGGTCATTTCGAGCCCGTCGATCCGGAAACTGCTCAATGGGCGGCGGCGAGTGCCGAGATTCTACAGATGGTGGCACAGCCTTCGGACGCGGCTGAAAAAGCCGGCTAGGCCGGAAATGCGCAGGCGAAACCGCCCGCGCCAACACGACAAATCAATGGTTTGAGAAGCATGGTGGGGCAGGCATTCAGCCTGCCTGAGGCTTTTTCAGCAGCCTCTTCAGGCTGCGGTTCTGCCGTGGCACAGCCTTCAGGCTGTGGTTCTGCCGTGGCATAGCCTTCAGGCTGTGGTTCTGACACGCAGCCACGGGAGTATACTGGCCATCGGTATGAAGCCTATCGCACGAACCGCTGCTGTATCGATACTGGCCGCCGGGGTGATCTTCTGGAATCCGTCCGGGGGCGCGGCCTACGCGGCCGGTCCCGAAGCACCCCGATTTGAAGTTGACCCAATGTGGCCCAAGCCGCTTCCACACCACTGGATTCTTGGAAACACCATTGGTGTCGCCGTCGATGCTCAAGACCACATCTGGGTTGTTCACCGCCAGGGAACGCTCGAGCGGATGGAAACTTATGCGGCCGTCACTCCGCCCGGGTCCGACTGCTGCGCGCCCGCGCCGCCCGTGCTCGAATTCGATCAGGAAGGTAATCTGCTCACCTCATGGGGCGGCCCTGGAGAAGGATACGACTGGCCTATATCCATGCATGGAATCGCCATAGACCCCGACGGCAATGTCTGGATCGGAGGCAACGGCCGCGCTGCTGTTCCACCGGCTGGCGGGCCTGCCGCACCTGTGGCGCCCGGAGCGGCCGCGGGCGGAGATGCGGCCAGTATCGCGAGCGCCGCCACCGCGCCCTATCACGACAGCATGATTTTGAAGTTCACGACTCAAGGCAAGTTCCTCATGCAGATCGGGAAGGCCGGCGAGAGCAAAGGCAGCAACGACATCGAAAATCTAAAGGGACCCGCGAAAATCTGGTTTGACGCCAAGACAAAAGAGGTCTATGTCGCCGATGGCTATGGCAATCATCGCGTCATCGTTTTCGACTACGAAACGGGGAAATACAAGCGCCATTGGGGCGCTTACGGCAAGCCCCCGACGGATGAGAACCTGGGCCGCCGTGTAGCCGGAACAAAGGACGCCCAACAGTTCCGCAATCCGGTCCATTGCGCGGTTCTATCGAACGACAATGTGGTGTATGTTTGCGACCGCGTCAACGATCGCATTCAGATCTTCAAGCCGGATGGAACCTACGTTACTGAATATTACTACTACACAAACACGCTCGGGGACGGCTCAGTCTGGGACATAGCTTTTTCCAAAGATCCACAGCAGCGATTCCTTTACGTTGCGGATGGGACCAACGAAAAGGTTCATATTCTCGACCGCAAATCCATGGAGGTGCTAACCAGTTTTGGAGACGGCGGGCGGCAGCCGGGCGAGTTCTACGCGGTGCACAGTATCGCGACCGACTCGAAAGGGAACTTGTATACAACCGAAACCTACCGCGGACAGCGCGTCCAGAAATTCCTGTACAAGGGCCTGGCGCCGGTCACCTCACAGGACCAGGGCGTGGTCTGGCCGAAGACAGCTAAGAGCACCCTAGACCACTAGATTTTCATGTGTCAGCGCCAATGCGTCAGCTTGGGGCCGTTTCTCTAGTCGCCCCAGCCCCAAGCTAACGCACTGGCTGTCTACGGCGTCCCCGTCTTTTCGCCCAACTGCAAGGGCCACGGCCGACAGAAGAATCCTGGACATTTGCGCTCGAAAGGTTCGCTCATCCAGCAAGATAATTGCTGTGCATCGTGCACTACAGTTTCGTGTTGCACCACGTTTACACGATCCTGTTCACGATAATCGCACTCATCCTATTGGTGAATGCTCTCGACGATTTGGCGCCGGCCCTGATTTGTGCCTGGCACCAGTTGGTTTTGAGCGTGCGCAAGCGCCTTCGGCGCGGGGATGAGGAGAATTCCGGCGACGGCCCGGTCGTACCGTTTTCGAGCGGCGAGCGGCGCATTGCCCTCTTCGTGGCCTGCTGGCATGAATCGCCGGTAATCGCCAACATGGTCCGGCACAATCTGGCGGCAATCCGCTATGGGCGCTTGCAAGTGTTCCTGGGCGCCTACCCTAACGACCAGCCTACGGTGCTCGAAATCGAGAAGCTGGAGAAGCAGTATAAGAATGTCCACGGCGCGATGGTGCCGCATGACGGCCCGACGTCAAAAGCTGACTGCCTGAACTGGCTCTATCAGGCCCTGTGCGATTTCGAGCAGCAGAACGGTTATCGCTTTGACACAGTGGTGGTCCACGATGCCGAAGATATGATTCATCCCGACGCATTTAAGCTGATTCACACCCTGGGGTTTGACTATGACATGGTGCAGGTTCCCGTTTTGCCGCTGCCTACGCCGATCAGCGAACTCACCCACGGCATCTACTGCGACGAATTCGCCGAGTACCAGTGCATTGATATGCCGGCCCGCGTCTATAGCAAGTCGTTTGTGCCGTCGAATGGCGTGGGCACCGGATATTCTCGCGAAGTGCTTGACCGTCTCGCGGAAACGCACTCAGGCCGCGTTTTCGATCCGGGAAGCCTGACGGAGGATTACGAAAGCGGAGCAAGAATTCATCAGTTGGGATTCCGGCAGGTGTTTGCGCGCGCGCACACTAGTCAGGGTGAGCTGATTGCCACACGCGAATACTTCCCGCGAAATTTCCCCGCGGCCCTGCGGCAACGGACACGCTGGGTAACCGGCATCTGCCTGCAAAGTTGGGAGCGGCTTGGCTGGCGCGGCAGCGCGATTGACCGTTACTGGTTCTGGAGAGACCGCAAGGCGCTGTTGACGAACCCTCTCGGGCTGGTGGTCAACTTGCTCCTGCTGGCAGCCTTGTTGGATGGGGCGTGGGCGCTTACCGGGCGCCAGTGGGTGTTTGCGGTAGACAACCCACTAGGCCTCCAGCTCTGCTGGATTAATTTAGCGATCCAGTGCGTGCGCCTCGCCATCAGAATGCTTTGCGTAAGCAAGGTCTTCGGCGCGAAGTTTGCCCTTGCAGTGCCCGTGCGCGCTTACTACGGCGGAATGGTGAACGGGGTGGCGACCTTGCAAGCCTTTCGCAATTGGGTGGCGGCGCGTTGGGATGAACGGCCGCTGTTGTGGGTGAAGACGGAACACATATATCCCGACCGCGCGGCGCTCTCGCACAATTGGAAAAGCCTCGAGGAAGTGCTAGTCGAGGCAGGATTCGTTGAAGCCGAGGCACTCGCCGCGGCTCGCGAGGAGCTGCCGGATGGAGAGCAGTTGGGCGCCTTCATGGTCTCTCGTGGATTGGTGTCGGAGCAAGACCTGCGAGATGCGGCAGGCCTCACGTCCGGACTGACCACGGCGCAGTGCTACGTGGATCCGCTGACCGTCGACAAGCGGGCCACGCGTATGCTGCCGAGGCGGATTCAGCACGAGTGCCGCGTGATTGCGATTGAAGTGCACGCGGGGCAACTGGTGCTGGCGGCAGTGCAGCCACCAAGCGATGAGATGCTCGCCCGGTTACAGGAGTACACCAGACTCAAGCCGGAGTTTCGGCTATTGACAGTAAGTAACTACGCCGCTCTGGAACAACACGTCGCAGAGTTGGCAGAACTGCGGCCCATGAAGCCAAACGTGCGGCACATGACCGCCGGAGCCGGCGCGCCATAAGCGCAACATACTTTGCGAAAAACCAATCGACCCAGAAGTCATCGCTGCGAGCCGCGCCCAAAGGAAGCGGTCTTTGTTCGCGTTGCTGCGAAGCTCAAACGGTCGACGGATTGAAGAGTTCAATATCGTCGAACCCGACAATTCTCCACAACCCATATTTCGCTTTCTTGGGCGCCGGGACAAACCGGACCCGAACCTGCCGTTCGCGACGCTGGATCTCCTCATTACTGACCCGATCGCGCAGATCGAACGTCCAGTGCAACAGCGCCCTCGATTCCGAATCCGGCACGTTTTCTTTGGGGTCACATTCCTTGCCTTGGCACAGTTCCAGCAGGTCGATATCGGAACGAACCGTGACCTCCACTACCAGCGCGTCGAAGTAGCCGGCAAGCGTGGGGTAGCCTACCATCGCGCGATCGAAAGGTCTTAGCGCGTCCGATGAGTTGCCGGCAGTCAGCGCAGTGGCAACATAGGTGATCACCGCCATTACCTCTTCCGAAGGATCCGCCGCCAGCGATGCGGGGAACAACAGCGCAGACGCAGCGAGGGACGACGCGCGAAGCACATCGCGCCGCGTGAGACCCTGGCCGGCAATCGAGCTATCAGGTTCTGTAACTGCCATTGATTTCGATATAGCCTTCGGTGAGATCACACGTGAAGTATCGGGCCTCGCCCTTCCCGCCTTTGCGGTTGGCGATGCGGATTCGCACTTCGGATTCGGAAAGCAGCTTCTTGAGCTCGCCTTCGTCGAAAGGCGCCGCGAGCCCCTTCTTGCACACTAACTGGCGCTGCAGGTGAATATCGATATCGGCCGGATCGAACGCGACACCCGCATAACCGGCGGCACAGATGATGCGCCCCCAGTTTGGATCGCTGCCGGCAATGGCGGTTTTCACCAGCGGCGACCTGGCAACAGCGGAAGCAATGCGATGAGCGTCGTCGTTTGACTTAAACCCAGTGACGCGGACAACCACCAGCTTGCGCGCGCCCTCACCATCGGCGGCAATCTGTTCGGCCAGGCTCTCGAGCGCCCACGTGAGCACTTCCTCGAACACCTTTTGCTCCTTCTCATTGAGCTTCACGCCGGATGCGCCGCTGGCGAGCAGTGCCAGCGTGTCATTCGTGGAAGTGTCGCCATCGACGGTGAGGGAGTTGAAGCTGCGCTGAGTGCCATACGCCAGCATGGCCTGCAGCCGCCGAGGCCCGATGACTGCATCGGTCATCACAAACGCGAGCATCGTGGCCATATCCGGATGGATCATGCCGGCCCCTTTAGCCATGGCCGCAATTCGCACTACGCCGCGCCGGAATGCCACCTCCTCCGCTGCCACTTTCATGCGGGTATCGGTGGTCATCATGGCCCGGGCTACCTTTTCGAAGTGATCCGGAGAAAGGCCGTCGACCAGAGCGGGGAGTGCATTGACGATTAGGGCCGGATCCAGCTCGACGCCGATCACGCCCGTAGAGGCAGGCAGCACTTGAACCGGTTTCACCTTTAGCAAGCGAGCAACCGAGGTCGTCGTAAGGCGCGCTACTTTGTCGCCCGTACGGGTTGCACAGTTGGCATTGCCCGCGTTGATGAGGATCGCGGAGCATTTGCCGCGCGAGTCGTGAAGGTTGCGCCGCGCGAGGCGGACGGGCGCCGCCTGGACCATGTTGCGGGTAAACACGGCGGCGGCTCTAGCGGGTGTATCGGGAACAATCAGCGCGAGATCATCGCCGGGAGACTTGCGAATCCCCGCGTACAAGGCGGCGTAGCGAAAACCAGAGGGAAGGTTCAACTCAAATCTCCAAATCGATCGCTCTCCGTCAAATGATAACCGTTCAGGAAGGGTTCCACGGGCATGCGCTTTTTCCCGGCCAACTGGAGATCAAGGAGTTCCAGCGCGTCGCCATCGCCGCACACCGCGAACAGGCGCTTTTTCAAGATGCGAATGGCGCCGGGCGCCGCTATTGTGATGGAGCCGGCGGGCTGCGCGCGCCAGATTTGCAGGCTCTGGCCGCGAAGCAATGTGTGCAAGCCGGGCCAGGGTTGAAAACCGCGCCAGCGGTTGTAGAGTGTCGCGGCAGGGAGGCGCCAATCCGCGAAGCCATCCTCCTTCTTGAGTATGGGCGCGAGCGTGGCTTCGGCGCCGTCCTGTTTCTCGGGCTTAGCCAGCCCTGATTCCACATCGCGTATCGTCGCGATGAGCGCGTCGGCGCCAAGTGTCGCCAGGCGCTCACTCAGCTCCGGAGCCGTCTCGACGGGAGAAATCGGCGCCACCACTTTGCGAAGCATGTCGCCTGTATCAAGACCCGCGTCGATCCGCATGATCGTGACGCCGGTTTCCGTTTCGCCGTTGGCGATGGCCCATTGAATGGGAGCAGCCCCGCGGTATTTGGGCAGCAGCGAGGCATGCACGTTCAAGATGCCGTGCGGCGGAATGTCGATGATGGATTGCGGAATGATCTGCCCGTAGCCGACCACAACCATCAGATCAGGCCGGTACTCGCGCAGTTGTTCGACATTTTCCGGCCGGCGAATCCGTTCCGGCTGAGAAACCGTGAGCCCGCGCGCACCCGCAGCCTGTTTCACCGCCGATTCGGCAAGCGATTGCGAGCGGCCTTTAGGGCGATCAGGCTGCGTGAAAACTGCCAGAATTTCATGACCATCACCGAGGAGAGCCTCGAGCGACGGTACGGCGAACGAAGGCGTGCCGAGAAAGACAATTCTCATGAGGCCAGATCGCGAACGGATTCCTCTTAAAGAGTACAAAAGCTCTCCCCGTGGCGAGCCCCATGCGTCAGCTTTGGGCCATTTCTCTGCCCGTTATAGCCCCAAGCCTACGCCTGGGCTGCTCGGCTCTCGTCGGAGTCGCGGGCTACTCGTTCGTAACACCGCCGCTGGAACCGGTCCTACCGCTAGCCGAGGCGCGACCGTCAGGGAGCGCTCTCCCTAAAAGTCATGGAGCGAAATGGGACAGCGGGCGTTATTTCGGGTGGCTCCTGATCTCTTCCATAAGATATGCGTCGCCTGCAATCTTGAAATAGAAACGCCACGTGTAGTTCACGCGAGCTTGCCAGATGCCGCGCGCTTCGTCGTACTTCTTGGCGCGGAGTGAGGGGTGATGCAAATCCTGAAGCAAAAATTGCGACTGTTTGTCGAAGGCCTGCTGAACGGCTTTAGGTGCCTTGGAATAATTCCGTTGAAAATGCTTCGAGAAATCGAGAGTCATTTCGCCGTCAGCTTGCGATTCTTCCCGCGTAGCTTGGATGGTCCCCTGTGCAGGGCAGCGATGAACTCCTCGTGAGTCTTAAACGGACCGTATGAGCGGCCTTCTTTGTAGTCCTTCTCGCTCGCAGCAATGCCGCGGTCAATCGCGCGGCGCTCTGCCGGCGTGTATTCGTCGTCTGCAACCGGGAGTTTGGGGAGAATGGTGATCGCACCTCCCGTCACTCTGACTTCGAGCTGCTGCCCACTCTTAAACCCCGCCCGCCGGAGAGCAGTTGGAGACACCACAATGGGTTTTCTGTTCTTGACAGCGACAGTCATAACAACGGTTACTCGCGTGAGAGGCAAAAACTTTCACCTTCACAATAACAGGTGTGCGGCAATAGAAAAATCAATGTGGACTGTGGCGCAAACGGTCTGAGAATCTCAGATAAAATCCAAGACTAATCTGCCGCGCTCCCGCAAGCTAGCTCATAGCCATCCGTCGGCTCTCCCGCCCGGTGATAGCATCTCGGACTATATGACCGTCCGTCCTCATTCATCCTCCATTTCAAAGGATGAACTCTTGTCGCTGGTGCGCGCACAGTCTGGACATTTCGTATACGAGTCTGGATATCACAGTGATACGTGGTGGGATTTGGAGGCGCTTTGTCACCGGCCGGCTGCTCTGCTGCCGTATGTGAACGTCCTCGCGACGCGAATACAGGAGTACAAGCCCGACGTTGTGTGCGGCGCACTTGTAGAAGGCGCATTTGTCGCGCTTTTGGCCGCTAGTAACCTCCATGCCGACTTCGCCTACGCCTTACGGTCCGGAGGCGACCCGAAACAGCTTTTCTCAGTGTCTTATCATCTACCCAACGCGTTGCACGATGTGGTGAAAGGCAAACGCGTCGTCATCGCCAACGATGTGATTAGCGCCTGTTTCGGCAAGAATTTCGTATGTGGTTACCCGACGATTGTCCACTTTGTGCCGCTGGCAGCATTCCTGATTATCTAGCTCACAACTAAGAAGGGCAAAAATGGGGACGACCTTTCCTATTCTTCCGATCGTTGGAATTGCCAAGCGGGGTCATACGGCAACATCCGACCAGACTGGGAACGGCTGCCGTCTAGCGTGAATATCTCCGCCTCTGGTTCGCATCGCCTCTGCTACCCTTGTCGAAATGCGCTTTAAGCTCGCTACCACTGCTCTGTTTTTTGCCGCTGTGTCGCAATTCGCGTCGGCTCAAGCGCCGGCCTCTGTGGCGACGCGTCTGGCTGCTCAGAATGCCCTCTTCGACGACTCGTGGCAGGCCACTCTCAAGATGAGTCCCACGCTGGCGACCGCTGTCGGCGACTATCGCTACAATGATCAACTCGGCGACTACTCCCTTGCCGCCTATGTTGCACGCCACGAGCGTGAGGTTGCCGACTTGGCCCGTATCAAGGCGATCGACTCCACCGGCTTTCCGGAGCAAGATCTGATCTCGCACGATCTTTTTCTTCGCCAGCTCCAACAGCGCGTGGATGACTACGATCTCAAAGAGTTCGAAATGCCGCTCAGCGCCTCGGGGGGCGGCGGCGGCGTTCACGTAGGCGTTGCCGACCTGCCGCTTTCCATGCCCTTCGACTCGGTCAAGCACTACGAAGACTACATTGCCCGTCTGCACCAAATTCCCAAGGCTTTCCTCCAGACCGAGGAGGTTCTGCGCGCCGGCGTCCGCGATCACCTTGTCCCGGTACGCTTCATCGCTGAAAAGGTTCCGGGGCAGGCGGAGGGCGTGGTTACCGCCAACCCCTTCCTGCTCCCGCTCAAGAAATTTCCAGCTAGCTTTTCTGATGCGGATAAGAAACGTCTCACGGACGAGATCACGTCCACGGTTAACAACGAAGTTTTCCCCGCGTACAAGCAGTTCGCTGCCTTCGTCGTTTCCGACTACATACCCCACTGCCGAACTACACTTTCCATTAATTCTCTTGGCGGCGGCGGTCGCCGCTACCAGGCCACTCTGCGCCGCTTCACGACCACAGACCTCACGGCGGCGCAAATCCACGAGATTGGCCTGAAGGAGGTCCACCGGATTACGGAAGAGATGGCTGCCTTGGCGAAAGCCAACGGATACAGCGATCTCGCCAGCTTCCGCGACCACGTCGAAAACGACCCCAAGTACCGGCCAGCGTCGGCGGATGCTATCGTCGAGGACTTCCGCAAATACATCGCACAGATGGAGCCGCGCCTCCCTGAGCTCTTTAATTTGCTACCCAAAACAGCCGTCACAGTCGAGCCCATTCCACCTTTCCAAGCTGCAGCGGCCACGCACTATCAGGGTGGGACGCCCGATGGCAAGCGTCCTGGCCGCGTTTCGGTTGCCGTATCCGACCCCACCCATCGCAGCTTCATCAATGACGAGGCGGTCGCCTATCATGAGGGCGTTCCCGGCCATCATCTTCAGATCACCATTCAGCAGTCGCTTACCGGCCTTCCCGAGTTCCGCAAGCACGGTGGAAACTCTGCCTATACCGAGGGCTGGGGACTGTATGCCGAGGAACTGGGTAAGGAGATCGGCTTCTATCAGGACCCTGGCTCCGATTACGGCCGCCTGCGCTCGGAGCTGTTCCGGGCAGTGCGGCTAGTGGTGGATACCGGCATTCACGACATGGGCTGGAGCCGGGACCAGGTTGTGGAGTACATGCGCAACTCCCATGCTGTGGACGAGCCTACGATCCAGGCTGAGACGGACCGTTACATTTCGGGGCCCGGACAGGCGTGCAGCTACAAACTCGGCCAGCTCAAGATTCGCGAGCTGCGCGAACGTGCCAAACAGCGGCTAGGCGCCAAGTTCGACCTCAAGACCTTTCATGACGAGATCCTGTCCGGTGGAGCTCTGCCGCTCGACGTACTCGATGCCCGGATCGATCGCTGGATCAAATCGCAGCTTCCCGCCAATGTTGGGCAACCGCGGTAGCCGCTCCTCGCCTCAGCCGGCAGTTGATTCTCCCAATCGAAGAGATAGTCAGAACGTCGACCACGAATTCCGTCGATTGTTAGCGACGGTTAGACAAATGTCTGGATACCGTCTCGTTTGGCTTTCACCCCCCATTTCTTACCTCTGGCAGTTCCTTAGCCCGTGACTCTTCTTCACCGTGGCAGCCCGAAGGGCGAAAGATCATAGCCCATGTGGCACAGCCTTCAGGCTGTGGTTGTTCGCGTGGAATGGCAGCACGACTTGAGCTGAGCAGGTTCTGCGCTGGGTCTGCGCTGGGTCAGCGCAGCCGCAAAGCCCGCCAGCAAGCCGTCTCGGCGAGCGATTCCCAGATCACCGCCCCCGACATCTTTGGCGGCCCCGCCGGCGACCTTGAGCAAGACGACCTCGAATTCCCGTTCTCGCAGAAGCAGTGTTCCTGGGACGAAGCAACGGAGGAGGCCTGGGGCAGGGCCGTAGAAAAATACCATCGGAATACCAATAGCGCACAGGCCGCTCCCGCAACCGTCACTCTACCCGCTCTGAACCCACCCGCTCCGGCCAAAGTACCGGCCCCCGTAGTCTTGAAGGCAAAGCCCGCTCCTCCCACAACGCCCTCAAGCAGGGCCTCGCCATGCCTGCCGGGCCCTCCATGACGTTCCTCCCTCCCGAGGATTCCGATGCCCATACCTTGCTCCTGCTCCAGTTCAATCAGCAATTCGTTCCCATGACCGGCGCAGAAACCGAACTCGTCCGCGAAATCGTCGACTCCCTCTGGCTGACGCGCCGCGCCCCGACTTACAAACTTCCGCCCTCGAAGTGGCAGACCTCCGCGCCCTGTCTTTGTACCTGCGCTACGAAACCGCGCACCAGCGCGCCCACACCACCGCCATCAAAACCCTGCTCACTATCCAAAAGGACCGTCGCCTGCGCAACCAAAATCACGAAACATGGGACGAACCGGTCCTCTGGGGCGACCTCGATTTTGTAGTGGCGCCCGTTTCTGAGCCCGCCATGTCATCCGCAGCCCCCGCCGCTGCAACCACTTCCGCATCTCCAGCCGGCTCGTACGGTTCGTTTCGTAATGCAGATTTCAAGCCCTGGTCGGAACCGACCTTCGGTGCCGAGAACGTCTGCCAACCTGCACCATGCAACACAATCGAGGAGGTGAAACCCGCCGCCTGACGCGCAAAAGTCGGCTCAAGAGGCTTCGATTCGAAAGGACCAAACAAACTCGCAGGGCCGGCGTTTTTCGTCCTGAAGGGCGGCGAGATCGATAGAAAGGCCGCGTTCCCCGGCGTTCCAGCGAAGAGGCGCAGAGTTGCCGAGTATATGGATCTGCGATCCCGGCTTGGCGCGCACGCTCATCAGGTTCAAGGTGGTTCCTGGCCAGTTGAGGACAAAAGCATAGACGAAGCGACCGTCTTTGCTACGCGTGAACCGCACGTCTTTTCCTTCTGACCAAAGGGTTCCTTCTCGAGGGCGAGTGGCATAGATGCCTTCGCCATTCACCTTCAGCCAGCGCCCAGCCTGCCGCAATTGCTCAACCGCGGTGGGATGGAACTGCCCGTTGGCGTCCGGCCCAACACCCACTTGGAAATTGCCGCCTTTAGCGGCCGAATCCACCAGACTCTTCACAATCCACTCGGCGCCTTTGTAGTTCTTTGCGTTGGGATCGTACGAGAATCCATCGCCCAACGGATAAATCACCATCCATGGAATTGCGGTGTTCTCCTTTCCGCCAGGAACGAAGCCTTCGGGCGTGTAGTAGTCGCCATAATTTCCGATTCCCCGGGCGCGCAGCAGCACGTCTGGCTGTATCTTCCGTAACTCGAGAATCGTTTCGCGCAACTGAGGCCACGCGCTGGCGCCCAGCCACATATCGAGCGACAGCATGTCGATGGGCCCGTAGTTGGTCAACAATTCGATAAGCTGCGCGCGGTGACGGTGGATCATCCGGCTGGTTTCGAGAGGAGTTGAATCGGGCACCACCACAAGGCGGTCGCCAAGCCGCTCCCTGGCGCCCTTCGCATCGACCTCGAGTTTGTCTGAGGAGGGAACCTGCAGGGGGTGATAGGCAAAGGGGCGGAAATCGGCATCGTACCAATCGGGATGCGAAAAATACAGGGCGATTTTCAGGCCGCGGCTTCGCGCCGCGTGGCAGAGCTCGTGCGTCACATCGCGGCGCAAGGGCGTTTCCATGATGCTGTAGGCGAGGTCGCACGGCTCGATCGCCGGGCCGCCCGCAGCCATCCAATTCGCCCGCGACCGCACGCGGGTTTTCGTGTCGAACATCGAGAAGCCCTCATGATGCTTGGTGGTAAACGCCAGCATCTTCAGGCCGCTCTCGCTGAACAGATTCAGCCACTCGTCTGCATCAAAGCCGATTGGCTTCCAACTGCGATAGATCTGGTTGTATTCATGCCGCTGACGGAAAGACATTCCGAGGTAAGGCCACGATTCCGATCTCAACCCGGCGATGGAATAAATCCCCCAATGAATGCGAATGCCGTATTTGATGTCATGAAAACGATCGTATGCTTGCGAGGAAGCCCAGTGGTAATCCGCCACTGGAACCTCTTCGATATACCCCTTCACCCGCTGATAGTGGCTATCGGTAACCGGCAGACGATGCTGAGCTGCCCGTTCGCGATTGTCTTGAAATGCCTTGGCCGAAAGGGCAGCTCCGGTGGCGAGAAGAAAAGAGCGCCGCTTCATCCGGACATTCTAGAGCAATTGACATATCAAAGACAATATGAAAGCGTTGAAGCTGATGACGCAAAGCGGCAGGCGGGGCATACGCTGGGTCTTTCTTGGCTTCGCCTTTGCCGGAACGGTGGTGAATTACCTCGATCGCCAAACGCTTTCCGTGGCGGCGCCGGTGATGCGGCGCGAACTGCACTTTGGCGACATCGAGTATTCGCGCATCGTCGCGGCTTTTCTTGTCGCGTACACCCTGGGGAACGGCCTCTCGGGCTTTGCCATCGACCGAATCGGAACCAAATGGGGCTATGCGTTATGCATGTTGTGGTGGTCGGCGGCGAGCGTGCTGCATGGCTTCGCCCGATCGGCCATGTCTCTCGGCGTCTGCCGCTTTCTGCTCGGACTGGGGGAAGCGGGCAATTGGCCCGCGGCCGTCAAGCTTGTTTCCGAATGGTTTCCCGCTCGCGACCGCGCGCTGGCGTCGGGCATTTTCAATAGCGGCTCTTCAATTGGCGCGGTCGTTTCGCCGCCCCTGATTGCCTGGATCGTCCTCGCCTTTGGCTGGCAGACAGCATTTTTCGCGATCGGCGCAATCGGCCTTCTTTGGTCGGTTTTGTGGCTCGCTTTTTATTACACGCCTCATCGAAGCGTCGCCGGGCCCGCGGCAGAGAGGCCTGCGGCCGTGGCGGCAGAGACTGTGGCAGACACAATTGAAGCGGCGCCTATGAAACCTGCCGTCCTGATTCGCGAGCCCTTTGTCTGGAGCTTGACGCTCGCGAAAGTGTTCTTCGATCCAGTTTGGTATTTCTACGTGTTTTGGTTTCCTCAATATCTCAGCACGGCGCGCCACTTCGACATGGCGCAAATTGGCGTCTACGCATGGATTCCATTTCTTGCCGCCGGCATCGGCAATCTCGCGGGCGGAGCTGTCTCAGCCTGGATGATCGCGCGAGGTATGCCACTGATGACAGCACGCAAAACCGCACTCACGGGCTTTGCGCTTCTCATGCTCGCCGGCATTCCAACCGTGATCGTCGCCGATTTCCGTGTATCCATCGCGCTGGCTTCAGTTGTTACGTTCGGGTATTGTGGTTGTCTGGCGAACATGCTTGCTCTGCCGGGTGATTTCTATCCGCGAAACGTCCTGGGCGCTATCTGGGGGTTCGCCAGCATGGGCGCAGGCTTCGGCGGCATGCTCTTCACCCTGGTCACGGGCCTGACGATTCAGCACTGGTCGTACACGCCGGCCTTTATTGGCTTCGGCTTGCTGCCGCTGGTTTGCCTGGCGGTGCTCTTCCTGATTACCTTTCCAGCGGCAGCAGCCCGAGCACGCGTAAATCAGTTGACCGCCGGATAGGCTTGAACTAGCATATCAGTAGGAACACCCAAGTGGATTGCTCTTCTCCCTCAGCTTCATCGGCTCTATCAACCCCGTCGAGGCGAAATATCTTGATCGGCGCCGGTTTGGCCGGCGTCTCACGACTTTCGGCCCGCCCCGGGAACGCACCCGTTATCGAGACCAGCGGAAGTGACTCGAAGTTGAAGATCTGTATCTTCTCAAAACATTTGCAGTGGACGAGTGTGGCCGAAGCGGCGCAAATCGCGGCGGAACTGGGTTTCGATGGCGTCGATCTTACCGTGCGTCCCGGCGGGCACGTGCTGCCAGGGCGCGTGAGTTCCGATCTCCCGGAGGCTGTAAAAATCGTCCGCGGCGCCGGCCTCGAAATCCCCATGATTACCACCGGCATCAGCAGTGCTGATCCGGAAGCCAGCGACGTCTTGAAGACAGCGTCTGAATTAGGCATTCGCCACTATCGCTGGGGTGGCCTGAACTACAAGCCCGGCCAAAGTATTGCCGGCCAACTGGAAGATATGAAGCCGCAAGTGAAGGCTCTGGCGGCCCTAAACCGGAAGTACGATGTCTGCGGCATGTATCACACACATTCCGGACCCGGGGTGGTCGGCGCTCCGATCTGGGATCTATTTATGCTCTTTGAGGGCCTCGACCCGCGATGGATGGGCGCCAACTATGACATCGGCCATGCCACGGTGGAGGGCGGCTACGGCGGCTGGATAGACAGCTCATGGCTGATGCGCGATTACATGAAGGGGGTTGCGCTTAAAGACTTCAAGTGGGCGAAGAACGTGGAAGGCGAGACGTATAACGATCCCTTCGACAAGTCACTTGGCCTGAAGGGGCAGTGGGTTCCGCACTGGTGTGGGATTGGAGAAGGCATGGTCAATTTCGCGGGCTTTTTCAATATCCTGAAGGCGATAAAGTTTTCCGGTCCCGTGCAACTCCATTTTGAGTATCCGGGGCTGGGCGGCGCGGAGAACGGCAACGCAAAGCTCTCAATTCCTAAGGATGAGGTAGTGGCCATTATGCGGCGCGACCTTACCGCAATCCGGGGATTGATGGGGCAGGCCGCTTTGATCTAGCGCCATGTTGCGGAAGTTGGCGCGCAGCGTCTATCCGCTTGCTGAGGCGACCGTAGCTCGCGAAGCGCGAGGGAGCGGATGCGGACTTCTGCAACTTGGTACTAGCGCGAGCAAATTTTTCTAAGGGGCATTTATGGCGACGATCAATCGGAGAATCTTCCTGGCGGCGGGCGCGGGTTTGACGGTCCTCAGGGCGTCTCCCAATGACACTATCAACGTTGGAGTCATCGGCCCCGGCGGACGTGGAGCGGTTGTCATGGGGATCTTCCAAGGCTACGCGAACACCCGCGTTACGGCGGTATGCGATGTTTACGAGCCGAACCTGGAAGCGGCAAAAGCCGCGGTGGAAAAGGCCAGTGGCCACGCTCCGCGCGCGTTTCACCGGTACCAGGAACTCTTGGCCGACCGCGACGTAGACGCAGTGTTGATTGCCACGCCCGAACACTGGCATCACCGCATGGTGCTCGACGCCCTGGCGGCAGGCAAGGATGTTTACGTCGAGAAGCCGCTTTGCCACACGCCGGAAGAAGGCGTCGAGCTGGTAAAAGCAGAGCAGGCATCGAAGCAGGTAATCCAGGTGGGCATGCAGCGGCGCAGTTACGAACTCTACTTGAATGCGCGCGAAGTAGTGCGGGCGGGGCATCTCGGGAAGGTTCGCATGGTGCGCTCGTGGTGGCTGAATAACTATCTCAACGACACCACGAAGGCGCTGGAAGGAAAGCTCGACTGGGAAGCCTGGCAGGGGCCCGCGCCCAGGCGCCCGTTCGATGCCAGCCGGTTCCGGAACTGGCGCTACTACAGCGACTACGCCGGCGGCATTGTGGCCGACCAGGGCGCGCATGTTTTCGATGGCATTCACATGCTCATGAACGCCGGAGCGCCTGAGCTGGTGAATGCCACGGCCGGCAAGATCCACCGGCCTGGTGTCGACATGCCGGAATCCGTCACGGCCTGCGCGCATTATGCCGAAGATTTTCTCGCCGTCTTTTCCATTAACTACGCCGCAATGCACTATCGCTCGGAGAATGACCAACTCAACCAGTTCGATGGCGAGGGCGCGCGCCTGGATATCGGGCGGACTAAGTTCAAGGTTTACGACTTAGGGAAAGAGGACGATCCCGTCTTACAAGGTCAATCGGAGCGCGGCTTCGGATATGCTACTGATCTGCATGTCGCGAATTTTCTGGAGTGCGTTCGTACGCGCAAGCCAACCACCGCTCCGATTTCGCTTGGCTTCCAATCTTCGCTTGTCGTGCAGCTTGTGAACCTCTCCCTGAAGCACGGCCGGGCGGTGCGCTGGAACGAGGCTGAGAAACGCGTGGAGATTTAAGGTTCTGCCGCGGCCGGTTGGTGGTGACTTTGAAAATAGGCTAGGGCCCGCTTCATATCGTCTGTGCGGCCCAGTTGGCGGTACAACCTCGCTAGCACGTAATGCGCGCGGCCATCCGGATCGGCGGGCGCGGCTTCGAGTAATTTCGCGGCGTCGGAAACTGCTCCTGTCTTAGCCAGAGAATTGGCCAGGTCGATCCGCGCCATCACGTCCGCGGGCCGGGCATTAACAACCGCGCGCAGCTCGGGAATGGCGTCGGCCTGACGGTCGGTCCGGAGTAGCGCCTCCGCGGCAAGAGAATGAGCTTCGACATTGTTTGGTTCGCGTCGCAAGGCCGCTTGCAAAATCGGAAGCGCCTCACTGAACTTCCCGAGCTTACACTCGAACCTTCCGTACGCGATCGCCGGTCTGGCATCTTCGCCTGCCGCCGCTGTGGCTTTGCGATATTCCGCCTCGGCCTGATCCGGAAGCCCGTTCAGTTCTAGAGATTCCGCATTCATTTCGGTGAGCAAATAAGAGTCGGGTTTGAGATCAGACAGCCTGGCCGCCGCGGCGCGCGCTAGCTCCCCATACAGCTCAAACCTCCAGAACACGAATGCGGCTGTGGGCGAGGGTACATTCTCCAAAGCAAGTTCCGCTGTAGCTTTCGTGAGGTCGCCTCGCGACGCAAAACAGGCGGCGCGAGCCAGGGGCGATACGGCGCCGGGGCATGGGCGCGCACTCGAGCCGCTTGTCCCCTTCAAGCGCGGCATCTCGAAATCCACAACATTTGTTTTGGCTGCGGCATGGGCGGCGGCGGCCAGCGCATCCAAGTGCGGCGTTAGACTTTCCATCGCCGCAGGCGGTTGTTCAATGCACCGCGGCCATAGGCGCATCGCAGCCTGATAGTGCCCTAAGGCGCCTGCCGCGTCGCCCTGAAGCAGCATTGCGTCGCCCCAATTTTCAAGAACCGGGCAAGCGGATTCCCCGCGAACCACCGTGTGAGACAGAAGCTCGGCAGCCCCTGAAGCATCGCCCGCGCGCATGCGGTCTCTGGCGAGCCGCAGAATGCCTTCTGGAAAATCGCCGGTGATCGTATCTTTATCCGCCGCAATTGCCAGGGCACGGAAGCGTCGACCTTCGGGTGTGGCGGGTAAATCCGCCAGGGCTTTACCGGCGAGCGTGACGTAGCACTCCGCGATGTCGTAGTAAACCGCGCCGCGTCGCGGTGTAAGTGCCGCCTGCGCCAGATATTCGAGGACAGCGGCGGAATAATTCCCCAATGCGACATAAGTGCCGCCGAAGTAATAATGCACCTGGGGATCTGTGGGCCTCAGCGCCAGATAGCTCTTGAAATGCCTGGCGGCGCCGCCGTAGTCGCCCAAATTGTGGCTCGCGACGCCGGCAAATAAGAGCGCCGGCTGCAACGACGGATCTTCTTTAAAGGCCCGCAAAAAACCCAGCCGTGCGGCGGCATTATCTCCTGCCAGCATACGCGTCAAGGCGAGATTGTAGTCAGCCAGTCCCCAAGCCGGGTGAATTCGCAGCGCCTCGAGCGACAGTCTCTCGGAATCCGCCAACCGCCCCGCCGCTCTAGCGGCCTGCGCCGCGGCCAGAGTGTCCTGGGCATCGTCAACTGCTGGACAATTGGCAGCGCCGCACAAAAGAACCGCCAACCAGGCTAGCCACCACCGCATGTCGCCTTATTGTACTGTTCACTCAAACCCAGCCCGCGCCCTCAAAAATGAAGTTTCAGGCCGAACTGAATGTTTCGCCCATTCTGCCGCACCCCGGTTATCTCCCCAAATTGCGGCGTGCCGAGCAGTGCGTTGGGCGTAGCAAAGGTGTGGCCGTTCAGCAGATTGCTAAAATCCGCGCGAAACTGCAGCTTGATTTTTTCGGCAAAGAGCCAACTCTTGGCGAGAGTGGCGTCCCAGTTGAACTCGGGCTGCGAGTACAGGATGAATTTGCCTGCGCTTCCATCCGTTCCATAAACGGGCGTTGCATAGCACGAGGTGTTAAACCATTCCAGAACAGTGTGAGGCGCGCCGCTGTTGGGGTTACAAGTGAGCGTGGGAAATTCGGTGTAGCGCCCCGCCGAGTAGGAACCGTCGTTCGCGTTGTCATTGGCCAGGTTCGCAAAATAGGACTGGCCGCTGTCATAGTGCAACACGCTCGAGTGTTGCCAGTTTCCGATCACCGCATTCAGAAGCTTATTCGAACTCTTGACCGGAATATCGTAGGTGTAACTGGCCGAGAGCAGATCGCGAATGTCAAAGGCGGCCGGCCCTTTGAAAGACCCGATGTTGAAGCGCGTAGGATTCGAGCAACCCTCCTGTCCTTGATAGCCCGCTTCGAGAGAATCCAGAATATCGATCGCCTTCGAATAGGTGTAACTCAGCAGAAAACTCAAGTTTTTCGAATAGCGCTGTTCCAATTTCAAGCTGCCGCCTTCATACGAAGAGGGCATCTCGTTGTACTCATTCAACACATAGGGTGGAAACTGCGGCCATTGCTGGCGGTCTTGATAATTGTCGGTGCCCGGAACCACCGCGGAATTATCAATGATTTGCCCGGAGAGCTTTACCCCGTGCGAGCCGAAGTAGGCTACCTGCAAGGCGAGCGAAGAAGTAAGCTGGCGCTGTATGGAAAGACTCCATTCCTCCACATAAGGGGTGCGAGTGCTGCTCTGTTGAACATTCAGACACTGCTCACAGCCGAGCGGTGTGTCGGAAACAGCCGGGACCGGGAAGGGATTTTGCATAGTAGCTTCAGGCAGGCCAAGATTCAACCCGCCAACCGTTTGGGGATACGAGAACGGCCAGTTGCCTCGATTGCCCTGGTAGCTCTGTGCATAGTTCACTCCGAAGGTGTCGTCGAAAATGCCGAAAGACGATCGAATGACGGTCTTTGGCGTCAACTGGTAAGCGATTCCGAAGCGGGGTTGATAGCCGTGGTAGTCCGGCGCAACCACGCCGCGGCGAATATTCGCGGGCGCGCCCGTAATCGGATTCGTCATGTCCCAGTAATACTTGCCGGTTACAAAGTCGAACGTTCCGCTTCCGTCGCGGTTGATGAGCGGGAAGGCAAGGTCCCAGCGCAAGCCTACATTCAAGGTTAAACGCGGCGTCACGCGATAAGTGTCTTGCACATAGAAACCGTAACTCCAGCCATACATATCGCCTTCGGTACTGCCGATAACTCGCCCCGCCGATTCGGGGAGGCCGAGCAAGTAACTGGCCAGCGCAGACCCGGTATTCGATCCGAAGGCGGTCTGATCGGTGGAGAAGTTCTCCTGAATGCTGTTCTGGTTATCCGTGAGAAAGCCGATGCGCATGATGAGCCCGCCAAAGGTTACGGTGTGATGTCCGGCGATTTTCTGCGCGGTTTCGTCCAGGCTAAGAACGTGTTGGGGCCCATTAAAGCCGAATCCCTGCCCCGGCAGCGTGTAGCCCGGCACATTCAGATACGGCAGGATATTGTAGCCATCGCGCTCGGGAAAAGCGGACAGCGTGCCGGCGTCCGAAGCCAGATCGGTCTGATTAAGACCGGTCCCGCTGACTTGATTTATCCGTTCAAATCCGAATCGGCTGGTGAGGACGAAAGAGGGACTGAAGGAGTGCGTATCGACCGCGGCGATATTGGTCCATCGAAAGCCGGTGGTGGAAGGGAAACCAGGCAGTCCCGCGCTGCTCTGCGGGTTACGCATGTCGCTGTAACGCGCAAAGAAGTTGTCTTTCAGGCCAAACTGATGATCGACGCGGGCGTTCCAGTTGTCCTGATCATTCACGGCGGGCACGAAACTGGCCCAGTTCGATCCCGGAATCACATTGGGCGCCAGGTTTGGCGCAGGCAGCAAGCTAGCGACGGCTGCAGCGCCTGAATTCAATTCAGAAGTTGGGATTTGATTATTGGTGTAGACGCTTCTCGAGACCAGCGTGCCGTTGGAAGCCACCACCGAGGTATATGGATCGTAAATCGGCGACTGGCCCGCGAAGTTGCCGCCCAGTTCGGCCTGCGTGGGTACGTTGGCCGTATACTGCGCGGCCTGGTTGAATCGAATTCCCTCGTAGTAGCCAAACACATACCAGGCTTTGTCGGCGTGCAGCAGATGCGGAATGACGAGCGGTCCGCCCGCGGCCGCGCCGAACTGATTGTAGTGGTAGGCGCCCACGGACTGATTGAAATAAGTGCGGGCATTCAGATCGTTATTCTGCAGGAACTCCCAAAGATCGCCGTGGAATTGCTGGGTTCCGGACTTGGTCACGAGGTTGATGTTGGCTCCGGAAGCCCAGCTAAATGCGCCGGAGTCGGCGCCGGATTCCACTTTCATCTCGGCGATGGCTTCCGGGGGCGGGAACACTGCAATGCGGCTAAATAATGGCTCGTTATTCGTCACGCCATCGATTGTGTAGTTATTGTCGCGCTGGCGCTGCCCATTGATGGAAGGATTTATAGCGCCCCCATTGAATCCCGAGGGCGCATAGCTTGCGTCCGGATTCAGCACCGGAGCAACTCCGGGAAGTATGTCAAGGTAGTTCGGAAACTGCCGGCCCAAGCTTGGAAGGTCAGTGAATTGCCGGTTGTCTACTTCATTGCCCACGGTGGCCGTGGCTGTCTCGAGCAAAGGGGCCGATTCCTGCACATCGACCTTGGCCGCGGCAGTTCCTATTTTCAGCGTGGCGGTAATCGTGCTCGCCTGGCCAGACACGAGCTCGATCCCGGTGATGGTCTGGGTCTCGAAGCCTGGCGCCTCGACCGATAGTTCGTAGGATCCTGGCGCGATGGCTGGAATCACGAAATCGCCGGTCGAGTTGCTCACGGTTTCGCGGCTGGCTTTTTGGGTTGTGCTGCGCAGGGTGACTTTAGCGTTGGGAACTGGCGCCAGGCTTGGGTCGACAACGGTTCCATTCAGAACTGCGGTGCTGAGTTGTGCAGCCAACGGAGGCGTAAAGAGGATAAGAGCTGCGATCAGGATGAGGCTGAAAATCAGGGCAGAACAATAGAGTTTTGGATGGTCGGGCTGGGTCATCTGCTACCCCTCTGACAGGCAATTTCAACTAATATATCAGATATACGAAACAACGCAAGCACAAACGTTGACGCGCGGCCATTTGGGTGGGCTCAAAAGGCCTTTAGAGAGGCTTTTGACAGAACACGAGTGACATTGCAACTCAAACAATCCGCATGGTCATTCCGCCATCGACGGTGAACGTCTCACCCGTGATGAAATCGTTCTGAACCAAGGTAAGGATCACAGATGCAACGTCTTGCGGAGTTCCCTCGCGCTTCAGCGGAATGCGGTTCTCAATGTTGTTGCGAACCTGCTCGGGCGTCAGGTAGTCCTGAAAGCGGGTGCGGATCACACCGGGCGCAACACAGTTGACTCTGATATTCGAGTCTCCAAAATCGCGCGCCAGGCTGCGGCAAAACTGCGGGAGAGCGCCTTTCACAACGCTGTAAGCGACGGATTTGGGGCAGCCGCGCAATCCGGCAACGGAAGAGACCAGGATGATTGCGCCCTCCCTCTCGGTCAGCATGTTTGGAATCACCAGGCGGCAGAGATGAAACGCCGCGTGCAAGTGTAAATCGAACGCGCCGTACCAGGCTTCCTGGGTCACCTCGAGAATGTTGCCCGGCACGGGTCCGCCCGCGCAGTGGATTAATACGCTGGGATTGCCCAAGGCTTGCTGTGTTTCCCTCACGCAACTGGCGGCCGCAGAAGGGTCGCGCAAATCTCCGGCGACGAAATGGCTGCGCCGGCCCAGCTTTTCAATCGCCGCCCGAACCTTCTCGGCTGCGGAGTCGTTATGCCGCGAGGTGAATGACACGTCGGCTCCGGCAGTAGCCAGGGCGATGGCCACCGCCGCTCCAATGCCCCGCGATCCACCCGTGACAAGGCAGACTTTCCCGGTAATATTCATGCAATTCTAGTTCGCCGTCTGGCCGAGGGCGGCAACCAGATCGGAGCTCAGAGTGGAAGGGCACCAGTATTTTTCAATGTATTGGATCACCAGGTCGGTGCCCGCGGCGTGCGTTACAAACGGCCGGCTTTTCGGGTTATACATGGCGTCGGTGAGATCGCGGACCAGGACGCAGCGAATGCCCCACCGCGTCATCTGGCGAATCGCGAAACTGCGATTCAGGATGCACATATTAGCGTGAACGCCCATCACAAACAGGTTGTGAATTCCCTTCTCCGCCAGCAGGTTGTAGATTTCGTCGCCGTTGTCGGAAATGGCGTCGGCGGGTCCAATCGAAAGCCCGGCATTTTCCCTAACCCAGGCTTGGTGCTCTTTGAAGCCTGGCGTGTCGCAGCCGCCATCGGAATCGTCGATGGGCAATGGCGTGTCGCTGATCTTCAGCTCGGCCGGCGGCTTCACTTTGGGGGCCGCCAGAACCAGTTTGCGCTGCGGATAATCCTTATAGAAATCCATCGTGTCGGACGGGGCATGGATGATGAGAATGCCGGCGGCGCGCGCTCGACGCAAAACCGGATCCATGCGACGCACCAGATCGGCCACGCGGGTATTCGCTCCGCCGCACCAATGCCTGTCCCACATATCGCAGATGATGATCGCCGAAGCGCTCACCGGGAATGTGTCTTTCACGGTAACCGGATCCCAGGTTTCGCTGGCTTTGAATGGTTGGACGCGGCAGCGGAGCGGCAAAACAATTCCGGAACTACCGGCACGGCTGAGGGAAGGGGCGGTAATTAGGGCTGCGGCCAGAGCCAGGGCGAAGGCGGCAATTCTGCTTTTCATATGTGATATATCAAAAAGATAGTTTACCTTACCGACTGCTGTCAATAAAATCTCGGCGGTCTGTCGTTAATCAAATCCTGCGCGATGGGCCAAACAAGACTGCGCCGGAGCCCTCACCCTGCGAATTGACATAGCAAAAGACCGATGTAATATAATTCGAGCGGTGGCCGCCGGCAATAGAATCCGCAATGAAGGAACTGTGACCCCGCAGACGTCACTTTCCGAACAAGCCTATCTCATGATCCGCGAATCGATCCTGAGGGGACGCGTGCTTCCGGGGGCGGTATTTTCCCGGCGCAAGCTAGCCGAGGAATTCGGTATGAGCTTTCTGCCGGTCTCCGAAGCTCTGCAGAAGCTCGAGAACGACGGACTGGTGGAGAGCCGGCCGCGCGCGGGCACTCGCGTTCGCATTCCAACCATAGAGGAAATTCGGGGTCGATACGTGGTGCGCGAGGCGTTGGAGGCGCAGTCGGCGCGTCTGTGCTGCGAGCGGGCCACGTTCGAGGAACGCCTGGAGCTGCAGCGGATGGCTGAACAACTGGACACTTTGTATGCGCACGCCGAGACCGGCGATGCGGACCTGCAGTACGTTGTCCATACCCATCACATGGAATTGCATATGCGCATCGCGCGCTATGCGCGCTGCCAGGAGCTTACCGAAGCGATTGAGCGCAATCACGTTCTGATCTACAACTGGTTCTACGATGTGGCCGCACAGCGCCGATCGTTGCCGCCTGACTTCCATGCATCCCTGGTGAAAGTGGTGACTGGGGCGAACGTGCTGGCGGCCGACGAAGCGATGCGCCAGCATGTGCAATACGGGCTGCCGGATATTGTCGAAAAAATTGCACCCGAAACCGCGCGCCGCGAATGGCGCTTGAAGCGTCCGGGGTGAGCGCTTGCTTGATCGCAGGCAGTTTCTAGCCTCCACCTATGGCGCCGCTTTTTTCGCTGAGCGGCGCATTGTTTCGCGCGACCCACTCGAGGCCGAAACAGACCTCGCTCGCGATGTAAATCGATATACCCCTGTTGACGATTTCTTCGTCCGCAATCATCTTGACGAGCCGGACGAGATGGCGAACGCGACACTGCGCATAGAAGGGGAACTGGAGCGGCCAGGGACGATCGACGCCGGAATGCTCGGCAATCTGCCCCGCGTGAGTGTTGGCGCAGTGCTCGAATGCGCCGGAAACCGGGTGGAGACGAACGCGCTAGCCAGTAACGGCTTATGGGAGGGTTGGAGCGTTCGCGACGTTCTGAGGCCAAGCGGCGTGAAGCCGTCGGCTTCCTGGCTATGGCTGTACGGGCGCGATGGATTTGTCCGATCTGTCCCGATGACCCGCGCGTTCGCGTGCGGGTTGCTCGCGACGCACCTCAACGGCAGCGCTTTGCCTCAGGATCACGGTAAGCCTTGGCGGGCGGTATTCCCCGGCTGGTACGGAATGGATTCGGTGAAGTGGCTGGAACGAATCGTGGCGGCGAGCCATCCCTTGAACGCCACTGACCCCAGCTATCGCACTGCGCGAATCTCTTCTTCCGGCCAATTGGTGCGCGAAGATCTTCCCGCTATTCAGCCAAAATCGGTGATCACCTATCCCGCAAAAGGGCAGATGCTGGCGATCGGCAGCAGCGTGATTCGTGGTCTCGCATGGGCGGGAGCGACTGATGTTGCCGCCGTGGAGGTGAGCGGCAACGGCGGCGAGGATTGGACCAACGCACAGGTTGGGCCACGCCACCAACGGGAATGGGTGCGCTGGGAGGCAACTCTATCGTTTCGGCAACCCGGCGTGGCCGAAGTGGTGTGCAGAGCTGTAGGCGAAGATGGAACCGTTCAACCGGCGCGCCGGGACGCAGGCCGCCGCGACGGATACGCCAACAACTGGTGGCATCGAGTTCACTGCGTCGTGCGGTAAGGCGTTGTGGCGCGGGCACTCGTGCCTGCCGCGTCGAGGCGCGAATTCTGGCTCAATAGTGGGGCGGACCCCCTGGTCCGCGCGGGTCCCCCCCGGACCCGCTCTGCGCCAATGGGATCAGGCGCGTGGACGTGTGAAAAGGCCGACGAGGGCGTCGGCCGCGGACCGGGGAGTCCGCCCCACAACGGATCCACATGTCCAGCAGTGGGATAACTAAGTGACATTGGGCACAGTGCCCGCGCAACGGTTTTCAGAAGCGGCCGAAGCGGCGGGTTGTGGTGGGGTCGCTCTTTGCGGCTTGCGCACGGAGGGGCTCGAAGCTGGCGCGCAGGAATTGGATGAACGCGTTGGTGGTGGTTGCACCGGCGGGCGGCTTGCCCTGCCTCCCGGATTGCAGCCAGGCAGTGGCGGCCACCTCGACGGCGGCGTCCGGCTGCGCCGGCTTCCAAAGCGATCCTAGCCACGCAAACATGGCGCGCAGACGGGGGCGCATGGTGAGGCCTCCATGGTCGGCGCCACGTACCAGATGGTATTCGTGCGAGAGGTCGAGCTCCCAGAGGACGCGGTGAAGGAATTCGGCGCCATCGAGGGCATTCAGGAAGTCATTGTCGCCGGTCTCAATGTAAATGGCCACGCCGGAGTCGCGAATCTGCTGTGCATTCGCGCGGGCCCGGTTGGCGGGATTATTCGACTCCCAGAGCGAAGAGTCGCGTGCGTTGCCGATCAACTGCGGCGGGCCGCCGGCGGAGTGGTGGAGGCGGTTGCGTGGGCCGGCATCGGATTCGCGGCGTCCCGGCTCGAGCATGGGTTGCATAGCGGCGATGGCAGCGAACAGGTGGGGGCGCGCAAAGGCCAACTTGAGCGCACCATACCCACCGCCTGAAATACCGGCGATGACGGTGACGTCGCTGGTGTGGCATGCGGCGCGGAGGTGGGGAATGAAGTCGGCGGCCAGGAAGGAGTCCCACTGAATGCGTCCAGCGGCGTCCTCCAGGTAGTAGTCGAGGCCCGCGGTAGGCGTGGCAACGATCATGGGTGGAACCGCACTCTCGGCCCACCATTGGTCAAAAAGCGGCTGGAGGTCAAACAGGGAATCGCGCGTACCGCCCGCGCCTAAGAGCAGTACGCAGAGCGGCAGCGGATCCGCATGGCTGGGCGCGAGGACGGCGTAGGGGACGGGCGCGGCGAGGTGTTGCGACGAGATGTCGTGCAAGGTGACGGTGGAAGGCATCGTTTCCGTTCAAGCGGGCACAAGGCCCATGACAGCCAGGCGGCTTACGCGTGGACCCGGCAAAATGATACCCCCCAGATTAAGCGGATCGGCATTTGAAGGAACTACGAGAGCGCTGCCATCCGGGTTGCGGCGGAGAGTACGCAACAAGTCTAGAGCTTCGGGCCGCGCAAATTGTTCGCCCGTGAGGCCGGAGACGAATCTTCCTCCGCGAATCTCGCCGCGCGCCTCCATCCGGCGGAGCACGGGCAACAAATCGCGCCATGGCGGGGCAAGTGTTTCGCGAACCAGCAAATCACGCAGCAGGACGCCCCACCTGGTCAGCAATTGGCTCGCGAAACGCTGGATTCGCTGTTCGGAGCTCGTGGCGGCGCCGGCATGAGACAGCAGCGCCCATCGTCCGGCTGAATGCCGCGGGCGTCTCTTGCTATCGCGGCCCTCGCCACGGCGGCGTTTCGGATCAATCAGCGCCCGAAGGTTGTCGAAACCATCGGCGGTAACGTATCCTCCCGCCAACAATTCCCAAAGAGCGTCTTCGACTTCGCTCGGCAGGCGCGAAGTTTGGCGCACCAGGTCGACAAAGAAGCTGGCTCCGTTGCGCTCCAGGGCAAATAAGACATCTCGAGCAGGATGCGAGAGTCCCGACGAATCGGCGGGACGGCTGCCGCGCATCAGCCAGTCCGCGTCTTCGCGCAAAAAGAGCGTCACCGGAGCGATTCGAGTGGGCCGCACACGACGATTCTGGGCCACGGCGGGGTGTGGGGACATCCTGGCCCACATTACTTCGCCGGAAAAACAGAGTTCGTCGAGAAAGTCGGGATCGTAATTCGCGATTCTGCGCGCGAGGATTTCGGATTCCCAGGCGACAGCGGGAATCTCATATCCCTGCAACTGCCGTATGATTTGCAGGGTTCCGTCGGCGGCATGCAATTGGCTTCCGCGCGAAACGTGCTGCCAGACTTGCAGGAAGCGTTCGAAATCGAGAGTCGTCACCGGCTCGATTTCGCGCCGTAACTTCCCGAGGGTAGCGCGATGAATGCGCGCCAGAATGCGGCGGTTGCACCACTCCATTTCGCTTTTTGCGTTGCGTTCGCCTTCCGTGCTGCGGAAGCACCCTCGAAGCACTTGCCCTTGCGCTTCGAGTGACAGCAACGCTGCTTCCACGGCATCGCAAGGAAACGCGAGCTTATCGGCGAGACCGGAAGCCGTTACCGGCCCAATCGAATCCATCCAGCCACTAACGACGGCATTAGGGTCGTCCACCAGGGACAAACGTTCCGTTGCAACCCAGAAGGAAGAACCGTTCCAGTCGATCGCCGAAGCCCGACCAGTTGCGGAGAGCTCACCGAAAAACGTCCGCCAATCCCCGACCGGCGGCATTCGCACCAACGTGAGCAACGCATCGTGCAGCTCGTCGGCATCGCGCACTTCCGGCCAAGCCTCGGCTGATATCTGCTCAATTGCCGCAGGATCGAGCACGCCTTCTCCGCCGGTGACGTCGCTGCCGAGCTTTTGACGCAACTGAACGGCCCGCGTGCGGCGCTCTTCGAGTGGAGCATCGTCGAGAAATGCGTAGGGATTCGCGTTGAGAATCTCGTGCGAGAACGGGGAAGCTTGCACAGTATCGATCGCCACCGTTCGAATGCGGCCAGCTTCTATACTTGCCAGGACTTCGCGCAATCCGTCGAGATCCATTGCCTCGTGCAGGCAGTTGTCGATGGTTTCATTGACCAGCGGATGGTTCGGGGTGCGGATGGGTCCCGTCAGGTTTTCCGCGCAAGCGACCTGATCGGGGAAGACCGACGCCAGAAGGTCGTCAGCCCGCATGCGTTGTATTGGCGCCGCGACACGCTTGCCGCCGCTGAATCGCAAAACGGCCAGCGCGCGCGTGGTATTCCACCGCCAGCGAGCGTTGAACATGGGAGCGGTGAGCAAGGCCTGCCGCAACACGTCTTCCGCCGTGGAAGCTGTCAGGAAGGCGAACACCAACTCGAGTGGGAACGAGTGTTGGTCACTGAGCGACAGCACGAGGCCGTTGTCCGTAGCCGCGGCCTGCAATTCGAAATTGAACGTCCGGCAAAAGCGTTTGCGCAGCGCCAGGCCCCAAGCTCGTGTGATACGCGAACCGAATGGGGCATGCAAAACGAATTGCATGCCGCCGGCTTGATCGAAAAAGCGCTCTGCAACCACAGTGCTCTGCGACGGCAACGCGCCCAGCTCGGCGGCGCCGGCTCGAACATACGCGGCGATTTGTTTTGCTCCAGCTTCGTCAAGCCCGCATTCCTCCATCAGGAATTCGGGCGCCGGCCCAGCATCGGCAAGAACACGCTCCCGAATCTGCGCCACCGCTGCCGACAGCTCACGCGAGCGGCCTGGCGCCTCGCCCAGCCAGAAGGGAATCGTAGGTGCTGCGCCATGCGCGTCCGTCACACGAACGCGCCCGGATTCCACGCGTTTGATACGCCAGGAATGAGTCCCGAGCAGAAAGACGTCTCCGGCCAGGCTCTCTATCGCGAAATCTTCATCCAAAGTTCCGATTGATTTACCGTCCGGTTCGGCAATCACGGCATAATTCGCGTTCTCGGGAATAGCGCCACCAGAGGTGATGGCGGCAAGACGCGCGCCACGCCGGCCCTTCACGCGGCCATTCACACGATCCCGATGCAGCAAAGCGCCGCTTCTACCGCGCGAGGTCGCAATCCCTTCTGAAAGCATTTCGACGATTGAGTCAAAGTCGACGCGGGCGAGATTCCGGTAAGGATAAGCGGTGCGGACCAGCTCAAAGAGATCGTCCTCTTTCCATGGCTCCGCTGCGGCTGCGGCGACAATCTGCTGGGCGAGAATGTCGAGCGCATTTTGCGGAATCTCGATGCGTTCCAGCTCGCCGTTCCGAATTGCGGATATCAGCGCGGCGCATTCGATCAACTCGTCGCGGGTAGTTGCAAACAAGCGGCCGCTTGGCCTTGCGCCCACCCAGTGCCCCGACCGCCCAATGCGTTGCAGAGCGACGGCGATCGAGCGCGGAGAGCCAATTTGGCAGACCAGATCGATGGTTCCAATATCGATGCCCAATTCGAGCGACGCGGTGGCGACGACCGCCTTCAACTCGCCGCGCTTCAAGCGCGACTCGGCATCGAGCCTCATCTGGCGCGAAAGGCTTCCATGATGCGGAAGAACGGCATCCGGACCTAGGCGATCCGCGAGAGCGTGAGCGACGCGTTCTGAAAGCCGCCGGGTGTTCACAAACACCAACGTCGTGCGGTTCAAGAGAATGAGCTCGGCAATGCGGTCATAGACCTCGTTCCATAACTCGGTGCTAGCTACCGCGCCGAGTTCATCGCGCGGCACCTCGACGGCCAGGTCCATGTCGCGGCGGTGTCCGACATCCACGATATGCGTTTCACCGCCAAGCAGGCGGCCCACCTCGTCGATCGGCTTTACGGTTGCGGAGAGGCCGATCCGCTGTGGCCGATGGGCGGTGAGCGAATCCAGGCGCGCCAGAGACAGCATCAGGTGGGCGCCGCGCTTGTCGTCTGCAATGGCGTGAATTTCATCCACAATCACCGTCGAAACGTTTCGCAACATCTGACGCGATTTCTCGGCTGTGAGCAGAATGAAAAGCGATTCCGGCGTTGTCACCAGAATGTGCGGCGGCTTTCTTAGCATTTGCCCGCGCTCGAGCATTGTGGTGTCGCCGGTTCTTACCGCCGTTCGGATTGGCATCAGCGAAATGCCATCCCGCTCCGCCAAAGCAGCAATTTGGGATAAAGGCAACTCCAGATTGCGGTGCACGTCGTTGCTGAGCGCCTTCAGCGGCGACACGTAGATGACTTGGGTCTCGTCCGGCAGGGTTCCCAGGCGCGCGGCTCGAACCAGGCGATCCAGGCAGATCAGAAAAGCCGCCAGCGTTTTTCCCGAACCGGTCGGCGCAGAAATGAGGGTGTCGTGTCCGGCGGCAATTTCGGGCCAGCCCAGTAGTTGGGGCTGAGTGGGAGAGTCAAAATGGTCGGTGAACCATTGCTGAATAAGCGGATCGAAAACGGGCGAGGGCATACAAGGATCTACCTCTAGGATGCCTCAAAACAGTTTCCGGCCGCGTCTCGTCTACCAACTGAATGCTTCCGCTACTCTTCTCTCAGGGCGGCTGTCGGATTGATCCTGGCTGCGCGAAGAGCAGGCGCGAGCGTAGCCAACAGGCCAACCACCAGCAGCAACACGATCGCCGCCGCCAGGGCCACTGGATCGTATGGCTTCAGTTCGAAGAGCATCTTGCTCACCAGCGTTGCCACGCTGAAGGTGATGAGCGTACCCACCAACAAGCCAGCCAGTAACATCTTCCCGCTTTCGCGGAACAGCATGCCGAAGATACTGCCTCTGTCAGCACCCAGGGCAATGCGGATGCCGATCTCGCCTCTCCGTCGCGTCACGATAGGTGATGACGCCATAAAGGCCCACGGCTGAGAGCAACGCCGCCAAGCCTGCAAAGACCGTCGAAAGAGCCGCCATCAGGCGCTCGCGGGCGAGCGAACCCTGTATCAGATCTCTAAACTCATAGACTTCAAAACGCGCCTCGGAATCCGTTTCGAGAATCGCCCGCTGCAGCAGCGGCAGCAGCGACTGCAGCGGCAAATTCGAGCGAATCAGAAGCTGGTCTGTCAGTTGCGGCGCCGGGTCTTGTGAGAAGGGAAGGTAAAACAGTGGCAGCATCGCGTCGCGAATGTCCGCGTACTTGGCGTTGCCAACTGTGCCGACAATCTCATAAACCGTCTCCGGAGCGTAGGGCGTCGCTTCCATGCGAAACGTCAACCCCACCGGGTTGTCAGCGTGCGCCACCTGCTTCGCGAATGCCTCGAGCATCCAGAGCAAATCCGAAAAGCGGTCGCGCAGGCCGGAGAGACCCGTGGCCGCGGAATGCGCCGTCAGTTTCATGCGCCGGTAATCCTCAATGCTCACCGGAGGATAGTCCGCCGGCAGCGTGCTCAGGAAGATCCCCGGAGAAAGTGAGCCGAGCTGCGCCGACGCCTGCTCGAGAGTGGTTCCGGGTTTCAGTCGCCCCATGACGGATAGCCACCAGAACGTGCCCGCGTCGAGGGCGTTGAACCACAACGGCACAATCGAACACGTCGGAAGGGCGATTTGATACTCATGCCCAACGTCCAGGCCAAAAAACTCCGGCTGTGTTACGCCCATCACGCTCACAGATTGCCCATTGATGATCAGCGTCTTTCCGATCGCGGAGCTGCTGCCGCCGAATTCGCTTTGCCAGAACGAGTAACTGATTACTGCGCCGGGTAAGCCGCACCCACGATAATCGTCTTCCGCGCTGAACAGACGGCCGATGACGGGGCGAATGCCGAGCACCTCGAAAAACTCGCCGCTCACCCACAAACCCGGAACAGAGCGAACTTCGCCTTTGGGCGAAAGGTTGAACGAGGCGTTCGTCCAGGCGAATACGCCCGAAAACCCTTCCTGTCGCTTTCGTATCTGCTCCCAGATCGGGTAAGTGACCGCGTCCTTTCGCTGAACGCCGCCCCTTGCCCCGCTCATGTCAGCAATGTGGATTTCGACGAGTTCCTGCGGGTTCTTTACTGGCAGCGTGCGCAGGCGGACAGCGTTTACTAGCTGGAAAATCGCTGTATTGGCGCCCACGCCGAGCGCCAGAGAAATAACGGCAACCGCCGTAAATCCAGGACTGTTGCGCAGAGTGCGAAATGCGTAGCGAAGATCGCCAAATGCCGTCTCGAAGAACCTCACGCCGCGCGCGTCGCGGGTCTCCTCTTTAATCTGTTCAAAGCCCCCTAAAGCCAGCTTCGCCCGGCGCGTCGCCTCGCTTTCTGACATGCCGCCGGCGACGTTCCTGGCGATTTCCCGTTCCAGATGAAAGCGCAATTCCTGATCTAGCTCGCGTTCAACCGCGCCGCGACGGAACAGCGATCTCAGGCGTAAGACAATATCTCGCAACATCCATTGCTTCCTTTGCAGCCGCACCCGTTACACGGCGTCCAGCACTTGCCCGACTGCAGCCACGAGTTTCCGCCACAGCTCGGTTTCTTTTTCGAGCTGCTTCCGGCCCGCTGCCGAGAGCTGATAGAACTTTGCCTTCCGGTTGTTGTCGGAGACATCCCAGGAACTGCGAATCCAGCCGCGGCGCTCGAGGCGGTGAAGAGCCGGGTACAACGACCCTTGCTGCACTTGCAAAGCCTCTGAGGAGATCTGCTGAAGGCGTTGCGAAATGGCCCACCCATGCTGCGCACCGAGCGCAAGAGTTCTCAAGATGAGCAGGTCGAGCGTGCCTTGGGGAAGGTCAATACGAGAGGATGAAGACATTGCGCCTCGCTTCCTTTTTGCTTCTACAGGAGTAATTGTAGTATGGCTCTTGTAGAAGCGCAAGGGGGCGATGTGGAATTTACAACAAGCCGCACCCTACTCGACGAAGGCATGTGGTTGCTTATACAATTCTTAAGTGAAGCGCAGAAGTTTCCTATCAGCAACTCTTGGGGGCGCCCTTGTGCAAACATCCGACCTGTTTGCCGCGCCTGCACATGACGTTCCGATCATTGACACCCACATCCATCTATTCGACGTTTCCAGGCCTCAGGGAGTACCCTGGCCGCCTAAAGACAGTCCAATCTATAAGAGCGCGCTTCCGGAACGCTTCCGCAAGGTGGCCACGGGCTTTGGCGTTGTCGGCGCGATAGAAATCGAATGCAGTCCATGGGTGGATGACAACCAGTGGGTGCTGAACATCGCTGCTAAAGATCCTATTATTGTGGCGACGATCGGCGACTTGGAACCCGGCGCGCCGGACTTCGGCAAGCGATTGGAACAATTGCACAGGAACCCATTGTTCCGGGGAATTCGCTATGGGAACATCTGGAACCGCGATTTGGGCGAGCAAATATCGAAGCCGGAGTTTGTCAACGACTTGAAACTGCTAGCCTCGGCAGGACTGGTGCTCGATACTGCAAACCCGGATCCTGCATTGATGCACGCGGTTGTTCGGGTGAGTGATCGAGTCCCCGACCTCACCGTGATCATCGATCACCTTCCGGAATTAGCGCTTCCTGAAGACTCTGCCGCGCGCAAAGTCTGCGAGGCAGACCTGCAGTTGCTTGCGCGGCGACCGCGATTGTTCGCGAAAGTTTCTGGGATTGTACGGCCCATTGGCGGTCGCGTACCCTTGGGTATCGAAGCCTACCGGGACCGATTGGATCACATCTGGGAAACCTTTGGTCCCGACCGTCTGTTTTACGGGAGCGATTGGCCCAACAGCGACCAGTGGGCCCAATATCCGGATGTTTTCCGGCTCGCGAAAGAGTTCATTATGGCAAGAGGCCCCGAGCATGCGGAGAAATTCTTTTGGAAGAATTCGCTTGAAGCCTACAGTTGGGTTCACCGCGATCCAAGCCAGCCCAAGCTGCAAAGCACCCGCTGACTATAAAGTCGAATGCCGGCTTCGGAGCACGTCTATCCGCGTCACAAACACACGCAAGAAGACGACGAGTTCAGGCGAAGACGCTACACGATGATCTTATTCGCAACGATTCCGGACACGTCTGTCAGCCGGAAGTCTCGCCCGCTGTAGCGGTACGTCAGCTTGGTATGTTCCAGGCCCAGCAGGGCAAGCACGGTGGCGTGGAAATCATGCAGGTTCATCCTGTCCTCGACGGCATGGTAACCGATCTCATCGGTTGCTCCGTAAATCGTGCCGGGCTTCACTCCCCCGCCTGCCATCCAAATCGAGTAGCCGTAGGGGTTATGGTCACGGCCGTCGCCGCCCTGAGAAATCGGCGTCCGCCCAAACTCGCCGGCCCAGATCACCAGCGTGTCCTTGAGCATGTCCCGCGCTTTCAGGTCGGCCAGCAAACCCGCTATGGGTTTGTCGACCTCCTTTGCGTTCTGGGTGTGCTTCACAAATAACTCGCCGTGCTGGTCCCATTTGTAGCTATGCGTGCACTGAAGGTATCGCACACCGCGTTCGGCCAACCGTCGTGCCAGCAGGCACTGCCAGCCAAAGTCGCGCGTCACCTCTTCGTCCAAACCGTATAGTTTCTTAGTCTCCTCCGATTCACGATCTACTTCGAAAGCCTCGGGCGCCTGTGACTGCATCCGGAATGCGAGCTCCAGCGCCTGGATTCGCGCCTCAAGCTGTGGATCGTGGTGACGCACCTCGGCGTGTCGCCGGTTGATGCTCTGCAGCATGTCCAGTTCGAAGCGCTGCTGCTCCGGCGTGTAGTGCTTGTTGAGCAAGTACTCCAAAGGTTCGCCTTTGATGTCTGCCACCTTCATGCCGGCATTCCCGATCGCCGTACCCTGATAGGCGCCGGGCAGAAACGCAGATCCCCAATTCTTTGCGCCTCCGTGTGAAAGTGCGGGCTTGATAGTGACGAATCCGGGGAGATCCTGATTGTCAGTGCCCAGCCCATACAATACCCACGCGCCCATGCTGGGCCGGATGAACGTGCTGGTGCCGGTGAACGTCTGCAGCAGCGCCGCGCCGTGATCGACACCTTCACCCACCATGGAGCGAATGACGCACATGTCATCCACGTGCTGAGCAACATTCGGGAAGAGGCTGCTGACCGGAATGCCACTCTGCCCGTATTGCTTAAACTCCCAGGGCGACTTCATCAGCGGGCCGAGCTCGCCTTTGGCAAACGCCAGTGGCAGCTTGATGGGGCATGGCTTGCCATTGTCGACAGTGAGCCGCGGCTTCGGATCAAACGTATCTACACTCGACGGGCCGCCATGCATGAACAGAAAAATCACGCGCTTGGCATGCGGAGTGAAGTTCGGCGGCTTGGGCGCCATGGGGCTGACGGGCGTGTTGATGCCTGGCGCGGCTGCTCGTGCCTCTTCCGCCATCATCGCCGCCATGGCCAGATAGCCAAACCCACAGCCGGCTGCACGAAGCAACCCACGCCGCGTGGACGGCTTCTCCGAAAAATGAAACAGCTTATCGGGATTTTCCATTCACAGCCTCAATCCAAGTATAAGAACTCATCCGACGACAGCAAGATGTGGCAGAAGCTCTGCCAGGCTTCCAATTCGGGCTTGTCTTTGCCGTACTTCGCCTGGTATTTCTGTATGTACGTTAGCGCTGAATCTACTTCATCGGTGCTCGGCGCGCGATTCAGTATTCGAACGTACGCGGCTTCCACCCGATGACTGGAACTGGTGTCCGGCGCTGCCAGCAGTATCTCTGCCAGCTCTCGCGAGTGCTCAAATCCAAACTCACTATTCATCGCGAACAGTGCTTGCGGCGCAACGTTGGTGGTGGTTCGCTTCCCATTCACGGTAGTCGCGTCACCGAAGTCAAACAGGTTGAGCAGCGTGGGCAGGTTCGCACGCCGCAAAGGGAGATACACCGTGCGGCGCGTAAGCTTTAGGGGGTCCAGACTCAAACGGTTCGCGCTGTTCTCGCTGTCAGTGCCAGTCCCCTTTTGCAGTGTTCCGCCCATGGACGGATCGAGCGAACCGTCGAGGGCCAAAACACCATCGCGTATCTCTTCAACTTCAAGCCGCTGCCGGTTGAACCTTGTCATTAGCCGGTTCTCAGGATCAGCCTCCGCGGTGCGGTCGTCGGTATCGCTTGCCATCTGATAGGTGTTTGACAGCATAATCAGCCGCTGCATATTCTTCACCGACCAACCTCCATCGACAAAGCGATGAGCCAGATAATCGAGCAGGTCGGGATTTGCGGGCCGGTCACCCATCTTGCCGAAGTTGTCGGGAGTGCGGACAATACCTTCGCCAAAGTGCCAGCCCCAAAGGCGGTTCACCATCACTCGAGCGGGTAATGGGTTATCCGGCGTAGCCAGCCAGTTCGCAAGCTCCAGCCTGCCGCTGTTTGTCTTGATGGGTGAGTCGGTGGGCCGTCCCAGGATTGTCGGGAATGCCTTGGGAGCATCCTCGCCGGGGTTATTGTAATCGCCTCGAACGAAGACCTTCTGGTCGACGCTTTGGCCTTCGACCACTGCGCAAGCCATGTCCGGTTCCGGAGGCGCAGATGCCTTCATGTCGGCAAGCTGGCTCTGGATTTTCGCGATCTGGTCCTTTGCGCCGGCTGACCGAATGTGCTCGATCTGCCTCACCTTTACCGGCTTGCCATCTTCTTCGTTGTCCTCGAACGAGAAGGGCCCGGTTTGAAAAACTTCGTAAAAGAACTGATCTTTGCCAGGCTCGAAATGAGGCTTCTCAGGAGGCTTCGTGTTGGACGCGATCGCTGCTTCCACGTCCGCTTGCCATTTTTCGAGACCCACGACCCATTCATCGAATCGGGCTTGGAAACGCTTCTGGTAGGCGGCCGCGGTTTCCCCTATATGCTCCGGCGACGAGCTATCCCAATCGGCCAGTTGCGGGTGAGCTTTCGACCCTTCTTTCAAGTAGTGGACCCAGGCCTTCAGCACCGGCTCATCCAGGTTTGCAGCAGCCGCGGCATCCGTCGTGGTCTTGCCGTCTACGTAGACCGAACGCGCCACCAACATGTAATCGCTCAAGTGTTGGCCGTGCTCACGAACAAACCTCACTTGCTCTCTGCTGTCGATCGCTTCGATCGCGGTTCGCAGCGCCGCCATCCGGTCCTGATGCTCTTTGTAAATGGCATATTGCTGCTTCGGAACCAGCGGCACATAGAGCAATTCCGCTACGCCTGTGTCATCGCGGGCAAAGTCCTTCGTGCTGGCGAACATGGAGACCAGCGCGTAATAGTCCTTGGTGAGGATCGGATCGAACTTGTGGTTGTGGCAGCGGGCGCACGCGACCGTGAGGCCCAGAAACGCGCGCGAGGTGACATCCACTTGCTCGTCGTAGACGTCGTAGAGCATCTTCTTTTTGTCCGTCTGAGCGAGCGCTTTTGCACCCAATGCGAGAAAACCAGTTGCCACGATGCCGCGCCGGTTTGGCGTGCCGGCATCGGGCGCCGGCAGCATGTCACCAGCGACCTGTTCGCGAACGAACTGGTTGTAGGGTAGATCCTGGTTGAAGGCATCGATGACATAGTCCCGATAGCGCCATGCATAGGGATAGCGATGATCTTCGTCGTTACCAGTGGAGTCCGCGTAGCGGGCGACGTCCAGCCAGTGCCGGCCCCAGCGTTCGCCGTATTGTGGCGAAGCTATCAGCCGCTCAACCACCCTCTTGAAAGCATCCGGCGACTTGTCGTTTAGAAAATCGCGTATCTGTTCCGGCGTTGGAGGCAGACCGGTCAGGTCAAAAGTGGCGCGCCGCAACAATGTCGCTTTGTCGGCGGGCGGTGCAGGTTTCAACCCCTTTTCTTCCAGCTTCGCGAGAACAAACTGATCGATCGCATTCCGCACCCACGCCGTATCCTTCACCGGCGGAGGCGCAGGATCCTTCGGCGCCTGGAACGCCCAGAAGCCTTTCTGCTCGGCAGTGAATGCCACTGGCGGTTTCGTTGGAGATTGGAGAGCGGTGGTTTGATCCGAACCCGGCCAAGGCGCCCCAATCTTCACCCATTCAGTGATGCTGGCGATGTCCTCTGCCTGCAGCTTTCCCATCGGCGGCATCTTCAGGTTCTCTTCATAGCCGATGGCTTTGAGGATGCGGCTGTCTTCGGGATGCTCCCTGGAAAAGATAGGGCCGCTGGCGCCCCCCGCCAAAAATCCGGCCGCCGACGTCAAGTCGAGCTGCGACGTCTTGGCCTTCGGGTTGTGACACATCTGGCAGTTCTTGACAAAGACAGGCCGGACATTCTTCTCGAAGTAGTCGATCTGTGCGGCCGACTGCTGAACTGCGGGTTGGGCGGTTGCGGATGAGGCTAAAAGCAAGACGCCTGCGCCAAGCCCCCATAGCCTGAAAACGGGCCAAATTGTCAGATTCAGCATAGGTTCGAGGGACTGACGCCTGTTTCTACTCTCCGTTTCAAGTGGGCGACGATCATCTGCGTCGCCAGGTTGATCCCTAAGATCGACGATTCTTCAGTGTAGTCTGTTAAAAGTGAACGCCCCAACTGTTGTTTCCCGCAGGGTTCTAACCCTTATCATCTTTCCAGCCCTCGGCTTTGCAGCATCCATGTCGAACTGGCCTCAGGCGGCGGGCCCAGACGGGAACTGGCGGATCAGTGGAGTTACTGCGCCAATTCACTGGAGTGTAGCTCGGGATCAAAACATTGCTTGGCGCTCGCCCATGCCGAACGGAGGTCAGAGTGGCATCGCTGTCTGGGGCGACAGGATCTTTCTCACGACCTTCGATGAGTACAAGGACGGCGATCCAAAGTTCAGCGGCTCCATTCTCGGCCTCTGTGTCGACGCTAAAGACGGGAAGATTCTTTGGAAGGTGAAGCTGGAAGGACCCGTGAAGAGCCCCATGATGTACGCATACAGCGACTCGACTTCGCCCAGTCCCGCAACGGACGGCAAGTACGTCTGGTTCTTCAATTCAAGCGGTGAGATCGGTTGCTTCGATTTCCAGGGTCATGAGATCTGGCGCCACAAGTACACCCCGTGGGGGGAACCGTATCCCTTCAACAAGCAGCACGAACCTATACTGTTCGGCGACGTGATCCTTAACGTGGAGCCTCTGGATGGTAATCCTCAAGAAAAATTCGGCTGGAATTACTTGCGGGCTCTAAACAAGCGCACCGGCAAAACCGTCTGGATCGCAGATGATGCCACCACCACCTACACAACCTCCGTTTTCGGCAAGACCAGGGACGGTCGCCCTGCTGTGCTGACAGGCCGAGGCGGTTGGCACGATGTTCCCGAACGACCCGTTGGGCTGTCGCTTATCGACCTGTCGCCAGGTAACGCGGGCAAGACCATCTGGCGCTTCACAGCCGATACAGATGCCGACGGCAAGCTGCTCGCCATTCCCGGTTCTGTCGCCGCGCCGACGTGGCAGGCGCTTTACGTCCTCCACTGGGATCCTCAGTATGCATACTGGTTCCGTCTGAATCCGGAGGAGACGCATCTGGTGATCGACAGTGCGACTGGCAAGTTACTGCGCGAACAATCGCTGATTCGCAACGTCGACTATCGGCAGTGGGATCCCGTAGCAGGCAAATACATCGTGCATCAAGGCGTCAATCTTCGTGACATTCGCGAGCTGTCGAAGCGAAATCAGCTTGAGCCTGACGACGTCATTCGCGTCATGCCGGCATGGCATTGCAATATCGCCATCAGCGGCTATCACTACTTCCTCACCACTGTTGGGCACCGCCGCAACGAACATCCGCCGAAGGGAAGGGCCGGCCCGTCACACTGCATCGCCCGAGTAAATATTGAAACCGGGAAGGTGGAATACCTCGAAGTGCCGGTTACCGTGATCCGGAGTCCAAATGCCCCAGACCAAAAAGTCTATGGCATCGCTGTCAACACCAAGACGCTCAATGCGGCGGGCCAGGATGTCGCGGCAGAAGATCGTTCCCGCACGGATGGCTGGGAGATCCCCGCCTTCTGGGGCAGTCCGGTGGCAATCAACGGCAACATCTATATAACCACCATGCTGGGTATCACCTACGTGATCGATTCGACGGCAAAGATTCTGGACGAATCCGCCATTCTTTCGATCAACGACTTGGGCGCAAGCGGCGAAACCTGGAGCCTCAACTCGATTAGCTACGCCGGCCGGCACATTTACCACCGCAGCCTCAAGGAACTGGTTTCAATCGCAGCTAAATAACACCTGTTTTCACATGGTGCGGATGGGGAGACTTGAACTCCCACGCCCTTGCGAGCGCTGGAACCTAAAT
>Ga0181537_10000287_pt1 | contig 46991 bp, 47 predicted proteins | sample PEATcosm2014_Bin_39_FD_119765 | JGI IMG/M metagenome (GOLD analysis project Ga0181537, IMG submission 119765) | Peatland microbial communities from MTU Mesocosm Facility, Houghton, MI, USA - PEATcosm2014_Bin23_10_metaG | ecosystem: Environmental > Terrestrial > Soil > Wetlands > Peat | place...
CGAGTTTATCCGGCGCGTGGATGTGGCTGAGGCTCCGTGCGTGTCCACGCAATCATAGTTCTCAGCTTGCCTCTCAAGCTCTTGCCCTACAGCGGCAATTCAGACTTGTTCCCTATTGCACAGTTCGCATTCTGCCCTCGGCCTATACTGGTTAATTCAAAGTTTTCGCTGCCAAATTCTGAGGACAGAATGGCTACAGCGTCGGCCGACCAAAATTGGAAACCCAAGGTTAATCCGTGGCTGATTGCGGGGACGGTGGCGCTCGCCGCTTTTATGGAGGTTCTGGATACCTCGGTCGCAAACGTCGCGTTGCCTCACATCTCCGGTAATTTGGGCGCCAGTACGGACGAAGGGACTTGGGTTCTTACCAGCTATCTCGTATCCAACGCCATCGTTCTTCCCTTGGGGGCCTGGGCGTCGACCGTTATCGGCCGCAAGCGCTTTTTCCTCTCCTGCATTGTCCTGTTCACCGTGGCTAGTTTCCTTTGCGGCATTTCACCCTCGCTTTCCATCTTGCTTATGAGCCGTGTCATTCAAGGTGCCGGGGGCGGCGGTCTTCAGCCGATGGCGCAAGCCATCATGGCCGATTCGTTCGAGGAGAAAAAGCGCGGACAAGCCTTTGCGCTTTACGGACTGGTGGCCGTACTGGCGCCATCGATTGGGCCCACGCTGGGCGGCTGGATTACCGACAATTACTCCTGGAGATGGATTTTTTACATCAATATCCCTGTCGGAATTCTTGCCTTCTTCCTGGTTATGCGCTTTGTCGAAGATCCGCCCTGGATCAAAGCCGATCGTTCCAATCTCAAAAAGCTTGATTACATCGGCCTGGGTCTGCTCACCGTCGCCATGGGTGGCATGCAGATCATGCTCGACAAAGGGGAAGAAAATAATTGGCTCGCCTCGAACTTCATTCGAGTGTTTGCCGGCCTGTTTGTCTTCGGCATGATCGGACTGATCTGGCGGGAGTGGGTGGCTAAGAATCCAATCATAAATGTTAAATTGTTTAAGTTTAAGAATTTTGCCATTTGCACGCTGCTCATGCTTATCGTCGGCGGAATTCTCAATGCCGCCACCGTGCTACAGCCGCAGTTCTCCCAGGCGCTTCTCGGCTATACCGCTACGGTTGCGGGAGAGGCGCTTACGGGCGGCGGACTCGCGCTTTTGATCCTAATGCCTCTGGCCGGACTGGCGTTGGGCAAGGTGCCCGCCCGTAACCTTGTCGCCGGAGGTTTTGCGGGTTTCGCTCTTGCTTTCTATTACAGTTCCACCCACATCACACTCGGAATAAGTTTCGAGTTTTCCACCTGGTTGCGCGTCCTTCAAGTGGCGCCAATTCCGTTCTGCTTCATTGCCATTACAACGGCCGCCTATGTCGGCCTGCCCAAGGAGGCTACCGACCAGGTCTCAGGGATCATCAACTTCGCCCGCAATGTAGGGGGAAGTGTCTTCATTGCCGTCACCGGAGCCCTGGTTACGAATCGTTCTCTGTTCCATCAAGCCCGTCTGGCGGACCACATGAATTCGGGGAATCCGGTTTTTGTGAATCGGCTCGACGCCCTCACAAATGCATACGCTGGCGTGAGTGGCGGCCAGGGAGCAGCGTCAATGGCGCAAGGAGATATTTACAGGCAGCTGATTCAGCAAGCTTCGGCCATGGGATATCAGGACATCTACAGAATGCTTTGCTGGGTAGCGGCAATTATGTTTTTCTTTGCTTTCCTGTTGAGCAAGAACAAACCCGGCGAGGCAGCCCCTGCCGCAGGATGAGCGTTTGGAGTCGAACTTCGTAAGGAGACTACGTTTGAAATTGCCATTGGCAAATACGCCCGGAGTGGAGGATGCCTTTCCGGGGATCTCAGTCCACAAGAGCCAACTTCTGCACCAAGGAGCACGGGAATGAACCCGCAGCGCTTTATCATCCATCTTATTCATTTTGGCATTTTAGCGGTTGCAGTCGCCACTCTTTCCGGCGTTACCTTCGCCCAACAAGGGTCGCAAGGGTCGACGTCCGACGCGTCCGCGCTTCCGAAGGCCCAGCAGGTCCCACTTTCCGGCAGGGCGGCAACGAGCGGCGGCGTTCAGGCGCAGCAGTCTTCCAATGGGAACGGCGGGACTTCCAGCGTCAACACGGTCAACAGCACCATCCAAGTCTCAGGCCCCTACCAAGGCAGTATTCCCGACCCCAATGCACCGCACGGCCCGCTTACTCTGAATATAGCCGACGCGATCGCCCGCGGGCTTCGCTTCAACCTGGGTGCCATCAGCGCAAACTCGTCGGTGAGACAGTTGCGCGGCCAACGGCTGGCAGCGCTCAGCCAGATGCTGCCGAATATTTATGCCACATTGTCGGAGGCCGGCGCGAAAATCGACCTCCAGGCCCAGGGACTCACCGCCCTCGGAACTCTTACACTGCCGACTACGGTTGGTCCGTTCCACTATTACAGTGCGCTTGCGAACGTCGCCGAAAACTTCAGCGTTACTTCGCTGCACAACCTTCGTCAAGCGCAAGCCTCAGCCGATGCGGCTCAGATGAGCGCCCAGGACGCACGCGAACTCATCACTCTCGCGGTGAGCGGCACCTACCTTCAAATTCTCGCCAGCAAAGCAAATGTCGCGTCGCAGGAAGCGCAGGTGAAGCAGGCGGAAGCGACCTTCAAGCAATCCGAGGACCGCTACGCAGCGGGGACCAAACCTGTGATCGACCGCAATAGGAGCTTTGTGGAATTTCATACGGAGCAACAACGGCTCACCTCCTTGCGCGGGGACTTGGTGAAACAGACCATGCAGCTGGCCAGGCTTATCGGTCTGCCTGTGGGGCAATTACTCACGCTAAGCGAGGATCTGCCCTCTCACGTGCCGGAGACCATTTCTCTAGAAGACGCGATCAAACTCGCGCTTGATAAACGTTCAGATCTCAAGGCCGCACGGCTGCAATTGAAGGCCGCGAGCGAAGCCCACAGAGCCTCGAAGGCGGAGTATCTCCCCGCCGTCGCCGTCGATGGAGATTACGGCCTCCAGGGGATAAATCCGAACAAGGGAGCCTCTGTCTTTCAAGCTTCCGGTACCGTCACGATCCCGATTTTTCAGAGTGGCCGCGTGACAGCAGATATCGAACAAGCCGACTCCTCCCTCAGCCAGCGACAAGCGGAGTACGCCGATGAAGAAGGAGTCGTCGAACTTGACGTACGACAAGCTTACGTTGACTTGCAGGTGGCCACCGAGCAAATCGCCGTCGCGATCGAGAATCGCAGGGTGGCCGCCGAAACTCTTCGCGAATCGCTCGACCGCTTCGCCGCAGGCGTTGCGGATTCCGTAGAGGTCGTGCAGTCGCAGGAAACCGTGGCCTCGGCAGAGAGGGACTACGTCAGCAGCCTCTTCTCTCTGAATCTTTCCCGCATCAGCCTTGCCAGGGCAACCGGACAGGCCGAACAGTTCATTCCAAACATGCTGAAAGGAAATTGATGATGCCGACCGAAGAATTGAAAGATCAAGTAACGCCTGCGCTCGCCCCGCAGAATGGTGACAAAGCGGTTCAGCAGAAGCCGGCCGATCAGGAAAAAAAGCCGGAAGACGCCAAACCTGCAGATGGCAAAGCAGAAGCCGGCGACCCGAACAAGAAGGGCGCCGACGCGGGCAAGAAGGACGACGATGCCGAAAAGAAGAAGCCCTTGGATCCCGCTACCAAACGGCACCGAATCATCATCGGGGTCATCGTCGGGGTCGTCGTGCTGGCGGTCGGCATCGCATGGTGGCTCTATTCCCGTACCTATGAATCGACCGATGACGCACAAATCAACGGCCACCTCAACGCCATAGCCTCACGCGTGGCCGGGACGGTTAAGGGCGTCTACGTCGAGAATGACCAGCCCGTGAAGGCGGGCCAGCCCTTGGTCGATCTGGATCCCAGCGATTACGAAGTACTCGTCGCTCAGGCCCGTGCGAACTACGAACAAGCCGTCGCTCAGACCGCCGCGGAAAGTCCCAATGTACCCATCACCGAGACGTCCAACCGGGCCATCGTGGATACGGACGTGCAGCAAGTGGTCAATGCCGAGGCAGCAGTAACCAGCGCTCAACGCGACTACGACAGCAATGTCGCGAAACTGCGTCAGGCTGAGGCCACCGACCGGAAAGCTCAGTCCGATCTGGTGCGCTACAAAAAATTGGTTGACCAGGGAGAAATTGCCCTCTCCGACTATGACCAATACGTGGCGAATGCCGGCGCGGATCATGAGGCGGTCGAGGCCAGCCGTTTCGCAGCCGCATCTTCGGCGCAAATCGTCGAGGAGCGAAAAGCCCAGCTCCTTCAGCAGCAGACCAAACATCAGGAGGACCAGTTAAATTCCCCCCGTCAGGTCACCATTCACAAGGCAACCGTCGATTCCCGTCAAGCCAACGTCGATTCGACGAAAGCGCAACTCGACACAGCTCTCCTCAACCTGAGCTACTGCCATATCGTGGCCCCGGTCGACGGTATCGCCAGCCAGCGCAGTGCGGAAATTGGGTCCAGAATCTCGCAAGGGCAGCAACTCATCGTCGTGGTCCAGATTGACAATGTTTGGACAACCGCGAACTTTAAGGAAACACAACTCAGAAAGATGCACGTTGGCCAGCGTGTGAAAATTGAGGTGGATTCACTCGATCAGTCGTTTGATGGAGAGGTAGAATATATGCCGGCCGCTACCGGAGATCGATCCAGCCTGTTTCCGCCCGAGAATGCAACCGGCAACTATGTCAAGATCGTGCAACGGTTGCCCGTGCGCATACGCTTCAACCCGAATCAACGCGACCTGGATAAGTTGCGCCCCGGCATGTCCGTCGAACCCAAGGTTCACCTGGATTGACGAGAGACTGATTTCCGCCCCATGAGGAATTACGCATGAGCAACACTAGAAAGCAGAATCCGAGCCCAACCGTCGCAACAGCGGCTTCTCGCAAGCCATCACCACGCGATGACGGGGACCGCGAAGCTCTCCCTCTCTCGGCGCTCGACTTGGTTCCGCTCGTCGAGGGCGGCACAAGCGTTGCCGCGCTACAGGCCGCCGCCGAACTCGCTCAAGCAGTCGATCGCTTCGGCTACACGCGACTGTGGTATGCCGAGCACCACAGCATGCCCGGTATCGCGGCGACGATCCCTGAGATCTTGATCGCCCACGTGGGCTCGATGACCACCCGAATCCGCCTCGGCGCAGGCGGCGTTACTTGACATGCGCCCGACTATCGTTATACGGCCAGTATGCATCATCGCTGACGAGTTTTAGTTTTAGCGAAAGGGCGAAGCGGCACCGTTTTCATCCTCTTTCTGTCCTTCAGACGGTAATTAATGGGAAACGCGTTTGCGTTCATCGATCCAATTCCACTTGCCTGATTAGTCGCGTTACCGGAGATGTGGCCCCGCCAGACCGTCACTTGTCCGACCTGGCGCGTCAGGCCGTCACTTTGAAAGTCTTCGATATTCCCACAGGAATCCTGCACCGAAATAATGATTGCTGGCAGCCAAAAGAACGGAGACCCAAGGTGCCAAATGACACCATCTATTCCAAGTCCCGAGACCGAAACTGCCACGAAAATAATTGTGGCCAAGAGCATCATCGCTGACGTAGTTCATTCTTCCTGCATGTTTTACCACACTCGCAGCCCCAACTCCTGATAAGTCGCGTTACCGGAAAAGTGGAGGCTTGTACCCCCTCGGCAGCCAAAAATTCGTTTAAAATGCGGTATGCCGAAATTGCAGTTTATGTTGTGGCTCTGCCTCGCCGCATATGGAATCCACATCCTTGAAGAGTTCGTTTTCGATTGGCGAAATTGGGCTCGCAACGTTCTCCATCTGCCTACCGAATGGGGCGATTTCTATGTGGCCAATGGTGTGGTAGTTGTGCTTGGCGTCGTAGCGACACAGCTGGCGTCGGTATGGCCAGAGGTCGCATTGGGATTTCCGGCCTTGATGCTGATTAATGCGGCATTCTTCCATTTAGCTCCTTTCGTCTGGACCCGAGGACGGTTTTCACCCGGGCTTATTACAGCAACGCTCCTGTTCTTTCCCCTTGGAATTTCTACTTTTTGTGCGGCGCGTCCCAACCAATGGAGTGCGGTCTTCGCCTTCCTCATCGGAGCTGCCGTCATGGCGACACCGATCGTCTTTCTCAAGCTGAGAACTAAGCCTTACTTCGACCAAACAGACTAGTTCTCCGTTGTTCACGGACACCTTGTGGACTACGGGCAAACCGGAGCAATCCAACGTGCCCGGCTAGTCGCGTAATCGGAAACTGACCCAATACCCTGGAAGCCCTTCGCTTGCCTGTTTTCGGGGCTGCTGCTACACTGTCGCGGCAAGAGCTACTGCTGCTCCTGCCATACTTCCTGTAAAAGGTTTATTCATGTCCGGACATTCAAAATGGGCCACAATTAAACACAAGAAAGCCGCCACGGACGCTCGTCGTGGCAAGGTTTTCACCAAGCTAATCCGCGAATTGACCATCGCTGCGCGCACCGGCGGAACTGACCCGGATACCAATCCACGCTTGCGCACCGCCATTCTCACCGCCAAGGGCGAGAACATGCCCAACGACAATATCGAGCGCGCGATCCAGCGCGGTGCGGGGAATCTCGAAGGCGAGACCCTGGACGAAGTAACCTTCGAGGGCTACGGCCCGGGCGGCGTTGGCCTGTTAGTTCAAGTGGTTACCAGCAATCGCAACCGCATCGTCAGCGAGATTCGCCACATGCTCTCAAAGAACGGCGGCAACATGGCTGAAACCGGCGCGGTAGGTTGGATGTTTGACCGCAAGGGCGACATCGTGGTGCCGAAAGAAGCTGCGGACGAAGACAAAATGATGAGCATCGTGCTCGACGCCGGCGCTGAAGATTTGCGCGACGACGGCTCGGCCTGGGAAGTCACCACTCCTCCGGAAGCCATGGAAAAAGTTCGCGAAGCTCTGACTGCTGCGGGCATCAAGCCCTCTTCCGCGGAAGTTGGCTTCATCCCGAAGAATTACGTGAAGCTCACCGGCGCGCAAGCCCAACAAATGGTTCGCATGATGGAAACGCTGGAAGATCACGACGACGTGCAACACGTTTACGCGAACTTCGATATCGACGAAAAGGAAATCCAGGCTGCCGTAGCCGGATAGTTCTCTTCGGGTCGCTCCTACCGAAAAAATGCTAGCCTTCATTTCCGGCCCGCACGTACACTTGTGCGGGCCATGCCTTCACTTCACACCGCAAGACTGAACACAAAAGCGCGCGGGCTGCGCGTGCTCGGCGTGGATCCGGCGCTAGCCGGCGCTACCGGCTACGGCATCATCGAATTCGTCGGCTCCACGCCGCGCCTGGTGCGTTTCGGATCCTTTAAACTTCCCGCGCGCGCGACACTTGCCGCGCGCTTGTACGAAATCCACTCGCTGATTTCGCGCTTGGTCGCTGAATTCGCGCCCGACGCTGTGGCCGTCGAATCCGTGTTCGCCGCGCTGAATGTGAAGACCGCGCTAAAGCTCGCGGAAGTACGCGGGGTCGTTCTTCTCGCTGCGGCGCAAGCTTCAATCCCCGCGCATAGCTATTCGCCTCGCGAAGTGAAATCCAGTGTCGCGGGACACGGCGCCGCATCGAAGCAGCAAATGCAGCAAATGGTAAGCTCCGCACTCGGCTTGGCAGAAGTTCCGGAGCCCGCCGACGCAGCCGACGCGCTCGCCGTGGCGCTTTGTCACGCACACCTTGCCCGAGCGCACGAGCGCATGAATGCAGCCATGTCCCCGGCACCTGTGGTTGTGGTATCCCGCAGCGTAATTCGCAATACACCAGCTCTGCGCAACCGCATCCGCTCCGCCCGCATCTTGGAATCGTGACAGCCTCGTTGACATCGTGGTAGCCTCGCTGGCGATGATCGGATTTGGAAACACTCACGTCGCCTTAGGGTCTCGCAGGATTTCCCCCGCGTTTCTCGTAGCCGCTTTTGCGTTCGTAGCTTTCTGCGTCGCCGGCGAGGCGTCAGGCAGGAGCCTGGCGATAACTGGCCTTCCTTCCGCCGATAGCCCCACAATCACCTATCGCAAAATTTTTAAATCCAGCTATCCGGAATTCGTCGAAATCAAGTTGAACGAAGCCGGGCACGGAACATTCGATGTCCGCCAGTTGGACGAAGCTGCTAATCCTCAGCCTTTCGAAGTCAGCGCTGCCTTGTCCGTAAAAATTTTTGCACTGGCGGCAAAATTGCATAATTTCCAAGGCGTGGATTTGGACGTACACCGGCGCATCGCGAACTTGGGGGAGAAGACCTTCCGCTACGATAAGGGCAGCGAGAACCACGAGGTCAAGTTCAACTACACGCTCGACGATTCCGCCGGCCAATTGACCGTGATCTTCGAAGGCCTCTCCCGTCAGGCGACGGACCTATCCGACCTGGAGCGCACCATGCGCTACGACCGCCTGGGAGTCAACGATGTCTTGCTGCAGATCGAGCAGGACTACAATAACAAGCTGTTCCCGGAGCCCGAACGGCTGCTCCCCGCGCTTGATCAGCTAGCCGCGGACGACAAATTCATCGACATTGCCCGCCAGCGCGCCCGGTCGCTCGCCAGCCGGATCCGCGGCTCGCATTCGCCGCTGTCCTGAGCTAGCGTTAGCAGGTATTGCTAACTCCTTTTCCAAGTCCATATTGGAGTCCTCTTACTTTCTCGCCTCTGGAAAGAGTTTTAGAACTGGCCATGTGGCCAGGTTGACATTTTTTGCGAATTACCGCTATGCTCGAACCATCCGTATAGGACCTATCTGCATCTGAATTAATCACGCCTATGACACCCAAAAAACTACTTACTGTCCAGTTCGTCGCGCTCTTTACTCTACTTTCAATTCCCGCGCTGCAAGCTTCGGCGCAAAACACTTTCGTGCAGCCGCGCATCACGCAGGCAGTGGACGAGAGCCAACTCACTGTGCTGCAGCACAACACCTATCCGCTCGCGCGCGCGGAATTCGACCGCGGACCGGCGCCCGCCACTCTCCCGATGGAGAACATGCTGCTGGTCCTGAAGCGCAGCCCGCAGCAGGAAGCCGCGCTCGCTAAGCTAATGGCCGAGCAACTCGATAAATCCTCGCCCAATTTTCACAAGTGGCTCACCCCCGCGCAATTTGGCCAACAATTCGGCCCCGCGGACCAGGACATTCAAACCATCACGTCGTGGCTCGGATCGCACGGATTCCAGGTGGTCAACGTTTCAAACGGCCGCACGGTGATCAATTTTTCCGGCAACGCCGCACAAGTGCAGCAAGCTTTCCACACCGCGATTCACAGCTACGTCGTTAACGGGGAACAGCACTGGGCGAACTCGAGCGATCCGCAGATTCCCACGGCGCTTACGCCCGTCGTAGCGGGTGTGCATACGCTGCACAACTTCCGCTGGAAGCCTGCCAATGTACATGCCGGCGAGTTCATTAAGTCGAAAGAGACGGGGAAAGTAGCGCGGGTGCACTCGGAGTTCACATATACAACCACGAATGGTTTTTGCGAAACGAGCTGTTTTGGCGTGGGCCCGACCGATTTCGCCACGATTTATAACGTCCTGCCGCGCTGGACAGCGAGCAACGACGGAACAGGCGTGACCATCGCGGTTGTGGGGCAGACGGATATCAATGCGCAAGACAATGTAAGTTTTAGGAGCATGTTTGGCCTCCCAGCCTCACATCTGATGATCACTCAAAATCCCGACGCCGGCGCTCCGCCGATAATCGGCCCTGGGGGAAATGACGACGAAGCCGAAGCGGACATTGACACTCAGTGGTCCGGCGCGATCGCCAAGGGTGCCACAATCAATTTCGTAAAGTCGGCATCCACCAACACCAGCAACGGCGTGGATCTTTCCTCCACCTACATCGTTGACAATAATCTGGCTCCCATCCTCACCGAAAGCTACGGTGCGTGCGAATTGGATCTCGGCTCGGCGGGCAATTTGTTTTATTACGACATGTGGCAGCAAGCAGCCGCAGAAGGTATGTCCGTATTCATCGCCTCGGGTGACGAGGGTTCTGCGGCTTGCGATACCGGCACCGCCAACGCTGCCGCCACCAGCGCAGTGTCCGGCCTTCAGGTCAGCGGATTTGCTTCCACGCCGTTCAATGTTGCTGTCGGCGGCACCGATTTCAACGACATCAATTCTAGCGGAACTGTTCTCAGCCAATATTGGAGTCCGACCAACACTCCGTCTACGCAATCGTCAGCCTTGTCTTACATCCCGGAAGTGGTTTGGAATAACGCTTGCTCCAGCAGCCTGTGGGGCGTCATCGGCTTTAGCACAGATCCGCTGGCCAACTGCAACAATTCAGAGATCACCAGTCAAGTTCAAGGCGTTATTGGCGGCGGTGGCGGAGTGAGCGCTTGCACGTTCGGCAATCCTGTGAACGCAGCGGCATGCATCGGGGGCTATTCCAAGCCATCCTGGCAAGCAGGTCCGGGCGTGCCGAACGACGGCAAACGTGACATCCCGGATCTTTCTTTTTTTTCGGCCAGCGGATTCTTCAATGGGAGTTTTTATATCGTATGCCAGATGGACGCCAATACGGGGTCTGGCAGCAGCACCAGCAGCTGTGATCTGACTTCTCCATTCAACGATTTCCAAGGCTTCGGCGGCACTTCCGTGGCCACGCCCGCGATGGCTGGAGTAATGGCTCTGGTCGTCCAACAAACAGGGGAAAATCAGGGCAATCCCAATCCTGTGCAGTACACCCTGGCGGCGCAAGCCAACATTTATCACGCCATCACCGGAACAAACGCCATGCCCTGCACTCCGGCCACGCCGGACTGCACCGACGCCTCCGGCAGCGATACATTCGGCCTTACCACAGTTCAGACTGGACCCTTAACTGGCTCACTGGGATACAACGCCTCGAGCGACTATAACCTCGCTACGGGCCTTGGCTCACTGAACGTCGCCAATTTCGTTACCGGTTTCGCATCAGCAATCATCGCGCCGGATTTCAGCGTGTCCTTGCCGGCTACGCCCCCGACGCCCACAACTGTGACGTTGACCGCGGGCGGCAGCCAAAACACCACGGTCACCCTAACGGGAACGACGGGATACACCGGAACAGTCACCTTGTCTTGCTCTGGCCTGCCGACGGGAACCACTTGCGCTTTTACTCCTACCACGCCGGTTGCGGTTACCGGCACCGCCGCCGTTCAAGTTCCGCTGATGCTTATGAACACGGCTAACGGCATGTTGAGCCCAATGGGCCATCGAACCAACCCAACAGCAGATCAGCCCGGATCGGGGAGATGGATGTTGCTCTTCGTGGGTTTTGCAATTATGTGGCTCGGGATTCAAGCACGCAGACGCAAACTCCGCTGGAGCGTAGTAGCGAGCCTTCTGTTAGTCGGCAGCTTGCTCGGTATTGCCGCCTGCGGCGGTGGCAGCGGCGGCGGCACCACGCCCCCTCCGCCTCCGGCTGTGACCAATCAAACCGTGGTTATCACCGCCACCGATGGAACAAGAACGCATTCCACCTATTTGTTGCTGACCGTCCAATAGAAGTTAGTGTGAGAAAAACGGACAGCTGTCGCGAACGCGAGCGTCGTCAAGCCTATCAGCGAATGACGATGCCCGCGTAACCGACCACTTCGTTCCAATCGCCGGTAATATCCCCCGAAGTCGCGTATCGAATTAACTCCGCATCCTTCGCGCCAAGATCGCGCATGGCAACCAGCATCGCAACCGTCGCAGCATAGCCGCACATGCTGATTTCCTCGGACCTCACCGTATCGTAAAGACCGCGCGGGTCGAGCGCCAGAATCCGTTCGACTGCCTTCTGATCTTTCACCCGCGTGATCGCGTCGCTTTCATAGTGATTCATATCCGTGCTCGCGACGAGCAGCACAGGTTCGGAGTGAGCCGCGATCACCCGTGCCACCGCATGGCCTAACGATTCGAGCTCCGCGTAGCGTTGCGTTGCAAGCACTACAGGAACGAATCGAAGCTTTTCCGCCAGCTGTTGCAGAAAAGGAACCTGCACCTCGAGAGAATGCTCGCGCTCGTGCGCCACACGGTCTTCACGCAGAAGCGGGCACCCCCGCTTGAGTTCTTCAGCCAGTTCCGAATCGATTTGCGCATAGCCGAATGGAGTCCGCCAGCTTCCCTCCGAAATAATCGCCATCGCCTCTCCGCCGGGGAAATGCCGCGGGCCCAGCAAAATGCATCGCGCAGGAATTTCGATCGCGGAGTAAACCGCCCCCGCTACGTGTCCCGAATACATATATCCGGCATGCGGAACCACGCATCCGCGGGCGAACGCTTTCTCGCTCTTGTTTGTGCTCGTCGTATATTGCTCGATTTCGCGAGCGAGCTTCTTTTCATCAGAGGGATAAAAACGGCCGGAAACGGCGGGCGGGCGAATCATGAAATCAATCCAGACTGCGGTTTGCTGCGTGGGAATGCCGATTCAGAAGCGGGTCTGTAAGAACGATCAAATGGCCTTCGAAGGTTTGCCTTTGATGTCGAGCGCCTCGGACCCCCCGGCCATCCACAAAATTTTAATGCGATCGCCGCTTTGATAGCCGCCCGCGTCCAGCACCTTGCTCATTTTTTTCTGCGCTTTGTCCGCATACGTAAACGTATGAACGTTCAACGTATTCGCTTCTTCGCGCACCATCAGCGTGTGATTGTCCGCATGAATTACTTCTGCTTTCAGCCATACGGGTTTTTTAGCTTTTAGCTTCACGGCGATGGGCGCGCTGGTGTTCACTTGCGCGCGAGCGGCCGGAACCTGGGCAAGCGCAAGCCCGGCAGAGGCAGCCAGGATCAGCGCCGCGAAAATCCTAGAGTTCGTCATCGAACGAGATCTTCAGAGACTTCAAGAATTTAATGTCTTGCGCCGTGATTTCCACCACGCGCGGCGACACCGTTTCTTCCTGCAGCGTTTCATCGTCCACGCGGATATGCAGCGATTCCAGGAAGCGGCGGTCGAGCGAAGTCATTTTGGCATCCTGCTCGGAGCGGCGCGCCAGCCCGATGGTCGCGTCGAGCTTCAGCACAATATCGAAGCCGGCAGACCGCACGCTGGAGATCGCTTCCGCAATGCGATCGGAATCCGATACACTATCGTTGATGGCGTGGCCCAGGTCTCGCAGCAACTGCTTCATACGGTCATCGAGTTGCAAGCGCGCCTCCTGTGTAAAAAACCATTCCTACACCAATTCTAGGGCCGCTGCAATCCCGAAACAAGACCCAGGTGTGTTCTCGGAATCGTGGATGTTACCTGTACTCCGGCTCAGCCCGTAGACGCAGACGCACGCGTACTCTCTGGCCAAAATAGCACCGCACCCACAGCGCGCCGCCGCAATCTATACTAGAATCGTGCCATGGCAACCGGCTTCATTCCGGCGCTATGGAACTCCTCGAAAGTTACTGCGCGCATCCTGTGGCGCGCCACGCGGCAATTCTTCCACGAAGCCATGGGAGCGCTGTTCGCCACCTTCGCTCTGTACGGAGCGGTGGCCGCCTGGCGCCAGTGGCATAGTAAAGTGGCACTTTGGCTTCTCGGTTTTGCGCTCGCCTATGCGGTCATGATGGCGTACTTCGCTTTCGCGTCATTCCGCCGAGCACGGCGAGTTCGCTGACCTCCCCATGCCCGAAGACACCAAGAAGCGCCCAGCCTTTTCGGAGCCGAAACCTGCTTCGCCTTCCGGCCTTCCGATGGAAGCGGTTGTCACGCAAGACAGCCTGCAGGATTGGAACTACGAACGCGATCTCGGCTACCCCGGCGAATTTCCGTTCACCCGCGGCGTCTATCCCACCATGTACCGCGGCCGCTTGTGGACCACGCGGCAATACGCCGGCTTCGGCAGCGCGGTCGAATCGAACCACCGCTATCGCTATCTTCTTTCGCAAGGGCAAAAGGGATTGTCCGTCGCGTTCGATCTGCCCACGCAAATCGGAATGGATTCCGACCATCCGCTCGCGCTAGGCGAAGTGGGCAAAGTCGGCGTCGCGATCGACTCGCTCGAAGACATGCAGACCCTCTTCGACGCCATCCCTCTCGAACGCGTCTCCACTTCGATGACCATTAATTCCACCGCCGCGATCCTGCTGGCTCTTTACGTAGCCGTCGCCAAACAGCAGGGCGCGAACCTGAAACGCCTGGCCGGCACGGTGCAAAACGATATTTTGAAGGAATACATCGCGCGCGGCACTTACATTTATCCGCTGCGCCCGGCCATGCGTATCGTCACCGATATTTTTGCCTGGTGCCGGCGCGAAATTCCCAATTGGAACGCCATCTCGATTTCCGGTTATCACATTCGCGAAGCGGGGTCCACCGACGTTCAGGAAGTCGCGTTCACACTGGCGAACGGAATCGCATACGTGGATGCCGCCGTCGAAGCCGGCCTCGCCGTGGACGATTTCGCTCCGCAGCTTTCTTTCTTCTTCAACTCACACAACGAATTGCTGATGCAGATCGCGAAATTCCGCGCAGCGCGTCGCTTGTGGGCGCGCACCATGCGCCAGCGTTTTGGCGCGCGCGATCCGCGCTCGATGATGCTCCGCTTTCACGCGCAGACCGCGGGCTCGTCGCTCACCGCGCAGCAGCCCGAAAATAATATCGTGCGCGTCGCGCTGCAATGTCTCGCCGCGGTTTTGGGCGGCTGCCAGTCCTTGCATGCCAACGCTCTGGACGAAGCTCTCGCGCTTCCCACCGAGCAAGCAGCGCTTCTTGCGCTTCGCACCCAGCAGATCATCGCTCAGGAAACCGGCGTCGTGAACACCATCGACCCCGTCGCCGGCTCCTTCGCCATTGAAAAATTGACCGACGAAATCGAAGCTGGAGCGCACGAGTACATTTCGAAAATTGATGCGATGGGCGGAATGCTGCGCGCTATCGAAACCGGTTACGTCCAGCAGGAAATCCAAAAAGCGGCCTACGAGTATCAGCAAGCCGTCGACACCGGCGAGCAGGTGGTAGTCGGCGTGAATCGCTTTCAGGCTGAGGAAGGCCGTCCCATACCGACGATGCAAATCGATCCTGAAATTGAGCGCACGCAGGTGGCTCGTCTCAACGCCTTGCGCGCGCGCCGCGATACACCCAAAGCGAAGGCTGCGCTTGCGGAGGTGGAACGCCGCGCCCGCAGCGCTGAAAATCTGATGCCGGCGATTCTCTTGGCTGTTGAAGCCTATGCAACTGTCGGCGAAATCTCGGATGCTCTGCGCCGCGCCTTCGGTGAATACCGCGAGTCGGTAGTGATCTAGTTTTTTGTAATGGCGGTCATTGATCGCGGAAAGCAAGGAGCGCCGTTGAAACTGATTCTCGCATCCGCTTCGCCTCGCCGCGCGGAAATCCTGCGTAACGCGGGAATTCAGTTCGAAGTACGCGCCACCGATGTGGATGAATCACGCCTCGCCGATGAAGCCCCCGGTGATTACGTTCGCAGGCTTGCTCTGGCAAAGGCACTTTCGGCTGCAGCTGATTATCGCGATACCGCGGAAGAAGCGCTTGTTCTCGGTGCCGACACGGTCGTAGTAGTGGACGCCGAAGTCCTTGGCAAGCCCGTCTCGCAAGCTGACGCGCGCAGCATGTTGCGCCGCCTCAGCGGACGCGCCCACGAAGTTCACACCGGCCTCGCACTATTACGTTCCACGGGAGCAGAGCAGCGCGTCGTCGAAGAGATCACGCGCGTGCATTTCGCGCCGCTTACCGAGCAGGAAATCGAAGACTACATCGCCACCGGCGAACCTTTCGATAAGGCCGGCGCTTACGGAATCCAAGGCATAGGTGGACGTTACGTGACTCGCATCGAGGGCTGCTATTTCAACGTAATGGGTTTGCCTCTCGCGCGACTATGGTCTTTGCTGCGGGAGGTAGGGTGGGAGAACTCGATCGACGCTCAGCGGGCCGCAAAATAAAAACGGCGGCCGAAGCCGCCGTCGCAATATCGTCACAAGCCCGATTGGTTATTTCTTATCTTCGCCCAAGGGTGGCGGCGCGGTTGTAACCGTCGGTGGAGCCGGCGGGGCCGGAGGAGGCGGATTCTGCTGACCGGTATGCATGCCTTCTTTGAAGTTGCGGATGCCTTCACCAAGTCCGCGCATCACTTCGGGGATTTTCTTGCCACCGAAAAGTAGCACGATCACAGCCAAAATGATCAACAAGTGAAATGGGCTTAACGCTTCCATGTTTACCTGCCTTCCCAGGATGCCTGTTTCAGCGAAAGTCAGTTCGCGAGCCCGGGTAACTGCCTAAAGTATAACACGCTCGTCCCCGGCCCGGCGCGTCAAGTGTTCCCGGTCGAGGTATTCGAGCAATGGAATTGCGTATTTTCGCGAAACGCCCGTAATCTCCTTAAACGCTCCAATGGGAAGCCGCGTCCCGCGCTCCTTCTTGTATTTCGCCAGCATTTCGCGCAACTTTGCCACCGCCACTTGATGGAGAACCAGGTCCTGCGCCACTTTCACCAGCACTTTTTCGCGCAACAGAATCTGCAAAATCTTTTGCGCGCGCTGGGATTCCACCGGTAACTTGGCGAGTACCGAGGCGAAGCTCGGAACCGCAAGCCCGGCGTCCGCAAATTCGCGCTCGATTACTTCTTTGGCGCGCGTTTCTTCCGGCGATAGAGCGATTTCGCGCCCCGCCCGTTGAACCAGATCTCCCGAAAGGGCGATTGTGCGCGCACCTACCAAGTCGTCGAGAGCTGCCTGAAACACTTCAGCGCGAGGATTTCCTGCACGTGCGCGTAACTCCTGCTTCGGGATCCCCGGCAGTAGCGGATTTGCGGAGTGAAAATCCTCAATCGCCTTGCGAATGGCGCCCACACAATCGGTCAACCTGGACGCCGATATCACAATAAAAGCGGCCGAGGCCGCGTCTCCCAAAATTCGCACGCGCTTTGATTGCGCCAGCGTTTCTGCAGCGCCGTAGATTTCCGCGGCGGTCCATCCCGTGCGCGAAAGAATCTCGGAAAAAGATAAGCCTCGGGGCGATGCAGTCGTCAGCGCCAGGAGAGAATCCTCTTTGTTGCCTCGTCCGAGCGTTTGAAGGAATGCTTTTACGCCCTCGTCGTTGCGCCGGTGGTTCGCAGGACGCGCGTCCAGCACCGTGCCGCCTCCGATCGTCACCACCGGAGAAAGTTGGCGCAAAATAAAGCGGTCCCCTGGCAATACCAGAACCGGCCCGTCCAGCCGTAGTTGCGCGAACTCCGTTTTTCCCGGCGAAAGTGCAGCGCTTCCGCTCAGAAGAATGATCTCCGCCACGGACTCTGAAGTGCCCTGATGCAAATGAACTCGCGCGCGATTCTTTAGCGGCCGCGCCGAAGCTAACAGCGTGATCTCTGCGTCCAAACGCGAAGTCGGCTCGAAAATTCCCGGCGTTGCCAGAACCATTCCCCGGCTCATTTCGTCGCGCTCGATACCGGCAAGGTTCGCCGCGGTCCGCTGGCCGGCCACGGCGCGCTCGATTTGTTTTCCCCCGGAATGCAGGCCGCGCACGCGGGCTCGCGCACGCGTTGGATAGACTTGCACCTCGTCTTCGATTCTTAAAGCGCCGGCCACGAGCGTTCCGGTTACCACCGTGCCAAATCCCTTCATTGCGAAAACACGATCGATGGGCAGCCGAAAATGGCGTTTTTCATCCCGCAGGTGCACAGCTTGCGCGGCGCGGAGCAGCTCCCGTTTTAGGTCTTCAATTCCTGCTCCGCTGTGCGCACTCACCGCGATGATTGGCGCGTTTTCGAGGAACGAGCCGCGCGCGAATTCTTCAATTTCGAGGCGCACCGCGCCAAGAACGTCTGAGCTGACCTTATCGGATTTCGTGATGGCGATAATTCCGCGCGAAATGCCCAGCAGACGGCAAATATCAAAATGTTCCCGTGTCTGCGGTTTGATCGATTCATCTGCCGCGATCACAAATAGGACTAAATCGATTCCGCTTGCGCCCGCCAGCATGTTGCGCACGAACCGTTCGTGCCCGGGGACGTCCACAAAGCCAAGTCTCACGCCATCGAGATCGAGGAACGCAAAGCCCAGATCGATCGTTATCCCGCGGCGCTTTTCTTCTTCCAGCCGGTCGGGATTTGTTCCAGTAAGAGCTTCGACCAACGCGGATTTGCCGTGGTCGATATGCCCGGCGGTGCCCGCGATTACATGCTTGATTTCGTCCATGGAGAGGTTGGGATGCGCACACCGATGCTAGCGAAGCGCGGAGCGATTGGTCAAATGCCGCACAAGGACATCTGCACAGTTTCTATGCGGCTCGAAATAATGTGCGGAAGTTCTTGGAGTTCTCTCGAAGCAGCAGCGCCTTTGGAGAGCTTTTAAACCGCGGCTTGGCGAGCTTGGAGGGATGCGGAAGCGATCTCGTCCGCGATGGCCAGAGCGGCCGCGCGCGGATCTGGAGCAGCGGTTATTGGGCGCCCGACTACCAAATAATCCGCCCCGGCCCGAATGGCGTCCGCCGGAGTGCCTATCCGCGATTGGTCATTCGCGGCGCCGTGGGACGGCCGGACTCCGGGAATGAGTATCACAAATTGCGAGCCGCAAGCCTGTCGAATCGCTTGCGCCTCGTGCGTGGAACAAACAGCGCCATCCAGCCCAGCTTTCTTCGCCATTTCAGCGAGCGCGACCGCCCGAGATTCGATCGTCCCCGGCATCCCAATTTCGTGTAACGTCGCCTCGTCAAAGCTGGTCAATACCGTCACGCCGAGCAGTTTCGGCCGGTTCTTCTTGTCGCCGGCCGCTTCGCGCGCAGCTTGCATCACGGCGCTTCCGCTCGATGCGTGTAGCGTAAGCAAGCGGACGTGAGGCAGCTTCACAGCCGCCGCCACGGCTTTTGCCACCGTATTCGGAATGTCGTGGAATTTTAAATCGAGGAAAATCTCTGCGCCGAGGTCCGCGAGCTTCTCAACTGCTCGCGGACCTTCGGAAGTAAAGAGCTGGCTGCCAACCTTAAAGAGCCCAACTGATCCGCGAAGCTTCTTCACTAATGCGGTAGCAACCCTGAGTTGATCCACGTCCAGGGCAACGATTAGTCGTCGTGATGAATCATTTCCGGGCGTGTTGGCACCTTCAGAAGCTCAAGCCGGACCTTTGCGAGTCCGGTCTGGTCAAATCCTAACCTACGGGCCACTTCGTAGGAAACGTCTAATTCGCGTCCCTCAACGTAAGGGCCGCGATCGTTGATCCGCACAATCTGGCTGCGGTGGTTTCGTGGGTTCACCACCCGCACTATCGAGCCCAGCGGCAAGGTGGGGTGGGCTGCGGTTTCGCCGTACATGTCATATGTCTCGCCGTTCGCGGTCGTCAGGCCGTCAAAATCCTGGCCGTACCAGCTGGTGGTACATTCCCAGACCGCCAGCGGTTTCATCTGGGCGTTCACATTGGCTTTGTGAGTCGAATTGTTCTGCGCTGCGGTATCTTGGAGAGGGTTGCTTGATTTCCCGATGGCAGTGGGGTTCACCGATGGGGTAAACGCAAGCAGACCCAATCCTAAAAACACCGACTCGAGTACCACGAAAAGTTTAGCTTTCATTTTCTCCTAACCTTCTTTGAATCAGCGAATTATACTATCCAGAGTTGCGCCGATCAACCTCAAACGCTCCCTGTAAGCTGCTGATTTCAAAGGTTCTAGTCTCTCGGCACCATTCTCCGAGACTGGCTATCAGCTTTTCTGACGCTCTTGGATCGACAAAGTGTGCTGTACCAACCTGCACCGCACACGCGCCAGCCAGCATATACTCTGCGACATCGGCCGGGCTTTCAATACCACCGAGCCCTACAATCGGGATCTTAATGACCTTAGCCGCTTCGTACACCAGCCTGACCGTTATAGGCTTTATGGCCGGACCCGACAACCCCCCCGTGGTACTCCCCAAGCGTGACCTTCGATTGTGTGCATCTATACACAGTGCGGGGTAGGTGTTTGCGATTACTACGGCATCGGCTCCGCTGGATTCCGCCGCCTTTGCGATAAGTCCAATAGCGTTAACGTTTGGTGAGAGTTTTACCCAGAGCTGGCGCCTTGTCACCTTGCGGACGGCCTCGACGACAGCCCCGGTCAGAGCCGGGTCGGTACTGTATTCCACCCCCCCGCGTTCCACATTGGGGCAAGAGATATTGAGTTCGTATGCCGCCAGCTCCTCTGCATCCTCAAGAATCCGAATCACTTCCACGTATTCTTCGATGGTTTTCCCGAAGACGTTTGCGACTACTGTTGCCTTCTGCCGCAGAAGCTCAGGCAGCTTGTCTGCTACAAACGCCCTCACGCCTATATTTTGCAATCCAATTGCGTTGATCAAGCCGCTCGCCGACTCGCTTATCCGAGGAGCAGCCGCCCCCTCCATGGGCTGAAACGACAATCCCTTGGTAACGACCGCGCCCAGGAGGCTCAAATCGACTAGCGGCGAGAACTCGATTCCGTATCCAAAGGTCCCACTGGCCGCAATAATTGGGTTTTTAAGATGGAGGGAACCAACGCTGACTCGGAGGTCAACTTCCGCGGGCCGTTGGGACATTCTGGCCGCCTGCGGCGCATTCACGGCTGGTAGTCTAACACGCAGGTCAAGACTACGCCGCCGATTCTGCCTCGCCTCCTGTATTCCGCGCGGATTCCCCGGCTGCGAACTATTGGCGGTCTGTGCTACGATGAAGCCGCAAATGCGCGTCGTAGAGAAACGACAACTCCTCTCCGCCGAAGAAATCGGCCGCACGCTTCAGCGGCTAGCTCATGAAATTGTCGAAAAAAGCGGTGGAACAAACGATCTCGCGCTGATTGGGATACGCAGGCGGGGCGTGCCCTTGTCGCAGCGTCTGGCTAAGACCATCCACGATTCTTCCGGCGTCAATGTTCCCGTCGGCACCCTCGATATCACGCTGTATCGCGACGACCTTTCCACCGTGGGACCTCAGCCGGTAATTCATTCAAACGAAATTGATTTTCCAGTCGACGACCGCGACTTGGTTGTCGTTGACGACGTGCTCTACACCGGCCGCACCATTCGTGCTGCGATGAACGGTCTTTTCGACCTGGGCCGCCCTAAGCGCATCCGCCTTTGCGTGCTAATTGACCGCGGCCATCGCGAGATGCCTATCGAAGCGACCTTCGTAGGCCGCAACGTGGAAACAAGCGACACCGAAATAGTGGAAGTCCGCCTGAAGGAAATTGACGGCGAGGAACGCGTCGTTCTCGTCGATCGCGTTCCTTGAAGGTCCGGCAATCCTTTGGGAGGCCCGGAGAAATCGGTAGCAAAGGGAAACCGTGCTGCAGCGCTTGCAACACCTGCTTGGAATCGAAGACCTCACCCGCGAGCAAGTATCTTTTATTCTCGATCAGGCCAAGCCATTCCAGGAATTCCATCGCCACCCGCTGAAAAAACTGGCCACTTTGCGCGGCAAAACTGTCGCCCTGGCGTTTTTTGAGAATTCCACCCGTACGCGCATCAGCTTCGCCACCGCCGCAGCCCGCCTGGGCGCGGACACCATGAATCTGCAAGCCGAATCTTCCAGCCTAAAAAAAGGCGAATCTCTGCTCGATACGCTTTGGACTCTCGAAGCCATGCGCCCCGACGGCATCGTGATTCGCCACAGTTCCTCGGGCGCTCCGGAATTTGTCGCCCAGCGTCTCGGCATTCCGGTGGTGAACGCGGGCGACGGCACACACGAACATCCCACCCAAGCCTTGCTCGACGCGCTGACCATCCGCGACCGCAAAGGAAAGCTGGAAGGCTTGCGTGTCGCCATTCTTGGCGACATCTTGCACAGCCGTGTGGCGCGCTCCAACATCCATTTACTCAGCAAATTCGGCGCTCACATCACTTTGTGCGGCCCGGCAATGTGGGTGCCGCGCGAACTGGAATCTCTCGCGCCAAATGTTCGCCGCGTTTCGCGCATCGACGAAGCCCTCGACGGCGCCGAGGTAATCATCGTCCTTCGCGTGCAGACCGAGCGCCTGCACGAACCTGCACTCGCGGCCGAAGAATACATTTTGCAATATCAACTTACGTCCGAGCGGCTCCGCCTCGCTGGTCCCGACGCGCTGGTTCTGCATCCCGGTCCCATGAATCGCGGCCTGGAAATCGATCCGGGTGTCGCCGATGGACCGCAATCCTGCGTTCTCGATCAAGTGACCAACGGCTTGGCCATTCGCATGGCCCTTCTTTACCATCTCGTGGGCGGCGCCGCATCCGAGGCGGCTCCAAGCCCCGGAACGACAGGCAAGGACTAAACGATGCTGCTGATAAAAAATGGCCGTGTCCTGGATCCGTCAAGCAGTACAGATGCCTCGCTCGACATCCTGGTCGACGGCTCTCGAATTTCGAAAATCGGCGCGAGCCTGTCCGCTTCCAACGCCGATCTTTTCGACGCCTCGGGAATGATCGTCGCGCCCGGCTTCATCGATTTGCATTGTCACCTGCGCGAACCCGGCCAGGAACTTTCTGAAACGATCGAAACCGGCACGCGCGCCGCTGCTCGCGGAGGTTTTACCGCCGTGTGCACCATGCCGAATACGCAGCCCGTAAACGATAACGCCTCCGTGACCCGCGGAATCGTCGAACGTGCCGCTGCAGCCGGAGCAGTGCGCGTCTGGCCCATCGGCGCCGCCTCCGTCGGCAGTAAAGGCGAAGCCCTCGCCGAAATCGCCGCGATGAAAGACGCAGGCATCGTCGCCGTGAGTGACGACGGCAAGCCCGTAGCCACCGCTCGCCTGATGCGCCAGGTGATGGACTATTGCCGCGCTCTCAATCTACCGGTGATCGATCACTGCGAGGATCCTTCGCTATTCGCCGGTGGCGTGATGCGCGAAGGCCCGCGCTCCATTCGTCTCGGCCTGAAAGGCATTCCGTCGCAGTCCGAATCCATTTGTGTCGGCCGCGATGTGGAAGTTGCCATGCTCACGGGCGCCCGGCTTCACATCGCGCATATGTCCACTTGCGCTTCGCTCGAATATGTGCGCGCGGCGAAAAAACAGGGCTTGTCCGTCACCTGCGAGGTCACGCCTCATCACTTCACGCTGATTGACGAAGACGTCCGCTACGATTCGCATTACAAAATGAACCCGCCGCTCGCGTCGCGCGAAGATCGCGCTGCTCTGATCGAAGGCCTGGCCGACGGCAGCGTGGACGCCATCGCCACCGACCACGCCCCGCACCACCCTTCGAGCAAGGACGTCGAATTCGACCGCGCCCCCTTCGGAATCACTGGTTTTGAAACAGCACTTGCGCTGGGCGTAGGCGAATTGGTTCATACTGGAAAAATTTCGCTCAAGCGTTTAGTCGAGTTGCTCACCACCGGGCCCGCGCGCGTCCTCGGCATCGAACGAAAAATCGCCGCCGAAGAGCCCGCCGATCTCACGATTTTCTCGCCAGACCATTCCTGGACATTCCGCGCGGCTGACTCTCCCAGCAAATCGCGCAACACCCCGTTCGACGGCCGCGCCTTTCGCGGCGCCCCAATGGCGACGATCGTCGCCGGCAAAATCGTTTATCGCCGCTGAAATTTTCTAAAATCTGGCGCCACAGCCGCTTTCAGCACACCTGGTTCGAAGCCGGTAACGCGGGCTTCCTAGTAGTTAGCTATCCCAAAATCCGGACCGGTTGTAGTGATGTTGCTGGCGGGAAAAAGATTACTGCGGAAGAAGGCTTTTCCATCGCTTCCAAGAGTCTTCGCGCGCTTTCTTGTTGGCGTCCGTTGCGTCCGGAGCTTCTCCCGCGCGCATGAAACCGTGGCCTGCTCCGTCGTACGTCACCGGCTCGTACGTTTTTCCCGCGGCTTTCATCGCCGCGATTGTGTCGGGAATTGTGGCGTCGATTGCGCGTCGTTCCCGGCGTAGAAGCCGTACACCGGCGCCTTGATGCGCGACATGGCCTCCGTCGCCGGCGGCGGCCCGTAAAAAACGAACGCTGCTGACAGATCTGCGCGGTTTGTTGCAAAACGAAAAGTCTGTCCTCCGCCCCAGCAGAATCCCGCAACATAGATTTTTCCGCTGGATGCGGGCAGCTTCAGCCCATAGTCCGCGGCGGCGTTCAGGTCCGCGGTCACCTGGTCGGGATTCAACTTGCTGACAGCCTCAGTAACCCCAGTGGGAAAGTCTTTCGTCCGGCCGCCGTTCGGCGCCATGCCGCTAAGCAGGTCCGGCGCAACAGCAATGTAGCCCGCCGCGGCCACTTCGTCTGCAAGCTCCTGAGCCCAGTCGCTCAATCCGAAGATTTCGTGAATGATCAGCACAACCGGCCGCTTGTCCTTCGATTCGGGATAGACGACCAGCGTCTCCACGTTTCGGCCATCGTGCTTCACCGTCACCCATTCGCTATGACGCGGCGAAGCCGCCATTCGCTCTCGCGCCCATGGCTGCGACCATTCCTGGGCTGCAATCGTTTGCGCGCCCAGCAATATTCCCATCGCTGCCAACATCATTCCTGCGAATCGCTTCATGGCTCACCTCGCCCTGGAGTAGCGCCAGCGATGATAATTGCGCGAAGGAACACGAGCAAGGCTTTTCAAGTCGAGCGAGAACGCGCCAGCGTCGCCGGTAATATGTCAGGCCGGCTAGGTCCTCAAGCGCGACACCGCTAACCGAGCCGCGTGGTATCCGCACATTCCATGTACTCCCCCGCCCGGCGGTGTGGATGACGAGCATAGATACAGGTCATTGGCCGAAGTCGCGTAGTGCCGCCATGTCGGCCGGAACAAGGTCTGGCGAATGTCCATCGCGCCGCCGGAAATATCCCCGCCGATAAGATTTGCGTCCATTTTTTCCAGGGCCGCAGGAGAAAAAACGCGCCGCGCCAGGATGCAGTCGCGAAAACCGGGAGCGAAGCGCTCGATTTGGGCTTCAAGAATCGGCAGCATGTCGAATTCGCAGCCGTTTGGGACGTGGCAGTACGCCCAGGCAGTGTGCTTACCCGCCGGGGCGCGCGTGGCATCGAACAGGCTCGGCTGAGCTAGCAGAACGAAGGGGCGTTCTGAATGGCGTCCATGCGACATCGCCGCTTCGGAAGCGGCAATCTCGTCGGCGCTTCCGCCCAGGTGCACAGTCGGGGCACGAAGGCACTCAGTTGCTTTCCAAGGAATCGGGCTTCGCAAAGCGTAATCCACTTTGAAAACTCCCGGGCCGTAGCGGTACTTCGCTAATCGACGTGTGTAGGCCGGCGACAACCGGCTCGACGCGATCCGCACCAACTGAAGCGGAGTCACGTCGCATAGCGTGACGTCAAACTTTGGAAGCGACGCGAGATTCTCGACGCGCGCCGAAGTTTTAATTTCGCCGCCAAGCTCCGCGAGATGGCCGCACAACGCCTTGGTGAGAGACTGAGCCCCGCTTCGAGGAATTGGCCATCCGACTGCATGGGCCGCGGCCCCCAACAAGACGCCAAACGCTCCGCTCAACGGCTCGTCAAGACTCAGAAAAGAATGAGCGGCCAGGCCGGCGAAGAGCGCCCTAGTGCGTTCGCGGCGAAATAAAATACGGCCGAGCATTTTCGCGGGAGGGAAAGCAACCAGCCCGAATCGTGCGAGCAACAACAGATGGCGAGAAAGCAGGTGAATTGACTGAAGAACTTCCGACGACAAGTCAGACCAGCGCTCGACAAACGGCTGCATGAGTCTGCGCCAGGCCTTGCCGTCATCACCCAGCGAAGATTCAGCGTCATGCAAATCGCGCTCAAGTGTAATCGCGGTGCCATCGTCAAAGGGATGCGCCAAGGGACACGGCGAGTGAATCCATTCGAGTCCGTGATTCGACAACGGCAGCGAGGAAAAAAATGGCGACCCCGCGGCGAACGGATACACCGCCGATCCGAAGTCATGGAGAAATCCGGGCAAGGTAAGTTCCAGCGTTCGCACGGCGCCTCCCGGCTGGGGCTCCGCCTCAAAAACATTTACCTTTAATCCGTTTTGAGCGAGCACGACGGCCGCCGCAAGGCCGTTGGGACCGGCGCCGATAACACAAGCTTCGCGGGTCACTTGAGGTGTTCGCTTGGGTGTGAGCTCATGGGTGCCTAGCGATTGTAGGGATATTCCTGAATCCAGTGAAAGCCGCGGTTCACAAGCAAGAACTTGTTCCGGTCAACGAGTTGGAGCTGCATGTGAACGGTGTGGCCGTCCATGTTGCCATCCAGCGTCAATTGATCTTGCGCTGGGCGCTGGAAGTGGAAGTCGCCCTTCCGGTTTTTTTCGTCGCCTTTCGTGAGCGCAAGCGTCTTGTCGTTGACGTTGATCGAGGCTCCGTAACCGGCATACGTATCGTCCATGCGCTGAAATGTCACCCGGTCAGGAAAATCAAATATGACGCGGTGCCAGCGGTCGTAATCGTTCAGAAGCGGCGAGCGAATTTGCCCGTCGATCGAGAGCTGCTCCACGTTCCAGATTCCGTAAAGTTCTGACTTTGTGCGCCCGCCACCGTCGGTGTGCCAACCGGTCCAGCTACCGTAAGCGTTGATTCCAATAAGCCATATTCCTACCACGATCTGAACGGCAAGCGCGATGCGATTGGCGCGGCGCGTACGGAACAGCGGAGGCTGAGTCGAGGGTGCGGCGGCGCGATTCGATAGAAAGAAATCCGCCAAACGCGAAAACTCGGGCGCGAGCAGGAATAACGACATCAGAATCATATGAAACGCGAAGAGCTTAACCGGCACGTCGTACGTCATGTTGAGCGTGAAGATGTATGCTGAATCAATCAGACACACCAGCGCCCCAAGCGTCGTCATCCGGGGGAAAATAAGAAGGATTCCGGCCACCATCTCAGCGCTCCCGGCAAATATTTCGTACGCCGGTGAAGCGCCCACGGAAGACCACAGTACACCCATGGGTGAGAAGTTGCCGTATGGTTCCACTAATTTATAGAGGTAAGGGAAAGGCATCTGAAGCGGAACGGCTTTAGCCAAGCCGTAAGCGAACATCTGCGAAGCAAGCGCAAAGCGAATGAAGACCCGAAACCATTTGTGGAGAGTGACGTAGTTTTCTCGCCCTCGATCGAGCCCGGACCAAACCAACGTCGCCAGTACGGCGACGACCAGCAGACAGAATGCCGCTACCCAGTCGAATGTTTTGTCGCCGCTCCCGCTGCCGCTATAAACCAACGGATGCGCTACGCGAAAAATATGGGCGGCGGTCCAGAAAATAATTTGCCGCATCGGCCACAATGTGGACGGGTCCGGAACATCGACTTCGGGGTTGGTAAATAAGGAGCCCAAAATTTGTGTGGTGAGACAGTACAACCCGAAGTACACAAAGCAAAACCGAAAGCCTACGCGGGTAGCGTGATTCCAGCGCGGCGCTTGCGCTTCTTGCTGTAATGGCGCGGTCTGATCCGAATTACTCACTCTAGATGCTCCACTTCATCACCGGAAGTTTCCGAGCCACAAAGAATAAAGCGGAACAGTATCACAAGTGATTCGCGCCGCCAGCGGGGTCCGATTGGTAGCCGGACTTCTAGTGTGTGGCGGGTTCTGAAGCGGGATGCATGCCGTGCTGAGGAACTTCGTGAACTCCGCGCAGGGGCTGTTCCTGGTGAAAGCGGAAAAGCTGATTCAGCGGACCCGCGCCTTTGCCGATCTGATACGATTTTTCAATGGCCTTGGTGACATACGCCTTCGCCAGAATCACTGCTTCGCGGAGCTGCTGCCCGGATGCAAGGTGCGCCAGGATCGCTGAGGAAAATGTGCATCCCGACCCGTGCGTGTTTGGGCTTTTCACATGATCCCCGCCAAAAGTCTCTACTTCCGTTCCCACGCAAAACACATCGATCGGTTTCTCCAAATGTCCGCCGGTGACCACCACGGCGCGCGCTCCCATCTCGATTAGCTTCTGTCCGGCTGCTTTCATCGCGGGAAGATCTTTCACTTCCATGCCAGTCAGAAATTCCGCCTCGGGCAGGTTCGGCGTAATCACGCTCACGCGTTTCAGCAACTCGTCACGCACGAATTTCAGGCCGGACGTATCCAATAGCTCCGCATCCCCGGCAGTCGGGCGAAAAACAGGATCGAGCACGACGTAGGTAAACTTATGCTTGTCGAGAAATTCGGTGACTGCCGAAGCGTTTCCGCGATTCGTAAGCATGCCTATCTTCACGCCTGCAATCGCAACATCGTCCACCAAAGCGTCGAGTTGCGCGCGCAAAGTAGCCGAAGGCGTCGCGTGCACCGAGATTACACCCTGCGTCGATTGCACGGTAAGCGCTGTGACCGCTGCGACGCCGTAGCAATTGTGCGCGGCAAAAGTTTTCAGGTCGGCAGCTACGCCCGCTCCGCAGGAAGGATCAAAACCAGCTATGGTCAGAAGAATTGGTGGAGCGTGGTTCACGTGGTTATTCAATTCGTAAAATTCCTCGCAGACATCGCGCAGACAAATATGCCGGCGCTGCCCTTTTTCGCGTGAGCGCACCGGCTAGTTCAAAATGTACGCGTGTTATCGTTCGCTGCGCAAGAGGAAATTTTGCGATGAAGACAAAAGCTGAAAGGAGTTTAGATGCGCGCGCCCGGCGATTTACGGGAAGAGCCCGCGAACTAGCGTAGCGTCCGCCACACGGCCGACTGCCAGAACGTAAGCGCCGGTGCGCATATGCGTGCGATGTTTGCGCGCCGTCTCGTGCACTTCGTGAAACGCGCGCCGCATCACCAGTTCGAGCTTCGCATTCACTTCGTTTTCTGACCAGAAAAAGCTCTGCAGATCCTGCACCCACTCGAAGTAGCTTACCGTCACGCCGCCGGCATTCGCCAGAATATCCGGAATCATCGTGATGCCTTTGCGCGCGAGAACTTCGTCCGCATGAGGAGTGGTTGGCCCGTTTGCCGCCTCGGCAACGATTTTCGCCTTGATTTGATCGGCGTTATTCAGAGTGATCACGTTTTCCAGCGCCGCCGGAATCAGGATGTCGCATTTCATCGTAAGCAAATCGTCATTTGAGATGCGCGACGTTCCAGGCATGCCGACGACGGTTCCCGAGCGTTCTTTGTAACGCACAGCTTTCAACGGATCGATTCCCCGCGAATTAAAAACGCCGCCGCGAGAGTCGCTGATCGCGACGACGCGCGCTTTCTTCTCCGAAAATAATCGCGCGGCAATCGAGCCGGCGTTTCCGAACCCTTGGATGGCTACGGTCGAGCCGCGCAAGGACATTTTTTTCGTCTTGCAGGCCTCTTCGACCGCGACCAGGCACCCGCGAGCCGTCGCTTCGTTGCGCCCCTCCGATCCGCCTATCGAGATCGGTTTGCCGGTGACCACACCGAGCGAGGTGCGCCCTTTGGTCATGGAATACGTGTCCATAATCCACGCCATCGTTTGCGAATCGGTATAAACGTCCGGCGCCGGAATGTCCTGATCCGGCCCGATAATCGGAAAAATTTCGGACGCGAATCGCCGCGTCATGCGTTCGAGTTCGGATTTGCTCATCCGCTTCGGATCGCAAATCACTCCGCCCTTTCCGCCGCCATACGGAATGTTCACCGTCGCCGTCTTCCACGTCATCCAGGTGGCCAGCGCCTTCACCTCGTCCAGCGTTACCGCCGGGTGATAGCGGATGCCGCCCTTCGCCGGACCGCGCGCGATATTGTGCTGCACGCGAAATCCGGTAAAAACTTTAATCTGCCCGTTGTCCATCTTGGTGGGCACGGACACTTCCAGCACGCGCTTCGGCGTCCGCAATATTTGGCGCAGGCCCGGATCGAGTTTCAAATATTCGGCCGCGATATCAAACTGGATTTGCGCGATGCGGTATGGATTCAGATCCTCCCGCGGAGCAATTCGCGGTATCGGCTGCGGTGCCGCTTTGGCGACGGTGGCCATCGTGCTTCCTTCCTCTGATACCTTCCAGACGCGGCGAATCGTCACTTTTTTCGCCCGTCCGAAGGTTGTTCGATTAATTGATTGTCGTAAGTCCTAGGCGAGTCGAAGTTTAGCCAAGCCGCCAAGGATGTCAATGGAAACCACTGACAAATTACGCGCTGGCTCGCCGAGCTTTCGCCGCGTTCGGCGCGAAAATCCTCGCTAGGTTCCCATATCTAGCTGTATCTAAGCCGATTAGCGTACGAACCCCCGCCGGTTCGGCGAGGGTTTCGGGCAGGCAACAGGCTCTCGGAAATTCAGCTAGAAGCCAGTTGACGCTCTAGGTTCTGCAAGCTAGGCTGCGAGGCGTCGGTTCGCATCCTTCTGCGAATCCTGCGCGCGCGTTCTGGGATGGGTCCCCCGCGCCGGCTGACATCCGGACGGCTTTCTCGCGCGTACTTTAAATAATGGAGTCGCCAGAAACTGGTGAGCGGAAATACGGGAACACAGATGAGCACCTCGGACGCGGCGCTCATCCAAAAAATTGTTCAGCGGGACGAGTCGGCGCTGGCAGCGCTGTACGACCGCTACGCCGGTCTACTCTCGTCCGTCCTGAACCGCATTCTTCGCGACACGCAAGCGTCCGAAGAAATTTTGCAGGATGTCTTTTTCCAGCTCTGGCGCAACGCCGCGCAATTTGATTCTGGCCGCGGCTCGCTTCCGGGATGGCTCGTGGTGATCGCGCGCAACCGAGCCATATCGCGGCTCCGCCGGCACAATCCAAGCGAAGGCGAAGAGCTGCTGGAGACTTCGGTGATCGTGCCGTCAAATTTGGAAAGCGCCGTGGTGCAGCAGCAATTGCTCGGCCGCGTGAAAGGCGCGCTCGAAAATCTTTCCGCCGACCAGCGCGCCGCCATCGAGCTGGCGTATTTTGAAGGTTTGACGCACAGCGAAATCGCAAGCCGAACCGGCGACCCGCTGGGTACGGTGAAAACGCGGATTCGCACCGCGGTAGAAAGTTTGAAACGGACTTTATCGCCATGAACGGGCATCCAACTCGGCCGGAAGATTTCGACCTCTACGCCCTCGGCGTTCTGGAGGGCGAAGAGAAAGCTGCGTTCGAAGCGCACGTCCCCACGTGCGCCGCGTGCGCCGAAAAGCTCGCGGAGGCGCGCGGACGCATCGCTCTGCTCGCATTCGCAGCACCTCGAGTCGAGCCTTCCCCCGCTGTCAAAGACCGCCTGATGCGCCAGATTCACTCCGCTCCGGCAGGCTTCTCCCGTGCTGTCGCCGGAGCGCAGCGTGAGCGTGCACCGCGCGAGCCCGAACGCGCCGAGGGATTCTTCGGCCGTTGGTGGGCCGCTGCTGTTCTCGTGCCGGTAGCTGCCGTGTTGATTCTCGTCTCGGTTCGCCTGTGGCAGCAAAATGCGCGGCTCATCGACGAATTGGGCGAAGAGCGCGCCACATTGCAAAAGCAGCAAGCGCAGCTCGACGAAGCCCGCCACATCGTTGCGCTGATGGAAGCAAAGGACACCAGGACCGTCGCGCTCGCTTCCCAACCGGGCATGGCCAAAGGCGACGTCCGCGTGATGTACAACGCGAAAATGGGCATGGCCATGTGCGACGGCTGGGTGGACCCCGCGCCCGCGAACATGAGCTACCAGTTGTGGCTGGTCCCGATGGAGGGCAAGCCCATCAGCGCGGGCCTCGTCGAGTATTCCAACGGACCGATGAAACCCTGGATGGTAAAACTTCCGCCGGGCGTCGAGGCGAAAGCCTTCGCGATTACTCTCGAACCCGAGGGCGGCATGCCGCAGCCCACCGGGCCGATGGTCCTCGTCGGGCCAGTCTCGTAAATTTTCATCAACAGCCATTTTGAACTGTCTCTAGGTATTCCCTGCGGGGGGAATGCGGTCCACTCCCATGTACGGTTTCAACGCTTCGGGGATGACGATCGATCCGTCGGCCTGCTGAAAATTTTCGGCAATCGCGATCCAGGTGCGGCCCACGGCCAGGCCGGAGCCGTTCAGCGTGTGCACGAATTCGCTTTTGCCCGCCTTCTGCTTGCAACGAATCCCTGAGCGGCGGGCCTGAAACGCTTCCGTATTCGAGCAGGACGAAATCTCCATGAAGTCGCCCGCGGACGGCAGCCACACTTCGATGTCGTACGTTTTCGCCGAAGCGAATCCCATGTCGGCAGTGCACAGCAGCATCACGCGATAGTGCAGGCCCAGGCGTTGCAGCACCGCTTCCACGTTTTTCACCAGCAATTCCAGCTCGTCGTAACTCTGCTCCGGCCGCGTGAACTTGAAGAGCTCCACTTTTTGAAATTGGTGCTGGCGCTTGATTCCGCGCGTGTCTTTTCCGGCCGCGCCCGCCTCCGACCTGAAGCAAGCGGTCCAAGCGCAGACTTTCTCCGGCAATTTGTCCGCGTCCAGCGTTTCGTCGCGGTGCAGGCTGGTGAGTTCCACCTCGGACGTGGGCGTGAGCCACAGATCCGTGCCTTCGATGTGAAACATGTCCGCCGCAAATTTCGGCAACTGGCCCACGCCAATCAGCGAAGCCGTGTTCACCAGAAACGGCGGAAGGATTTCGGTGTAGCCATGCTCGCGGGTGTGCAAGTCGAGGAAAAAATTTGCGATGGCGCGTTCCAGGCGCGCGCCCAGTCCTTTGTAAACCGCAAACCGCGCGCCCGCAATTTTCACCGCCGCCTGAAAATCCAGAATCCCGGCGCCTTCTCCGATTTCCCAGTGCGGACGCGGCTTGAAATCAAATTTCGGCGGCGCGCCCCAGCGGCGCACTTCCACATTGTCCGCCGCGCTTTTGCCCACCGGGACGCTCGCGTGCGGAATGTTCGGCACGGTCAGCAGAAATTGCTTCAGCCGCTCGTCCAGTTTGCCGATGCACTCGTCGTCGCGCTTCAGCCGGTCGGACACTTCCTTCATCAGCGCGAGAAGCGACGTAGCATCCTCGCCCGCGCGTTTCATGCGCGCAATTTCTTCGCTCGCCCGGTTGCGCTCCGCCTTCAGCCGCTCGGCCGAAGTGATCAGTTGCCGCCGTTCGGTGTCAATCTCGCGAAACGGCCCAAGGTCCAGCGTGATTCCGCGGTCCCGCGCCATCTTCTCAATCGCGTCCAGATGGTCCCGCACGTATCCCAAGTCCAGCATAGTCCAAGCAGAATACCGGAAAGCAGTGTCCGCTGTGAAGCAGCCGTTGCGATCCTCCCGGGACCGCCGATCTCCCGATTGGCGCCTGCCTGCTGGCGCGGGTTGCGGGGCGGAACCGTGCGAATAATCGAAATCCTTAGTGTGCGTTCTGGCCCCGGTTAGAAATTTTTCCGCCGTTTGTTTTGAGTGAGTTAGGTCGAATTCTGTTTGTGACCCAGAACCGGTTAGAATGGGGCGGACGCTTGAACTGAGCGAGAAACGCCAAGTCGGTGATGGACGGTTGTGGCCCCGGGTAGAAATTCCCCGACCGTTTGTTTTGTTGAAGTTACGTCGTTTTCTACATTTTGGGCAGAACCGGGTAGAAATCCAATTGCGCGGAGCGAATCCTTGGGCAAAAACGCTTTGAGCGAGCCGGTTAGAAGTGGTGTGGCGAGGCACACGGGTGGGTTGGCCTGCCGCCCTTCAACTGCCTGGCCCTCGCCCATATGCCTTTCCTACCGGGGCTGAATAATAGCCCTAACCGATGTTATCATAGTAGTTAACATAAGTCAAGAGGAAATTAAATCCTTGACACTGTGCCGGTCTAAACGTACGATTGTTGTAGTGGAACGTACATTAGGAGAAGAAGATGCCCAAGGCGTCCTTTGCGGTGAAAAAAGTGACGGCTACCGATTTTCGGGAGAAGTTGAAGGATTACCTGCAAGAAGCGCGGGCGAACACTGTGCTATTGGTCGAAAACCGGCGGCAACCTCCCAAGTACCTGGTGGACAAGGAATTTCTGGATTCGCTGGTGAAGGAGCGAGAGTCGATTCTGGCTACGCTGGAGATACTGGCGGACCGGGAGCTGACGGATCGTTTGCTGAAGCTCTCGAAGACCATCGATGACGACGTGCGCACCGGGCGATTGCTGAAGACGGCGGACGTTTTCGGCAAATGAGCCAGAAACGAAAGCCCGCTCTCCCGCCATCCACGGAGCAGGCGGCGTCACCGGTTTCCTTCGAGCTTCGATTCACGACGGACGCAGCAGCGGACATCCAAGCCCTTGACGGGAGCGTGCAGAAGCAATTACGCAAGGTGCTGGAGAAGAAGTTGGCGGTCAACCCGGAAGGATATGGATTGCCGCTGCGAGGGGCGCTCGCAAACTATTGGAAGCACGAATTCGGAAATCACCGCATTGTTTACCGGATATATTTGGAGCACCGCGTGGTGGCAGTCTGTGCAGTGGGGGTGCGGAAGCAAGGCGACGCCGAGGATATCTACCGGAAACTCGCCGCTGTGGCCGAAACCGGGCGGCTGGCGGAACAGATTGCCGCAGTGCTCAGAAAGCTGTTACCGTAATTCGTCGATGGGATAATGCCGGCGCTCGTAAGCTTCGATGAACGTGGCTAGGATGTCCAACTCCGCGCTTCGCGTCGAACCTTCCGGGGAATCCCACAACGTTTCTACCCGGCGCAGGGCACGCTCGTAATCTGCTTCACTTCGAATCGGTTTAATGTCCATAAAACTTTGCAATCGGTAGCTAGATTCATTCTTCGTCAAAGTAGTCGGATTGCAATTTTTTCACGTCGTAAGATGCCACTAAATCGACCCCAACATTGAAATCGATCATATAAGTTGCCAATTGCTTTCCGTCAATGAGTATAACTTTTGGTTCTATGTTCTTGACGTACTCCGACGCTTCGCCGGAGAACGCGCTCGTGGTAATAAAGACGCCTTTCTTCGCTCTCTTACTATGTAGGGCACCTACGAATTTGTGGATCTCAGGTCTCCCAACGGTTCCTTCCCACCTTTTCGCCTGCAAATAGATCGTATCCAACCCCAGGCGATCTTCGTTGATTAACCCATCGATTCCCTCGTCGCCTGATGCTCCAACAGCCTCGCCCGCTTCTTCGCGAGAGCCGCCGTAGCCCATCTTAAGCAGGAGCTCGACGACAAGTCGCTCGAAAAATTGCGGTGAGGATTTCTTTACTCGGTTGAGCAGTTCAGTGGCGAGGTCAGTGTGTAACCTAGCCTGTGCAGCTTCGAGCATTTCCTCGGGAGTCTGTTCATCCTCTATTGTTACTGTCTCAATTGGTGCTGTTTTTGGCTTTCTTGGCGTTGAGCGAAACTCAGCCCTCAAGACGTCCGCAAACAACGCGGTTCGGGATGACAACGTAAAGAAAGATGCCGGGCTGGGCTGAAGGGTCCGCCAGGGCCGACAGGCGCCAATTGGCAAAAATCGAAAAGCAGGATGCCCTTCGACTGCGCTCAGGACAAGCCGGGCTGAAGGCCCCCTTCGTACCTCAGGGTAAACCGGAGTTACATTTAAACCTCAGGCCACGGCGGGCCAGTGCGCGAGTGGCCACATCGCCCTTCGCAGAGGCAATCCGCTCAGGGTCTTTCGCTAAAAACGCGAAAGAGGAGATTGGCGGTCCCGGGAGGAACGTCGCGGCGCGCGGAACCTGTTCTGATGGACAGGTCTTGCCGGATTGGGCGCAGGGGGCGGGAAGCGCGTGGCTGTGCGCGTCGGAAAGGGATAGGCTCGTTACGAAGAGCGGATCGGAGCCATCTGATGCAGATAAACAAAGCGGCGCGCGAATCGGAAATGCTGGGGACGCTGGCGCTGGCTGCGCCCAAGACGGAAGACTTCCAATTCGTAAAATTCCGCGTGGAAGGCGAGATTGCGCGGCTGACGCTGGACCGTCCCGAACACAATTTGCTGAACGAGCGGGTGCTGATGGAGCTGGTGGCCGGAATCAATTCGGTGAGCGAAACGAGCGCGGTAAAACTTATCGTCCTGGATTCGGCGGCGAAAGCTTTTTGCGGCGGGATCGAGCTGGGCGAATACACGGCGCGGCGCGTGTTTCAGTTGCTGGACGCGTTTCACAACGCGTTTTCCGCGATGGTGGAGACGGCCAAGCCGATTCTGGTGGTGATTAACGGGCCGGCATTCGGAGGCGGAGCGGAACTTGCTGCGCTGGGCGATTTGGTGATTGCGACGCCCAACGCGCGTTTTGCGCAGCCGGAAATTAAGCTGGGAGCGTTTCCTCCGCTGGCTGCGGCGGTGCTGCCTTATATTCTTGGGCCGAAAATGGCGCTGGAGCTGGTGCTGACGGCGGAGACGATGTCGGCAGAACGCGCGCGCGAGTTGGGCTTGGTGAACTGGCTGGTCCCGGAAAAAGACTTGCAGAAAAAAGTGGAGGAAGTTTGCGCGAAAGTGACGGCGCAGTCCGGGCCGGTGTTGACCATGGCGAAGAAAGCCATTCTCGGCAGCCTGGGTCTGCCGCTGCGCGAAGGCGTGCGCAACTCCATGAAAGTTTTCCTCAACGAGCTGGCCGACTTGGAAGATTCGCAAGAAGGTTTGCGAGCAACAGTCGAAAAGCGCGCCCCGAAATGGAAGAACCGCTAGTCTTGCTGAAAAATCCCCACGCGATTGACAGTGAAAGGCGGGGCGCATAAACTCGCCGGAGACAACTTAGCTGGCTTGGGGAAAAACTTTTCGAGTGGTCCATGGGACGATTCGAGAAGTGAGGGGAAGGCCGTGAAAATCGGCCACGGTCCCGCCACTGTAATCGGCTGCGATGGGCGCGAGCCGAAAGTCAGGAAACCTACCCGAGCTGGTCGAAGCTGACACTCTTCGCGAGAGAGAGTGTGGCGACAAGCCTCGATCTGTTCGCGAGGCTTTTTTGTTGGAGAAAACATTTACGCGCGCGCGCGGAAAAATCGTTTGCATCATTGTGGCGCTGGCGTGCTGCCACGCGGTTCGTGCAGCAGGCTCGGCGGTTCAAGCGGCTAGCGACAAGCGCGCGGTGAAGATTGTGACGGACGAAACGGGGCGGCGCGTGGCGATTCCGTTGAGCGTGCAGCACATCGTGACGCTCGCGCCGAACTTGACGGAAACGATTTACGCGCTGGGGTTGGAAGACAAGCTCGCGGGCGATACGAGCTATTGCGATACGCCGGCGGCGGCGAAGTTGAAGCCGCACGTGGGGTCGCCGCAGACTCCGAGCCTGGAAGCGATTGTCGCGCTGCATCCGGATTTGGTGCTGGCGACGACGTCGATCAACCGGCCGGAAACGGTGGACGCGCTGGCGCGGCTGGGAATTGCGGTGTACACGAGCGATCCGCATACGGTGCGCGGGATGCTCGATTCGATCGCGCGCATGGCGGATTTGGTGGGAGCGGGCGAGCAGGGTGCGGCGCTGGTGGCGCAGTTGCAAGCGCGGCTGGATGCGGTGCATGCGCGGATCGCCGAGCTGCCGCTGGTGCATGTGCTGTTCGTAGTGTGGGAGGATCCGCTGATCACGATTGGGCAGAATACGTTTATTGCGGATGCGCTGCGATGGGCGGGCGCGGAGTCGGCGATTGTGGCGGAGCAGAATTGGCCGCAACTGAGCATTGAAGAAGTGGTGCGCGTGCAGCCGGAGTACATCGTGCTGACGCCGAACCACGCGGAATCGGATGCGGCGAGCAAATCGAGCGAGCTGGAGAGTTTGCGCGCGAGACCCGCGTGGAAGGCGTTGAAGGCTGTCGAACTGGGGCACATAGTGGTGGCCAGCGACGAATTCGACCGGCCGTCGCCGGGGTTGATTGGCGCGATCGAACAGCTCGCGCGCGAATTGCATCCTGAGGCGTTTGCGTTGAATGCGAGCGGCGGAAACTTCGTGGGCGGAGCTGGCCTGCAAATGAAAATGGCGGCGAGTGCTTGGATGAAAAAGGAGTGCGTTTCTTGCGCCCTCTAACGCCGCGACGGATTCTTTGGACCTGCGCAGGGCTTTGCGGGTTGCTGTTTGTGGTGGTGGTGATTTCGCTGCGTATGGGCGCGTATCCGATTTCGGTGCGCGACATTGTGGATACGCTGTACAAAGCTGCGGTGGGACGCCGCGAGGAAGTGCCGGTGGAATTCTGGCAGGTGGTTTTCGGGTTGCGCCTGCCGCGCATCGCGCTGGGGATTTTGGTGGGAGCGTCGCTCTCGACGGCGGGAGCGGGTTTTCAGGCGCTACTGCGCAATCCGCTGGCGGACCCGTATGTGTTGGGAGTTTCGAGCGGCGCGGCGCTGGGAGCGATCATAAGCTTGATCGCTGCGCCTCACGTTGTCGGAGCGATTCAGATTGCCGCGTTTATCGGCGCGGCGTCCACCATCGCGGGAGTTTATTTTCTCGGACGGCGCGGGGGGCAGCTCGATAGTCCGACGCTGTTGCTCGCGGGAATCGTGGCCGCTTCATTTCTCTCGGCGATCATTATGTTCTTGCTGACGATGGTTACCGGCTCGGAATTGCGCAGCATTGCGTTCTGGCTGATGGGCGATCTTACGGCGCCGCCGCCTACGACAAATGTTTTGGGATGGCTTGGATTTCTGTTTTTTGTATTCATCGTGGCTGCGGGCGCGATGTATACGACTTCGTCGGATTTGAATTTGATTCTCACGGGAGAACAGGAAGCGAGGCATTTGGGAGTAAACGTAAATCGGGTGAAATTTGTGGTTTATATTGCGGCTTCGGTGCTGACGGGCCTCGCGGTTTCGGTGAGCGGTGCGATTGGGTACGTTGGGCTTCTGATTCCCCACGTGATGCGCATGTTTTTCGGCACCGATTACCGCATGCTGATTCCAACGGCGGCTATTGGCGGAGCGATTGCGATTGTGCTGGCCGATACTTTGGCGCGAACGGTGGTAGCTCCAACGGAATTGCCGGTGGGCGCGATGACGGCGCTGGCCGGTGCGCCTGTGTTTATATATCTGATGCGCCGGAGGATGCGATGAACGCCGGCGCGGGAGGTGTCGCGTTGCCGGAGTCGCAGACCGCGCCTAACATCACGAGGCCTAACTTGCGGCTGAAAGTGGAGCAGGCCAGCTACGCGTATGCGGCGGCGGACCGCTCGGCGCCGAAATTTACGCTGGGGCCGGTAAGTTTTGAAGCGCAACAGCGCGAGCTGGTGGCGATTCTGGGGCCGAATGCGAGCGGGAAATCCACGCTGCTGAAATTGCTGGCGGGATTGTTGAAGCCGCTTTCGGGGCGAATCGAAGTAGACGGCTCGGAAGTGAGCGAACTTGATCTGCGTGTGCGCGCGCAAAAAATTGCGCTGGTGGCGCAGGAAAGCGAACTTTTATTTCCGTTGCGCGTTTGGGAATACGTTTTGCAGGGGCGCTATCCGTACGGGCGAAGGCTCCGGTTCGAATCGGACGAGGATTGCCTGCTGGCGGGAAACGCGCTGGCGCAAGTGGGCGCCGATGCGCTGCGGGACCGCTGGATGGATCATCTTTCCGGCGGCGAGAAGCAGCGCGTGATTTTGGCACGCGCTTTGGTGCAGCAGCCGTCGCTGCTGCTTCTCGACGAGCCCACGCAGCATCTGGATATCGGCGGCAAAGTGGAATTGCTGCGGCGGTTGCGGCGGCTTGCGGACGAGAGCCGCTACAGCGTGATCGTGGTGACGCACGAACTGAATCTGGCGGCGGAATTTTCCGATCGCATCGTGCTGATGCACAAAGGGAAAAGCCCGCGCATCGGAACGCCGGCGGAAGTTTATCAGCGGGAATTGCTCGAAGAAGTGTTCGACGCGCCGCTGGAAGTGGAAGTGGGTTACAGCGGGCGTCCTCGCGTGATTTTGCGAGGCAGTCACTAACGCGATCGAATTTTGATTTTAGCATCGCGGAAGAGCGCAAGAAGCTTCCGCAAGCGGCGAGATGCAGAAGATGCAGCGCCGTCCACAATCACCGAGACTCCGCGCACGGGAAGACGGTGAAAATCCGTCGCCGCCGCGCGACTGTAAAGCGGAGAATTTTCGGCGTGAGCCACTGTCGTCTGCTTGAATTGCTGTGAGTTGCAATTCGAGGCGGCGATGGGAAGGCCGCGCTGGACAGAGCCGCTGAGCCAGGAAACCGAGCGGAATCTCAATCTTGGTGAGTATGCGTAGCGCAAAACTGCGAGTCCTTTGATTCGGTTAGGGGTCGCGGGAAGAACGGCGCGACACATAGTTACCGGGACAACCTTCAACTCCCGCGCGAGAGGGAGAGGAGGATAAAAATGAGACTACGCTCCGCCGTTTTGTATTTCGCTTCGTTACTCTTGCTTTCGGCCTGCAGCACCTCCGCACAAACTCCTACTACATCCGCCGGCGGTTCCGCGACGGCGAGTGGTTCCGCGCACGATCAGCAGGATGCCGCAATTTCCGGCACGGTTTTCGATCCCGCCGGGAAAGTCGTGCCTGGAGCTCGCGTCATCCTTCTGTACGCGATGGCCGAACTGGAAACGCGAGAAACGAATGCGCAAGGCCAATACAGCTTCGCGCGTTTGCGCGGAGGAAAATACCAAATCGTGGCCACGAGTCCCGGATTTGATCAATTGCCGGTGGATATTGACTTGCCAGCCGGCGAAAAACGCGTCAGCGATCTCCATTTGCAGTTGAGCGCCTTGCGCGACAAGGTGGTCGTCTCGGCCGCGCCGGGCGGTGCGCTAAGTTCGCAAATTGCGTCCTCGGTAAGCCTTGTCTCCGCGGACGAGATTGACGATCGCGGCGCGCAGGTCGCTACGGACGTGCTGCGGGGCCTGCCCGGCACTGAGATCAATCAGTCCGGAGGCCGCGGAGCGATTACCAGCGCCTTCATTCGAGGCGGAGATTCGGACTACAACCTGGTGATGATCGATGGAATTGAATTGAACGATTTCGGCGGCGGCTTCGATCTATCGCCGCTGCCAGCGGAAGGAGTGGAGCAAGTGGAGGTGATCCGCGGTCCGGAGAGCGCACTTTACGGATCAAATGCCGTAGCTGGGGTGATTAATATTGAGACGATTCACGGCGATGGTCCGCCACATTTTACGTTCGTGGGAGAGGGTGGCAGTCTGTATACGTGGCGACTGGGCACCACCGGAGCGGGACTGAACAAAGGATTTAGTTGGGCATACAGCCTGTCGCGGCTGCAAACCGACGGCCAAGTTCCGAATGATGCCTACCGCGGTCAGACTTCGACGGTGAGCTTGGGATACTCGCGCTCGCCGCGCCGCAAATTGAACGTAAACTTTTTCGGTTACGCCGGCCTACTCGGACTGCCGGGGCCCTATGGTTCGAACCCTGACGGTCTATTCCCGGGCCTTGATCCGTCCACGCACCAGAACCAGAATCTTTTTGGCTATCAGGCGCAGGAAACGGAGCAGTTTTCGTCTCGGTTCCAACAGGTAACGACTGTCAGCGTGTCGACGGACCGGATCACATTCATCTCGCCGATAGAAGGCAATTCGTTCACCAATAATCTGCGCGTGGTGGCCAATACCAGGAGCGAGATCGCGATATCTTCCAAGGACACGCTGGTAGCGGGATTCGAATACGACCGAGATCAGTTCAAGAATACCTTCGTCGAAGGCTCCAGCGACTCGCCCTTTGTGCTGGGGCGCAATAGCTATGCGTTCTTCGCGGAAAACCGCTGGACTCCCTCCGATCGCTGGTTCATCAATGTGGGAGTGCGCGTGGACGGCCTGCAAACAGATTCCATTCCGGTCAACAATGACACAGGCCAGCCGGGCATTCCTGCCAATACCCTCGTCAAGGCCACACCGCGGATTTCCGCCGCGTATATGGCGCGTCAGGGAGATGGTGACAGCTTTTTCGGCGCAACGCGTCTGCACGCCAGTTTTGGAACCGGCTTCCGCGCGCCGAACGGATTCGAACTCGCGTTTACGAATAATCCGGCGCTGAAGCCCGAGGAAAGCATCAGCTACGATGCCGGCGTTGAGCAGCGGATGGCGCACGACCGCGCGATTCTGGACGTCACGTACTTCTATAACAAATTCAAGGATCAAATCGTGACCACCGGCGATTTGCCCACCAATTTCGATTCAGAGAACATCGGAAAGTCGCGAGCCTGGGGCCTGGAAACGACCATTCGCATCCATCCTTTTCGCTCGTTGGAATTTTCAGGTTCGTACACCCGGATGAATACCGCGATCCTGGCGTTGGCCGGCTTTACCGAGCCCATCGATCCCTTCTCCGTCGGAGAACCACTGCTTCGCCGCCCGCGCAACGCCGCTGGATTCAACGCGACTTGGACGAAAAGGCGTTTAATGCTCAACCTTAACGGAACCATCCGCGGCGCGGTGCTGGACGTCGAGCCGAACGATGGGACTTTTGCTTGCGAGGTGATAAACCCCGTAACCATGCTTCCCTTTCAGTGTCTGTTCCGGAATCACGGATACGAGCTGATGAACGCGGGCTTCGCCTACCACCTGCCCAAGGGCATCGAAATCTACGGGCGGCTCAATAACTTCCTGAATCAGAGATATGAGGAGGCTTTTGGCTTTCCGTCCCTGCGACTGAATTTCATGGCCGGATTCAAGATGGACCTGCCCTCGGGTGTCCGACACTCGGAATAAATAGCGAACTGCGGAGATTCGACCGGCGAGGCCCATCCGCGGTCGTTGATGTATCAGCGGGCACAGCATGCTGTGCCCCTACGGTCGATTGGTGCGATGGACATGAAGGATCGGGCAGCGGAGACGCCTGAGCCACGAGCGGTTAATTCTAAAGCGAGAAGAGATAAGCGGGGCGACGGCGCTACGAAAAACGACCCCGTGGCGGTTTCCTGTAGGCGAGGGCGACGTATCAGACGCCCTTCGCGACTGCGCTGGGGGCCACCGTGCGCGGCGAAGGCGCCGCGCGGGCGCGGATGTTATAATTCTGCGCTACCAATGAGCCGAACAACACAGGAACGGCCTGGCGTCGCGCCGGAAGTGAGGGGGCGTTACGAAGCGGTGATTGGGCTGGAGGTGCACGCGCAGCTCAAGACGCTGACGAAGGCGTTTTGCGCTTGCTCGAGCCGCTTTGGAGACCCGCCGAACTCGAATACTTGTCCGGTGTGCCTGGGTTTGCCGGGGGCGCTGCCGGTGCTGAATCGCAAAGCGCGGGATTTGGCGGTGCGGGCGTCGCTTGCGATTCATTGCAAGATTCACGAGCGCTCTGTGTTCGCGCGAAAGAATTATTTTTATCCGGATTTGCCGAAGGGCTACCAGATTTCGATGTACGAACTGCCGCTGGCGACCGAAGGTTGGCTGGAAATTGATGTTGAGGGTGCGACGAAGCGCATCGGAATCACGCGGCTGCACATGGAAGAAGACGCGGCGAAAAATCTGCACGAGGGATTTTCCGATTCCGACCGCTGGAGCTACATCGATTTCAACCGCGGCGGAGTGCCGCTGGTTGAAATCGTTTCGGAGCCTGATATTCGCACGCCCGCCGAAGCGTATTCCTATTTGACGACTCTGAAGCAGGTGCTGGAGTACACGGACGTGAGCGATTGCAACATGGAAGCGGGCTCGTTGCGTTGCGATGCGAACGTCAGCGTGCGATTGCGCGGCGCTCCGAAATTCGGGACGAAAGTGGAAGCGAAGAACCTGAATTCATTTCGTTACCTGCAGCACGCGTTGGAATACGAAATCGAGCGGCAAATCGGCGTGCTGGAATCGGGCGGCAAAATCGTGCAAGAGACGCGGCTGTGGAACGTGGCCGCGGGGCGCACCGAAGCGATGCGCTCGAAGGAATTCGCGCACGATTACCGCTATTTTCCCGACCCCGATCTGTTGCCGCTTTCGGTTTCAGAAAAGCTGGTTGGAGAAATTCGCGCGGAGATGGCCGAGCTTCCGGATGCAAAACACGCGCGTTTTTTGCGGGAGTACGGAATTACGGCGTACGACGCGGGGGTTTTGACCGCGACTCGCGCGCTGGCGGATTACTTTGAAGCGGTTGTGAAGGCGGGGGCTTCAGCGAAGTCCGCGGCGAATTGGATTTCGACCGAGCTGCTGCGCCGGCTGAACGAAGCGGGGAAGGACATTGAGAATTGTCCCGTGCCGCCCCTGGCGCTCGCAGAGCTGTTGGCGAAGATAGAAAGCGGCGAAATCACCGCCGCCACAGGCAAGAAAGTGTTTGCTACGATGTTTGATACGGGCAAAGGCGCGGCGGCCATCATTTCGGCTGAAGGAATGACGCAGATCACCGACGCCGGCGCGATTGAACAAATCGCGCGGAGTGTGGTGGCCAAGAACGCGGACAACGCGGCGAAGTATCGTGCAGGGAACGAAGGCGTGTTCAAGTTTTTCGTGGGCCAGGTGATGCGTGAAACGCGCGGGCAGGCCAGCCCGCAAGTTGTAAACGATATTTTGAAGAGGGTGCTGGCGGAATCTTAGCGCGAGCGAAGAAGGGAATAAAACTGCATGTTGAAAGAAGGCGACAAGGCTCCAAACTTTACAGTAGCGGCTGATGACGGCGAAATGGTCTCGCTCTCGGATTATCGCGGGCGGAATCTCGTGCTCTATTTCTATCCGAAGGCCAACACGCCCGGTTGAATCAACGAAGCGTCCGAGTTTCGTGACGCCATCAAGAAGTTCGAGAAGCTGGATACGGGCATCCTGGGATGCAGCGCGGATACGGCGGAAGACCAGACGAAATTCAAGATCAAGCATAAATTGAATTTTCCGCTGCTGGCCGACACGAAATTTGAAGTGATTGAAGCGTACGGCGCGCGGCGGATGAAAAGTTTTCTGGGGAAATCGTTCCTCGGAATTGTGCGCATGACGTACTGGATCGGCACGGACGGAAAAATCCGCAAGATTTGGGATAAAGTCACGCCGAAGGGCCACCCTGCCGAAGTGATTGCGGCGATTGAGGCGGGAACGGACTGAGCGAGAGCAGCGGGACGGCAACTACAACTACACGGTTACGCGGAACGAGTCGCCATCCTGTTCGACTAGCGCGTTATCAATCAGGCGCGTTTTTCCCAGCTTTGCAGCAAGCAAGATAAGGCAATTTCCTCGCAGGTTCACCACCGGCTCGAGCGTTTCCGCGTCCACAATTTCGGCGTAATCGAGGGCGATGCCGGGTTCGGCATCGAGCACGCGGCGCAACGCGGCTAACAAACGCAGCACGTCGCGCTGGCCTGCTGCAATTTCACCGCGCGCGGCTTCCAGCGAACGATGGAGCGCAGTGGCGGCGCGGCGGTCGTCACCCTGCAGATACACATTGCGGGAAGAGAGAGCGAGGCCGTCGGGCTCGCGAAGAATCGGGCGGACGGCGATTTGAGTGTCCAGGTTGAGGTCGAGCGCCATCTGGCGAATGATGCGGGCTTGCTGCGCGTCCTTGCGGCCGAAGTAGGCGATGGTGGGCTGAACGATTTCGAACAGCTTCAACACGACGGTAGTGACGCCATGAAAATGGCCGGGGCGCGAGCGGCCTTCGAGCTTGTCGCTTAGGCCGCCTACGGCGACAACAGTGCGAAAACCGGGCGGGTACATTTCCTCGGGCGTGGGCGCGAACAAATAATCGACGCCGAGATTTCCGAGCGCGGCGCGGTCGGCTTCGAAAGAGCGCGGATATTTCTGGAAATCTTCGGAAGGGCCGAATTGCTTGGGGTTGACGAAGATCGAAACTACAACCGGAGAGCATTCTGATTTGGCCGCCCGAACGAGCGAAAAATGGCCTTGGTGCAGAGCGCCCATGGTGGGAACGAAACCGATCACGCGGCTTTGCGCGTGGGCTTCGCGGGAGACTTGCTTCATCCAGGAGATGGTGCGGATTATTTCCATGGGATTGGGGAGAAGAGAACGCCTCTCAGGAAATTACCACGTGGTGAATTTGCGGGCGAGTGCGGCGCGGTATCATGCCTTGGCCTGCGCGGCAGCGCGCTCGCGATAAAAGAAAATCAAGTCCGTGGAGATGGGCTTGGCATCGAGCTGGCGCAACAGCGTTGCGATTTGGCCGCGGTGATAGGTGCCGTGGTTGACGAGATGTTGCAACATTTGCCAGAGCGGAGCAGCTTGCGGCACGCCCGCTGTTGTTTTGTGGGAAATGATGCGTTCCAAGTCTTCCGGCTTGAGGGAGGCGATATATTCAATAAGGTTGCGTTCGATTTCAGTCCAGCGGCGGCGGACCGATTCGAACGTGGGGAAATCCGTTGCAGGCGGGAACTTCTCGGGCGAACGGCCTTGCCAGCGTTCGAGCCATAGCCATTCGACGAGCATAATGTGGGCGAGAGTGTCGCGCACGGAGCGGAAGCTGGAGCGCAGGTCTCGCGTGAATTGGTCTTCGCTTAGGGGCCCGCATGCATCGAGTGTGCGGCGATTGGCCCAGGAGTTGTAATCGTACAGCCGGCGAAAATCTTCGACGTTCATGCGGCTTATCTCCGTCTCCCGTGTGAAACGCGCCCTTGCAGCAACCGTAAACCGCTCAGGTGCGCTGGCGCGCGAGCAACTGTTCGCGCAATTCGGCCGGCGAATGGTAAGACTCCGCGTCGGACGGAAAACTTCCCGCGCGCACATCGCTGCAGAACGATTCGACAGCGCGAGAAATTTCGCCGGAGAGATTTGCGTATTGGCGCGCGAACTTCGGCTTGTGGCCGATGGTGAGTCCAACGAGATCGTGGAACACCAGGACCTGGCCGTCGCAATCGGGGCCGGCGCCGATGCCGATGGTTGGGATGCGAAGCTTTTCGGTGATGCGGGCGGCAAGTTCGCGCGGGACGGATTCCAGGACCACCGAGAATGCGCCGGCGGCTTCCACGGCTTCCGCATCGCGCTCAAGCTGCTTCGCGGCGTCAACCGTTTTACCCTGGACGTGAAAGCCGCCCAAAGCATTGATCGATTGCGGCGTCAAACCAACGTGGCCCATCACGGGTATTTCCGCTTCGACCAGGCGGCTGATCAATTCGAGACGGCGTTCGCCGCCTTCGATCTTCACCGCCTCGGCGCCGCCTTCTTTTATCAGGCGCATGGCATTGCGAATGGATTCATCGATGGAAACATGAAAGCTGCCGTAGGGCATGTCGGCAACCAGGAGAGCGCGCTTCGTTCCGCGGCGAACGGCGCGAACATGGTGCAAGATTTCGTCGAGCGTGACCGGCAAAGTGCTGTCGTAGCCGAGTACAACCATGCCGAGCGAATCGCCGACGAGCAGGATATCGACACCAGCTTCATCGAGCAGACGCGCGGTGGGATAGTCGTAAGCCGTCAAACATGTGATTTTCTTTTTTGTTTCAGGAGAAGCAGAGCCGGAATTGAACTTGCGGGAGAGAAGGTCAGGCACGGTGATTTTACCGTTGCCCGCTAGCGGTGCAACACTCATTTTTGCCTCCGGTGCCGCTCCC
>Ga0181537_10000288_pt1 | contig 46939 bp, 48 predicted proteins | sample PEATcosm2014_Bin_39_FD_119765 | JGI IMG/M metagenome (GOLD analysis project Ga0181537, IMG submission 119765) | Peatland microbial communities from MTU Mesocosm Facility, Houghton, MI, USA - PEATcosm2014_Bin23_10_metaG | ecosystem: Environmental > Terrestrial > Soil > Wetlands > Peat | place...
TGCATCGTGCAGGAGCACCGCGAGCCGACGGCTGCGGTCGAGCCGTGGCATCCGCGCACGCGCCAGCGACTCGACCAGAAGGCAATGCTGCGCCACCGAGAAAATATGCGCGCCGGTAGTCTGGCCGTTCCAGCGCGCCACGCGCGCCAGCCCGTGCGCGATGTCCTCCATCTCGATGTCGAGCGGGGAGGGGTCGAGCAGATCAAGCCGCCGGCCCGACAGCATGCGCTGCCAGGCGCGCTCGCCGTGCGCAGCGCCTTTCTTATTTGTAGATTTTTTGGATGGCCTCATGGCGATAGCAGGTAATGAGATGATCGTTGACCATGCCGACCGCCTGCATGAAGGCGTAAACGATGGTCGGCCCGCAGAACTTGAAACCGCGCGCGGCGAGTTCTTTGGACATGGCGCGCGAGATTGCGGTTTCCGCCGGCACCTGACGCGTTGTGCGGTAGTGGTTCACTTTCGGCTGGCCGTCGACAAACTCCCACAGCAGCTTGGAGAAGCCCGGCCCTTTCTCCATAACCTCGAGCCAGCCGCGCGCCGAGGCCACCGCGCCTTCGATCTTGGCGCGATTACGCACGATACCGGCGTCGCCCATCAGGCGTTCGATCTTGGCGGCGCGGTAGCGGGCGATTTTCTCCGGCACGAAGCCGTCGAAGGCGCGACGAAAGTTCTCGCGCTTGCGCAAAATCGTGATCCAGGACAGGCCGGCCTGAAATCCGTCAAGCACGAGCTTTTCGTAGAGCGCGCGGTCGTCGTATTCCGGCACCCCCCATTCGTTGTCGTGATAGGCGATGTAGAGCGGATCGTCTTTCGGCCACGGGCAGCGGACAAGTTCGCTCATTGCGCCGCTTTCTGGCCGGGGAAGGCAAAGTGCGCCCAGTCGGGCTTGACCAGACGGATCGGCACGCCGCCGCTAGTGAGCGGCTCGCCTTGGGAAATAGCTTCGGCGACCCGATCGAGGCGAAGGAGCGCCAGACCGCGCCCGTCCGCGGCCGAACCCATGGTGCCGACCTGGCGCTCGCCGGCGAGCACTGTGGTGCCGGCTTGCGGCGCCGGTCCCTCATAGCGGACCGGCATGGCGCGGGTGCGGGCGATGCCGCGATGCTCCATGCGCGACACCACCTCCTGGCCGACATAGCAGCCCTTTTCGAAATCGACGCCGCCGAGCTGGTCCATGTCGGCTTCATGCGGGAAGGCGTCGCCGTAGCCGAAATCCACGCCGCCGCTCGGCACGCCGAGCGTGATGCGGTGCGCCTCGTATTCATCCGCCGCCACAAGCGCGGCGCCAAGCTCGGCTGCCGCATCGGCGGCGCGGTGCGGTTGTAGCATCACGCGAATGCCGAGTGCCGCCAGACGGGGATCGGCATAGGTCAGGCCCAGTTTGGCTTGGCTGCCATTGGCGGGGCCGCCATTCCAGGCCGCCAGCACACCGAGCGTTTGCGACAAATCCTCGATCACGACCTTGGCGCGCAATTTGTAGAGGTTAAGCTTTTCGACGAGCGCCCCTGCCTGCGCGCGGGGGACATCGAGGAAAAAGCCGCCGCCGTCCCCCGCCGGAGCTTCGACCACGATGAAATCGGCAATGATTTTGCCTTGTGGCGTCAACAAAGCACAGAAGCGCGCCACGCCCGGCGCGAGATTGAGAATATCCACGGTGACGAGACCGTGAAGAAAATTTCGGGCGCTGTCGTCGGCGATCTTGACGACGCCGCGGTCCGGCAGAAGGGCGACTTTCATGCGGTCCAAATCTTCACGCGGTCCAAGTCTCTACGAAGTCTTCACGATGGCAGGGCTTAAGCCGGCGGCGGTACGGCTGCAAGCCGGTTGTCAGCCCGCATGCGCCGGTGGAGAACGTCCAAAATTAGAAGAATTCTATGGGATTACTCTTCGTATCAGCGGGCTCTTTTTGCTATAAATCTCGCCCTGTGCCGCGGGCGCGACGGCCCGTGCGATCGCCAGATCCAGAGTTCAGACCGTCCGTCACGAAACTCGCGATACGCGTTAACGGAAGCGCATGACCGAAGACCTGCTTACCCTGCGCGCGCTCGTGGTTTCGCGTGATGGCGGATTGCGAGATTTGTTCCGTCAGGCGACCGCCGCGGCAACGATTCCGATTGAAATGCTGGAAGCTGCCGACGCCGCCTCGGCCAGCAATTCGCTTGCCGGCAACGATCTCGTTTATCTCGACGGGGCGCTTCCTTCGGAGGAGATCGCGCAAATCACCAACTCGCTGCGCACCGGGGAGAAGCCGGCATTCTCCATTCATCTGGCGACCGGTGCTGCCGCGGTCGCTTTCGCCACCGAGGCTGTCGCCGGAAGACCGATGCGGATTGAGGAAACACAATGGCTGCTCGAGCGCTCCATTCGCGCGCGGTTGCCAAGCCGGGTCCTCGTGGTCGACGACTCGGCGACCATGCGCTCGATCGTGCGCAAGGCACTCGCGGCGACGCGTTTCCCATTCCACGTGAGCGAAGCGAGCGAGGGGTTCATCGCACTCAATATGGTCCGCGGCGGCGAGTTCGATCTTGTCTTTCTCGATTACAATATGCCGGGATTTTCCGGCCTGGAGACGCTCGCCGAGATCAAGCGCGACCGCGCTGATGTCGGCGTGGTCATGATAACGTCGACCACCGACGACACGCTCGCCAAGCGGGCGCGGGAAATGGGGGCGGCCTTTCTCAAGAAGCCGTTTTTCCCGAGCGATATCGAAAACGTGTTGTGCGGCTTTTACGGCTTGCGCGCGCTTTATCCGCGGAAGAGTTAATCGGAAAGTCTTTTACTGGCGGGACAGCTTGACCGAGAATTCGCCGTTGCGGATGCGGGGACTGAGATTTTCGGCGTAACGCGCCGCGGCCTCTTCGCCATACGTCGAGATCAGCTCGGCAAGCGCCAGAAACAATGCGGTCTGCGCCAGGCAGTCGCCATCGATGCCGTCGTGAGCGGCTTCGGCCCATGCGTCCTGAAGATGCGCAAGCGCAAGCCGCTTCTGCTCATGCTCGGCCAGGGCTTCGCCGGACGCAAGATTCTGTGTCGCAATCGTCATCGTTTTTTGCCCTTACCGCAGCCCAGCGGCTCCCCTGTTGGAGATGACGTTAGCACGGCACTTACGGGCTTTTGAGGCCGAAGTTTAAGGCAGGGTTAATGGCCGTGGGGTCGTAATTACCCACGCCAACAGGCGCTAATTGGCGTAGCGCGCGGTGATATCGCGGGCAATCTTGGCGCCCTCTTCGAGATAACGGCGGATGACGACATCGGCTGCCGGCGTGCAGGTTCGGTAGCTTTGCTGGAAGCCGCGGTAGCCGCGGTTGAAGCTCGCGACCATCTGATCGTGGCGCTGTCCCGCCGGCGCCTCGGCATCGATCAGCGCTTGCGCCTCGTCGCGCCATTTCTGGCCTTCGTCGGACTTGCAGACGCCGCGCAGGAAATGCAAAGCGCCGAGAATTTCCGACAGGCGTTGCAAATCGCGATCGTAAGGCGCGGGCAGATCCTGCGCCGTGGGGGGGGTAGGCGCGGCCTGGCTCGGAGCCCCCGGCGCGAGCGGCTTCGTGGTCGCTGGAGGCTTGGGCGCGGGCGGAGGACCTGCCGGTGCCGGCGGCGCCATCGGCGCGCCCCAGAACTGCGCCTGCGCCGGCGCAGCCAGGCAAAGCGCGAGAAAAACCGTGGGCAGAAATCGCAACATCGGCACGTCCACGAAGGTCAGGGCCGCGGAGATTAGGGGTCAAGCGGATACCACCGCAAGCACTCGAACGCGGCATGGTTGAGGCGGATCGGCGGCGATCAATCTCGGACCAGCGCCGCGATCCGCTCGGCCGCGGCGGCTACGATCTGCGAAAGTCCTTCGGTCGTCTTGAGCCCGCTGATCTCGTCCTGCGCGAGCCAGTTGGCCTCGGCCAATTCCTCATTCAGCGAAACAGCCCCGCCAATGAAGCGCGCGGCAAAGGGCAGGATGACAAAATGCCGCTCGACGCGGCCGGCATCGTCGCGGGCGATGGCCTGACGGTAGCCGACAAGGCCCACCGGCTCGATCTCGAGCGCGGTTTCCTCGCGCACTTCGCGGATCACTGCCTGTTCGAGCGTTTCGCCGAGTTCGACGCCGCCGCCGGGCAGCGTATGAAGGCCGTGCGCCCGCGGCCGAGCGCGGCGCACGATCAGCACTTTGCCGTCGCGGAATATCGCAGCGCTCACGGCGAGATAAGGCCGCGTTGGATAAGTTCGCGCGTTTTCGTTCCCGGTCATTAAAGTCCATCTCAACTCGGCCTATATGCCTACCGATGTGCGGACGCTATGTCATCATCTCGACGCCGGAAGCGATCCAGGCGCTGTTCGGCTACGGCGAGCGGCCGAATTTTCCGCCGCGCTACAACGTGGCCCCAACGCAACCGATTCCGATCGTGCGGCTTGCCGACGGCAAGCGCTCGTTCGCGCTGATGCGCTGGGGACTGTGGCCGTCGTGGGTAAAGGACCCCAAAACTTTTCCGCTTCTCATCAATGCGCGCGGCGAGTCCGTCCTTGAGAAACCGGCGTTCCGCAACGCCATGCGGCGGCGGCGCTGCCTGATCCCGACCGACGGCTTCTATGAGTGGCGTGCGCCTGGCGCCGGCGGCGCGAAGAAGCCGTATTTCGTCCGCGCAAAAAAGCTCGCTGGCGGCGACGCGCCGGCGCTTGCTTTCGCCGGTCTCTACGAGACCTGGACCGGGCCGAACGGCGAAGAGCTCGATACGGCGGCAATCGTCACTACGGCGGCCAACCGCACCCTCGCTCCGATCCACGAGCGCATGCCAGTTTTTGTCCTGAAGGAAGCGTTCGATCTCTGGCTCGATTGCGCCAATGTCGAAGCCGATGTCGCTGCGGCCCTGATCAGACCCGCCGACGATAACCTGCTCGAAGTTTACCCGGTCTCTCCCGCGGTCAATCGCGTGATCAACGATTCACCTGCGTTGATCGCTCCCGCCGCCATCGAACCGACGCCAGCCGCCGCGTCAGAGTCGTCGGTGCCGCCGGCGAAAAAGAAAAAGGTCAAAGAACCTGACGATCAGGCGTCGCTGTTTTAAGCGCGGACTCCGCCGAAAGCCGATGCTAACCTAGGGTGCGTTGCAAGTTCTGGAGGCTTCGCATGAAGGCGTTTGTTTTGTTGGTGACGTGGTTCGTCCCGGGAATGCAGCCGAGCAGTTATCAAACCGCCTTCGAATCGGCGCACGCCTGTGAAGTTGCCCGCATCGCTATTCATGCCGAAGGCCGGCGGATGGCGGCGGAAGTTTATCAGCGCGCCGACGCGGCAACGGGCGGCCAACAGGTTAACTCGCTGTTGGCGATGAATTATGCCCCGGCCGTCACCGCGGTGTGTGTCCCGCAATAGGCGTCGGTTCTCGCCGCTTTATACACGCCAGAACGGCCGCTGCGACCAGCTGCGCGCCTCGCCGGACGTAATGCCGATGTCGGCGGCGGCGCGGTAATCGCTGGCGATATAGTCGAAGAGTTCCTGGCGTTGCAGCTGGCGCATCCAGAAAGTCCATATCATCCTAGCGATACGGCCTGCGACGGCGCGCCATGACGGCGCCCGTGCTTTCGGAAATGCACCAACCGATTCAGTGTTGCTGTAGCTCGACATGATCCGCTCCAGAAAGACGATCTGAGCCGATCTTTTGCCTGATGTCGCTTTGGCGCCACCCGATTACTGACTCGGTGGCGGAGCCGCCTGTCGCCGTCACGCCGCCGGGCTGCGGTCGAGTCTGCTTAGGACGTCCTGCCAGTGATCGACGGCCTCGCGGGCCTTGCGGACCGTGCCGGCGAACACGTCTTCCTTATACAGCTTTTGCCATTGCCCGTTCTGATAAAGCTCGACGAGATGTGCCAACGTCTTGCGCGCCGTGAACAGTTCCTGTTCGGCCTTTTTGCGCTGGAGATAGGAGGTGAGTGTTTTTGTCATGGCGCGTACTAGTGTCGCCAAAATTCGTAAAATCACATTGGAATGCGTCGCGATGATTCAATTCAAATTGATTCAATTGCCGCAGTGTGCCTGAAATTACGCGCATAATTCGTTATTTCCAGATCGTTACGCGGCGCGGGCGAGCGCCAGAATTTGTCGCGCTTCCTTCGGCGTCGCCACGTCGCGGCCGAGGCCTTGCGCGATCTTCATCATCCGTTCGACCAGCACCGCGTTGTTCTTGGCGAGCTCGCCCGGAGCGATATAGGGATTATCTTCGTAGCCGACGCGAACGTGACCGCCGAGCGATACCGCGAGCGACAGCAGATCCCATTGCTTCTGGGGATTCATCACACTGACGTTCCAAATGCAGTTTTTCGGCAAGTGATCGACCATGTAGATGAGCGCCTTCTCGGTCGGCGGCGTCCAGGTGCCGCCGGGCCAGCCGAGAAATAGCGTCGTGTAGGCTTTATCCTTCAGGTAACCCTGTTTGCGGACGAATTCGAGATTCCAGAACGCGCCGGTGTGGAAGCATTCGACTTCGAGCTTCACTTTGTGCTCGTCCGCGGCCTTGGCGTAGGCGAGCAATTCCTCGACCGGATGGATCGCCATCATGCGCTTGGGCGGAAATTGCGGATCGGGATTGAAATATTCGTCATGGGCGTTGAAGGCGACCGCCATCATGTCGGGGCGAAGCGTCATCAGCTTGACCTTCTCCTCCAGCCGCGCGCTGGCGACGCCGAACTGCATCACCGGATCGGTCTTGGCGAGGATCGCTTCCTGTAGCCGCTTCCAGCCGCCGTGATTGATGCGCGACACCTGCTTGCCGTCGGCCTGCATTGACTCTTCCAGCGTGCGGATGCCGTGGATGTGGGCGATCGCGGCGCCAGCCTTGATGCCGTCGATATATTGCTGGGCGACCCCGGCGATATCCTCCTGCGGCGGGCAATAATGATTGATCGGGTAGGAGGTGCGCGAGTCGCAGGCGACGGTGATGATCAGCTTTTCCATTTTGTCCTGGCCGTTTCCGGTTTTTGCTACGCGGCGAGTCTAGGATTGAGCGTAGCGCGGTAGAAGATCAAAATCATCGCGGCAGACTGAGGAGTGGAAGATGGGATTGCTCGACGGCGATACCGCGCTCGTCACCGGAGCCGCATCCGGCATTGGACGGGGGATTGCCAAAGCGCTCGCTGCCGAAGGCGTTCGGCTTGTTCTGAGCGACGTCGCCGAGGCAGCCGGCGAGGCGCTGGCGCGCGAGTTGAACGTGATCTTCATATCAGCCGACCTTACCGATCCGCCGGCGGCGCGTCAGTTGTTCGATGCTGCCGCGAAGGAACTCGGCTCGATCTCGGTCCTTGTGCACAGTGCATCGCCGAAGCGACACGAAAGCGAAACCGCGCTTGCCGTGACCGAGGATCAATGGGACACGATGGTCGATGTCGGCTTGCGGGCCGGCTTCGTGCTGGGCCAGGCCGCGGGCGCGCACATGAAGGCGCGCAAGATCAAAGGTCGGATGCTGTTCATCACCTCGCTGCATGCCTACTCGCCGCGTAACCTGCCGCACTACAGCGCCACTAAAGCCGGGCAGACCATGCTCGTGAAAGAGTTGGCGCGCGCGCTCGGCAGCGCCGGCATCCGCGTTAACGCCATCGCGCCCGGCGCCATTCCGGGTGGCGGCTTTGCCGCCGACGTCGCGGCGCTTGAGAAGATGATCCCGCTCGGCCGCACCGGTACACCGGAAGACATCGCCGCGATGGCGGTTGCGCTGTTGTGCGACCGCTTTTCCCGCTACGTCACCGGCACGACCGTAGCGGTGGACGGCGGGCTTGCGCTCTATAACTGGATTCCGTTTCCAAAATCCTAGACATGGCCTTCGCTACAGCACCTTGCCAGGATTGAGGATGCCGTTCGGGTCGAGCGTCGCTTTGAGCGAGCGCATCAGGTCGAGCGCGACCGGATCTTTCACTGACGGCAACAGATCGCGCTTCATCACGCCGATGCCGTGCTCGGCCGAAATCGATCCGCCATATTTTTTCACCACGGCAAAGACCACGGCGTTCACTTCGTCCCAGCGTTGCATATATCCGTCTTTGTCGGCGCCGGCCGGCTGACTAACGTTGTAATGGATGTTGCCGTCGCCAAGATGGCCGAACGGTAGCGGCCGCGCGCCTGGAATAAGCGCGGTGACGGCGGCGTCGGCTTCCTTGATGAAAGCCGGCACTGCGGCGACCGGCACCGAGACGTCGTGCTTGATCGAGCCGCCGGCGTGGCCCTGCACCTCGCCGAACATTTCGCGGATGCGCCAGAACGCTTTGGCCTGTTCGAGACTGTCGGCGATGGTGGCGTCGGTGACGAGACCGCGTTCAACCCCTCGACCAAGAATGTCTTCGAGCACCTCGCGCAAGCCTTGCTGTTGCTGCGAGGACAGCTCGATCAGCACGTACCACGGATGCGGCGCGGCGAGCGGATCCCGGCAGCCGGCGCCGTACTTCACGACGAGCTCGACGCCCTGCCGGGTCATGATCTCGAAGCTCGTGACGTCGTTGCCGGCGCGCTCTTGCGCCAGACCCAACAGTTCGAGGCCGGCTTCGGCCGAGGTTATGCCGACAAAGGCGGTTTCGACCGAGCGCGGCCGCGGCACCAGGCGCAACACCGCCGCGGTGATGATGCCAAGCGTGCCTTCAGCCCCGATGAACAGGTTTTTCAGATCGTAGCCGGTATTATCTTTTTTCAGCTTGTTGAGATTGTTTAATACGCGCCCATCGGCCAGCACCACTTCGAGACCGAGCGCGTGCGAGCGGGCGATGCCATACGCCAAGGCGGCAGTGCCTCCGGCATTGGTGGCGAGATTGCCGCCGATGGTGCAGGTGCCTTCCGACGGCAGCAGTTGCGGATAGAGCCGGTCGGCGGCGGCGGCGGTTTCGCGCGCCCGCTCCAAGGTGACGCCGGCCTCGCAGGTGATCGTGTTCGAGGCCGCATCGACTTCGCGGATGCGGTCGAGCCGGTTGAGCGAGAGCACGATCTCATTGTGGTGCGGAATTTGCCCGCCGACGAGCCCGGTATTGCCGCCTTGCGGCACTATTGGCGTCTTCGTCGTGTTGGCGAGTTTGAGAATCTCCGACACTTCGGTAACAGAAGATGGCCGCAACACCATCGGTGTGTGGCCCGCGAACAAATGCCGCATCTCGACGAGATACGGCGCCTGCAGTGACGGATCGGTGATGGCATATTTTTCGCCGACGATGGCGGCAAAGCGCGCCAGCAAAGCAGGGTCCACTTTGGCCTGCGGCCTATCGGGCGGTTTATCGAGCATCGGCTTCTTCCACGTTCCTCAATCCAAATAGATGACAGCCGGATTATCACTGCGCAAGCGGCGTAGAGCGCGGTGCTGCGGCGCGTGCTAGGCGGTCGTTGATCGCCTCGCCCAGTCCGTCATGCGGCACCGGCATCGCGGCAATGGTCTTGGCGCCGGCGGCGTCGAGCGCGCGCAGATGCGAAAACAGATTGGTGGCTGCTTCAATCAGATCGCCGCGCGCCGAGAGGTTCAAAACCTGTGTTGCATTTGCGGCGCCGCCGGGAAGTTTTGATCCGAATGCGAGCAAGACTTCGCCACGCTCGACGTGTCTGGCATTGAGCCGCAGCGGCGTGCGCGGCGCGTAATGCGACGCCAACATGCCCGGCGCCAGCGGCGCGTCATCTTCGTCAGGGGCGGCGGCGAGCCGTCGGCCAAGCACTTGCTCGATCGCTTCGCGCGGTACGCCGCCGGCACGCAGCACCGTGGGTTCGGCGAGACAGCCGACGATGGTCGACTCGACGCCCACCAGCGTTGCGCCGCCATCGACGATAAGGTCGACGCGGCCGCCGAGATCGGCGAGCACATGCGCGGCGGTCGTCGGCGATATATGCCCGGAACGGTTGGCGGACGGCGCGACCACGGGCCGCCGTAATCCGGCAAGAATGTCTTGCGCCACCGCGTGACGCGGCACGCGCACTGCAATCGTATCGAGGCCCGCCGTTGCCAGTTCGGATACCGGACATCCGGCCGCTTTCGGCGCCACGAGCGTCAGCGGTCCGGGCCAGAACGATTCGGCAAGCCGCATTGCGTCGGCATTGAAATCAGCAAGCCCGCGCGCCGCCGCGAGATCGGCGACGTGAGAGATGAGCGGGTTGAAGCGCGGCCGGCCTTTCGCCGCATAGAGCCGCGCCACGGCGGCGCCATTGGTGGCGTCGGCACCGAGTCCATAGACCGTCTCGGTCGGAAATGCGACGAGCCCGCCGGCTGCAAGACAGCGTACGGCTTCCGCAATCGCGGCGGCATCGGGCTTCATGACCCGTGTCGTTGACGGGGCTGTCATTGGCGAAACTCAGTGCCTAAATAAGCTCCTCGCGCAAGCGCAAACCGCCTCGGCTTGCAGGCGCAAAATGCCAATTGTATAAGCCGCGGCATCAGTCGGAGTGTGGCTCAGCCTGGTAGAGCACCTCGTTCGGGACGAGGGGGTCGCAGGTTCAAATCCTGCCACTCCGACCATTCTTTACCCTCCCGTACATTCCACTCCGTGAGCCGGCTCGCTATTGCGGCGCCGTAGCCGCGCAAAAACGCGTGCGACTTTGTCGCGATGGTTTTTCATCCCGCCATATGCGATGCTTTTTGCGAGTGTGGGGGCTATCGAAATTAATGCCGCGCCTGTTATAAGGCCGGCGCCTAGGGAGGAACAAATGAAACGGCTTTGCTTGCTCGCCGCCGCGGCGACGCTGTTCGCCGCGCCCGCTTTCGCCGAGGACACCATCACTGTCGGCTTTACCGACTCGCTGACCGGTCCGCTGAACGTCGACTCGCTGGGTCAGGAGCGCGGCTACGAATTCTGGCGCGATCAGGTCAATGCCGCCGGTGGCATCAAAGTTGACGGCAAGAGCTATCAGGTGAAGTTCGTCACCTATGACGATCAGTCCGTCGGCGGGCGTGTGCAACAGCTCTACACCCGGCTCATCAATGAGGACAAAGCGGACTTCCTGTTTGGTCCCTATTCGTCCGGGCTGACCGCGCCGGCCGCGGTGATTTCCGAGCAGTACGGCAAAATCATGCTCAACTCCGGCGGCGCCGAGGAAAAGCCGTTCCAGCTCGGCAACAAATATTTGTTCATGGTGATCACGCCGGCCGGCAAATATCTCTCCGGCGCGGTCGCGGCGCTGAAAGCAAAGAATCCTAACGCCAAGATCGCGATGGTCTATTCCGACGATCCGTTCTCCAAGCGCGTGCTGGCGAGCGCCAAGGAGCAGGCGATAGCGGCCGGTCTGCAAGTCGTGATGGATGAATCTTACGCGCCGTCCACCACCGATTTCGGGCCGATCGTCAACAAGATCATCTCATCGAATGCCGATGCGTTCCTCGGTGGCGGACATTATTCGGACGGCGCCACGCTGGCGCGCCAGATGTACGATCAGAAAGCCAATATGAAGTGGGTTTCGATCCTGGTGGCGCCGGCCGACGACAAATTCGGTGAACTGGGACCGGCGGCGCTCGGCGTAACCGTGCCGTCGCAATGGGAAGCGCAGGTTTCCTATAAGCCCGATTTCGGGCCGACGACGGCGGAATTCGCCAAGGCGTTCCAGGATAAATTCAACGCCAAGGCGGATTATCATGCGGCTGCCGGCTATACCGCGGGCACGATCCTGCAACACGCCATTGAACAGGCCAATTCCATCGATCCGGAAAAAGTGGCTGCCGCGCTCAATGCGACCGACGTCACCACCTTCTTCGGCCATGTCAAATTCTCCACCGATCCGGCATCGCACGGCCTGCAAGTCGCGCATCAGATGGTGCTGGCGCAGTGGCAGAGTTCCAATGGCAAGCTGGGCCGCCAGGTGGTCTGGCCGACCGATGCGCAATCGGCCAATCTCATCTATCCCATCTCGGCCAGCCAATAAGTAGAGCGGGGCCGCGGTTTGTCGCCGGTCCTATTTCCTTAAGGCGCGTATGCTCGGCATCCTCGCTTCGATCATCGATGGCGTGCTGGTGGGGCTGGTCTATGGACTGGCCGCCATGGGACTGACGCTGATCTGGGGCGTCATGGACGTCATCAATCTGACCCATGGCGCGATGGTCGTCGCCGGGATGATGGCGCTCTATCTGCTGGTCAGCGCCCTTGGCATTTCTCCCTATCTCACTTTGCCGCCGGTTCTTGTCGGCGGCTTTTTTGTCGGCGTCGCGCTGTACTGGATCGCCATCCATCGCATGGTCGGGCGGCCGCCGCTGATGAGTCTATTGTCGACATTCTCGGTCAATCTGATCCTGATCGGCGTTGGCACCGCCGTCTGGGGCACCGCGCTGTTCAATGTCGAAGTCTCGCTGCCAGGCGTCACCATCGGCCGCTACACCTTTCCCGGGCCGCATATCCTCGCCGCCGTGCTGGCGGCGGTAATCGCCGGTTTGCTTTATATTTTTTTGCAATACACGCGCATCGGCAAAGCGCTGCGGGCGGTCGCCAATAATCGCGAGGCGGCCGAGCTTGTCGGCATTCCAACGACCCGGCTTCTCGCCATCTCCGTCGGCCTGGGCGTGGCGCTCGCCGGCGTATCGGGCGTGCTGATCGGCACGCTGTTTCCCTTCACCATACTTTCGGGCGACAGCTATCAGCTCAAAGGCTTCATCGTCACCGTGCTCGGCGGCTTCGGCAATCCGGTCGGCGCGCTGCTTGGCGGCGTGGCGCTCGGCCTGCTCGAAGGCGCGGTCACGCCGTTCGTACCGGTGAGCTGGACGCTGGTGATTGAATTCGGACTGTTCGTGCTGGTCCTGATCGCGTTTCCCGGCGGGATTTTCGCCTCGCGGCGCGGAGCGCTGTAAATGCTGCGGCGGCCGTTCTTCTGGATCATCGCGGCGGCGATCGCCGCATTCGTTGTGGCGCCGCTCATCGGCAATAATGTCGGGTTGCGCGAGAGCCTCGCGCTCGCCGCCGTTTACATCACGCTCGCCAGCAATCTCAATATTATGCTCGGTTATACGGGCTACATCAATTTCGGCAGCATCGTGTTCTTCGGGCTGGGCGGCTATATCTGCGTCTGGCTCATCTATGCGCATGATTGGCCGCTGGCTTTAAGCCTGCTCGCGGCAGGCGCCGGCGTCAGCGTGCTGTCGTTTATTTTCGGGATCGGCATTTTGCGCCTGCGCGGTCCGTTTTTCGCGCTGTCGACCATCGGCATCGTCGAGGGGGTGCAGGCTTTCACCGAGAATTTCACGCCGTGGGGCGGATCGTCGGGCATCTATATCTCTCCGCAAGTCTTCCTGCCGCTCGGCGGCTCGGCGCGCGCGCTCTGGGTGATCTATTTTTGCTTTGTCGCGGTGATGGGCGCCTCGCTCTATCTGAGCTACGCGATCAAAACATCGAAATTCGGCCTCGGGCTCCTCGCCATCGGCCAGAATGAGGATGCCGCCGCGATCCTGGGGGTGCCGACGCCGCGCTATAAAGCATTGGCTTACAGCGCCTCGGCATTCCTGCCCGCAATCGCCGGCGGGCTTTATTTTTTCAAGGGCGCCTTCATCCAGCCGTCGGATGCTTTCGATTTGACGCTGTCGACCGAAGCGATCGTCATCTGCATGCTGGGCGGGCAGGGGACGGTGACGGGCGTGGCGCTCGGCGCCTATCTCTACGAAGAGCTGCGCGGCTATCTGTTGACCTCCTCGACATTCTCGAATTTTCAGCTCACCATCGCCGGCGTCCTCCTCCTCCTCATCGTCTTGTTCTTTCCTTCGGGCCTGATGGGCTGGATTTACAGCCGCTTTCCGCGCACCAAAGAGGTGCTCGAATGACGGAGAACGCGGCGCCGATTTTAGAGCTCGATCACGTCAGCAAACGCTTCGGCGGCCTGCAGGCGGTGCAGGATTTGAGCTTCGTTATCCATCCGGGCGAAATTCTCGGCCTGATCGGGCCGAACGGCGCCGGCAAATCGACGCTGTTCAACCTGATCAACGGCGTATTCACGCCGGAGACCGGCCGCATCGTTTTCAACGGCATCGATATAACCGGCCAGGCGCCCTATCTCGTTGCCAGGCACGGTCTCGCGCGCACGCATCAGATCGTGCAGCCGCTGACCAATATGACAGTGCTGGAAAACTGTACGGTCGGCGCCTGCTTCGGCCGCGAGAATTTACCCCTCAATCGCGCTCGCGACGTGGCGCGCGAGGCGGTGCGTGTCACCGGTCTCGACGATCGTACCGACATGCTGGCGCTGCACCTGACCATCGCCGGCAAGAAGCGCCTTGAGCTTGCCCGTGCATTGGCCGCGCAGCCGAAACTGCTTCTGCTCGATGAAGTTCTCGCCGGCCTCAATCCCACCGAGGTCGAGCACATGATTGGCGTCATCCGCCGCATCCGTGAGTCCGGCGTGACCATTCTCATCATCGAGCATCTGATGCAGGCGATCATGAGCCTGTCGGATCGCATCGTCGTGCTCAATTACGGCGAGAAACTCGCCGAGGGGCTGCCGGCTGAGGTGGCACGCGATCCGCAGGTCATTGAAGCGTATCTCGGCGATCCGAAACTCGCCGCCCAGCTGCAAGGCGACACGGTGCAGGCGAGGATGTCGCATGTCTGACGCGCTGCTCACTATCGAAAACCTCGAAGCCGGTTATGGCGAGGTGCAGGTGCTGTGGGGTCTGTCGCTTATGGCGCGGCGTGGCGCGCTGACCGCGATTGTCGGGGCCAACGGCGCCGGCAAGACGACGACGCTGCGTGCGGTGGCCGGTACGATCACGCCGTGGCGTGGCCGGGTCATGTTCGAGGGTGAGGACGTCACCCGTGTGCCGGGCCACATCAAAGCGGCGCGCGGCCTCGCGCTGGTGCCCGAAGGCCGGCAATTGTTTTCCGCCATGAGCGTCGCCGAAAATCTCGAGCTCGGCGCCTTCTCCAAACGCGGGTCGCGCTCCTATGCCGACCGGCTCGATCAGGTTTTTTCTCTGTTCCCGCGGCTCAAGGAGCGGCAGCGCCAGCGTGCCGGAACGCTGTCCGGCGGCGAGCAGCAAATGGTGGCGATCGCACGCGGACTGATGTCGGACCCCGATATCCTCATCATCGACGAGCTCTCGCTCGGCCTTGCCCCGGTCGTCGTTTACCAGCTTCTCAGCACGCTCAAGCGGCTCAAGGAGCAGGGGCTGACCATTCTGCTCGTCGAGCAAAACGTGCACCTGGCGCTGGCGCTCTCCGATTACGCCTATGTCGTCGCCGAAGGCCGCATCTTCATGGAAGGTCTGCCGAAGGAACTGGCCGCCAAGCCGGAAATCAGGCGAGCTTATCTCGGGCTGTGACGCTATGATGGCGCCAAGCTCCGGCGGCGCGAAAACGCATGCACGGGGCGTTGAACTAAAACTCGGGAGGAACGTCATGCCAGGGGGGACAGACCCTAATCCTGCCGCTCGAGGCGGCGCAGCGCCGATCAGTTGGCCGGTTACAGTCGTCGTGTTCTTCGCCGGCAGCGTGCTGCTCTGGGCGGACCGCAGCAATTTCAGCGTTGCCGCCGCGGCCTGGGCGAAGGAATACGGCTGGACGCCTTCCACCATCGGCATGATGCTGAGCGCCTTTTCGCTCGGCTATCTGATCATGCAGCCGATCGGCGGGTGGATCGCCGACCGTTTCGGGCCACGCCGCACGCTCGCGGGCGCGATGGCCGGCTGGTCGCTGTGGGTGCTGCTCACCCCTATCGCCCCGACTGTGCTGTGGCTCACCGCCACGTTCCGCGTGCTGCTCGGCGCCTTCGAGGGACCCTATATTCCGGCGAGCATTGCGGCCGTGGCTCGCGCCATTCCGTCAGGCGCGCGGCGCGGCCGCTTCGCCGCCTTCATGCAATCCGGCGCGCAGCTCGGCCCGGCCGCAGGCGTCTATTTCGCCGGCCTGATCTTGGCCGCCACTGGCGCCCCGGTTTACATCTTCGTGGTGTTCGGCCTGATCGGTCTCGTCGGCGCGGCGGGGTGGTGGTTCTACGCCCGCAATTTCGACGATCCGCTGCCTCACGGCGGACAAGCCCAAACCGAGGAAGCCAAACAGCGCGCCGCGCAGGCGCCGGTGCCGACGCGGCTTTTGTTCACCAGTCCGGCGTTGTGGCCGTTTTACATCGGCTATTTCGCGCTGCCCTATTGCCAGTACTTGTTCCTGACCTGGCTGCCGCAATATCTCACCCATTATCGCGGCATTCCGCTCATCCAGGCGAGTGCGCTATCGGCGCTGCCATTCGTCGTAGCGTTCGTGGCGGCGAATTTCGTCGGCTGGGCGATGGATTGGTTTGCCGCGGCGGGTTGGACCAAGGACGGTTTTCACCGCAAGTTCTTTGTCGGGCTCGGTGCGCTGATGTACATTTCCACCACGCTCATCGCTGCGACCACCGAATCCAATACGGTTGCGGTGATCATGATCATCATCGCCAATGCCGGCCTGTCGTTCTACGTCGTGCCATACTGGACGACCTGCACCGACGTGGCGCCGAACCAGACCGGCACGCTCGGCGGCGTCATGAATGGCTGCGGTATTATCGGGGCGACGCTGTCGCCCTATCTGACCGGCGTGATCGCGCAGGCGACCGGTGCCTTTGTGGCGCCGCTCATCCTCGCCGTCTGCATCATGGCGGTCGCGGCGATAACCATGATCGCGTTTTTTCACGTCAGGCCGCTCAACGAGCTCGTGGCGATACCGCCCGTTGCTGCCAAAGCGACTGCCTAAAGCACGGCAGCCCAAAACACGAAAGGCGCCTTGCGGCGCCCTGTGCATTAACGTCCGTATCTTAAAACGCGAAGGGCGCCTCGCGGCGCCCTCTGCATAAACAAGCGTTACTTATATCGCGTTTTGCAGGAGCGTGAAGATCGCGGCCAATTTGGTGCCGACGTCTTTGACGCCAGGAATGATGGCCACGGAGATGCCCGAAGTAATGAGACCGTATTCGATCGCCGCCGCGCCGGATTCGTCTTTCAGGAAACGCCGCATCTGGTTCAACATTGGGTGCCTCTGTCCAAAGTCTGCCTCGGTTCGAGTGGTGTAACAGAAACAGCATGGTAAAGGAATCGGGATCGAAATTAACCGTGAAGGGGTAATATTAACGGCGGCGCGATCAGAGTTTCTCGGCGAGAAAGCGCAACAGCCGCGGCGCCAGGAAGCCCGAATAGCTGTCCGGCTCCTCGATCGGATCGTTCATCCAGTAATGCGGCGCGCCGGCAACGATGACCGGACGCACGAAATAGCCGGCCTGTTTGAGCGCAAGCTCGAACGGATCGGTCTGCGTCTTGCGGTCAACCAGTGCATCTTCGGTGCCGGTAACCAGCAGAACACCGACCGCGTTATTGGCGAAGGTAGCGTAGCTGATTGGAGAGGCATCGAAATAAAGCTGCCGGTTTTCCGTTGGCGGCACACCCATGAATTTCTCGAAATTATTGTTGCGGCCGCCCTGGACTTGATAGTTCGTCCACATCGCCACCGCATCGTAAATGCCGTAGACGCCGACCAGCACTTTCACGCTGGCCTCGGTCGAAGCGAAGGCATTCTGCGGATAGCGGCCCGAAAATTTCTTGCCGCCGAGCGCGGCGAGCGCCGCAAGATGTGCGCCCGCGGAAGCGCCGATAATGCCGATGCGCGCCGGATCGATGCCAAACGCGCCCGCTTTGCCGCGGATGAATTGCACGCCGGCGAGCACGTCCTGCACCGCTTCCGGAAAGGTCTTGGTTTTGACGGCGAGTCGATAGCTGATCGAAAACACGGCATAGCCGCGCGCGGCGAGGTAGGGGCCCCAATATTTGAAGGCGTCGCGGGCGCCTTGCACCCAGCCGCCGCCATGAACGGCGACAAGCGCCGGCGCCGCCTTGGCGTTCTTCGGCAGATAAACGTCGCCCGCAAGCTCAACGCCGTCATGGTTGGCATAGGCGATGCCGTTATGGATGGTGACAGCGCCGTCCGTCATTTTCTCGCCTCCAGCCTTGAGCCCTGCGCAATGGCAAAACGCGCCTGCCGTGGTAGAACAACGCCCTAACGTTGAAAAGCGTATTAGGACGGGGAATGTCTGAAGGGGCAGAGAGCGGGCCCGGCTCGCTCGTCGTAGGCGGTACGCGTATCGATCTGATCGAACGCGGCTCGGGGCGTCCGCTCCTTTTCCTGCACGCCGAGAACGGCATCGAACCGGCTCTCGCCGCGATCGGGGAACTCGCCAAGGCCGCCCATGTCATCGCGCCCACGCATCCGGGCTTCGGCCGCTCGGAGCTTTCTTCGGGCATGCGTTCGGTCGACGATCTATCCTATTTTTATCTCGATCTGCTCGATCAGCTCGACTTCGACGATCTCACCGTGATCGGCGTTTCGTTCGGCGCCTGGATCGCCGCCGAGATCGCGGTGAAATCCACAGCGCGGATGTCGCGCCTCGTCATGGCCAATGCCGTTGGCATCAAGGTCGGCGGCCGCGAGACCCGCGACATCGCCGATATTTTCGCGATCACCGATCCTGAATATCTCGAAATGACCTATTGCGATCCGAATGCCGGCAAGCGCGATTACAAGGCGCTGCCGGATGCCGAGGTGCTGGCCGCGGCGCGCGCCCGCGAAGCGACGGCGCGGTTTGCCTGGAGTCCGTACTTCCACGATCCGCGGCTCAAAAGCCGGCTGCATCGTATCCACATCCCAACACTATTCTTGTGGGGCACGCATGATCGCATGCTCAGCGAGGCCTATGGCCGTGCCTATTGCGCGGCGGTCCCGGGTGCGCGCTTCGAGTTGATCGAGCGCGCCGGTCATTTCCCGCATCAGGAGCAGCCGAAAGTCTTTGCCGAGCGCGTCCTCGCCTTCGCCGGCAACAAATGACAATATCGGAGTAACGCAGGAGCGCAGCATGCGCGTTTATCAGTTTAGCGAACAGGCTTATCCGGATGCCTGGAACGATCATTCCGGTTCGTTGCGCGTCATCCTGCCGAACCGCAAATGCGATCCGCGCGTCGCCGCCGATCTGTTTCACCGCTATTACGACGAGTATCAGCTCTGCGACGAGCTCGGCCTCGACATCATGCTCAACGAGCATCACCAGACCGCGACCTGCATGTCATCGAGCGTCGTGGTCGGACTTGCGGTGCTGGCGCGGGCCACCAAGAAAGCACGGCTCCTGGTGCTCGGTTATCCGATCGGACACCGGCCCGATCCGTTGCGCGCCGCAGAAGAGCTCTCGACCATCGACGTCATCTCGCGCGGCCGTCTCGACATGGGCTTCATCAAGGGCATTCCCTATGAAATCGCCGCCTCAAACCGCAATCCGACCGAGCTCATGGACCGATTCTGGGAGGCGCATGATTTCATCATCAAGGCGATGACCACGCACGACGGGACGTTCAATTGGGAAGGCGAGTTCTTCCATTATCGTCAGGTCAATGTCTGGCCGCGGGTATGGCAGGAGCCGCATCCGCCGATCTGGTCGACGACCGGCTCAACCTCGCAGGCACGCGTCCTCGGCGAGCGCGGATATGTGATGGCGACGCTCGGCACCGGCTACGGCACGCGCCGGATCTACGACGCCTATCGCAAAGCCTATCTGGGCAAGTTCGGAAAGGCGCCCGGCGCCGACCGCTTCGGCTATCTCGGCCTTGTCGGCGTCTCCCATAATCGCGAAGAGGCGCGCCGGCGCGGTGAACTCATTGCCGGCTATTTGCGCACCAGCCCGATCGTGCATCTGCCGTTCCGCAATCCGCCCGGCTATCTGCCGCCGGAGGACAATGCGCGCATCCTCCGCGGCGAGACGCCGCCACGGTCGTACACCAAGGATGGCCGGGTGATCACGATGCAGCACGCCAGCGTCGATGACCTGATTGGCGCCGGCATCCTGTTCTGCGGCACGCCAGACGAAGTCTATGCGCAGATCATCGACTTCTGCGAGCATTGCGGCGGCATGGGCAATCTTTTGATGATGGCTCAGGCCGGCTTCCTCACCCACGACCAGACCGTCGATAACCTCACGCTGTTTGCGCGCGAAGTGCTGCCGCGGTTGAAAGCCTATAAGCAACCCGATCCGGAAATCGCGGCCGCGGCGGTTGCGGCGTAAGTCGCTTTTCCACATCTGGATCAAATCTTGATTTTGGTACGGCTTTGGCGCATCGCTTCCTTCAGGTGTGACGGATGCCGGCGAAATTGGTGATTGCGCAATGACGATAAGCGAGCCGTTCGCATCCGATCCTTTCGTTGTCGGCAAAAGCACGGCCGCCGCTGCGCACATTCCCGCCGAAGAATCATTGTGTCCTGTCGTATTCCACGACTGGGTCAACGCCGAATACAAGCATCTGATCGTCGAAGCTTCGCCCAAGGCGCTCACAGTCACGCCCGGGCAATTCTTCAACCTGCTTTGTCCGTCGCCTGACGTCGGTGAATTGTTTTTCCGTCGCCCGCAAAGCGCCTATCGCATCAACCGTAAGCGCGCGCGCATCGAGTTTCTGTATAAATGCGTCGGACGCGGCACCCGCGGACTGGCGACGCTCGAGAAGGGCGACGAGCTCAACATGGTCGGACCGCTCGGCGTCGGCTTTAAGCTCGATCCGGCCTGGCGGCATATCGTCGTGCTCGGTCGTGGCGTCGGCATTGCGACACTCGGTCCGATCTCGCAGCTCGCGCGCGAGAGCGACATCGGCGTTACCGCGATCCTCTCGGCACGGGATAAGGACTTTGTCATGGCCGATGGCTTCTTCCGCGAAGCCGGCGATGTGATCGGCGTGCTCGACACGGACGGCTCGAGCGCGGTGGAAAATGTTGAAAAGATTCTCCAAGACCTGATCGCGCAGCAGCGCGCCGACGCATTCTTTACGTGCGGTTCAAACCGGCTGTTTCAGCTCATGAAGCGGCTCGCCAGGACGCACAATGTTCCGGGCCAGGTGGCGATGGAGCAGGTTATGGCTTGCGGGCTTGGCCCCTGCTACGTCTGTGTGCGCACCTTCGAAGTGAACGGCAAAAGGGAACTGCGCCGGGTCTGCATCGAAGGTCCGGTGTTCGACATGCAGGAGGCGGTCGGATGGTAGATATGCGGGTCAAGATCGGGGCGGTAACGCTGCAAAACCCGGTCATGCCGGCGTCCGGCTGTTTCTCGACCGATCTCGCCCAAGTGATGGACCTGAACCGGCTTGGCGCACTGGTGGCGAAAACCGTCTCGCGCGATTACCGCGCCGGCAATCCGCCGCCGCGCGCCGCCGAGGTCGAAGGCGGCATGATCAATTCGATCGGACTGCCGACCAGGGGCATCGAATATTTTTTCGAACACCAGGTGCCGGACTACAGGCGCTTCACGCCACCGCTGGTCGCTTCGATTTCGGGAACGAGCCTAGAGGATTTCGAGGCGATGGCGCGCGACGTGGCCAAAGGCGACATCGACGTGCTGGAGGTCAATATTTCCTGCCCGACGCGCGATCCCAAGGGCGGCAATTTCGCGCTCCACGCCGAACTGACTTATGACGTGGTGAAGCTCATTCGCGCCGCGACCAAAAAACCAATGTGGGTCAAGCTTTCGCCCAATGCCGGCGACATCGTCACCGTTGCGCAGGCCGCCGAGCGCGCCGGGGCCGATGCGCTGGTCGTGGCCAATACCATTCTGGGGCTCAAGATCGACACCAATACGTTCCGCCCGGCCATCGGTAATAAATTCGGCGGCTTGTCCGGCCCGGGCATCAAACCCATCATTGTGCGCATGGTCCATCAATGCGCCAAGGCGGTGAAAATCCCGATCATCGGCGTCGGCGGCATCGTCAAGGTCGAGGACGCGGTGGAATATATGCTGGCCGGCGCCAGCGCCGTGATGATCGGCTATCTCATCTTTCGCAATCCGACCGGCATGATCGCAATTATCGAGGGGCTCGAGGCGTGGTGTGCGAAGCGTGGCTTCGCCCGCGTCGCCGATCTCACCGGCGCGATGATCGACGAGCCGCCGATGGAAACCTTTGCAGCGGCCGCCGCGCCGATCGGGTAAATGAGCGTCATGACCACGCGTATTACCATCCGCAAGCCGGACGACTGGCACCTGCACGTTCGCGACGGCGAAATGCTCAAAGCGGTGCTGCCGTTCACGGCGAAGAATTTCGCCCGCGCCATCCTGATGCCGAACTTGGTGCCGCCGGTGCGCACCACGGCCGACTGCGCGGCCTATCGTGAGCGGGTGATGGCGGCGTTGCCGAAAGGCTCGAAGTTCAAGCCGCTGACGACGTGTTATCTCACCGACGACACCGATCCCGACGACGTCGAGCGCGGTTTTCGCGACGGCCTGTTCACCGGCGTAAAGCTTTATCCGGCGCATGCCACGACCAACTCGGCTTACGGCGTCACGGATTACGCCAAGGTTACGCGCGTGCTCGAACGCATGGAAAAGATCGCCATGCCGTTTCTCATGCACGGCGAATATGTCGCGCCGGATGTCGATATTTTCGACCGCGAGAAAGTCTTCATCGACAAACTGCTCTCAAAATGGGTCAAGCAGTTTCCCGGCCTGCGCTTTATTCTCGAGCATTTGTCGTCGAAGGAGGGCGCCGATTTCGTCAAAAGCGCAGCTCCGCAGGTCGGCGGCACGATCACGCCCTATCACATGATGCTCACGCGCAACGACTGGCTCGGCCATGGGCTAAAGCCCTATATGTACGTCATGCCGGTGATCAAAACTGAGCGCGATCGCGTGGCGCTGCGCAAGGCCGCGACTTCGGGAGAAGTCTGCTATTTCCTCGGCACCGATTCCGCGCCGCATCCTTACGCGAAGAAGGTTTCGACGAGCGGCATTCCCGGCATGTTCAACGCGCCGGTCGCAATCGAAACCTACGCACAGGTGTTCGAGGAGGAAGGCGCGCTCGACAAGCTCGAAGCATTTGCTTCGCTCAACGGGCCGAAGCACTATCGGATGCCGCCGAACGAGGAAACGATTACGCTCGAGAAGACGTCCTGGACCGCGCCCGAAGAGGTCAAGGTCGCTGGTCCCGACGAGCGCGCCCTGATCTATCGTGGCGGCGAGATCATCCCCTGGAAGGTGGTCAGCTAGATTGCGGAGACGACGATGATTGGCTTCCCCGAAAAGAAGGTGATGGCCGAATTGACGGCAAAGATGCTGTTGGAAGTGGAAGCGGTGCGCTTCATGACCGACAAGCCTTTCATCTTCACCTCCGGCTGGGCGAGCCCGGTCTACACCGACTGCCGCAGGCTGATCTCGTTTCCGCGCGTGCGCCGTACCTTGATCGATTTTGGCGCGTCGCTGGTGCTGCGCGACGCCGGGTTCGAACAATTCGATTCCATCGCCGGCGGGGAGACCGCGGGCATTCCTTTCGCGGCCTGGATGGCCGACCGGCTGATGCTGCCGATGCAATATGTGCGGAAGAAACCTAAAGGGTTCGGCCGCAATGCGCAGATCGAAGGTGAGATCAGGCCGGGCGAGCGCGTGCTGCTCGTTGAGGACATGACCACCGATGGCCGGAGCAAGGTCAATTTCTGCAAGGCACTGCGCGAAGCCGGCGCCGTGGTCGAGCACGTCTTCGTGTTCTTTTTCTACGACATCTTTCCCGAGGGAAAAAAAGTCTTCAGCGATCTCGGCGTGACGCTGCATGCACTCGCTACCTGGTGGGACGTGCTGGCGGTCGCCAAGCAAAGCGGCAAATTCGACAAAGCCAGATTAGCGGAAGTCGAAGAGTTCATGAACGATCCGGCGGCGTGGTCGAAGGCGCATGGCGGCGTCGCCGAGGCGGTGGAGTAGCAAGAGGACAGGAATGGCAAAGGAATCTGCTGATGTGATCGTTGTCGGCGCCGGCAATGCGGCGTTCTGCGCTGCGCTTGCGGCGCAGGAGCAGGGCGCCAAGGTCATCATGTGCGAGGCCGCGCCAGAGGATGAATCCGGCGGTAACAGCCGCTTCACCGCGGGCTCAATCCGCGTCGTTTATAACGGCGTCGACGATATCAAGACGCTGGTGCCGGACCTTACGCCCGCTGAAGTCGAAACCACCGATTTCGGTACTTACACCGCCGATCAGTTTTACGACGATATGGCGCGGATTACGCAAAACCGCGCCGATCCCGATCTCGTCGAGCTCCTCGTCACCAAAAGCTTCGACTCGCTTAACTGGATGCGGCAGAAAGGCGTCCGCCTCATTCCGATCTATGGCCGGCAGGCGTTCAAGATCGACGGCAAGTTCAAGTTCTGGGGCGGGCTGACGGTGGAATCCGTCGGCGGCGGGCCTGGCCTCATCAATATGCTCACCGAGTCGGCGAAGAAGCGCGGCATTGACATCCGCTATTCGACGCGCGGGCTCGATCTCCTCTTTGATGGCAACCGTGTCGAGGGCATACGCGTGCGCGAGCATGGCGACGTCAAGGAACTACGCGCCAAATCCGTGGTGCTCGCCTGCGGCGGCTTTGAAGCCAATCCGGAATGGCGCACGCGCTATCTCGGTCCCGGCTGGGATCTCGCGAAGGTGCGCGGCAGCCGTTACAACACCGGCGACGGTATCCGCATGGCGATCGACATCGGCGCCGCGCCGCGCGGCAACTGGTCCGGCTGCCATGCCGTGCAATGGGAGATGAATGCGCCGGAATTCGGTGACCTCGCGGTCGGCGACCAATTCCAGAAGCATTCCTATCCGTTCTGCGTTCTCATCAATGCCACCGGCAAGCGCTTCGTCGACGAGGGGGCGGATTTCCGCAATTACACTTACGCCAAATATGGCCGCGTGGTGCTGGAGCAGCCGGGCCAGTTCGCCTGGCAGGTCTTTGACCAGAAAACGAAACACTTGCAGCGCGACGAATACCGCATCCGCCAGATCACCAAGGTCACCGCGAACACCATTGAGGAATTCGCCAACAAGCTCGAAGGCGTGAACGCCACCGCGTTTCTCAAAACGATCAAGGACTATAACGCTGCGGTGAATACCGACGTGCCGTTCAATCCGAACATCAAGGATGGCCGCTGCACAGTGGGGCTCCCCGTCAACAAGAGCAATTGGGCGAACACCATCGACACCCCCCCATTCGAGGGTTATGCGGTGACCTGTGGCGTCACCTTCACCTTCGGCGGTGTGCGCATCAATACCGACGGCGAAGTGCTCAACACCGACTACCGGCCGATCCGCAGTCTGTACGCGGCAGGCGAACTGGTCGGCGGCCTGTTCTACTTCAACTATCCGGGCGGCTCGGGCCTGATGGCGGGCACGGTGTTCGGCAAGATCGCTGGCGCCTCGGCCGGCCGCGCCGGCAAAAACTGACAATGGACGCCAAGGTCAAACGACCGCTCAACGAACTATCCGCGACCGAGATCGCGAACAAAATCGCCACGGGCGAGACGACGTGCGAAGCGGTGGTGCGCGATTGTCTGGCGCGCATCGCTGCGCGCGACAATGTCGTCAAGGCTTTTGTCAATTTCGATCCGGAATTGGCGCTGGCTCAGGCGCGGGCGATCGATCGTGGTCCACGTCAGGGGCCGCTGCACGGCGTTCCGATCGGCGTGAAGGACATCATCGATACGGCCGATATGCCGACCGAAATGGGCTCGCCGATTTATCACGGCTACCATCCGGTCATTGATGCCTCTTGCATTGCGCTGTTGCGCCGCGCCGGCGCGGTGATCCTCGGCAAGACCGCGACCTGCGAATTCGCCGGCTCGGCGCCGCAGGAAACCACCAACCCGCACAATGCGGCGTACACGCCCGGCGGCTCGTCGAGCGGCTCGGCGGCGGCGGTGGCCGACGACATGGTGCCGGCCGCGCTCGGCACCCAGACCGGCGGCTCGGTGCTGCGCCCGGCGTCGTTCTGCGGCGTGTTCGGTTACAAGCCGACCTACAACACTTTCAACAAGCAGGGTGTCTGGCCGGCGGCCGATTCGATCGACACCATCGGCTGGCTCGCCCGGTCGATTGAAGATATAACGCTCCTGACCGCGGTGTTGCGTATGGAGACGCCCGCATCGCCGCGTAAATTGAGTGCGGCGCCGCGTGTTGGTCTGTGCCGCACGGAAATTTGGGATACGGCACTGCCAGAGAGCAAGACCGCCGTCGAAGGAGCGGCCACCGCGCTTGCCAAGGCGGGTGCGAAGCTGCGCGATATCGAATTGCCGCAAGCCTTCGCCGGCCTGCATGCGGTCGCGCGCTCGACCGTCAATTTCTACGAACGCGCCGCCTGCATGGCGTTCTTGTGGGATCACGAGCGCGATCGGCTGTCGCCGCAGATGCGCCGTTACATCGAGAGCGGTCGAAAGATTACCCGCGACGACTATGTCGCCGGCATGCGCCGCCTCGACCAGTGCCGCGCGCTGTTGCCGGGGGTGTTCGAGGAATTCGACGTGCTGCTGGTGCCGTGCGTGCCGGGCGAGGCGCCCAAGGGCCTCGGCGCCACCGGTGATCCGAACATGCAGGCGATCTGGACCGCGCTGCACACGCCAAGCATAACGCTGCCGACCCATCGCGGCCCCAACGATCTGCCGGTCGGCATTCAACTTGTGGCACAACGTTATGATGACGACCGGTTGCTCGCTTGCTCGCAATGGATCTGGGGCAGGATCGGTACGCCGGACATGGTCGGCGCGCGCCGGAGTTCATAAATGGAATTCGACAATGCGTTCGACGTGCCGCTGCCTCCGGCGCAGGCCTGGGCGTTGCTGATGGATATCCCGCGCATCGCGCCGTGCATGCCGGGCGCGGAATTGACCGAAATCGTCGATCCGCAAAACTACAAGGGCAAGATTTCGGTACGGCTCGGTCCGGTGGCGCTCGCTTTCACCGGCCGCGTCGCCTTCGACGGCATCGACGAAGCAGGCCGCACCGCGCGCGTGACGGCGCAAGGCAGCGACGCGAAGGGCCGCGGCGGCGCTAATGCTGCGGCAACCTTCCGCATCGAACCAAACGGCGATGGCGCCAGGGTGTTGATTCATACCGACCTGATGCTGTCGGGTGCGGTCGCGCAATATGGGCGCGGCGTCGGCATGATCCAATCGACTGCGGCACAGATCATCGGCCAGTTTGCAACTAATCTGCGCGCGCAACTTACAGACGGTACGCCGCAGGAGGCCAAGTCAATTTCTGGCCTCACAGTCGTAGCGAAAGCCCTGTTCGACCGCCGTAAGAGCAACGATCAGTGAGCGAATTGATCGGAGCGTGCGTCCCGCGCCTTGAAGACCGTGCGCTGCTGACCGGCATGGGGCGGTTTGTCGACGATATCGTCGCAGCTGGAACGCTGGTCGCGGCTTTCGCACGCAGTCCGCATCCGCATGCGCTGATCCGCGGCATCGACACGAACGCAGCCCGTGCGCTGCCAGGGGTCGTTGCGGTGTTTACGCTCGACGATCTCGCCGCGGTGATGAAACAGCGGCGTATGGTCCGTGTTTCGAATTCCGGCACCAAACTCGACCGGAGCTGGCCATTCGCGCTTGCCAATGGCGAAGTCTCCTTCGTTGGCGAGGCGGTCGCGATCATCGTCGCTGACGATCGCTATCTCGCAGAGGATGCTGCGGCGCTGGTCGCGGTCGATTATGAGGTGCTGCCCGCGGCGACCGATCCCCGGATCGAGCATGCGGCGCCGGTGCGCCGCGAACTCAGCCACAATCGTGTCATCGCCTATAAGGTCGGCTATGGCGACCTCGATGCAGCCTTCGCCAAGGCGGCGCATGTCGTGCGCGACGAGTTATGGGTCCATCGCGGCGCTGCGCATTCCATGGAAGGTCGCGCCATCCTTGCACAAATATCCGATCGCGAGACCGTCGTCTGGGCCTCGACGCAAAAGGCGCACGATCTGCGCACTGCGTTCGCCGACTCTATCGAGCTTGACGAAAGCCGCCTGCGCGTGGCGACGCCCGATGTTGGCGGGGGGTTCGGACCGAAACTCTGCGTCTATCCCGAGGATGTCGCGGTGGTCGCCGCAGCGACGCTGCTGCACCGCTCGATCAAATGGATCGAAGATCGCCGCGAGCATTTTACCAACGCGGCGCAGGAACGCGACCAATACTGGTCGATCGAGCTTGCCGCTGATGACGACGGCCGCCTGCGCGGCGTGCGCGGCCGGCTCATCCACGATATCGGCGCTTACGCGCTTCAAGACGTGAACATCCCTTACAATTCCGCCACTACGCTGACAGGTCCGTACATGGTGCCAGCGCTGACGATGGATGTGGTTGCGACCCATACCAACAAGGCGCCGGTATCGTCGGTGCGCGGCGCCGGTTACCCGCAGGCGGCGTTCGCGATGGAGCGGATGATCGACAAGCTGGCGCGCGAGCTAAAAATCGACCGCGCCGAATTGCGCCGCCGCAATCTGATCCCGGCGGAAAAGATGCCGTATCTAAAGCCGTTGAGATCGCGCGCCGGCGAGCAGGTGCAGTACGACAGCGGCGATTATCCCGGCTGTCAGGCCGATATCCTGCGCGCCGCGGGCTGGGATGATTTTCCGCGCCGCCAGGCTGCCGCGCGTGCGAAAGGACGTTACATCGGCATCGGGCTCGCGCATGGCATCAAAGGCACCGGCCGTGGCCCGTTCGAGTTCGGTAATGTGCGCGTCTCACCGACCGGCCAGATTACGGTGTCGACCGGAGCCGCGCCGATGGGGCAGGGACTTGCCACTGCGCTGGCGCAAATTTGCGCCGAAGCTTTTGGCGTACGCGCCGAGGATGTTTCAGTCGTCGCCGGCGACACTGCGGCGGCGCCGCTCGGGCTTGGCGGCTTCGCCAGCCGGCAAACCGTTACCGCCGGCTCTTCGGTCAAGATCGCCGCCCAAGCCGTAGCCGCGAAAGCCCGCAAGCTCGCGAGCCATATGCTTGAAGCGGCGGAAGAGGATCTTGAAATCGTCGATGGCGCGGTACGCGTCGTTGGCGCGCCGCAGCTTGCCGTCAAGCTTGGCGAATTGTCCCGGGTGTTGAAAGGCGCGCCGGGCTACGCCTTTCCGCCGGGCGTCGACCCCGGGCTTGAGGCGAGCGCCATGTTTCGCGTCGATCAGCTTGCCTATACCAATGCCTGCCATGTCGTCGAAGTCGAGGTCGATATCGAAACCGGCGGCGTCGCCATCTTGCGCTATATCGCGCTCCAGGACGCCGGCCGTCTCGTCAATCCGATGATCGTCGAGGGCCAAGTCCATGGCGGCATTGCCCATGGCGTCGGCAACGCGATGCTGGAGTGGATGGGTTACGACGCCGCCGGCCAGCCAATCACCACGACATTCGCCGATTATCTGCTGCCGACGGCGACCGATCTGCCGAAATTGGTGACGCTCTATAGGGAATCGCCGTCGCCGCATAATCCGCTTGGCGTCAAAGGTGTCGGCGAAGTCGGCGTCATTCCCGCGGCCGCAGCGGTGATCTCCGCGATCGAGGATGCGCTGTCGCCGTTTGACGTGCGCATCAGTCAAATGCCAGTCATGCCGCACGAACTCGTCGCGCTGATCGCAAAAAGTGCTAAAGGCTCAGGGACCGGAAGTTAGGAGAATCCGAATGAACCGTTTACAATCCGCCGCCCGCGTTCTGTTGTGGTCGGCGTTACTCTTAGGACTCGCCATTCCGGCGCGTGCCGAGACATTTCCGTCACGGCCTATCCATCTCATCATTCCCTACGGGCCGGGCGGCATTGTCGATTTCGCCGGCCGCGAACTGGCGCAGAAATTAAGCGCGATCGTCGGCCAACCGGTCGTTGCCGACAATCGCCCGGGCGCTGGCGGCATCGTCGGCGTCGATTATGTCGCTCATTCCGACCCCGACGGTTACAACGTCGTGCTGATGGATCCTGCGATCGTCATCAATCCGACGCTGCAAAAATCGTTGCCCTATGACATTTTCACCGATCTCGTCACGGTGTCGCGGGTCAGTTCATCGCCAGAAGTTCTGGTGGTCTCGCCGCTTCTTAACATCAAGACCTATGCCGATCTCGTCGCCTACGGCAAAGCCAATCCTGGCAAGCTCAATTACGCCTCCGCTGGCGTTGGAACCGCGCCGCATCTTGCCGCTGTGTTGTGGACATTGGGCACCGGCGTCCAGGCCGTGCACGTGCCCTATAAAGGCATTGGCGCCGCGTTCCCCGATCTCATGAGCAACAAGGTACAGCTCGCTTTTTCCAGCATTCCCGGCGCGCTGCCGTTCACCACCGACAACCGTGTCATTGCGCTGGCAACGACGGGCGCCGTTCGCTCCGCGGTCTATCCCAATCTGCCGACCGTCGCCGAATCCGGCTTGCCGGGCTATAACGTCGACGTCTGGCTGACGCTCTACGGCCGGGCGGGTATGCCGCCTGATGTGCTTGCCAAGCTCAACAGCGCGGTCAGAACGGCGCTGCAAGATCCCGACCTCGCGGCGGCCTTCGCCAAATTCGGTCTGACGCCGGTGCCGACCGGCCTGCAAGACGGCGCCGCCTTCACCAAGTCGGAATACGAAAAATGGAAGAAGGTCATCGCCAACGGCCATATTTCGCTCGATGCGCAATGATGCGGCGATGACCGGCGCTGTACGATGAGTTCCTGATGGGCTCCTGGCCGACCGAATTGCGCCTGCACAAGGATCGTAAAACGCTCACCGTCGCTTTCGACGACGGTGAGCGTTTCGACCTTGCGGCCGAATATCTGCGGGTGCGCAGTCCGAGCGCCGAAGTGCAGGGTCATTCGCCGAGCGAGCGGCGCACGGTGGCCGGCAAGCAGGATGTGCAGATCCTCGAATTGCATCCGGTCGGCAATTACGCGGTGCGGCTCGTCTTCGACGACACGCACTCGACAGGCATTTTCAGCTGGGATTACCTGTTCGAGCTTGGCCGCAACCGCGAGGATTATTGGCAGGCTTATCTTGCGGAATTGGCGGAGAAAAAGCTCACGCGCGCACCGCAGTCGCGGTGAAATCGCACAGATTTTTACGCATTCTTTTGCCAAGAATCTTCGGCGCCGACTTAACGGCTCGCTTTATCGTCGTCGCTAGATTTCCGCACGCGCGTCGTTGGCGCGCACAACCACGGCCTTCTCACGAGGGGCGACATCAACGGGTAAGAGGATCGAAGTCATGGGCAATTTCGGCAAATTGCTACGGAGCTTTCGTAACGACGAGGCGGGCGTGACCGCGATTGAATACGGCCTGATCGCGGCAGGCATTGCGGTTGCGATCATCGCCACCGTCGCGGCGCTTGGCACCAACCTCAATACGACCTTCTCGACCGTCTCAACGAGTCTCAAATAACGCATCAGCCTGATCGGCGCCGCGCGCCGGCACGTCAACGATCGGTCAACTTCGGTTCGGCATGATCGTGGCAGTGTCGGGGTGGGGCGTACGATGGGGCACCGACCGGCATCAGAGCGGCCCTGGTCCCCCTCCCGGGACCGGGGCCGTTCGCTTTTCTGTGACATTCTTCTCCTGCATCCAGGTCAATGCGGCCGCCGGACATTGTTTTTCCGGGCGTGGTTGACGGATGGTTCAACCGGCGCCGGCGCGCCCGGCTTCGGGAAGAGCGCCCTCGTTCCGTCACAGAATCGGCTATGAAAGCGCCATGATGATCGATTCAGCACATCGCTGTGCATTTTATTTGGTGGTGGGCTGTCTTACGGTGGTGCCGCCAGCATTACGCGCCCAAGCCAATCCGCCGGCGATTGAGCAATATCGGATATTGCTGGAACAATATAACCGCGCCCATGACGTTTATGCCGCGACGGCCAATGCCTATTGGGGTTCGATTTCGGAGAAGCGGCAATTGCGCAATGCCAAGCGTTCGCATGGCGAAGCGCTGTCGATCAACGATTATGTCCTCGAACAGCCGCCGGTCTATACCGGGCCGCCGCGACCACGCAATCCGGAGGCGCCTTCGCGTCCCGCCTATGTGCCGGTCGTCGCCGATTTTATCGCTGCCGCGAAAAACGAATTCAAGTTCACGCCGCGGCTGCCGCAGACCGACGACGAGTTCAAGCGCGCCTATGCGAAGGTAGCGCTCGTCGCCGGGCTGACCAGGGATCAGATCGTACGCATCTATAGCTTCGAGGCGACCGGAAACGGCAGCTACGACGTCGAGGCTGGGCTCGAGTACAACAAGCACGCGCGTGCCATTACAACAGCGCTCGGCTACAATCAGTTGCTGGCGACAAACTCAGTCGAGATCGTGGCCGAGAGCGGCAACGAATTTATAAAATATCTGCACGACCGGACGAGTCGATTACCCGACGACCAGAAATCCGCGCTGCAGAACAAGATCGAAGTCGTGCGCCGCATGATCGGCTTTGCACGAAGCGTTCCGGATTCCTGGAGCCAGCACGAAATCCTGGCGAACACCGAAAAGGGTCTCGGTGTGCACGCGCTTAATCTCGATGTTGATGTCGGCCCGCTGTTGCAGACGCAGAAGCTTCTCGATTCGGTCGTCTTCGCACGCCGCAAGGGATTCACCGCGACTTTGACCGCCGCCGAGCTTGAAATGATGAATCTCACTGGGGACGGCAATGGCTTCGACATGGTGACGATGCCGGTCGAATGGCGCGACAAGGTACCGACATCGAATTTCTTTCAACCGAGCGGTTATGCCGACAATCCGGTCGCACAGCGCAATAACGTCGTTGCGAAATTGATCGCAGCGACCGACACAAGCATGGACCAAGAGAGCAAAAAGCCAGGCGCGAAGGAGCTCGCGGCTTTATTGCATTGATCGGCGATTGAACTCTTGGTCGATTTTCGTGGTTCCCTGTTACCTCACGACGCGAAATTAAGGCGTTGCGATGCCACTTTCGCTCGTTACCATGGCGGTACCTGACCAATTGCTCCTGACCTGATGCATTTCCCGGGATCTCTCATGAAACGGCGCGAATTCATCGCACTTCTGTCGAGTGCGGCGGCGTGGCCCCGTGCGGCGTACGCTCAGTATCAGACGATGCAGCCGCCGCCCCCGCTGCCCCAGCCGCCGCCTGGGCAAACACAGCCAGCGGCCGCCACAGCCGATAACTCGATCGGCCAGGTCGCGAGCCTGACCGGTGTCGCCACGGTAACGCGCGTCAATGCCACTCCGGCGCCGCTGCACGTCTCCGATCCGATTTTCAAGAACGATACGCTCGACACCGGCGTCAACTCGACGCTCGGTATCACGTTCGACGACGAGACGACGTTCAGCCTGTCCGCTGACACACGCATCGTCGTCAGTAATTTCGTCTACCAGGAAGGCGGCAGCGGCAATGCCGCTTCGTTCAATGTCGCGACCGGCACCGCTGCCTTTGTCGCCAGTCTTGTCGCCAAGACCGGCGACATGACGATTTCGACGCCGGATGCGACGCTCGGCATCCGCGGCACCACTGGCGTGGTCGACGTCCCGGCGCAAGGCGCCGCCGCCGCGGCGCCGACGATAAAGCTCTATCCCGATGCCGACGGCCATGTCGGCCGCATCGAAGTGTTCGACCGCCAGGGCGCCCGGCTTGGTGCGTTGACGCAGGGCGCGAGCGCTTTTGCCATCCGGCTTGGTGCCGGCGGCCGGTTTGCCGCAGTGCCTTATCAGATCCCGCCGCAGGAAGCCGCGCGCGACCGCGGTGTCTTGCAGCGGCTCAATGCTGCGCACAATATCGGGCGGCGGATGACGATCGAGCGGCGGCAATTGCGGCTCCGAAACCGGCAGAACAACGGCCGGGGCGGCAATCGTTTCAACCCGTTCAATCGCAATCAGCGTGGTCCCGGCCAGCCGGGTCAATTCCGCGAGCGCAACGGCGGTTCAAACAAAGAGCGGCGCTAACCGCGGCGCCGTTTCAGCGAGGAAAACATGCGTGCCTATCAACTGCCCAAGGGCGGCGCCGGCATCGATGCGCTCGTCCAGGTCGAGCGTCCCGACCCCAAACCCGGCCATCGTCAGGTTCTGGTCAAGGTCAAAGCCTGCTCGCTCAATTTCCGCGATCTCGGCATCGTGCGTGGCAGCTACCGTATGCCGGTGCGCGACAACATCATTCCGCTGTCGGACGGCGCTGGCGAAGTGGCTGCGATCGGTTCCGATGTCGTGCGCTTTAAGGTCGGCGATCGCGTCGCCGGCAATTTCTTTCAGCGCTGGCCCGGCGGTGAACCCGCGGCGGATGCGCATGCCAGCGCGCTCGGCGGCGGCATCGACGGCATGCTGGCGGACTATGCGCTTCTCGAAGAAGACGGCGTCGTGAAAATTCCGCCGCATCTGTCGCTGGAGGAGGGCGCAACGCTGCCCTGCGCCGCGGTCACGGTGTGGAACGCGATGATGGAACACGCCAAACTGAAAGCAGGCGATACCATACTGTTGCAAGGCACCGGCGGCGTTTCGGTCTTCGGTCTGCAGTTCGCCCATGCGCTCGGTATCCGCGCCATCATCACTTCGTCGAGCGACGAGAAGCTCAGGCGGGCCAAGGCGCTCGGCGCCGCGCTCGGCATCAACTACAAGACCGCGCCGGAATGGGACAAGGCGGCGACGGAATTCACCGGCGGTATTGGCGTCGATCACGTCGTCGAGGTTGGTGGCGCAGCGACGCTGACACGCTCGTTTCATGCGATCCGCGCCGGCGGCAAGATCACGCTGATCGGCGGCTTGAGCGGCGGTGCGACCGAGCTCAATCCTGGACTGATCTTTTCCCGCCGTGCGAATGTGCAGGGCATTTCGGTCGGCTCGACGCAGATGTTTCAGGCGATGAATCGCGCCATCGAGGTCAATGTGATCAAGCCGGTGATCGATAAAGTGTTTCTTTTCGCTGAGGCGCAGGCCGCCTACAAGTACATGGCCTCCGGCGCGCATTTCGGGAAAATCGTCATCAGCATTGGCTGACAACAGCCGTAAAACCACTGAAGAGGCTGCGCGAGTAAAAATGTAGACTGCATTCTAAAGTTGTATGATGATATTATTCTTCTTTAGATAGTGGGTTGGCAGAACGAACCCAATCTTGGAAATATAATTTTATCAGTAGGATAGTCGATAAGTTACGGCGCCCAAGCTGATGGCCGGAATGAGCGGCCGCGCCATCACCACGCCGCCGTCGTAAACCGAGCCTGCTTTTGCGGTGCCTCTGTGGGCGCATCGTTCGCTTCGATGTGAAACACGCCTGCCTGCTCGCTCATGGCGGCGGCCTGGCTTTGCAGCATCTTGGCGGCGGCTGTGGTCTGTTCGACCAGCGCGGAATTCTGTTGCGTGATTTGGTCTATCTGATTGAGGGCTTTGTTGACCTGTTCGATGCCGCCCGACTGCTCGACACTGCTGGCCGCGATCTCGCCCACGATTCCCGCCAACCCCCTGATCGACCGAACGATTTCGGTAAGCGCACTGCCGGCTTTATTGGCGAGCGCGACGCCTTCCTGCACTTGACCGTTGCTGTTTTTGATCAGGTCGTTGATGTCTTTGGCCGCCTGCGAGGAACGTTGCGCTAGGCTGCGTACTTCCGAAGCCACTACGGCGAAGCCGCGTCCGGCTTCACCCGCGCGTGCTGCCTCGACCGCCGCGTTAAGCGCCAGCAGGTTGGTCTGTCGCGCGATTTCGTCGATCACGCCGATAATGTCGGCAATCTTGCCTGAAGATTGCTCGATCTTGGTCATGGCCTCGACGGTTCTGGCCACCACTTGGCCGCCACGGTCGGCGACCTCGCACACGCCGCCCGCGGATTCGTTCGCGTGCCGGGAATTTTCCGCGTTCTTTCGCGCGGTAACGGAAATTTCCTCCATCGCGGCGGTGGTTTGCAGCAGGCTCGCCGCCTGTTCTTCCGTGCGCTGCGACAGGTCGGTGGCGCTTGCCGAAATCTCGGCCGAGGCATTGGTGACTTCGCGCGTCGCGCCGACAATCGCGCCGATGGTGTCGCGCAGCCGTTCGACCGCAAAGTTGAAGTCGTCGCGCACCTGCCGATACGATTCCTTGAAGCCGTCATCCAGGCGGATCGTCAGGTCGCCCTCGGAAAGTTTGGCGAGGCCGGCCGCAAGCGCGTTAAAGACCTGCGTCTGCTCCCCGGCGGCCTTAACCTGATCGGCAGCCGTCTTGGCCTGCTCAGCGGCGCGCTCCTGCGCGACCCTCGCTTGCGCCTGTGCGTTCATCTCGCGCTCTTGCGCGATGCGATGCTGGGCGTCTCGCTGCGCGGCCTGGAAGCGGCGCTGGGCGTCGCGCGCTTCCTGGCGCTGTTCTGCGGCTTCTTTATCCGCGGTCTCCTTGGCTTTGGCGGCGTTGCCGAGCTCGAACACCGCCTTGCGCATGTCGCCGATTTCGTCGGACGATCGCAAGGAAAGCTGCGAGGCTTGTCCGGCAGCTGTCAAACGCGGAATACCGACAAACAAGATGCCGATGACCTCGCCGTTGGACAGCGCGGGCTCGTAAATCGCAAAATGCGGCACGTCGAAGATGCTCGCTTCGCCGCGATAGGTCTTGGCCTCCTTGAGCACGCGGTCATGGACCGGTCCGGGCGCAAGCGTCGTACCGATGACGCGCGATCCGTCCGCCTTGCGGACATTTGTGGTAACGCGCCGGTCTCCCATAAAGACCGTCAGCAGCGTGTTGTCACGCGTGCCGATCTCGTCGACGAGCGCAAGGTCGCCGTTGACGGGTTTGTCGCCGAAGAACAACGTGTCGCCTTCGCGCCTTGGCTCGCCGCGGCCGTAAAGCGTCTGGCGCAACTCGTCGAGACGCACGTCCAGGGTCGCAAACGTCCGGGCATCGAGCTCCTGTTGTGCGGTGGCGCTTGCCATCGCCACGAGCTGGCGCCTGATTATCCCGATCGGGGCGAAGATGCGCCGTATCAGGAAAAACATCGAGAGGCCGGCGAGGACGACAACAGCGGCGCCGGTGAGGAGATTCGTCGTCACCAGGCTTTGCAGGACGCTGAAGAATTCGGCCTTCTTCATGCCGACATAGACGATGCCGATGACCGCGCCGTCGCTCACGATCGGTTCGTAGATCGTGAGATACGGCTCGCCAAGGATGTCGGCCTCGCCCCGGTAAGTCTCATGTTTGCCAAACACGGAATCATGCGCCGGCCCGGCGGCAAGCCTGGTGCCGACGGCGCGTGACCCGTCGGGTTTCTTCACATTCGTCGAGACGCGCAGATCCTCGAGGAAAATCGTCGCCGTGCCCCCCGCCACCGACTTGACCCGGTCCACCGGCTCGAAATTGCCGTTGATCAGCGTCGTGCCGAAGTAGAGTTCATCGCCCTTGCGGGATGGGGCGCCATATCCGGCAAGGATCGAGTCGAGCAATTTGATGTTGATCGCAAGATCGGACTGCGCGCGCCGGTACATTTCACCTTCGGTGATCTTCACCGAGGTCCATATCGACACCGCAACCGCGACGAAAATTGTCAGCACGCCGATCAGCGTAAGGCGCGGCACGATGCCGAGGCTCGGCATCAAACTGCGAAACCCCGACCGCTTCGATAGCGTCGACGGAGTCGCGCCCGTCATGGGGTGGGCGGCGGCGAGATCGGCCATGCGCAGACGGCAAGCTCCGTTCGGAACTTCGAGAGGTCGGCGCACTGGATTGATAAAGTGCGCCTGCAAACTGGATTTGCAAACCTTCCAATGCGCCAGAAGACCAGAAGTTGGTTAAACGTCGGTAATAGAAGGCGAAGTGCCGCGCCGAATGCGCGAGATCTGATCGGCTTTGCAGCGATTGGATCTGATTGCCGGCTTGCCGGCCGTAGCTGCGAAGCAGCGAAGGCTGGTGGGCGCTGTAGGGATTGAACCTACGACCTCTCCCGTGTGAAGGGAACGCTCTCCCGCTGAGCTAAGCGCCCGAAAGTGCCGAGGAAACGCCCGGATTTAAGGTGCGTGTCGAGGGGGTGTCAAGGAAGAGGCTTTCTGAGCGTGATCTTATCCGAAAACCGGTGTCCACCCTCGGATCATGTCCAAGGGCAGGCTTTTCGGGATCACGCTCTAAGTTGTCGAAGCGACGCGGGAAGCGGTCGATTGCAGCGCGCGGATGCGATCGGCGAGCGTATTCTTGTTTTCGGCCTCGCCGCCGCCGTTTTCGGCCGCCGCAGCATCGCCTCTGGCGGCGGCCGGCGCACTACGCGCGGCGCTTGCCGCTTCGATCAGCATCGACTCGATCGGCGAACCGGGGCCCTCGAGCGTCGCGGTCAAACGTGCGACTTCGGCGGCGACGTCATTGATGCGTTCGCGCAGGAGCGCATTCTCGACCCGTTCGGCCGCCCAGGTCGATTCCGCGTCGCGCTTCATCATGCTGACTTCGCGTTGCAGCCTGGTGCGGTCCTCGATCGCGGCGGCGAGCTGGGCCTCGAGCTGGGTGATGTCGGCGCGGAATTTATCGACGGCGGTGCTCGACCGGTTGCCCGACGTCGCCAGTTCGCTGCGCAGATCGGCTTCGGCGTTGCGTGAGGTTTCGAGCTCGCTCTTCATGCGCTCGAGCTGGTAGTCGCGCTCGGCCAGCGCGCGGCCCTGATCGCCGAGACGCCCTTCCAGCTCCTGGACACGGCGGCTGAGAATTTCCGCTTCGGCTTTGTGCACAACGAGGTGTTGCTCCAATTCGGTCGTGCGCGTGCCAAGGTCGCCGAGCTTGCCGCGCGCGGCGGAGAGCTCGTTTGACGATGCCTCGGCATCGGCGCGTTCGCGCGTGAGCCGGCTTTCGGTTTCCGCGACTGCACGCTCGTAATCGGCGACGTTTACTTTCATCGCTTCGACCTGGGTGCGGAACGCTGCAATCTCGGTGCGCTGGCTGTCGGCGATGAGCGAGCGCTCGCTGAGTTCGCCGAGCAGTTTCGTCAGTTCGGCTTCCTTGTCGGCGAGATGGCGCTCGGCCTCGCGCAATGAACCCGACTTGATCTGGAATTCTTCCTCGGTGGCGCGCAACTGATCGCGCAGCGTTTTGTCGCGGGCTTCGAGCGCGAAAATGGTCGCGGTCTTCTCGCCGAGCTCCTTCTTGAGCTGATTGATGGCGTCGGTCTTTTTGCCGAGTTCGACGAGCTGCGTCGTCGTCTTGGCCTTCATTTTCTCGACGCTCATTTCGAGCCGGCGGGTCGACATCGCGAATTCGGCGCGAAGTTGATCCTTGTCGGCGCGGATTTCGGCAATCGAGAGCGGGGTCGCCGCCTCGAGCCGCTTCATGGTCAGGCGGACGGCGCGATTATGAACGAGCGGAACGAACAGCAGGCAGAGCAAAGCTGCGACGAGGAAGCCGATCCCGAAATACATGACCGATTCGATCATGACACTACGCCCTGAAGCCACACCGCAACCATCGCATGACCATGCCATGCGGGTGCAGACTGCACCACTTTCACGCTGCGTTAACCTAAACCGACTTGGCCCGTCGCGCCATCGTCTCGATGCGCGTGGCTTTTAAGCCGGGAACCGCCCGGTCAGAACGGGTTCCAGGTGGGGTGATCGGTGAATTTGAGGTAGCCGAGATTGGCGCCGAGCCGGAAGCCGACGCCGGAGCGGATCGGCACTATGACGATATTGTCGGCTGTCAGCGCGGTCATGCCGAAACCGCCCACGAAATAGGCGGAACCGTCGATGCCGCCGAAGCGCTCGTAGATCGCGTCGGTCCGCGGCAGGCTATAGACCAGCATCATGGTGCGGGCGCCGTCGGCCCCGGCATCGAAGCCCACACTCGGCCCCTGCCAGAACACGCGCAAATCGCCGGCATTCTTGGTGTAAAGCGTACCGTCGCCATAGCGCAGCCCGCCAACAAAGGCGCCGCCGGCTTCCTCGCCGAGAATATAGCCGTTTGGCTCGCCCCACTGGCTGAAGGCTTTCTGCACCACCATGGCCAGACCGCGTGACACCCCGCCGAAAAAGCGATGTCCGGCATCGATGACTTCGTTGGCCGAGAACTGGTTTGACGGCGCGGGTTGCGGCGGCGGCCCTGGCGCCGCCGGCTGCGGCTGGGGTGGCACGGTCTGCACACCGGCCGCCAGCGGCGTGAGCGCGGCCATGATCAGGGCGATAGCGGCGATCCCTCGGTTGAAAGTCATCGCAGGGCTCCCGGTTTAACCCCTTGCTCACGCGATAGGTTTAACTGGAGGGCTTGAAGCACCCGAATCAGCCGAGCCTTGGCTGAGACTATGACCACAGCACGGCGAAAACGGAAGCAATTCTGCGCCGGCCTCGCGGCCCTCGCCGGGCTTGTCGCCTACGCCGTTCTCGTTTTCGTGCTTGCCGCGGGACCACTGACAGTCGGCGCTGCCGCGACCGAACGGATCGTGGTCGATTGGCATACCGGGCTCGCAATCTCAGGCTACGACCCGGTTGCCTTTTTCACCGACGGCAAGCCTGTGGCAGGCAGCCCCGATTTCGAATTGCGCTATGACGGCGCGGTGTGGCGTTTCACCAATATCGGCAACCGTGCAGCGTTTGCGGCGCAGCCCAACGTCTACATGCCGCAATACGGCGGCTACGATCCGGTCGGGGTCTCGCACGGCGTTGCGGTCGCCGGCAATCCGAATGTGTGGCTGATCACCGGCGAAAAGCTGTTCCTGTTCTTCGATGACGGCAGGCGGCAGAAGTTCGTCACCGATCCGGCGCGCGTGATCGGATCGGCCGACCGCAAATGGCCGGACGTCTTGAACATGCTCACGCCGTAGCGTCGCCGGACGCGACAAAAGCCGGAATTAACAGCTCCGCCGTTCCGTAACGCAGTGGCGATCCGTCGGGCGCGGTGACGTTGCCGCCGGCCGCTTTGACAATGGCGTGCCCCGCAGCGATGTCCCAATCGTGTGTCGGTGCCAGCCGTGGATAAACGTCGGCTGAGCCTTCGGCGACGCGGCAGAATTTGACCGAGGAGCCGCACTGCACCTGCTTGGCTTGCGCAAAGCCTTCGACATAAGCGCGCGTGCGCGCCTCAAGATGCGAGCGGCTCACCATGATGACGGCTTCGCGGGCTGGTCGCGGACGGGTGTGAATTTTTGTCGACCGCTTGATCTCGGCACGGGAAACCCGATCTGCGCCTTTGCCGACAATACCGCGCCAGATATCGCCGGCCGCGGGAGCGCAGATGACGCCGAGAACCGGCCCGCCTTCGGTCACCAGCGCGATATTGACCGTGTATTCGTCCCGACCGGCGATGAATTCACGCGTGCCATCGAGCGGATCGACGAGAAAGTAGCCCGCATCCTCGCCAGCCGGAACGTTCGGCTTTTCATCCGCCGCGCGTTCCTCGGAGATGATGGTAATCCCCGGAGCGAGACGTTGGAGACCATCACGGATAACGGCTTCCGCGGCCTCATCGGCTGCCGTGACCGGCGAGCCGTCGGCCTTGGTGCGCACGTTGGCTTTAACGGCTAAATCCAGAATCGTTTCAGCGGCGTGCGCGACAATCCTGGTCAATTCATCCATGAGCGAAACGTAGGCGGCAGGATCGAGCACGGACACTTTCAGACTCCGGGACCGGGGAAAGGGCTGCGGTTTAGCATGCCGCGGCCATCAGGGCACGATTGCCGAATCGGCCGCGCTGTGACAGTGCACGGGTCGTATTCCGTGCCGTGGAGCCGCTCATGTCCGCCCCCGTTACCGGTCCCATTGCCATCGGCGCCCTCGACCTCGCGGCGCTCCTGTGTTCGCGGGTATGCCACGACCTGATCAGTCCGGTCGGCGCTATCGTCAATGGGCTCGAAGTCCTCGAAGAGGACAAGGACGAAGAAACCAGGACTTTTGCGCTCGACCTGATCAAGAAAAGCGCGGGCCAGGCCTCCGCCAAACTGCAATTCTGTCGGCTGGCCTTCGGCGCCGCCGGCTCGGCCGGCGCGCAGATCGAATTGGGTGACGCTGAAAAAGCGGCGCGCGGGCTGATGGAAGACGGCAAAACGACGATCGCCTGGAATCTGCCGCGGGAACTCGTGGCCAAGAACAAGGCGAAACTTCTGCTCAATATGCTCCTGGTCGGAAGCGGCGCGATCCCGCGGGGCGGGGTCCTGACGGTTGATCCGGCGGGTGCCGGCTACCGGGTTAAGGCGTCGGGGCTAAATGCCCGGCTGACCCCGGCTACGGCCGAACTCCTCAGCGGCAGCCCGTCACACGCCGTGGACGCCCACGCTATTCAGCCGCTCTATACCGGCATCCTGGCCCGGGATTGCGGGCTGACGGTCTCTGTGGCTGCCGATGGCGAGGCGGTGGCCTTAACGGCTGGTTGAGTGGCTCTCGCGGGCCCGGAAACGGGCCTTCGCCAGAGCTTTTTCGCAATAGAAATTAAACCCTTTAGCAACACACTGAAGGCGTCCGATCAGGCCTAGTGGGCCTGGCGGTGGCCGCATGCTGTGCGGGAATTAAATACACGTAGAGCATGTATCCGGCGCGTAGGCAGCCGGGATGGTGAGGCGGTTGCGTAATGGACGAGTTGTTACGGGATTTTCTGACCGAGTCTGGCGAGAACCTCGACAAGGTTGACGCCGAACTGGTGCGTTTCGAGCAAGAGCCGAACAACGGCCAGATTCTCGGCAATATCTTTCGCCTTGTTCATACGATTAAGGGAACTTGCGGCTTTCTCGAATTGGCGCGGCTCGAAACGCTGACGCACGCCGCTGAGAACCTGATGGGCAAGTTCCGTGACGGCATGCCGGTCACGGCCGAAGCCGTTTCGATTACCCTTGCCACCATCGATCGCATCAAGGCGATCCTCGAACGGCTCGAAGCTGACGCGCAGGAGCCGGCCGGCAATGATGGCGATCTCATCGAAGAGCTAAACCGTCTGGCGCAGGGTGGCCATCCGGTGCCGCCGAGCGTCCCGCCGGATAAGCCCTCGCCGCAGCGCGTCGTCGAGCGGAGCGACGACAACGCCAGCGCCGAAGCCCCTGAAAAGGCATCTGCGGAAGCCGGCGAAAGACCCGCGGCCGAGACAGGTGAAAAGGCCGCCCACTCGATCCGAGTCAGCGTCGACACGCTCGATCACTTGATGACGACGGTGTCGGAACTGGTGCTCACCCGCAACCAGCTTCTCGAGATCGTACGCCGTCACGAGGATTCCGACTTCAAGGTGCCGCTGCAACGGCTGTCCAACGTCACCGCTGAACTTCAGGAAGGCGTGATGAAGACGCGCATGCAGCCGATCGGCAATGCGTGGCAGAAGCTGCCGCGCGTCGTGCGCGACCTCTGCGCCGATCTCGGCAAGGACATCGAGCTCGAGATGTACGGCGCCGAGACCGAACTCGACCGCCAGGTTCTCGAACTCGTCCGCGATCCGCTGACACATCTGGTGCGCAACTGCGCCGATCATGGCATCGAGGCGCCGGCAGAACGGCTCGCCGCCGGCAAACCACGGGTCGGAACCATCCGGCTCTCCGCCTGCCATGAGGGCGGTCACATCATCATTCAAATCGCCGATGACGGCCGTGGCCTCGACATCGGCCGGATCAGGGCCAAGGCGGTCGAACTTGGGCTGGCCAGCGAAGCCGATTTGGCGGCGAGGTCCGACGGTGAGGTCTGCAATTTCATTTTTTCGGCAGGTTTTTCCACTGCCGCGCAAATCACGAACATTTCCGGCCGCGGCGTCGGCATGGATGTCGTCCGCAGCAATATCGAGCAGATCGGCGGCACCGTCGACCTGAAATCGGTCGCCGGCAGCGGCACGACCTTCACCATCAAGATTCCGCTGACGCTCGCCATCGTCTCGGCGCTGGTCGTCGAGGCCGGCGGCGAACGCTTCGCCATCCCGCAGCTTTCGGTGCTTGAGGTCGTTCGGGCCGGCGGCGTCCGCGATCATCGCATCGAGCGTATCAAGGACACGCCGGTCTTGCGGTTGCGCAACAAATTGCTGCCGCTCTTGCATCTGAAGGAAGTTCTCCGCCTCGGCGGGACCGACCGCGACGGCGGCTTTGTCGTCGTCATTCAGGTCGGCAGTCAGGTGTTCGGCGCCGTCGTCGACGGCGTGCTGCACACCGAGGAAATCGTCATCAAGCCGATGTCGTCAAAGCTCCGCCACATCGCGGCGTTTTCCGGCACGACCATTCTGGGCGACGGCTCGGTGATCATGATTATCGATCCGAACGGCATCGCGCAGGCGCTCGGCCGGGTTGCCGAAGCGCAAACCGAAGGGCCTGAATTGAAGGAAAGCGAGCAAATCGCAAGCGAGGACATGGTCTCGCTGCTCGTCTTCCGCGCCGGCTCGCAGCGGCCGAAGGCGGTGCCGCTGTCGCTCGTCACCCGCCTCGAGGAGATCGATTGCCGCCGCATCGAAATCTCCGACGGCCGCCATCTCGTGCAATACCGCGATCAGTTGATGCCGCTTCTTCGCATCGACACCGAAAGCGGCCTGAAGAAAGAGGGCGCGCAGCCGATCCTGGTTTTCTCCGATCACGGCCGTTCGATGGGACTGGTGGTCGACGAGATCGTCGACATTGTCGAAGACAGACTCGACATCGAAGTGGCGAGCAACCGTCCCGGCGTTCTTGGCTTTGCCGTGGTCAAGGGTGTAACGACCGAAATCATCGATGTCGGACATTTCCTGCCGCAGGCTTTCGAGGACTGGTTCCGCCGCCGCGACAGCCACGCGACGCGCTCTCCGCGCACGATTCTGCTCGTCGACGACTCGGCGTTCTTCCGCGATCTGCTGGCGCCCCTGATCAAGGCCGCCGGCTATCAGGTCATCACCGCCGGCTCCGGCGTCGAAGCGCTGGCGGCATTCAAGTCCGGAACCCACATCGATCTCGTCGTGACCGACATCGAAATGCCGGAAATGGACGGCTTTGCGCTGGCGCAAGCGATGCAGAGCGCGCCGGGTACCAACGGCGTCCCCATTATCGGGCTGGCCGCGATGGTTTCCGACGAAGCGATCGAGCGTGGTCGCGCCGTCGGCTTTCACGATTTTGTCGCCAAATTCGACCGGACCGGGTTGATCGCGGCAATCAAGGAACAGAGCGCCGACGTCAGTCAGGCAGCGTGATGGCAATGAACGACGCAACGAAATTGACCGAATACGTCACCTTCACCACGGCCGGGCAGTTGTTTGGCCTGCCGATTGAGCGCGTGCAGGACGTATTCAAGCCCGCGCACATGACGCGCGTGCCGCTGGCGGGTCCCGAGATCTCCGGTGTGCTCAATTTGCGCGGCCGGATCGTCACCGCGATCAATCTCAGCAGACGGCTGGATCTTCAGTCGCGCGTCGATTCAATCGCGGCCATGGCGATCGGCATCGAATCCGGATCGGAATCGTTCGGTCTGTTGGTCGATGCCGTCGGCGAAGTGCTCAAGCTCTCGGAAACCGACCGCGAACCGATCCCGATCAATCTCGAGCGCAAGCTCGCCCGCGTCGCCGCGGGCGTCTTTCGGCTCGATGGCCAGCTTCTCGTCGTACTTGACGTCGACCGGGTGCTCGATCTGGGCGCTGAGCCGGTGGCGGCTGCGGCGTAAATGAAAAGGGCGACGACCAAGCTGCAAGGGCACAAGACGGCGGCAATATCCGCACGGAAAGTAGAGTGAGGAAACTATGAAAACCTGTCTGGTTGTTGACGATTCCAGCGTCATTCGCAAAGTGGCGCGACGAATCCTTGAAGGGCTCGAATTCCAGATCATGGAAGCCGAGAATGGCGAAGAGGCAATCGAGTCGTGCAGGAATCAATTGCCGGACGCGATCCTGCTCGATTGGAACATGCCGAAAATGGACGGCTATGATTTCCTGCGCATGCTGCGCCGGCTTCCGGGCGGCGACCGGCCGAAAGTGGTGTTCTGCACCACCGAGAACGACGTTGCGCATATCGCCCGTGCGCTGCACGCCGGCGCCAACGAATACATCATGAAGCCGTTCGACAAGGACATCGTCGAGGCGAAATTCCAGGAAGTAGGACTGATCTGACTCCGCGGCGCGCCGCGTTACTGAGCGTTTGTAGTTCCGAAACTCCGCGTACCGAAAGTCGAAAGTAGCATGAGTAGCGTCCTCGCTGCCGCGAGCTCTGCGCCCCGGACCGAAAAGCCCATCCGCGTGATGGTCGTCGACGACGCCGTTGTCGTGCGAAGCCTGTTGGCGCGCTGGATCGATGCCGAGCTCGACATGCAGGTGGTCGCCACGCTGTCCAACGGCCGCGAGGCGGTGGCGCAGATCGAGATCGCCAATCCCGACATCGTGATGCTGGACATCGACATGCCGGAGCTCGACGGCATTTCCGCGCTGCCGTTGCTTTTGCAGAAAAAGCGCGACCTCGCCGTGATCATGGTTTCGACGTTCACGCGACGGAGCGCGGAAATCAGCTTGCGTGCGCTTGCGCTCGGCGCCGCCGACTATATTCCGAAACCCGAAACCACGCGCGAGGCGACCAACTCGATCCCGTTCCGCCGCGAGCTGGTCGAGAAGATTCGCTCGCTTGGCCGCAACCGTTTTTCGCCGCGCGTTTATGCCCGTGCTCCGATAGCCGAACCGGCGCCGGCGCCGCGCCTGCGCAAGCCGGCGCTGCCGGAGAGCGAAGGCGTGCCGATCCGTCTGCGGCCATTTTCCGCCATCGCGCCGCGCGCTCTGCTGATCGGCTCATCGACCGGCGGCCCACAGGCGCTGGGCAAGGTGATCGAAAAATTGCCTGCCGCGATCGACCGCGCGCCGGTTCTGATTACCCAGCATATGCCGCCGATGTTCACGACCGTGCTTGCCGAGCATCTTTCCCGCATCGGCGGCCGCGGCGCACACGAAGCCGAGCATGGCGAACCGGTGCTTGCCGGCGGTATTTATGTGGCGCCCGGCGGCCGGCACATGCGCGTGGTGCGCAGCGCCGAGGGCATTCGCATTGTGCTCGGCGACGATGAACCGATCAACTTCTGCAAGCCCGCGGTGGATGCACTATTCCATTCGGCGGTCGCGGTCTGGGGGCAGGCCACGCTCGCGGTCGTCCTGACCGGCATGGGTTCCGACGGCCTGCAAGGCGCCACCGATATCGTGGCGGCCGGCGGCAGCGTAATTGCGCAGGATGAAGCATCGAGCGTGGTGTGGGGTATGCCGCGGGCGGTCGCACAAGCGGGCCTGTGCTCTGCCGTGCTGCCGCTCGACCAGATCGCACCCAAAATCCTGCGCTTGTTTTCGGGGGCGCGTTCATGACGCCGCTCGATTACGATTACCTGCGCAAGTGCCTGAAAGACCGCTCCGGCCTCGTGCTATCGGCCGACAAGCAATATTTGGTGGAGAGCCGGCTGCTGCCGGTGGTCCGCAAGGCGGGCCTTGCCAATCTCGGTGAACTCGTGACCGCA
>Ga0181537_10000290_pt1 | contig 46891 bp, 35 predicted proteins | sample PEATcosm2014_Bin_39_FD_119765 | JGI IMG/M metagenome (GOLD analysis project Ga0181537, IMG submission 119765) | Peatland microbial communities from MTU Mesocosm Facility, Houghton, MI, USA - PEATcosm2014_Bin23_10_metaG | ecosystem: Environmental > Terrestrial > Soil > Wetlands > Peat | place...
CGGTTATGCAGTGGCAGTTCTCTTCATGGCTGCACTGAATATTGGCGCGGCTTTTGTGGTGCGCGTTGCCGTCTCCTCGGGCGAGAGGATTCAAGTCGAGCGGCAAGGGAAGATCGTTGTGAGGCAATGGTTCCTGGACACGGCCAGATGGGCCGAACAGAATTCGAAAGACCCCTTCAAGCCACCTGATGAATTGATTCCCTCGGCCAGTTATTCGATCGAAGCGGAAAGCATTTCTGAACACTACGGCGGCTCAAAGGCAGAAATCGAAGCGAAACTTCGCGCCTCTATCCACGCTCACGGTTCGCAAGGTCTGATCACCCGCGACCAACTCTCCGACGGGTGGGAAGAGACCGCGAAACTGAATTCCCTCTCCGCCCTTCTGGGGTCGCTCGTCCTTCTGTTATGGGCAATCATGCTCGTATTTCAAGGCGAAGGCCTTGAACTCGATTTTCAGCGTCGGCGGCATCCCATGTGGGAGTGGTTGTTCAGTCATCCGGTTCGGCCCGGCGCGATTTTTCTCGCCGAGATGCTTTCTCCGATCGCGGCCAATCCAATCTATTGGAGCGGCCCTTTATTCGCCGGATTCCTCTACGGTTTCGTCTACGACCCCATCCCGGCAATTTTCGCGACAGTACTTGTTGGCGTGCCCATTACCATCGCGACGGCCTGCCTGGGAAAAGCGCTGGAGATCGCCGTGATTCTGCGATTCCCGCCGCGCTCGCGCGGGGCAATGGTTGGGATCATGGGCTGGATGGGCTTCGCATCCATGATGCTGTTCATCCTGGGCGGATTCTATATACCCAAGTTCGTCAGTGCGGCGGCGAAACCTCTTAGCCTCTTCGCGGTCGTGCCCTGGCCGTGGCTGCGCTTGTTCCTCGGTGGACAGGCCGACGGTACCTTTTCATTTTTGACTGGCGTTCTTACCTGCTGGTTGATCGCCGCCATCGCGATCACCGGAGCAGTCTGGTTCAGCGTATGGGGAGCAAAGCAGGGATTGAGCGGCAACTTCGCCGCGTCCGATTCGGGTCCGTCGGCGTCGAGAAAGGGAGGGGCACACTTTGGGAAAGAGCCTCTCTATCGCAAAGAGTTTCTGTGGTTCACGCGGGATCGCAGCGCGATTGTGCAGGTGATCCTCATCCCGGTGACCGTGGCGAGTGTTCAGGTCTTTAACTTGCGCGGTTTCCTGGGGCATGCGCAAGATGAGTGGAATTATCTTTGCGGCGTGGCCATTCTGTTTGGGACCTACTTTCTTTGGATTCTCGGTCCGAAGTCGCTCTCGTCGGAGGGAACCGCGCTGTGGATCGCCTTGACCTGGCCGCGCGGCCTGGAAAGTTTACTCAAGGCGAAGGCCTGGCTGTGGTCGATGATTTCGTCCGGCATGGTGGCGCTGGTGTTGTGCTACGCCGCGTTCCTCTTTCCCGCGAACATCTGGAAAATCGCGCTGGTGGGAACGGGCTGGTTTATTTTCGGCCGAAGCATGGCCGAAAAGACGGTCACTCTGGTCTCGGTGACGTCGGCCTCCGGCGAGCAGGAGAAAATTCCCTGGACTCGGCGGGGCGCGGCCCAGTTGGGCATGCTGACCTTTGCAATCGGCATACTCACCCAGCAATGGCACATCGCCATCATGGGAATCGTTTACTCCTATTTGACCGCCGCGGCCATGTGGCAAAACTTTCGGGCTCGCCTGCCGTATCTGTACGATCCCTGGTCAGAAACTCTCCCGCCTCCGCCCACCCTGATGCACGCCATGATTTCGATCAGCATTCTGGTCGAGAGTGGAGCGGTGGTGACGGGCATCATTCTGGGGATCGCAGGGCGGGAAAATATCGCCATCGCGCAGGCCATCAGTTACGGCGTTTGCGCGGTCATCGTTTCCTTCGGCGTGGTTAGTTTTTTGGGCGGCCGGGGCGTTTCGCTGCGCGACGTGTGCCTGTGGCCCGCCGACCCCGCCACTGAGCAGCAACCGCAGCCAGGGTGGCGCAAGTTGAGTACCTGGTCGAGCGAGTCGCTTCCGCAGCTTTTTCTGGGAGCCGCCGGGGGAGTTGCGCTCGGCTTGTTCGCTCACATTTACATGACTGTGTTGCAGTATCTTCCAGCGACCGCCGAACTGATTCGCAAGTCGCAGGAGGAGACGGCGAAGATTCCGAACCTGAAAATCTCCTATGCCGTGATGGCGGTGCTGTTCGCGCCGTTTGCGGAAGAGTATCTGTTTCGCGGACTGCTCTTCCGGGCGTTGGATCGCGAATGGGGCGGCTGGCGCGCCGTGATTGGCAGCGCAGCGTTTTTCGCGATCTATCATCAGCCGCTCTCCTGGTTGCCGGTTGGGCTGCTAGGTGTTGCCAACGCGCTCTTGTTTAAGAAGGCGGGGCGGCTTGCCCCGGCGGTGGTGCTGCATATGGTCTACAACGCCGTGGTTGTGCTCTGGATGCCGTAGGAGCGAAGGAGTTGCGCGGCTCAGTTTCCCGCTTTTTCAGCTTCGGCTTGCAAGTTCGCTGGCCGCAGCCCGATCCACCAGCCAGATCAGCTTCCCATCCACGGGACGAATCAGTTTTGACGGATACTGCTCCCCCGGGGCGTCGCTCTCCAGGACGGCATGCAGTGCTGGAGCTTTGTCCGTCCCGCTGACTAGAAACGTGACGCAACGCGCCGCATTTAGCACGGGAAGAGTGAAAGTCAGGCGGCTGGTCTTGAACTTTTCGACCCAGTTGGCGATCACCAGGCGCGATTTTTCCTGCAACCCGGTGGTGCCGGGGAAAAGCGATGCGGTGTGCCCGTCCGGGCCCATGCCGAGAAGAATCAGATCGAAGACGGGAACTTGTCCCGGTTCCAGCTGGAAAAACTTCTGTAGAGTCTCTTCATAGGATTCCGCTGCCGCCGCGGCATCAGGATTTTCCGCGGCCATCCGGAAAACATTCCCTGCTGCCACCGGAATCTTCGACAGCATGGTTTCGTCCGCCATGCGGTAGTTGCTATCTGGGTCGGTGGGTGGGACGTGCCGTTCATCTCCCCAGAAAAAAAACATGCGATCCCAGGGCAGCACGGTGCGGGCATTCGTAGCCAGTAAATTGAATAGTCCCCGGGGAGTCGAGCCGCCGGACAGGGCAATGGTGAACCGCCCGCGTTGCTGCACCGCATCCGAGGCCGCGCGAATCACCTCTTCTGCTGCTGCCGCGAATAACTCTTGCGGAGTGGTCAACGTCCGAATTTCCACGGAAGAACTCAATCGATTTTACTCAGCCCCAGGGGTTTACTCAGTACCTCGACCCTTAGCTCTTGCCCCGGACGGACGCGCAACGCGCCGCTCCCAGCAGCCCAGCCTTTTCGTTAATGACGACCTGCACTGGGACTTGTTCCACTAGCGCCCGCAAGCGGCCTTTATTAAGAAAAGCCTCCATGAACCGCGGTCCTTTCAGCTTGGCAAGAATCTTGGGCGAAATGCCGCCGGCCAGGAACAGGCCCCCGGTAGCCATAAGCTTAAGAGCCAGATTGCCAGCTTCCGCACCATAGACGGAGATCCACAGGTCGAGGGCCTTTTCCGCCAGCGGTTGCGAGCCATCGAGCGCGGCCCGCGAAATCGCCGCAGCCGGGTCGCTGTTCTTGAGCACAACCGCAAACTCTTCTGATTCCTCTCCGCATCCGCTGCCGCGCAGGAACTCGTAGACATTCACCAGTCCGGGACCGGATAGGATGCGCTCATAGCTCACATGTCCAAAGCGCGCCTCGAGAAAGCGGAACAGTTCGATCTGCAACTCGCCCTGCGGACCAAAGTCGGTGTGCCCGCCTTCGCAGGCGAAAACCTGATACCGGTTTCCGTCCCAGAACAGCCCAGCTTCTCCCAAGCCGGTGCCCGGCGCGATCACTGCCTGGTTCCCGACGGCAGGGCCGTTCACCCGGTTCAGGGCAACCAGATCCGTGCTTTCCAGGGCGCCGATGCCCCATGCGCTGGCTTCCAGATCGTTAATCAGCAGAGTCGCCGGAAGATGAATCTGTTTTGCCAGCCGCGACTGTTCAATGACCCAGGGCAGGTTCGAAGTCTCGACCCGTCCGTTGCGCACCGGACCCGCGATCCCGAAGCATGCGGCGTCAGGATGAGTGCCGGAGTCATCCAGAAACTGGACCACAATTTCGCCGAATTCGCTATGCTCGCGGCTGGGGAACGTGCGCTCCGACACCAGGCGGAGGTGCCCGTTCTGGGGTTGAAAATAAGCCAGCCGTGCATTGGTGCCGCCAATATCGCCGGCCAGAATCATTTCTCGAAATTCCTCCAGCGGCGGCCGTCGCGCTCCAGCATTTCGTCGGCCTCCTTCGGTCCCCATGTGCCCGACGCGTAGTTGGGAAAATTCCTGGGCGGCAGCGCTTTCCAAAGATCGAGCACCGGGTTGACCACGCACCAGCCCGCTTCCACCATGTCGGCGCGCTGAAACAGCGTCTGATCGCCGATCATGCAGTCATGCAGCAGCCGCTCGTAGCCGGTCGAGGGCTGCTTGCCAAAATATTCCTGATATTCGAAATTCATGTCCACCGTGCCCAGACGCATGACCGGGCCGGGAACCTTGGCCGCGAATTGCAGAGAGATTCCTTCTTCGGGTTGGATGTGCAGCACCAGTTGATTCGGCATCAGATGCTCAACCGGAGTATCCCGGAACAGCACGAATGGCGCCCGCCGGAACTGTATCACGATATGAGTGTTGCGCACCGGCATCCGTTTTCCCGTCCGCAGATAGAACGGCACATCGGCCCACCGCCAGTTGTCAATCATCAGCTTCATGGCAACGAACGTCTCGGTCCGCGAATCGGGTGGAACATCGGGCTCGGTACGATAGGCCGCGACTCGCTTGCCGTCTTCGGTTCCGTCGCCATACTGGCCGCGCACGCTGCGGCTCAGCACGTCTTCATCGCTCATGGGCTGGATGGCGTGCAGAATCTTGGCCTGCTCATCGCGGACCGCGTTGGCATCGAATGAAATCGGCGGCTCCATCGCGGTCAGGCTGATGAGCTGCATGATGTGGTTGGGCACCATGTCACGCAGCGAACCCGCTCCATCGAAATAACTGCCGCGCCCCTCCACGCCCACCGTTTCCGCCACCGAGATCTGCACGTGGTCAATGTAGCGGCGATTCCACACCGGCTCAAAAATTCCGTTGGCGAAACGGAATGCCATGATGTTCTGCACCGTCTCTTTGCCGAGATAGTGGTCAATGCGGTAGATCTGTTTTTCCTCGACCTCCTTTAGCAGTTGCTGGTTCAGCGCCTTGGCCGATTCCAGGTCGTGCCCGAACGGCTTCTCAATTACCACCCTCCGCCAGTGGCTGTTGGCCTGTTCCATCAACCCGGCGGCGGAAAGCTTCTGCACGATAGGCCCGAAAAAACTGGGAGCGGTCGCCAGGTAGTAGAAAAAGTTCTGGTGGGCCGCGTGCTCCTGATCCAGTTTGAGCAGAAAATCCTTGAGCTGCGGGTAGAGCTTGTCATCGCCGAAATCCCCGGCAAAGTAATAGAATCGGCGCGAGAACCATTCCCAGAGATCGTCGTCCACGCACTCGCCGCAGTACGCCTTGACGGCCTCATGCACCTTGTTGCGGAATTCGTCGTTGGAGTACTGGGTGCGCGCCACGCCCACCACGGCAAACTCCCGGGAGAGCAGTCCGGCCCGCGCCAGGTTGTAGAGCGCGGGAATCAGCATGCGCGCCGTCAGATCGCCGGCCGCGCCGAAAATTACCATCACGCACGGATCGCCCTGCTTGCCGATGCGCGGCGGCGCTGCCGCCACTGGTTCCGCTGATTCAGCCATGAATAAGTCCTCTGGATTCTAAAAAGAAATGCGCCCGCCCTATGCGGGCTTTTTTGCCGGGTTCGCGCTCAACTCAATGTGCCCGCCGAATTTCTGCCGCATGGCGGAAAGCATCTTCTCGGCAAATGTATGCGTCTGCCGCGAACGGAATCGTACATACAACGCCGCCGTCAACACATCCGCCGGGACCGCTTCCTCCAGCGCCGCCTGAATCGTCCACCGGCCTTCGCCCGAATCCTGCACGAATCCTTCGTACTCCGACAGCGTCGGATTCTCCGTCAGCGCCATCGCCGTCAGGTCGAGCAGCCAGGAGCTCACAACGCTACCGCGCCGCCACACTTCCGCAATGTCTGGCAGATTCAGGTTGTAGCGAATGTTCTCCGGCAAATCTTTGCTGGTTGCATTCTTGAAAATGTCGAAGCCCTCAGCGTAAGCCTGCATGATGCCGTACTCAATGCCGTTGTGCACCATCTTCACGAAATGTCCCGAGCCCGAAGGCCCGCAGTGAATGTAGCCTTCTTCCGCCGTGCCCGGGAGTTTTTCGCGTCCCGGAGTTCGCGGAATGTCCCCCTTGCCCGGCGCCAGCGTCTTGAAAATCGGATCAAGCCGCTCGACTGCTTCGTCTGGCCCGCCGATCATCATGCAGTAGCCGCGATCCAGTCCCCACACCCCGCCGCTGGTACCCACGTCAATGTAGTGAATGCCCTTGCTCTTGAGTTCGCCCGCCCGCCGTACATCATCCTTGAAATAGGAGTTGCCGCCGTCAATAATGGCGTCGCCCGCCTGCAAGTGCTGCGCGAGTTTCTGCACGGTCGCTTCCGTGGCGGCGCCCGCGGGAACCATGATCCACACCGCTCGCGGAGGCGTCAGCTTGGCAATCAGGTCTTCGAGCGACGAAGACCCGCCCGCGCCCTCGCCCGCCAGTTGCTTCACCGCGTCCGTGCTCAGATCGGAGACCACCAGCGAATGTCCGCCGCGCATCAGCCGCCGCGTCATGTTCGCGCCCATCTTCCCCAGACCCACCATTCCCATCTGCATGCAAATTGCTCCTGAAAAGTAGCGCCGGCGTCCCGCCGGCTGTCGCGGGGCGTCTCGCCCTCGCAGTTGTCGCCCACAACAAAGTTACAGAGCTTTCTGAACCGCCGCCTGCAGCGTCGCCAGCCCCACCTTCAAATTGCTGCCCAGGTGAACTCGCAGCGCCCGTCTCCCTCGATCTGCCAGCACCTGGAAATCTCCCCGCGCCTGCGCTGCCTTCACGATTCCGAACGTGTATTTCTGTCCGGGCACTGGCAGTTCCACCGCATCGTCGCAGGTGATCTGCAGAAACACTCCCGAGTTCGGACCACCCTTGTACGCCTGTCCCGTCGAGTGCAGAAATCTCGGGCCAAAGCCCAAGACCGTCGCCACTCGCTTCTTGTCGCGCACCAGGTGCCTTAGAGTTTGCAGGTTCTCTTCGTGCTCGGCATTCATCTGGATGTAGCCCAGCACCGCGAAGTAGTCGCCAGCCTTGATGCGAGACAAGTGAGCCTTGAGATATCCCGCAAGCGATTTGTCGGCGCCGGCAGCCTTCGCAAGCTCTGCGGCATTGATTTCGTCGGTAAACAATTTGATGCCGGAGTCTTCCACCACCGGTTTTTCCGCGGGCAGCGAACCCGTCTTCTCATACGCGGTTGTCAAATCGCGGGTCGCGATCTTGCTGGCCTCAACATCCGGCTGGTTGAAAGCATTGATGCCGATGATCGAACCGGCGACCGCCGTGGCAATCTCCCAGCGGAAAAATTCCGCCCCCAAGTCATAGATGTCCGCCATCGCGATACGCACAACAGGCTGCCCGGTCTTCTCGATCGCAGCTACCTTCGCATCCTGATCCGCGTCCGGGCCAGACTCCAGGCGAACGTACACGAACACGCGATCACTGCCATACACATCAGGAGTGGTCAGATGCTCGCGGTCCACGGGAATAATGCCCTTGCCGATTTTCCCGGTAGACTCGGCCAGCAGTTGTTCCAGCCATGCTCCCAGGTCAGCAATTCCGGGTGAAGCAATGATCGTGACCTTGTCGCGGCCCGTGTTCGCAGCCGTTCCAAGAACCGTGCCCAGCGCGGCTCCAGGATTGTCTTCGACGCTCACGCCCGCTCCGCACGCCCGCACCATGGCCGCTGCCCGGTCGAGAAACTTATTCGTGTCGATACCGATCACCGCCGCCGGCACCATGCCGAAATGCGACAGCGCGGAATACCTTCCCCCGATCGACGGCCTGCCGAAGAACACATGCAGAAAGCGATCCGCTTCCGCTACCTGTTGCATCTTCGATCCCGGATCGGTGATCGCGATAAAGTGGCTGCCCACTTTATCGGCGCCCACGGCCTGCTTGGTTCGCTCGAAAAAATATTGCTTGAAAATATTAGGCTCGAGCGTGCTGCCTGACTTGCTCGAAACAATGAAGAGTGTGTTCGGGATATCCACCTGATGCTCGAACGCTTTTACCTGGGCGGGATCCGTGGAATCGAGCACGTGCAGAGTAGGGAAGTGGGGGATACGGCCGAACGTCATCCGCAAGACTTCCGGACAGAGGCTCGATCCGCCCATGCCGAGCAGCAGCACGTCCTTGAAACCGCGCGTCTGCACTTCCTTCGCAACTTTCACCAGTTGATCGTGCTGCGCGATCTGTTCTTCAACAATGTCGAGCCATCCCAGCCAGCTGGCTTCGTCGCTGCCGGTCCAGAGTTTTGCGTCGCGCTGCCACAGGCGCTGCATCTTGCCGCCCGACTGCCAGTCGGCGACCGTCGCTTTCACCTTCGCAGCTAGAGAATCCGGCAGGGAGGTCTTCAGTGTGCTCACAATTAATCCTTCTCGCTAGGTGGTCTTCTGCTGTGTGTTTTTCGCGACCGCGGCCAGCAACTTGTCGAATGCATCCGCGAACAACTTGACGCCATCGTCGGTCAGTTTGTCGGTGACTTGCTTCATGGAGATGCCCGCACGCGCCAGATCGTCCATTGCCTTTTTCGCGCCGGCTACGTCTTCCGTCAGGGAGTTGCGCAGCAGTCCGTGATCGCGGAAGGCATCTATCGTCGCCGGCGGCATGGTGTTGACCGTATCCGGCCCAATCAATTCCTCGACGTAGATAACATCCCGATATGCGGGATTCTTCGTGCTCGTGCTGGCCCAGAGCACGCGCTGCGTCTGCGCTCCCTTGGCCGCCAGCGCCTGCCAGCGTGGTCCGCTGAAAATGCTCTGGTAAGCCTGATAGGTAAGCTTGCCATTGGCGATCGCCACCTTGCCCAGCACACTCTTCAGCAGCGCCTGCTGTGCCGCGTCGCTCGTGGCTTTCAGCTTGTCATTCAGCATGGAATCAATCAAGGTGTCGATGCGGCTGATAAAAAAGCTGGCCACGCTCGCCATCTTCTTCAGGTTGCCGCCGCGCCCCGCCAGGTCTTCGAGGCCCGCGATATACGCCGCCGCAACTTTCTCGTACACGTCCTGCGCGAACAACAGCGTCACGTTGATGTTGATACCTTCGCCGATCAATTGTCGAATCGCCGGCAGTCCCTCTGCCGTGCCCGGCACCTTGATCATCACGTTTTCGCGCTGCACCGCCTTCCACAGGCGGCGCGCCTCGTCGATCGTCTCTTGCGTCTTGCGCGCCAGGTATGGCGAAACTTCCAGGCTGACATAGCCGTCGCGGAATTTGGATTCGTCATACACGGGCCGCAGCGCGTCCGCCGCATCCTGAATGTCGCGAATGGCGATCTGCTCATAGCGCCCGGTCGTGTCGAGATCGCTGCGCCCGGCCAGTGTCTTCAGGAAGTCGTCATACAGCGAACTGTCGGCGATCGCCTTCTCGAAGATTGCCGGATTCGAGGTCATGCCTCGCAGCCCGTCGTCGGCGATCATCTGTTTCAGCTTTCCCGTGGTGAACAGATCGCGCCGGATGTAGTCGAGCCACATCGACTGACCGTAGTTAAGCAATTCTTTGAGCGGATTCTTGGTCGCTTTCGAATTTTCCAGAATTCCAGTCGGCTGCATGTGGACCTCCCGATTATCACAAAACGGATTACGAAACTAAATGATTCCTGACTTCTACTAACTTCCCTTGATCGCTGCCCGCGCTTCCGCCACGACGTTCTCAACCGTGAAGTTGAAAAACTTCAACAGATCCTTCAGCGGTGCCGATGCCCCAAACGTATGCATCCCGACGTTGCGTCCCTTCAGCCCGGTATAGCGTCCCCATCCCAGAGTCGACGCCATTTCCACCGAAACCCTCGCGGTCACATCCGACGGTAGAACGCTGTCCTTATAGGCTGCATCCTGCTTTTCGAAAATTTCCCACGATGGCATGCTGACCACGCGCGCCTTGATGCCTTCAGTCTTCAATTTCTCGTATGCGTCCACGCACAGCGACAATTCACTCCCGGTACCCATCAGGATCACCTCAGGCTTTCCGCCCGGCGCGTCAGCCAGCACATAGGCCCCCTTGGCCACGCCGGAAGCCGGCGCATACTTCGTCCGATCCAGAGTCGGCAGGTTCTGCCGCGTCAACACAAGCGCAACGGGCGAGTGCTGCAATGGCGCAATAATCTTCCACGCCTCGACCACTTCATTCGCATCGCCCGGACGCAGCACGATCAAATTCGGCATGGCGCGCAGCGACGCCAGTTGTTCGATCGGCTGGTGCGTTGGCCCGTCTTCTCCCACCCCAATGGAATCGTGAGTGAAAATGAAAAGGGACGGAATCTCCATCAGCGCCGCCAGCCGGATGCTGGCCCGCATGTAATCGCTAAAATTAAAAAACGTCGCGCCGAAGCCGCGAATGCCCGAAACCACCAGCCCGTTCACGCTTGCGCCCATCACATGTTCGCGTACGCCGAAATGCAGGTTGCGCCCGCCGTAGGTGCCGCCCTCAACTTCTCCGGCGCCCTCAAACTTCAGCGCTGTCTTGTTCGAGGTCGCCAGGTCGGCCGATCCGCCAATCATCCAGGGAATGTTCTGGGCCACGACATTGAGCACCTTGCCCGAGCTCTCTCGCGTTGCCACGCCTTTGGCGTCTGCGGGAAACGTGGGCAGGTTCTTGTCCCAGCCCACCGGCAGTTCGCGATGCAGCATGAGGCGCAACCGCTCGGCCAGTTCCGGATATTTCGCCGAGTACCCCGCGAAAAGCTCCGACCAGTGCGCGTGCAAATCGCGACCGCGCTTTCCAATCCCTTCGCGGAAATGTTCGCGTACGCCCTCGGGAACCAGAAACTTCGCATCTTCCGGCCAGCCGTAGAATTTCTTGGTGAGCTTGACCTCCTCTTCTCCCAGAGGCTCGCCATGAGATGCATTGCTATCCTGCTTGTGCGGCGAACCGTAACCAATGTGACTGTCCACAATAATCAGCGTAGGCCGGTCCGTGGTTCTCTTGAATGTCTCTAACGCCCTGGCTAACATCTCCAGATCGTTGGCGTCGGTCACCCGCGTCACGTTCCAGCCATACCCGATAAACCGCGTAGCAATATCTTCGCTGAACGACCAGCTCGCCGGCCCGTCGAGCGTGATGTGATTGTGGTCGTACATCCAGCAGAGATTCGACAGCCGCAAATGTCCGGCCAGCGACGCCGCTTCTCCGCCAATGCCTTCCATCAGGTCGCCGTCGGAGCAAATCGCGTAAACGTTGTAGTCGAATATTTCAAAACCAGGACGGTTGAAGTTCGCCGCCAGCCATTTGCTGGCGATGGCCATGCCCACGCTGTTGCCCACGCCCTGGCCCAGCGGCCCGGTCGTCGTTTCCACCCCGGAAGTCAGATGCGATTCAGGATGCCCCGGCGTCCGGCTGCCCAACTGGCGGAAGCGCTTGATCTCTTCCATCGGCATCGTGAGTTCCTGCAAAACGTTGCCGTGTTCATCCACCCGCCGCACCTCAGCAAGATGCAGCATGGCGTAGAGCAGCATGGAGGCATGCCCATTCGAGAGCACAAACCGGTCGCGGTTCAGCCAGGTCGGGTCCGCGGGATCGTAGCGCAGGAAGTCCTGCCACAAGGTATAGGCCACCGGCGCCAGTCCCATGGGCGCGCCCGGATGGCCCGAGTTCGCCTGCTGCACTGCATCAATGGCCAGGGTTCGAATGGTGTTGATGCACAGCGTTTCCAGTTGCTGTCCCGTTGCCAAAACCTGTTCACTGGCTACCATGCGACGACTCTCCTCCAGCGGGGAATTTTCACCTGCGCGACAGGCCCACGACCAATTAGAGTTTCCGACTACAGAAAGGGTTCAATACGCAGAAAGTGTATCAATTTCTAGGACAACGTGGATTGAGCTGCGGTGAAAAAACTCGGGGAGGCGTCAGAATTGCTTCGTTTCAGGGACTTCTTTATTTCAGGAAGTCTATTTCAGGAAGTGCATGTAGCCGTTCTCGGATTGCGATCCGCGCGTCGTCTGCTGCACGAACTTCAGGAATTCTCGCAGGCTGTCCCGTTCCGCCGGGGCCATTCCTTCGAAGTTCACCCGAACTCCGTTGGCCGGCCCACTGCGCGAAACCACTCCGGTCAGCGCGAATCCCTTAACCCAGATCTTCCCGTTCGGCACCCAGAGCCCGATCTCTACTTTCGCCCCGGGTTTAACCGGCTGCGCGGTTTCAACCAGGCATCCGCCCACGCTGGTGTTGGAGAGATTACCCCAGATGGGAGCCGGGGTCTCATCCACGCGTAGTTCGACCGCCACAAAGCACTTGATTCGCGGGTGTTTGCGCCGGTCGCTTCCCCAGTTGGGACTGAACAAATCAGGCTCAAATGGAGGTGTGGCCGATGCCGGAGTCTCCACTGCCCGCGGCTCTGGAGCCGCAGCGGCAGCGGCGGAAGGCTTCCCAGGCGCCGACCCTCCGGCCTTGATCTCACGCATCGCAGCCAGCAGAGCCTGTTCCCGCTGGTCCGCCGGAGCTTCCCGGTAGGCCTGCAGCAGCTTGCCGACATTCCGGACAAGGTCCGGATCAGCCAATATTCGAGTCCAATCCGTTCCTGTTGCCGCACTCATCGAAGGCACATCTTCCAGTTTCTGAATTTTGCGACTCTCATATAGCTTGAACCAGTGGTCATCTCCATTCAAGATGACTGTAGTCACCTTGCGCAGGCTTGTATGCGGTTTTCAGGAATCAGGGGTCTCAGAACTTTAGGTTTCGGAAGTTTAATCTCAGAAGTTTAATTTCAGATGTCTAGCGTGATATTTAGCCTCAGGCGAGGCTGCCCCGGCGGCACAGTAGGCCTGCTTCACTCCTGCTCGCCAAACGTAACCTGGACCACCTCGGTGGTCTCACCCTGCCCCGGCTCAAACTTCCATTTCGCGACGGCGTCTACCGCCGCATCCACCAGCACCGGATTTCCCCCCAGCACGCGCGTCGATTTCACGCTGCCATTGGTTCGCACAATGGCTTCAATGCGTACAATGCCGTGCACATGCATCTTCCTCGCCAGTTCAGGATAGCTGGGCGCGACCCGCGCAGCCACCTTCCGGTCCGTGCCGGACGTCGCGGCCCCGTTTTGAGACGCTGCCAGGCTCGCCGTTATCGCAACCAGCGCAACCATAATCACCAGGACACTGCTTCGCATCGCTACTCATTCCCCTCCACGCCTCTTAGCTTAAAGGCGCCGGCCGATCCCAGGCAGAGTACAGAGGTACGTTGCCCTTTGGGTTCAGGGCTTTCCCAACTTGACGCCTCGAAGATACTCTTCTCCAGACGCCCAACCGCCGGCTGCTCCCGCCGTAGAATCCTTTGCATCTCTCGGGCGCGCAAACGAATCAAACCGGACGAGTTATGCTAAAGGCGAGAAAGGGCGTTCCGGATTTCTCCAGGAAGCGTCCAACTCTCCCACGATCAAAAATGCCTTCCTCATTTATATCTCCAAGCATAGTTCCAAGACCCGCAAGAGCTTTGCGAACCGCGGTTTTCAGTCTCCTTCTCTCTCTGCTCGCCACTCCCAGCCTGCTTGCTCAGAGTGTGAACAACTCTCCTTCCGTTCCCAATGTGACTCTTCCTGGCCCGCCCAACCCGTTTCTGGGCAGCGCCCCCGAAGGCCAGGTCACCCCGCAGGTTCTACAAATCGATTTCAAAGACGCCATCGATCGCGGCCTCCGCAACAACCTCGGCCTGCTGCTGGCCAGCGACCAGACCGAGACCGCCCGGGGGGAGAGGTGGAAGGAGCTCAGCGACCTACTCCCCAACCTCAGCGCCCGTGTGGCGGAGAACGCGGAAAACGAAAGCCTCGCGGCTCTCGGTTTCAACAAACTCCTGCCCCTGTTCAGCCCAGGTAAGAATCTGAGCGGCGTGCCCCGCGTCACTCCTGCCTTCAATTACTTCGATGCCCGGGCTTCTCTCAGCCAGTCGCTTTTCAACTTGAAAGACCTCGAGCAGGAGCGGGCTGCTTCAGAAAGCGTGAAGGCCGCACAATTCACTTACAAAGACGCGCGCGAAATGGTCGTTCTAGCGGTCGGCAACGCCTATCTCCAGGCGATCGCCGCCGCCGCTCGCGTGGAAACCGCCGAAGCCCAGGTGAATAGCGGTCAGGCCCTTTTCGACAAGGCATCCGACCAGAAGAAGGCCGGCCTCAGCCCCGCCATCGACGCCCTGCGCAGCCAGGTCGAACTGCAAACCCGCCAGCAGCAACTCATCTCTGCCCGCAACGATCTCGCTAAACTCAAGTTGGGCATCGCGCGTATCATCGGCCTGCCTCCCGGCCAGCAGTTTGTGCTCACCGAAAAAGCGCCCTACCAGGCGCTGGCCGTTCTCCCCCTCGACACCTACCTGCAGCGCGCCTACGCTTCCCGCTCCGATTATCAGGCCGCACTGGCCCAGGTTCGGGCTGCCGAACTGTCGCGCAAGGCCGCTGCTGCAGGGCGCTATCCTACTGTCGGTCTCGATGCCAACCTCGGCGACATCGGCGTCACGCCCAGTCAGTCCAACGGTACCTGGCAGGTCAACGGAGGCATTAACATTCCCATCTTCGCCGGCAACCGGGTGCACAGCGACGTACTCGAAGCCGATTCCCAGTTGAAACAGGCCCAGGCCAAACTGGCAGACCTCCGCGGCCGCATTGATTACGAGGTCCGCACCGCGCTGCTCGATCTGAACTCAGCCGCCGACCAGGTGGAAGTCGCCCGCAGTTCCGTCGATCTGGCGGAACAAGCGCTCACGCAATCGCAGGATCGCTTCACCGCCGGAGTGGCCGACAATCTGGAAGTCGTGCAAGCTCAGGAAGCCGTGGCCAGCGCTCACGAGAGTTATATTGAGAGTCTTTACGCCCATAATCTCTCCAAAGTCGAACTGGCGCACGCCATCGGGGATGCGGAAGAAGGCGTCAAACGATTCTTGAAAGGCAATCAATAACGTATGGAAACCACACAAAGCCCGCCGGACAAAGTCGAGAAGCCTGCAGTCGCGAGCCCGGCTGCCAGCACCAAGCCTTTGCCCGCCACCGAAGAAGATTTCCACGCACGGCCTTCCCGCACCCAGAGTTCCGGTTTCCGCATCGGTGTCGGGGCCGCCGTGCTGGTTCTCCTGATCGTGGGATTCTTCGCTTACCGCTACTTCACCAGCTACGAATCCACTGACGACGCGCAGGTGGACGGCCACATCAACTCCGTCAGCGCCCGCATTTCCGGCCACGTAAGCAAACTCAACGTGCAGGACAATCAATATGTGACCGCGGGAACCGTTCTGGTCGAGATCGATCCGGCCGACTATCAGGTTGCCTACGATAGCGCCAAAGCCGATTTTGACAATGCTCAAGCCGCCGCCGTCGCCGCCGGAGTGAACATTCCCATCACCTCCGTCAACACCACCAGCCAGGAGTCCGCGACCGAAGCCGACGTCAACAGCGCCCGCGCCGGCATTCAGGTGGCCCGCCAACAGTTCGAAGCCGCCAAGGCCCAGTTGCAGGAGGCCGAAGCCAACAATGTGAAAGCCCAGAACGATCTCGTCCGCTACAAGCAACTAGTCGACAAGCAGGAGATTTCTCAGCAGCAGTATGACCAGGCAACCGCCGCCGCCAAAGCCAGTGCGGCTGCCGTGGAAGCGGCACGCGCCACTGCCGACGCAGCTCAGCAGCAGGTCACGCAAGCCCAAGGCAAACTGGTGCAGGCCGAGGCCAGCTGGAGCTACGCCAAAACCGCGCCCCGGCAAATGCAGGTCATGCGCTCCCGAGCTTCTCAGGCCTTGGCAGAGGCTCAGCTCAAGAAAGCCGGCCTCGACCAGGCCGCGCTGAATCTGCAATACACAAAAATTGTTGCTCCCGTGAACGGCATCGTGAGCAATCGCACCGTCGAGGTCGGACAGAACGTTGTTCCCGGCCAGGAACTGATGAAGGTGATCAATCTCGACGACATTTGGATTACGGCAGACTTCAAAGAAACGCAATTGCGGGAAATGAAGGTGGGCCAGCGCGTGACCATCGATGTCGACGCCAACGGCCGCTCTTACAACGGAAAGATAGACAGCTTCTCCGCCGGCAGTGGCGCTCTGTTCAGCTTGTTGCCTCCGGAGAACGCCACCGGAAACTACGTGAAAGTCGTGCAGCGCTTCCCGGTCAAGATTGTGCTCGACCCCGGCTCCAACAACGACCACCAGTTGCGTCCCGGCATGTCGGTCAACCCCAAGGTCTGGATTCGCGGGGCTCACGACGGAGCTCAGGAGAAATGAGTGCGGCGACCGTAACCATGGCTCCCGGAAGTGCCGAGGCGGAAGCCTGGCGTCCTGCAGTCAATCCCTGGATCATCGCGGTGGCCGTAACGCTTGCGACCTTCATGGAGGTGCTCGACACTTCCATCGCCAACGTCGCGCTGCCACACATAGCCGGCAGTCTCTCCGCCGGCCAGGACGAAAGCACCTGGGTGCTGACTTCCTATCTCGTTTCCAACGCGATTGTGCTTCCCTTGAGCGGCTGGCTTTCGTCCATCATCGGCCGCAAGAATTTCTACATGGGTTGCGTCGCGCTGTTCACGGTGAGTTCGTTTCTTTGCGGCCTCGCACCCAACCTAGCCACGCTTATTGTATGCCGCATCCTGCAGGGCGCTGGCGGTGGCGGGTTGCAACCCAGCGAGCAGGCCATCCTCGCCGACACCTTTGCACCTGCCAAGCGCGGCATGGCCTTCGCGGTTTACGGCATGGCCGTGGTCACTGCGCCGGCGATTGGGCCGACTCTGGGGGGCTGGATTACCGACAATTTCAGCTGGCGCTGGATTTTCTTCATCAACATTCCCGTCGGGATTCTCTCCATCCTGCTGACGTCGCGCCTGATTCAAGATCCGCCGTACTTCAGGCGTCGCAAGCTCAAGGAAACCAAAATCGACTACGTTGGCCTTGGCTTCGTAGCGCTGGGCCTGGGAGCTCTGCAGATTGTGCTCGACAAGGGCCAGCGCGATGACTGGCTCGAGTCCCACTTCATCGTGACTCTTTCACTGATCGCAGCCGCGGCTTTGATCTTCGTGGTCATCTGGGAGTGGCGGCACAAAGATCCCATCATCGACCTGCATCTATTCAAGGACCGCACCTTTGCCGTTTCCAACATGCTGATGTTCATGCTGGGCTTTGCCCTGCTGGGCAGCACCTTGCTTCTGCCGCTGTTTTCGCAGACGCTGCTGGGCTATACCGCCGAACAAGCGGGCCTGGCGTTGATGCCGGGAGGGTTCACCATCATCGTGCTGCTCCCGCTGGTGGGGTTCCTGCTCTCGCGTTACTCGCCTCGCTGGCTTCTATTGTTCGGTCTATGCATGCTTTCGGCGTCGCTGTTTCACATGACGGGATTTGACCTCGACATGGACTTCCGGAGCGTGGCCATGGCACGCGTCGTTCAGGCCGCAGGCATGGCATTTCTGTTCGTGCCCATCAACACCGCCGCTTACGCCTTCCTGCCGCGCGACAAGAACAACGCCGCTTCCGGCCTGATGAACCTGGCGCGCAACATGGGCGGAAGTGTGGGGATTTCCCTGGTCACTACCATGCTCGACCGGCGCAGCCAGTCCCACCAGAATTATCTGTCCAGCCATTTAAGCGCCAGCAGTCCTGCGCTGCGGGCTCGCCTGAATGCGCTTGGCCTGATGGTGCAGTCGCATGGCGGCGGTCCTCCTGGATCTTCCGCGGTACCTTACGCCATCATTCAGGGAGCGGTTGCCCGTCAGGCTGCAATGCTGGCTTATATCGATTGCTTCTGGTTCCTCGGAGTCGCCATTCTGGCCATGGTCCCGATGGTCTTCCTGATGAAAAAATCAAAGCCGGGAGGCGGAATCGCAGTACACTGATCACCGGAACTAAGGGTCGCCAGAACTGAGGGCCAATCATGTTTCGCCTCGTCACCATCGAGCGCGAGTTCGGCTGCGGTGCGCCAGCCATCTCCACCCAACTGGCCGAGCGCCTCGGATGGAAGCTCTGGGACCAGTTGCTCACCGAAGAAATCGCGCGCCTCGCGAACGTCGACCACTCGGCGGTAAGACGCTGCGATGAACGCATGGACAGCCGCTTGCATCGCCTGGCCAGGTCGTTCTGGCGGGGCAGTTATGAGCGCAATTCCGCGGCTATGGGCAGCCAGATGTTCGACGCCGACTGCATGATGGAGATGATGCAGGAAACCATGAACAAAATCGCGCAGGAAGGAAATGCGGTCGTCGTTGGCCGCGGCGCGCCTTATTTGCTACGCGAGAATCCCGATGCCTTCCACGTTTTCCTGTACGCTCCGCGCTCTGAGAAAATCCGGCGCGTCATGGCGGAAGGCCACGGTGAAGACGATGCCGCCGAAATGGTCGATTCCGTCGATCACGAGCGCATTGCCTATGTGAAGCATTATTTCAACGCCGACTGGCCCACGCGTTCGCTCTACCACCTCATGGTGAACACCGCCGTGGGGAACGAACCTGTGATCCAGACCGTTCTCGACACCATGCGCCTCGTCGAAGGCCGCCCCAAAGCCACCGAGTACGAACGCCCCAGCGCTCCCGCAACCCCGCGATAATCTGAAGAACAACGAATCGGAAAGCAACCGGGCTACTCTAACGCGCCGCCATGCCTGCCGAAAAAAACAACAAGAATCGCGTCATAATTCATGCGCTAGATTTGAGAATGGCCTGTGGATTTCTCACGAAAAAAAGTTCACACAGGTGCTTTCGACACGAGGTTGAGGTGAGGTTCGTTTCGGGAAAACTTGGACTTCAGGTGGTACCCCCCCCTCCCCCCCACCCTGCGAAAGTCTTGATGGGCGCGGCTTTTGCAAAAAGTCGTCTGCAAAATCTTGAGCCCGAATGAGTTAGGGGTCAAAATCTTGATAACAGACGACTTAGGGGGTGTTCACAAGGCCCAGTGGTGGCCGCCTCCGCCTTGACTATGACCTGCTTATTGTAATGGATCAGTCAAGGCCAGACGTCACAGGCGAGAGCGCGAATGCGGGGTTGGGCTGGATGAGCTTTAGAACGGGTTAACCTGGGGAAAGCGAATATTCAGCCGATCGCAAGCGTAGAGAATGAGTATCGCGCCCAGCGTGGAAAAAATCAGGCCGGCAGGATGGTAGCGTTCGTTGGTCGGGCGCCACAGCATGTGGCTGACGCCGCCGCCGATGATCGATCCGATGACGCCGAGCACGGTCGTCCAGAAGATCGTCATATGGACGTGCATCACCGTTTTCCCGATATACCCCGAGATTAGCCCAATCAGGATGTACCAGATTAAGTGAAACATGCTTTACCCTCAGGGTTTGGCTTCAGAACGTCGCGTTGGCCCTCTTCGTGCGACCCGGCCGCGTGCAACGGAGGATTGAGGCGCGGTTGTTTCTGGGCAAGGATGAGGTTCATTTCTTTCGCCAGCTCGGTCAGCTTCGCAGGATCCTGTTCGCCAAGGCACCGGGCTGCCAATTCTTTCCACCGCTCAAAGTTTTTCGACACATAGTCCTGATTTCTCTCAAAGCGACAAATCTTCGTACGCTCCCCAGATAGCCACCCTTTTCGCCATGGACGGTCCACGTTGTAATGCGGTCGTGAATTGATAGAGTAGGCCCGCGGCTGACCATCCGTCTGTCCAATATTGATCACATCGACGGACACTTCGCGAGTGCAACGCAGGAAAAGAGTCAAGAGCTAAAGAGCCCTAACCCATAAAACATGGCAACGCCGGTCAGATGCCGGCGTACCAGGCATAGCCTCCTTCAGGAGACGCCGAACCCAGACCCTTGCCAAAACTTTTCAGATTGTCGGTGACCGTCATGCGTGTGATGTATTTCACACTTTTGTAGCCGAGTTGGCGGGGGACGCGCAGGCGAAGTGGGCCGCCGCTGGCCACCGGGAGTTCATCGCCATTCATCCCATAGGTGAGAAAAGTCTGCGGATGCAAGGCATCGGCCATGTCGATGCTTTCCCACCAGTCGGGATCGATCGAGTAGTAGACAACGTATCTGGCATGTGGGTGCACTTCTACGGCTTGCAGGATATGGGAGAGCGGCACACCGATCCACTCGGCGATATACGACCAGCCCTCCTCACACTGAACCATGGTGATCTGGCTCTGGGAGGGGTAGCTCTTCAACTGGGCCATCGAAAACGAGGCGGGCCGGGCGACCATGCCGTTGATGTCGAGCCGCCAGTCAGTGAATCCTCCGGCCTGCAGGCGCTTGAACGCGTCGTTCGGTGGCGGGATTTCGTTGGCGAACGGAGGCTTCGAAATCTGGCTGCGAGAGAACTCGCGCGCCAACGAGTGCCGGGTGAGCAGACGCTGCGAGGCGTAGGTCAGGGTTTCGCCGAGGCCATAGAATCCGCCGTGATCGGGCGGAATGAGCCCATATTTTTCCGCAAGGCGCGCCGCCACGCCCAGTCCAGCTGCGCCCGCAGTGGCTGCGAGTCCGGTGGTGATCAGTTTGCGGCGTGAGAGGTTGCTCATTTTTGCTCCGTGGATGCAGTGCTGCCTGTAATCACCCTTCCATTAATCATGGCTCGCATGCGGCTCTTGAATCCGGCGAACCAGACCATTCCGACGTGGACCAGAAGGAACAGAACGAGAGCCAGCGAGACGAAGAAGTGAAGCGTGCGGGCCGACTGCTGGCCGCCGAGCAAATCGACCGACGCCGGAACCGCCGAAACAAACGCAGGAGACATCGCCAGCCCGGTCCAGATGACGAATGGAAAAAGAACGAAGATCACGAACAGGTAGCTGAGCCGCTGCAGCAAGTTATACGACCAGGCTTCGGCGGCACTCGGCCTCTCAAAGCGCAAATGGCTGGCGATCGCCGTCGAGAATGCGCGCCACGAAAGATCGGACTTTCCCGGAAGCAGGTCTCTCTGTAAGTGCCCGTTCAACACGATGGCGATCACGTACAGCAAGCCGGTTAGTATCAGCAGCCAAGCCGCTTGAAAATGGAGATAGCGGCTCCAGCCGTTCTGGTCCGGCAGCACGTAGCCGTAGCCGGTCGGCACTAAATCCCTGGAGGAAGGGATGGGCAGTTTGAACAAAGTTGGCGTCGAGTCGTTGCCGGTTTCGCCCCAATAGAAGCGGGGATGAGAGATCACAATTTCAACTCCGCTGACGAGCAATGCAAAGAAGCAGAGAGTGGTGATCCAGTGAGTGACGCGGACGAGCGTAGAATGCCGGGCAGACTGCAGTGAAGAAACCGCTGCAGTGGGAACGGCGGCTGGGATAGCCGAGACAGAACCGGCGACGTAAGCGGAGTCGCTCACACCGGGAATCGTATCACGGGACGCGCGCATTAAGAACGCAACGTTGCCCCAAAGCTGCTTGCCGTACAAAGGCCCAGCAAACGGCCTGGCCCGACTAACTCAGGGCGCGACCAGAGCTAACGTGGGCGTTCCCCCGACTTTGAGAGTGCGAATCTGACGCAGCTTCACCGTGTCTATCACCAGAATGCTGTGCTTCTGCGGAGCCATCGCATAGAGCGTCTTGCCGTCGTTTCCGGTCACGGCGCTCCAGAACGGCAACTTGGTCCTGATGCTGCCGATCTTCTGCCAGGTGTGAGTGTCGAGCACACGAAATTCGTACACCAGGGAGTTTTCCGGTCGAACATTCGGGGGGCGGCCGTAATGAAGATAGAAAGGGTTGTCGGACTGGCGGTCGTAATCGTTGTTGTAACCAAGATAGATTCTGCTGCCATCTGGCGAGATCGGCCAGGCTGCCGGAGGAATGCGGTTGGGCAGACCGGGATGCGCCGCGGTCTCGGAAAATCCTTGCGGGCCAGGATCCAGCTTGACGACAGCGCCGTCTCCACGAATTATCGAAATTTCCTGATCGCCGGGAACCTCAATAGCCTCGGCAACGCCCTCTCGCCGTTCCCACGGAAGCGAAACGTCATAGTTTTGGAGCTCGCGGGAGTCAGCATCCACGTGAATCAGCCTGATCCGATTCGTCCGCGGACAGAGGAAATCGAAATGATCCGCCGCCGGGTACGAGATGAAACGGCCAGGTCCGCAGTTCCCGAGGTGCACGATCCCCGGCAGGAACTCGCCTGCCCGCGTGTCGAAAGTGGCGAGCAGCAGGGAATCCACCTCGGGCTTGGGATCGTCGATCAGGATTCGCAGCGCCAAACCATCCCCGGAAACTGCCATGGTAGAAAATGGCTGGAGCGCATCGGTCACTGCGCGGCCCCCAACGGCGCCGCTCTTCAGGACCACGCCGCGGGCAGTGTCGATGACCGCCAGTTCGCTGGAGTCCGCGTCGGCGACGGATGCGACATAAAGGCGGCTTCCGTCGGGCGAGAGCGCAAAATCCGCGTGGTCGCCGGTGCGAATGCTGCCCATTACTTTTGCGGTTTCAGGATCGATTAACCAGACGCGCCCGCCGGGCCCGCCCGCTTCGGGTTTCGGATCGAGTACATACAGCCAACCGGGCTCGGGCTTGACCCAGTTTTCTACTTCAATGTTCAAGGGTACGAGGTTCCCGGACGAAATTGCGACTGACGCGCTCGCCTGCGTTGGCGCATCAGTCTGGCCCGCTGCTGCGCCTGCCGCGGCGGGAGGAAGCGCCAAAACCAGTGCAATGGACACGGAAAAGAGAAAAGACGAAAAGAGGCAAAACAAAGACCGCCCTAGATTCGCTTGGATACGATTCGCTCTCATACATCGCTCCCGGAACTCTGGACTTAGAACGCCTAGTCGCTTACCAATGCCGTTGCACAGTCTAATTGGAGCCCCGCGTCAAGAACATCAGGAAGAAGGAACGGCAGACCAACCAAGAAGAAATGTGCAGTGCAACTGCGGTGCCAAAAAAAGGACCCGAGAGAATCCCCTAACTCATTTGTTTTCACAGATGAAGATAATCAAGACAAGGGGTTGAATATAGAATCGCTGGCCGCCCTGAACCAACGTGGTGGTTTTCAGCCAATCGGGGACACTCTTCGTCGTGGGGGCGCTGAGGAGGAGGCGCGCCGGGAGAGATTCGAACTTGAAGGCGCTTTGCCGTGAGCGAAGCGGGAGTCCGCAGCCGAAATCCTGAGCGAAGCGAACGATCTCAAATCATCTGAAACTGTAGGAGGACTGGTGCGCCCGGAGAGATTCGAACTCCCGACCTGTTGCTCCGGAGGCAACCGCTCTATCCAGCTGAGCTACGGGCGCGCACGGTATGTACAGTCTACATGGGCCGGGGAAACGGCTTCAATGGTAGATATCGAATTCGCTCAGGATCGGCGCCGACCCGGACGCACGCTGGTGAGGGAAACCGAGTCAAAACCAGCCAAGCTGCGCTTGGCGGACAGCCGGGGGCGGCTGTCCCTACATAAACCAAAACCCTGCCGCGCAAGGCGGCGTGCCGGGGATAACGAATGGGAACCCTTCGCTAGTAGCGATCGCGCCGGCCGCCACCACCGCCGCCTCGGCCGCCGCGGTCTCCGCGATCGCGCCCACCACCACCACCTCCGCCGCCTCCGCTGCGCTCAGTTTTGGGCCGCGCTTCATTCACATTGATGGTGCGTCCGCCGACCGACGAGCCGTTTAACGCGGTGATCGCCTTCTCGCCGTCCTCGTTGCTGGCCATCTCCACGAAGCCGAAGCCGCGGGATCGGCCGGTGTCGCGATCGGTCATGATGCTTACCCGATCGACTTGTCCGAAAGGCTCAAACAGCTGCCGCAGTTCGTCTTCGTTGGTGTTGAAGCTCAGGTTGCCCACGAAAATATTCTTCACGCGTCTGCCTCTGCATTGCGCTGTCGGAAGTGCGAGCAATTCGGCGGGACTTGGCAGGTCGGGAAGACCGTTCCTGAAAATCGAGACCGGAGCTGGCGAACAGTCGAATGCGGCCAGCAGTATAGCAGGTTTTTCCGGGCGGGCTTGTTAAATCGCTGTCAAAGGTCGCGGTTCAGCTGTCTGCGCAAAGCTAGCACTCGTCCACCTTCCAGTAGCCCTCGGCGTGGAATCCCATCTGCAGCAGCCGGTTCTTGGGGTCGTGTCTTTTCCCGCAGCCGGAGCAGATGAGATAACGTCCCCAGGCTGGGCCTTGATGGTCGTAATTCTCCGCCACGGCGAAAGTTATTCCACAGCTGCAGGGGACCAGGAACATGCGCAGGGGCGGCGCGCTCTTCGCATTCTTCTCGGATTTGCGCCGGGATTTCACCAGCCTGTCTCGCGAATCTGCTTTACGACTCTTCGACCGTGGCAAACGATCTTTTCTTGCGTTGATTCGACTGCAGAGTTTTCTTGCGCAGCCGCAGCGACTTGGGCGTGATCTCGACGAACTCATCATCGGCGATGAATTCAATGGCCTGCTCCAGATTCAACGGGCGGAAGGGAACCAGACGAATCGCTTCATCCGCCGTGGAGGCGCGCATGTTGGTGAGCTTTTTTTCGCGTACGGCGTTCACGTCGAGATCGGTGTCCTTGGCGTTTTCGCCGATGATCATGCCTTCGTACAAATCAATGCCTGGTCCGACAAAAAGTTCGCCGCGCTCCTGCAATCCCCACAGGGCGTAAGCGGTTGAGACTCCGCCGCGGTCAGCGATCAGCGCGCCGGTGAGCCGGTGCGGAATGTCGCCCTGCCATTCGGTGTATCCGTCAAACAAAGCGTTCATCACAATCGTTCCGCGCGTGTCGGTGAGCAACTGGCCGCGCAGTCCGATCAATCCCCGGCTGGGCACGCGGAACTCGATGCGCACGCGGCCGTAGCCGTGATTGTGCATGTTGGTGACTTCGCCTTTGCGCGAGCCGAGTTGTTCCATCACCACGCCAACGAAGTCTTCTGGAACGTCCACTGTTAGGTGCTCGACCGGTTCCATCAGCTTGCCGTCGATGCGTTTGGTGACGATCTCCGGCTTGCCTACCATGAGTTCGTAACCTTCGCGCCGCATCATTTCAATCAAGATCGAAAGCTGCAGTTCGCCGCGTCCCAGCACTTTGAACGAATCGGTCGTGCCGGTATCTTCGACGCGCAACGATACGTTGGTCAGCAATTCTTTCTGCAGACGATCCCGGAGGTTGCGCGACGTGACGTACTGGCCGTCTTTTCCAGCGAACGGCGAAGTGTTCACGGTGAACAGCATGGCGATCGTGGGTTCATCAATCGCGATGTGCGGCAGCGGGGAAGGATTCTCAGCATCGGTAATAGTCTCGCCAATCGTGATGCCTTCGACACCCGCCACCGCGATGATGTCTCCCAGTGTGGTTTCAGTGATGTCGGTGCGCTTTAATCCGGAGAACGAAAACAGCTTCGTGATCTTCGTCTTATGCAAAGTTCCGTCGAGCCGGGCGATGCCAACTTCCTCGCCCGTGCGCATGGTGCCGTTGAACACGCGCGCGATCGCGAGGCGTCCCAGGTAGTCGCTGTAATCGAGGTTCGCGACCAGAATTTGCAGCGGACCCGAGGCGTCTCCCTTAGGGTGAGGAATGGTTTTGATGATCGCATCGAACAGCGGACGCAGGTCTTCGCCACCCCCCTGGATGTCGGTCGAAGCCGTGCCGATTTTAGCGTTGGTGTAGAGGACCGGGAAATCGATCTGATCTTCTTTGGCGTCGAGGTCAATAAAAAGGTCGTAGATTTCGTTCAGAACTTCCTGCGGACGCGCGTCGGCGCGGTCTATCTTATTAATGACCACGATAGGCGGCAGCTTGGCTTCGAGCGCCTTGCTCAACACGTAGCGCGTCTGGGGCAGCGGACCTTCGCTGGCATCCACCAGCAGCATGACGCCATCAACCATCTTGAGCGCGCGTTCCACCTCGCCGCCGAAGTCGCTGTGGCCGGGCGTGTCGACGATGTTGATCTTTACGTCGTGATAAAAGATCGCAGTGTTCTTGGCGAGAATCGTGATGCCGCGCTCGCGCTCCAGTTCGTTCGAGTCCATCACCCGTTCGACGTGGTGCTCGTTGGAGCGAAATGTGCCACTCTGTTGCAGCATGGCGTCCACCAGGGTGGTCTTGCCGTGGTCAACGTGGGCGATGATAGCGATGTTGCGAATGCCTGAACTCAAAAAGGATCCTTCCCCGAAATATGGTGTACTACCACTTTACTATGCGGAACCGGATTCCGGGCTAACTATTGGACCGGGTAGGGGAGCCATGCCCTGTTGTGGCGACGATACAGGGCTTTGGACAAGAAGTGATCCGCCGGATTTGTTTCCAGACGACGAATGATGGCACTCAGCTCTGCGATCGCTTCTGGAGAGGACGAGTCGCCGAACGCAAGTACGTCTCGCGCTGGCACGGCGACAACGAATTCCTCGCGAATGTGCTTTGCAAACGAGACGTCCCAGACAGTGTCCAGCAATAAAACACTCGCCTCGAAATTTCCGTCCATGAGGACTGCGAATACAGGGCCGTAAGGTTGAATTCTCAGATGCTTCTCAGCGAGAGTGTAGAGGTTGTCGATCGCAGATTTGTGCAGTTCGCTTTCCTCTGTGCGGGTGGCCAGAAGATGTCGATTTTGCACGTACACAAACTTGTTGTTTTCGTCGACGAGATAGGACACCAAGAGACCGTTGCCCAAGTCGCGCAGCACTGGGGAATCGTCGTGGCTGAGCGACAGATCGGCGTCGGAATCCTCATGCAGCTTAACCTTCAGGTAAGCGCAAGCGCGACTCAGCCAGTTGTCCAAACGTTCCTCCTCGTTACGTGTGGTCGATCGCAGGGTCAACGGATTCCGCTCAGCCTTCGCTGCGACCCTCCGCCCGTACCCGCAGCCGGTACCAGACGACAATCGTCACCAGCGAGAACACAAAGATGATGGTCGACACGGCGTTGATCTCCGGAGTGATGCCGCGGCGCAGGCGGCCCCAGATTTCGAGCGGCAGTGTGTTGTCGCGACCGATCAGGAAGAAGCTGACCGCAATTTCGTCCATCGACAGCGTGAAAATCAGCAGCGCCGCGCCGATGATCGGTAGTTTCAGGTTCGGCACGGTCACGCGCCAGAAGGTTTGCCAGTAGTTCGCACCGAGATCGAGGGATGCCTCTTCCTGTGCGCGGTCGAGTTTCTGCAGTCCGGCGAAGACCTCGGTGGTTGCCACCGAAATCAAAGCCGTGCCGTGCCCGAGGATAATCGTCATGAGGCTCAGCTTCGTGCCCATCACGTTGAACAGCATGAGCAGCGAAAGGCCGGTGATAATGCCGGGCAGAATCAGCGGCAGCAGCACGAGTCGCCGAAATAACGCCTTGCCGGGAAACTGCGCCCGGTCGAGCGCCAGCGCCGCCGGGATGCCGAGCGTCAGCGAAATGGCCATCGCCGCCAAGGCTACTTGCAGGCTGCTGAGCAGGGAATCCCAGATGGCCGCATCCTTAAAAAGAATGCGGTACCAGTCGAGCGTGAGGTGATGCGGCGGAAATCCGCCGACTCCCTGGCCATTGAACGAATAAAGAATAAGGACCGCAATCGGAAGATAGAGAAATGCAAACACGGCCGCGGCGTGAAGCGCGAGCCAGCGCGATTTTGGAACATTCGTCGTGTCGCCGCTCACGAGAAGCTCCATTTCTTTTCCAGCCGCTCGGAAAGAAACAGCAGGCTGACCACAATCGTGAGCATTCCCAGTGAAATCGCCGCGCCCAGCGGCCAGTTATAAGCCGCGCCAAACAAGCTGACCACAATATTCGAAATCATGATGCCGCTCGGCCCGCCCAGCAACAGCGGCGCAAGAAAATCGCCGAGGCTCAAGACGAAAGCGAAAGTCGCACCGGCCACCACGCCGGGAATCGAAAGCGGAAAAATAACTTTCCAGAACGTCTGCGCCGGAGTCGCGCCCAGATCATGCGAGGCCTCGACCAGGTTACGAGGAATATGCTCCAGCGCCGCATAAATCGGCAGGATCGTGAACGGAGTATAGATGTGGGTGAGCGTCAGCACCACGGCGAACGGGCTGTAAAGCAGAAAATCGAGAGGATGCCGCGTCAGATGAACATACTGCAGCAGCGTGTTGAGCACGCCATCAGAACCAAGAATTGTTTTCCACGCATACGCCCGCACCAGATAACTCACCCACAGCGGAATGATGACCATCTGATAGAGCAGATCTTTTCGCTTACCCGCATTGAACGAAAGAAAATACGCCAGCGGATAACCCAGCAGCAGCGAGAACAGCGTGACCCGCGCCGCAATCCACATGGAGCGCAGCAGCGTCTGCCAGTAAACCGTCTTCCGCAACAGGTCCTTATAATTCTCGAGATTCCACGAATGCACGATGACCTGCTGCGGCGAGACCGACCAGAAGCTGTAGCAGAACATCAGGAGATACGGCACCAGCAGGAACACGGTCACCCACAGCAGCGGCGGCGCGGTCACGACCGTTTTGTAGGCGCGGGAGAACATCAGTTCCTTTCCGGCGACTCGCGCACGAGCACGGCGTCGGCGGTCGAGAACTCGAGTTCGACATCTTGATGTAACCCAGCACCGCTACGCGTCCGTACCACGAGCACAAGTCCGTTGCCACATTGCACGCGAATCACTTCGGTTGCGCCGTGAAACGCCTGATGGAGAACTTGGCCACGAACGCGGACCACAGCATCCGCCGAAGCGCCGGTTCCGGCGAGCCGCACGTGCTCTGGCCGCAAAGAAAAAAGCGCTGAGCCATCAGGAAGTGACGCCGCCCACTCCAGCGACCCACAGTGAACCACTCCGCCTCGCACGTCACCCTTCAGCAGGTTCGTGTGCCCAATGAACTGCGCCACATAAGCCGTTGCCGGGCGGTTGTAAATCTCGCGAGGCGACGCGACCTGCTCCAGCTCGCCGGAACGCAGCAGCGCGATGCGGTCCGACATCACCATGGCTTCTTCCTGATCGTGGGTGACGAAAACGAACGCGATGCCCACCTCCCGCTGCAGCGACTTCAACTCCACCTGCATCTGCCGCCGGAGGTTTGCATCCAGCGCCGAAAGCGGCTCGTCCAGCAACAGCAGCCTTGGCCGGTTCACCAGCGCGCGCGCCAGAGCCACGCGCTGTTGCTGTCCTCCGCTGATTTTCGACGGCTTCGATTTCGCATGCGCCGTCATCTTTACTTTGTCGAGCGCTTCGGCGACTCGCGGCGCAATTTCTGCCGCCGGCCGCTTGGCGACGCGCAACCCGTACCCCACGTTTTCCTCAACCGTGAGGTGCGGAAAGAGAGCATACGATTGAAATACGGTGTTGACGCGGCGCCGATACGGGGGCTGGTGGTCGAGTCTTTCAGTTCCCATCCAAAGTTCGCCTGAACTAGCACTCTCGAATCCGGCAATGATGCGCAGCAGGGTGGTTTTTCCCGAGCCGCTCTCGCCGAGGATGGTGAGAAATTCTCCCTCCGCAATCTCCAGAGAAATGTTGCGCAGCACCGCGTTGCGGCCGAAATTCTTCGCCACATTGCGGATGCTGAGCAGCGTCGGTTTCGCGGCGGATTGTGCACCGTCCATAGCGACGCCGGGAGTGGTTGGAGATGCCATGAGTCGTAGATCGGTTACTGCGCGGCCTTCACGTCATTCCAAATCTCGGTGTATTTCGCGCGCCGCGGCACATTCTGCCAGAAATTCAAGCGCTTCTGGTAACTCTCCACGTCATCCAGATGCAGAGCTTTCACTTCGTCCGGCGTCATGAACTGCCCCGCCTGCGGATTTGCCGGAACATAGTGCGTCTTGTCGGTCACCAGCTTCTGCGTCCTGGCTTCGATCATGTACTCGAGAAACTTATGAGCGAGTTCTTTGTTTTCGCTGCCTGCCGTGATCATGAGGTGATCGATCCAGCCCGTCGTGTTTTCCCTGGGGATGGTTTCGCCCACGGGAAAATTCGCCTTCTTCAGGTCGGCCGTATTCAGTGGCCAGCCCATGGCAATTACAATCTCGTGGCTCTCAAACAGATTTGTCAGCTCGCCGCCAGTCGCCCACATCTTGCGAACGTTCGGCTTCAGTTCCAGAAGTTTTTTCTTGACCGCTTCCAGTTGCTCGTCGCTCAAGTTGTAGAGTTGCGAGGGATCGGGTTTGTCATAACCGAGGACCTGCGCCGCCATATAGACGGTTGACAGATCGTCCCACACCGAAACTTTGCCTTTGTATCTCGGATCCCACATCACGCTCCATGAATCCGGCGGCTGCGCGAAGGCGGTCGTGTCGTAAATGATGGGATCGGGCCCCCACATGAACGGGACGCCGTAGACCTGTCCATTGGCGCGCACCAGAGGCAGGGAAGTCATCTGCGGGGAGAGCTGGCTGTAACTGGGAATTTTCGATAAGTCGAGCGCAGCCGCCAATCCTGCGGTCGCAACCGAGGATGCCACATCGCTCGATGGCGAAATCACATCGTAATTTCCCGCACTGCCGCCGCGCAGCTTGGCCATGAGTTCGTCGCTCGATCCCATGTACGAAGCCGAGACCTTGCAATGATTCTGCTCTTCGAACGCCTGAATGAACGAGGGATCGGCATAACCTTCCCAGACCAGAAGGTTCAGCGTGGACGTTTTCCTGGAGCAGGAACCCGCGGACATCACCGCTGCCAGTAAAGGCAGGAAACGCAACCATCGTGTCATGTTTTTGGAATTCGAGCGTTGGGAGTTCAAGGCTTGCCAGTTCATGCTTCCTCCTAAGAACTCCGGCTAGAACGTCAGCTAAAACGTGGGCGGAGTGTTGATCCACAAGACACAAGTTTCCTTACGTCCCGGGTTTTTCCAGCGATGCGGCGTCGCGCTCTCAAAATAAAAACTGTCGCCGGGTTTCAGCCGGTATTCCTCGCCGTCCACCGAGATTTCCAGATCTCCGCGCAAGACGTAAATAAATTCTTCGCCCTCATGCGTATAAGGATCGCCGCTGCCCGCTTCGGGCGCGATGCGAAACAGATGCGGTTCCATTACGGTGTTGCCCCAGGCCAGCAGCTCCATGCGCACGCCCGTTCCCGCCTCAAGGACCTTTCGTTCTGCGGGACGCACCTGGCGGCTGCTGGCTCCTGTGGCGTCATAGAAGTCGAGAATGTTGGCTTTGTAGAAGCGCGCGAGTTTGCGCAACGTCCCGACCGACGCGCTCATTTGCGACCGTTCCAGGGCACTGAGAAATCCCACCGAAATGCCCACGGCCTCCGCCACTTGGGCAAGTGACAGTTTGCGGCGTGCCCGCAACTGCCGCAGATGCCCGCCAATGGCGCCGGCATTGCCGTCTGCCGCCGGATGCAATTTGCCTTCGCGCTTCAGCAACTGCACAATCGCGGCCGCGTTCAGCCCGCGCACCTTGCGCAGAAAACGCGCTCGCTTCAGCAGAGTGACATCTTCGGAGGTGTAGAGCCGGTACTTGCTCTCCGTCCGCCGCGGACGCGCCAGTCCAAGGCTTTCCCAGGAGCGGATCACCGAAGGCGAAACGCCCACCTTGCGGGCCACATCTCCGATCTTTAAAAGAGGTTTCGCCATGCTGGTCGCTATCAATAGCAGGGTGGGATCAGAAATTGGATAAGAAATTTCTATGGGTAGGAGTCATTTTTTTATTCTTGACAGCCCCCATCCGGCTTCTCTAACCTTGCGGGATTATAGCAAGGTTGTGGGTGGATACAAGCTGTCGCTTTCCAGGAAATACAAACTCTCCCGGAGATGTCTGGAGGTTCCATGCTGTCACTGCGACCCCGCTGGACTGCTCTTTGTTCTTGGGTTTTTGTCGTGATCTCAGTTCTCATGCCCACCCTGCTCACCGCGCAGGGGACAGGCGGACGTATTCTGGGCCGGGTTACGGATCCCACCGGCGCCGTAATCGCCCATGTCAAGGTGGTTGCCACCAACGAAGCTACGGGAGTGGGGCGCACGGCCGAGACCAACGAAGCTGGGGACTTCGCCTTCCCCGAAGTGCCGGTCGGAGTTTATACGCTGAGCTTTGAATTGACCGGCTTCAAGAAGGATCTTCGCCACGGTGTGACCCTCGAATTGAACCAGGTCATCACGCTGAACATGGTGATGCAGATTGGGCAGGCCCAGGAAGTCGTGGACGTCACTTCGGAAGCACCGCTCGTCGATACCACGAGCACTCAGCTTGGCGCGGTGGTCAACGACCGCACAGTCAGCGAACTTCCCCTCAACTCGCGCGATACCTATCAATTCCTGCAGTTGCAGCCCGGCGTGATGTCGACCGTCGGTTCTAGCAACAGCATCGTCTACGGCAGCGACAGCCCCGGCGCTGTTTCCGTGAATGGTGGCCGCGGCCGCGCCAACAATTTCAGCGTGAATGGCGGTGACGCCAACGATCTGTTCGTGAACCTGCCCACCGTGCAGCCTACGCCCGATAGCATCCAGGAATTTCGCGTTCTTACCAACACGTTCGACGCCGAGTATGGCCGGAACTCCGGTTCCGTGATTAACGTGGTCACCAAGTCGGGGACGAATCAATTTCACGGCAACATCTATGAATTCTTCCGCAACAAGGTGCTCAACGCCGACAGTTACTGCTTCTCGACTCCCTGCACCAAGCCAAAGTTCAACCAGAATCAGTTTGGCGGTACGTTCGGCGGGCCTATCGTTAAGGACCGCACATTCTTTTTCGCTTCGTACGAAGGGAGGCGCATTCGCCAGGGCATCCCTTCGCCCAACGTGACGGTGCCGTATGCTGCGGATTTGCCGAGCGCCACGCAGCCTTTTGCCGTTTTCAACGATGCGCCGCTGACGGGAGTGCTGGCTAATTCTTCGCTCCTCAACAATCGTACTGGATGCGCCGCCGCAGTCGGGGCGCCTATCACCGATGGTGAAGCGTACGCGAGCATTTTCCCGAACAATCAGATTCCTCTTGCGTGCCTCGATCCAACGGCCGTTGACCTGATGCAGTTCGCTCCCACGCCTGCGAATGGCGGCGACACCATCCAAACCGTTCCGACGCAATCCGAGCGCGGTGACAATTTCACGGTGAAGGTCGATCACCGGCTCACCGATAAGCAAAACCTGAGCATCTACTACTACTTCAACGATCAGCGCACCCTGCAGCCTTTTTCGTTCTTCGAACTGGCGGGTGCGAATGTTCCGGGCTTTGGCAGCATCGTGGCCGAGCGCTTCCAGCAGTGGAACATCACTCACACCTGGACTCTCAGCAACAGCACGGTCAATGAGTTCCACTTCAATTACAACCGCGAAGGCCAGCGTACGTTCCAACATCCAGAGAACACGGAACTGGTGCAGGACTCGTGCCCGGCAGCGCCTTCCTGGCTGACCAGCGTGACCGGTCCAGTGCCTTGCTTCTATGGGGATGGTTCCACCGACCCGAATGGCAGCCTCTATGGCATTCACCCGTTTCTTGGACCGACGCGCGAGGGCCTACCGTTTATTTCACTTTCAGGCGGCCTTGCCTTGGGTAACAACGATGAGGGCGAGCTTCCGCAGGTGGGAAATTCGTTTCAATGGTCGGATAACCTCACTAAGGTTGCGGGGAATCACACCTACAAGTTCGGCGTTGATGCCCGCCGTCAGCGATTCGACCAGACGCTCTATTACAACGTGAACGGGTCTTTTTATTACTACGGAGGCGGCCCCAACGACCCAGCGGCGTATAACGCAGACGGTTCGCAGAATTTTTATCCCAACTTCCTGCTCGGCCTTCCCGATGAATTTGGCCAGGGATCGGCGCAGAGCGAGAATGTGCGGAATACCGCGCTCTATCTTTTCGCCCAGGACAGCTGGAAGATCAAGCCGAATTTCACCCTCAACTACGGCCTGCGTTGGGAGCTGAATACTCCGCTTGCCGACATAGCGCGCCACATTCAGACCTTCCGTCCGGGTCAGTCGAGTACGGTCTACCCCTGCGTGGACACGGTCAACACAGATTGTTCGTCGCAGACGCCAGTCGGACTGGTCGTCCCGGGCGACGCCGGCATTCCTCCTGGGATGACTCAGACCTATTACAAAGCGTTTGCTCCCCGCGTCGGCATTGCCTGGAGTCCGGGCAACTCCGGCAAAACCAGCTTCCGCGCGGGGTGGGGAATGTTTTATAACCCGATCGAACAGTTAGTGCTCGAGCAGTTTGGCGCCGAACCGCCTTTCGGCGGCAGCACTTTTGTTTATGAGACTCAGTTCAACTTGCCCTTCGCCGATCAGGGTTACGACCCGACAACCCAAACCGGTACGACTTACCTGAATCCGTTCAACGGTATCATCACGCCGAAGCCGGGAACGCCTCAGGATTGGGCGACGTTTGAGCCGATTTTATTGTTCGGCGACTTCCAGCCGCACATGCGCGCGCAATATTCGACGCAGTACAACCTCACGATTCAGCGCGAGTTGTCGAAGGATACGAAGCTGGAGATTGGTTATGTAGGATCGCAGGGACATCGGCTGCTAGCCACCCATGACGTCAACTATTCCAGCCCGCAGACCTGTCTCGATATCAATACTCTCGACGGCGCCGGCACCTGCGCTCAGTTTACCGAGGATGCCGCTTATAGTGTCACTGTTCCTTCCGGATTCAACTTCCACATGCCCAATGGTTCGATCCTGCCCGGTACAGGTCAGACGCTGCAGTTTGTCGGGCTGCGCCCCTACTCGTCGCCGCAATGCAACCCGACGACGGGCGGCGGTTGCCCCGCAAGCGGCGTGCCGGTGTTCACCAGTATCTTTGCCCAGGACACCATCGCCAATTCGGGATACAACTCATTGCAGGCCTCCTTGGAGCGACGCTTCGCTCAGGGATTGCAGTTCAACGTGGCTTACACTTTCAGCAAGTCGATCGATGAGGCTTCCAGTTTTGAAGGAATTCTCAACCCACTGCCGGGCGCCAATAACCGTTCGCTTTCACTCTTCGACGCCGCTCATCGCATCGTTGTGAGCTATTACTGGGAATTGCCGGTACCCAAGTACAGCGGCTTTACGGGTAAGCTATTGGACGGTTGGTCACTCTCTGGTATTACCACCTACCAGACCGGATTTCCCATTCGCATCACTTCGTCGGCCGATAACGAGCTGATGAACAGCTTCGATTTTGAATTGCCCGGCGAGCCAGATCAATTGGCTCCGTTCAAAACTCAGCATCCGCAGAAGAACGGCAACTACTACTTTAGTCCCCAGCTTTTCACCGAGAATACGTCGGACCCGACGTGCGGCGGTGCTCCTTATCCTGGTTGCTACGATCCCAGCCTGCTCGGTCGTGTCGGCAACGCTCCCCGAACAATCTGTTGCGGTCCTGGAATCAGCGACACCGATTTTGCAGTCTTGAAAAACATCAGGCTGTCCGAGACTCAGCACTTCGAGTTTCGCGCTGAGCTCTTCAATCTCTTCAACCACACGCAGTTCTATAACCCGGACGGCAACAGCACCGACGGATCGCAATTTGGCCAGGTCACGCAGGTTAAAGATCCGCGTTTGATGCAGTTCGCTTTGAAATTCTTTTTCTAGCCAAAACAGCTAGACTTAGGGGAGTATCCCCGGGCGGCTCCAACTGCCCGGCAATCTAATGGCCCGCTGGCCAAAGAAGCTGCGGGCTTGAGCCCTCACCGGAGCAATTCGATGTATCCCGATCTGCAGAAGGAAATCACCACTTTCGAGCGGCGCACGCCCAAATCCGCCGAAGCCCACAAAAAGAATCTCAAACGCATTCCTCTTGGCGTCGCCAGCAACTATCGCGCTTATGACCCTTGGCCCATCTTCGTGAAAGAAGCCAGCGGCAGCAAATTCCGCGACCTCGATGGCAATGAATATATTGACCACAACCTGACCTTCGGCGCGCTCATGGCCGGACACTGCCATCCCGCAGTCATGAAGGCCGTCGAAAAGCGGCTTTCCACCGGCACCATGTTCGGCATGCCGCATGACATGGAATGGGAACTTGCCGAAGAAATCTGCACCCGGTTTCCCGTCGAGATGTGCCGCTTCGGCAACAGCGGCACCGAAGTGACGATGCACGCCGTTCGCCTTGCCCGCGCGGCTACCGGACGCGACAAGATCGTGAAGTTCGAAGGCGCATATCATGGCCTGCACGATAGCGCGCTGGTCAGCGTGAAACCCCATGCTCCCGACTATGGCGACATCCACAATCCAACCGCAGTCACCGGCGGGCTGGGCGTGCCAAAATCGGCCATCGCCAATGTGAAGATCGCTACGTTCAACGACCTGGCCACGGTCGAGCTCCGCTTCAAAGAAAATCCCGGCGAGATTGCGGCGATTATTCTCGAGCCCATCTTGATGAACGTCGGCCTCTGCATTCCGCAACCCGGCTTTCTGCGGGGCCTGCGCGAAATCTGCGACAAACACGGCGCGCTGCTGATCTTCGACGAAGTCAAGACGGGCGCGAAACTCGGCTGGGGCGGCGCCAGCGAATATTTCGGCGTTCTCCCCGACATGATCTGCCTGGCGAAGTCGATTGGTGGAGGCTTGCCTTTAGCCGCGTTCGGCACCAGCAAGTCGGTGATGGATCTGATTTCGCAGCACAAGGTCTTTCACGGCGGCACCTACAACACCAACCCGGTTTCGATGGCCGCGGGTCTAGCCACCTTCCGCCATGTCTTGACGCGCGAGAATTATGCGCACGTCGACAAACTCGGCAAGAAGCTGGCGGACGGTTATCGCAAGATCATCGCGAAAGTCGGACTGCAGTCCTACATTGCGCAAGCCGGAGCCAACGGCGCGCTGATGCTGTATCCCAAGGAAATTCGTAACTACCGCGACTGGGAAGCGATTGATATTGACCTGTGGCGTCACTACTGGTTCGGTATGGTCAATCGTGGCGTGATGGCCCAGCCATACTGGTGGGACGAGCAATGGACCATTTCGGTGCAGCACACCGAGGCTGACATTGATCAACACTTGGCTGCGTTCGACGACATCGCCGCATCGCTGGCGAAGGCCCAGCAGGAACGAGAAGCACCGGTTGCAGTCGCGCACTAAAGTTTTTCATGTGGGGCGGACGGATTCGTCCGCCCCTGCATGCATCAGTAATGCTCATGTGGGGACGGCCGCCCCCGGCCGTTCAGTCGGGTAACGCCCGACAGCTCTCCGAGGAACATTGTTCGAGGAACATTGTCCACGACGACGCAATCCGCAGCCCAGCCTCACCTGATCCGCGCCCTAGGCCGCCGCGATCTGGTGCTGCTGTTCGTCGTCGCGGTTTTCAATCTCAACGTCGTCCCGAGCATCGCCGCCAACGGCGGCGTCACCATCTGGCTTTGGATCATTTCTCTTCTTCTCTTCTTCTGGCCGCAAGGCATCGCCGTCATCGAACTCGCCCACCGTTATCCTGGCGAAGGCGGCGTCTACCTCTGGGCGAAAGAAGTCTTCGGGGACTTCCACGGATTCCTCTCCGGCTGGTGCTACTGGACCAACAACATGCTCTACGTGCCGACGGTGATGCTGTACTTCGTCGGCGTGTCGGTATACGTTCTCGGCCCCGGCCATCAGGCCCTGCCCGACAACAAACTCTTCGCGGCCAGCGTCTCGCTCGCGCTGCTTGCGCTGCTGACGCTGCTCAACATCCTCGGGCTTGGCGTGGGAAAGTGGATCAATAACGCAGGCGCGATCGGAACCTTCATCGCCGCCGCCGTGCTCGTCGGGCTCGGCATTATCATCTGGTCGCGCTTCGGCACGGGAATCACCGCGGCAGATTTCAAGATTCCCCCGAACCCGCGGTTCGTTCTGAATTCTTTCGGCGTGATCTGCTTCGGCCTCGTCGGTCTCGAACTCGCCTCCGTGATGGGCGATGAAATTCAGGATCCGCGTCGCACTCTGCCCGGCGCCGTTGCTTGGGGAGGGGTGCTGTCCGGCACGCTCTACGTTGCTGCGACACTTACTTTGCTCATCGCGGTCGGAAAGAACGTGAACGTATTGCAAGGCGTAGTGCAGGCCGTGACTGGAATGGCTGCCCGCGTCGGGGTGAGTTGGATCGGCATTCCGTTTGCTCTCATGCTCAGCCTCGCCATCGCCGGCATCGGTTCGGCGTGGATCGGCGGCTGCTCCCGCATTCCTTTCGTCGCCGGACTCGATTCCTACATGCCGTCCTGGCTCGGCAAGGTCCATCCCCGCTACGCCACGCCCTATGCTGCGCTTATCGTGCAGGGCATTGTATCGGCAGTCTTGGTCATCCTGAATTTTGCCGGAGCGGGCGTGCAGGAGACGTTTCAGAAACTGCTCTCGCTAGCCGTGGTTCTTCAGTTGGTTCCGTTCGTCTACGTGTTCGGTGCGCTGGTCAAATTCGCCGTGACCGAGCCAGTTGCGAAAGGCCAGTACAGCAGGACTACGTTGTTTCTAGCAGGAACGAGCGGATTCCTGACCACGATTCTCGGCATCGCCATGGTATTTTTCCCGGCTCAGCAAATCTCGTCGCTGTTTTGGTACGAAGTTTGGATGATCGGTGGCACGCTATTCTTTGTAGGCCTGGCTGCATTGTTCTTTTTCGTTTACGGCCGAGGTAAGACGGCTCAACCAATCGGGAGCGGCACGACTTCAGTCGTGCCACTCTGAGTGCAAGAAAGCGGCTGGGCCTTCAGGCCCTGAGGGAAGCAGGAGGAAGCACATGCCCGGCGGAGTTCAGACCGAAATCAAAACCTACCAGATGTTCATCAACGGCGAATTCGTCGCCAGCCAATCGGCGAAGACCTTCCCGGTCTACGACCCCTCGACCGAAGAAGTCATCGCGCAGGTCCCTGACGCTGGCGCCGAAGACGTGAACCACGCCGTCGCCGCCGCCAAAGCCGCTTTCGAAGATGGACCATGGGCGGCCTCGACAGCGCAGGAACGCGGGCGCGTCTTATTCCGCCTCGCTGACAAAGTCCGTCAAAATCTGGCCGCACTCGCCGAACTCGAATGCCGCAACACCGGCAAGCCCATCGTCGAAGCCGAATACGATCTGAATGACGTCGCGACCTGCTTCGAATACTACGGCGGACTCGCCACCAAAGTCGTCGGCTACGTGAATCCAGTTCCCGACAACGCCATGTCCCTGACGCTGAAGGAGCCCGTCGGCGTTGCCGGACAAATCATCCCCTGGAACTATCCGCTCTTAATGGCTGCCTGGAAACTCGCGCCTGCGCTGGCCGCCGGCTGCACCTGCGTGCTCAAGCCGGCCGAGCAGACGCCGCTCACCGCGCTGGAGTTCGCGAAACATTTTGAAGCTTGCGGCCTGCCTCCGGGCGTGGTCAACATCGTCACCGGCTTCGGCGAATCCTGCGGCGCGCCGCTCGTCCAGCACGCCGACGTTAACAAGATCGCCTTTACCGGCAGCGCCGCAGTTGGCGAAATCATCGTGAAACAGGCCGCCGACACCGTGAAGCGCGTTACGCTCGAACTCGGCGGAAAGTCGCCCAACATCTTTTTCGCCGACGCCGATTTCGAAGCCGCCATCGACGGCGCGCTGTTCGGCGTGTTCATCAATCAGGGCGAAGTCTGCTCGGCCGGCAGCCGCATCCTGGTGCAGAAGTCGATCTACAAAAACTTTGTCGAGGCCATGACGGAGAAAGCCAAGAAGATCAAGCTCGGCCCTCCGCTCGAACGTGAAACCAAGATGGGCCCGCTGGTCAGCAAAGAGCAATACGACCGCGTGAACTCTTACATCGAGATCGGCAAGAAAGAAGCCAAAGTTGCGTCCGGCGGCGGACGCCCCGCGAACTTCGCCAAGGGTTACTACGTGCAGCCGACCATCTTCTACGACGTGACTAATAGCGCCCGCATCGCCCGCGAAGAAATCTTCGGTCCGGTCGCCGCCGTGATTCCGTTCGAGGACGAAAAGGATGCGCTCAAGATCGCCAACGATTCTCCCTACGGCCTCGCCGCCGCCGTCTGGACACGCGACATTTTCAAAGCCATGCGCAGCGTAAAAGCTTTGCGCGCCGGAATTGTCTGGGTGAACCACATGCAGCCCACCTACGTCGAAGCGCCGTGGGGCGGGTACAAGCAATCAGGCTTCGGCCGCGAACTTGGACCCTGGGGTATCGAAGAATATTTGGAGACTAAGCAGGTGTACATCAACTTGAACGAGCAGCCGATCGGCTGGTATTGAAAACTAGTTGCCAGTTGCCAGAGGTCAGTGGCCAGTAAATCGATTCCGACTGAGAACCGAGAGCTGAGATGTCCATTATTCAATTACGCACGCAAATTCCGGGCCCGAAGTCCAGGGCTCTTTCCGAGCGCCGCAGCAAAGCCGTGCCCCGCGGCCTTTCTCACGGAACACCAATCTATGTCGCGAAAGCGGAAGACGCCTGGCTCGAAGACGTCGACGGCAACCGCTACGTCGATTTCGCCGGCGGCATCGGCTGTCTCAACGTGGGGCATCGCCAGCAAGCTGTCGTCGACGCCGTGAAAGATCAACTCGACCGCTTCCTCCACACCTGCGTGCAGGTCACGCCCTACGAGAGCTACGTCCGCCTCGCCGAGCGCATGAACGAGGTCACTCCCGGCAAGTTCGCGAAGAAAACCATCTTCGTGAACAGTGGGGCCGAGGGCGTCGAGAACGCGGTGAAGATTGCGCGTGCCTACACCAAGCGCCCCGGCATCATCGCCTTCGAAGACGCATTCCACGGCCGCACTATGATGACGCTCGCTCTAACCAGCAAGACGCATCCTTATAAGGCTGGATTCGCGCCCTTCCCCGGCGAAGTCTATCGGGTGCCGTTTGCTTACTGCTATCGCTGCTCGTACAACTTGAAGTATCCCTCGTGCGATCTTTATTGCGCCCGCCATCTCGAAGACACTTTCAAGCGCGTCGTGGCCAACGAGGAAGTTGCCGCCGTGATTGCCGAACCGGTTCTCGGAGAAGGTGGATTCATCGCGCCTCCGCTGGACTACTTCAAGGTTCTGATCGATCTTTGCCACAAACACGGCATTCTTTTCATCGCCGATGAAGTCCAATCCGGTTTTGGACGCACCGGTACGCTCTTCGCCAGCGAGCAATACGGCATCGAGCCTGATTTGATCGTCACGGCGAAATCGCTGGGCGGAGGATTGCCGCTCGCTGCCGTCACTGGCCGCGCCGAAATCATGGATGCACCCGGCCCCGGCGGTCTGGGCGGAACGTTCGCGGGCAATCCGCTTTCGTGTGCCGCGGCGCTGGCGGTTCTCGATTTGTTCGAACGCGAAAATCTGCTGGTGCGAGCCAACGAACTTGGTCAGCGCTTCCAGCGCCGCGCCCGCGAGTGGCAGCGCCGCTGGCCGATCATCGGCGACGTGCGCGGTCTCGGCGGCATGCAGGCTATCGAACTGGTGCAGTCGCAGGAAACCAAGGCGCCGGCAGCAGATGAGACAAAAAAAATCATGCAATATTGTTACGAGCACGGCCTGATCACCATCACAGCCGGCTCGTACTCTAACGTGATCCGGGTTCTAGTGCCGCTGATCGCGACCGACGCCCAAATGGACGAGGGACTCGACGTCCTCGAATCCGCGATTGCGACGGTGTGCGACCAGAAGGGCGCATTAGCTCAATTAGTCTAAAGCTTCGTCATCCTGAGCGAGGATTGGCCTTCGCGTCAAAAGCGCGAAGGCCAACCGCAGTCGAGGGATCCCTATAGGCTGTATCATTAGTTGCGGGTTCCGGGAATTCTCACGTGACTCCCGCGCAAACATTCTCCGCGATAGCAGAGGCACCACCCATGACCACCGTAGCCGCCCCTCCCACACTCCGCCTCACGAACTTCATCAACGGCCAATGGACCGACTCGCGATCCTCCGAGTGGCGCGACGTAGTCAACCCTGCTACAGGCGAAATCCTGGCCAGCGTGCCCATGGCAGAGGCAGCTGAGGTGAACACCGCCATCGAAGCCGCTGCCGCCGCTTTTCCCGCATGGCGCCGCACTCCGCCGGAAGACCGCATCCAGCCGCTGTTCAAGCTGAAGATGCTGCTCGAAGAGCACATCGACGACATCGCCCGCATCATCACCCCGGAAAATGGCAAGACGTTCACCGAAGCGAAAGCCGAGATGCGCCGCGCGATTGAAAACGTTGAAGTCGCATGCGGCATTCCGATGATGATGCAGGGCTACAACCTCGAAGACGTCGCCCGCGGCATCGACGAGATGATGATCCGCCAGCCCATCGGCGTGACCGCGGCGATCGTGCCTTTTAATTTTCCCGGCATGATCGCGTTCTGGTATCTGCCCTACGCCATCGCCACGGGAAATACTTTCATTCTCAAACCCAGCGAGCGCGTGCCGCTTACTATGCACTACGTGTATGAGTTGCTCGAAAAGACTGGCTTGCCCAAAGGCGTCGTCAGCCTGGTGAACGGCGGCAAAGCTGTTGTCGACGCGCTCATCGACCATCCTAAAGTTCGCGCTATCAGCTTTGTCGGCTCGACTCCGGTGGCGCGCTACATCTATGCGCGATCGGGCGAGCAGGGGAAGCGCTGCCAGTGCCAGGGCGGAGCGAAGAATCACGTCGTCGTGCTTCCCGATGCGGACATGCAGATGGCTACGCAGATTATCAGCGACAGCGCCTTCGGCTGCGCCGGACAGCGTTGTCTCGCGGTCTCAACCGCGGTCACGATCGGCGAAGCGCAGAAGACATTCCGCGACTCGATCGCCGACGCCGCGTCGAAACTGCGCGTCGGCAACGGCCTGGAAGACGGTGTGCAGATGGGGCCCGTGATCACGTCGCAGAGCAAAGAGCGGGTCGAATCGCTGATCGGCCTTGGCGAGAAGCAGGGCGCGAAAGTTCTGCTCGATGGGCGCAACGCGAAGATTGCGAAATACGAGTCCGGCAACTTCGTGAACCCAACCATTCTGGACGATGTGCCTGCGACGAGCGACCTCGCCGACACCGAAATCTTCGGGCCGGTCCTCAGCCTGGTTCATGCCGACAGCATGGACGAGGCACTCGCTTTTCTGGAACGCAGCGCTTACGGAAATCAGGCGTCTCTGTTCACGTCGAGCGGATCGGCTGCGCGCCGCTTCCGCTATGAAGCGCCGGCGGGCAATATCGGGATAAACATAGGAGTCGCCGCGCCCATGGCCTACTTTCCGTTCAGCGGATGGAAGAACAGCTTCTTCGGTGACTTGCACGGCCAGGGCCGCGACGCCATCGAGTTCTATACCGACAAGAAAGTTGTCGTCGAGCGCTGGGCCAAGGAGCACAGCCGAAAGTTCTGAAAGAATTGAGTCATTGAGCGATTGAGTCATCGGGCGATTGAAGATCAAAGGCAGACGGTGTTCTTCAAGGGCACAATCGCACAATCACCAATCACTCAATCACCCAATCATCTGCGACGCTGTCGACCAACAAACCGAGGACTCCATGACCACAACTCTCACCACTCCCTCCATGACCGGGCAGGAAATCGTTGACCTCACCAAGAAGCACACGCTGTTTGAATGGTCGGCACAGTCGAAGGTCGATCCCATTCCCGTGGCCAAGGCCAAGGGTATTTACTTCTGGACCCCCGAGGGCAGGCGCTTCATTGACTTCAACAGCCAGTTGATGTCGGTCAACATTGGGCACGGCGACGAGCGCGTCATCAAGGCGATTCACGAACAGGCGCAGATCCTGGCCTACGCGAACCCGTTCATGGCGACTGAACCGCGCGCGCGTTTGGGCGCGAAGCTCGCCGAAATTACTCCCGGCGACATTGACACATTCTTCTTCACCAACGGCGGCGCCGAGGCCAACGAGAACGCGATCAAGATATCGCGCTTCTTCACGGGACGGCACAAGATCATGGCGCGCTACCGGTCGTATCACGGAGCGACCGGGGGCAGCATCACGCTGACGGGCGATCCGCGGCGCTGGGCGGCTGAGCCAGGTATTCCGGGGGTGGTGCATGTGCTTGATCCTTATCACGGGATCGAGCGCGGCTGGGAGTCGGCGGAAAGCTCGCTGGCCATGATCGAAGAGACCATTCAGCTCGAAGGTCCGGCTACGATTGCTGCTTTCATTCTGGAAACTGTGGTCGGCACGAACGGGATTCTGATTCCGCCTGACGGCTACATGGAAGGTGTGCGCAAACTTTGCGATAAATACGGGATTCTGATGATTGCAGACGAAGTCATGGCTGGTTTCGGACGTACGGGCGAGTGGTTCGCCATTGATCACTGGAAAGTGGTCCCGGACTTGATCTGCATGGCCAAGGGACTGACGGCGAGTTACCTGCCGCTGGGCGCTGTGGGCATGCGGCACCACATCGCGCAGCACTTTCAGGACAAAGTGTTTTACGGTGGGCTGACGTACAACTCGCATCCTATGGGATGTGCGGCGGCGCTGGCGACGATTGCCGTCTACGAAGAAGACCACCTCATCGAGAACACTAGGAAGATGGGCGTTATCATGAAGGAACTGGGCAGCGAACTGCAGGCGAAACATCCATCGGTCGGGGCGGTGCGGTCGATCGGTCTGTTTGGCATTGTCGAGCTGGTGCGCAGCCGGAAGACCCGGCAGCCGATGGCTCCGTTTAACGGGACGTCGGAGGAGATGGGTGCGCTGGGGCGATTCTTCCGCGAGCAGGGGCTGTATACGATTGTGCGCTGGAATTCGTTTTATACGAACCCTCCGCTATGCATTAACGAGCAGCAGCTGCGGGAGGCGTTCGCCATCATCGACAAGGGACTGGAGATCACGGACAAAGCTGTGAAGGACTAGGACGACAGTCGTCGGTTGGTCGTTTTACCGATTATTGTTCCCGCCAAGGATGGTTTCTGTCCCCACCCTGCACCCCAAAACGGCTTACGCCGTGGGCTTTTATTCTTGCGCCGCTTTGCGGCTGCAGATTGCGCCACTACCTGATCCTGTCAGCGCGGCGGCGACGGGATGCCATGATGTAAAATCGGGGAAGAGTGCGGCCCGGGGAGGGTTGGAAATGAAGAAATTAGCGGCCATGGTGGTGCTGGGAGTTTTGAGCGTTGGCCTTGTGGCGGCATCAGGTCAGGCTCGGAGCACTGCCCAAAGCCGCGCTTCGCAGAAGGCGGACCGGAAGCAGCAGAAGGCAACGAAGAAGTATTTGAAGGCACAGCAAAAAGCGCAGCGGAAAATGATTGAGAAGGATCGAAAGAACACCCATTTACCGACGAACCGGTATTGATTGCGATCACGAATTCATTCCTCATTTGCAAAGCGATATTCTGGATTGATTGAGTATTGGACGATTCTTTAATTGAGTAACTGTGTAACTTGCGTTGCAGGCGCGGCGGCTCGTTCCGGCCAGAATCGGCGCGTGGCGCAGGGTTTGGCGGCACCGGCTGGCTCGGACCCACTTCAGGATTTCCTTGCGTGTTTAGGCCGCAAGGGGCACAATCTTAAGGCTACAAAGACACGCCATCTGGCAGGACTGGAGCCCCCAACATGCCGCTCGGAATAAGGTCGAAAAAAATGAAAACGACAAAGAATCGCATACTCGTAACGCTGTTGTTATCCAGCACGGTTGCGCTTCCGGGGTTCGCGCAGCAAACCAATACAAATTCGAGCGCACAGCCGGCGAATAGTTCCGCTACTCAGAGTGCCAGCGCCAGCAATCTGGAGCCGCTGCCCGACACCAAGCCAAGGGACTTCTGGGACGGGGACGATCCGAACCTGGTGAATCTGGTGACGCATCCGTTTGCCAGCAAGAAGTACGTGCAGCGTCAGGTTGGCCCCATCCGGGACCGGCTGAACGAACTGGATCAGCTGACGTCGGAAAACGGCAAGCAGATCAAGGATGTGGACGCGCGGGCGCAGCAGGGCATTCAGCTGGCGTCGGAGAAGAGCAGCCTGGCGGACCAGCATGCGGCGGACGCGGCCAACAAGGCGCGACTCGCGCAGGCGGCTGCGACGCAGGTGGCGAGTCGGGTTTCGGCCGAGGAACAGCTCGTGGGTAACCTAGATCAATATAAAGGGAGCGCGCAAACGGAGATCCGCTTCCGGCCGGGACAGAGCGTCTTGAGCAAGGCCGCGAAGGATGCGCTGGACGAGATGGCGGCTCCGCTGAAGGATCAGCGCAGCTACATCGTTGAAGTGCGCGGATTCTCGGCGGGCCGAGGTCAGGCCGCGATCGCGAGCTCGCAGAAGATGGCGGACTCGGTGGTGCGGTATCTGGTGCTGAACCATCAGGTTCCCGTGTACCGGATCTACGTAATGAGCATCGGCAACGCGCAGGTGCCGGGAGCGGAAGGAACGGTAGCGAAGCAGACCAGCGGGGGACGAGTGGAGATCAGCGTGATGAAGAACGACCTGGCGGCTGCTGTGCAGCACTGAGGTCGCCGATTCTTATTGGGAAGCGGGCGGGCCGATGGCGGCTTGCCCGTTTGCTTTTTGGGAGATTCGAAGTCAAAGTCCCCACCCTCTCGCGAAAAACGCGAGAAGGATTGGCACCCTCGAATACGTTACCCACGACTACTTCGCCAATCGGTTGTATTTGTTTAAGGCTTCGCGGAGGCGGTCGTGGGGCAGGGCGATGACTTCGTGGCCGTCGATGCCTTTCATGGTTTCGGCGGCGACCATGGCGTTGACCACGGCTTCTTCCGTGGCCTGGACGGTGGCCAGAAAAACCGGGTCGAGGGAATCGTTGGGGAGCATGGTGAGCTGGTGCAGGCCCTTGGGGCTTACAGCGCCAGGGTTGGCGGTGGAAAACGCGATGAAGATGTCGCCGGAGCCGTCGCCGGAGTAGCTGCCGTCGCGGCCAAGACCGAGGGAAATCTTGCGGGCGACGCGCTTGAGTTGCGTGGGGATGAGTGGCGCATCGGTCGCGAGCACCACGATGATCGACCCCACGTCGTCCTTCCAGACGGTGTGCTCGGGAATTTCGCGGCCGACATTCACGCCGGCGATGCGGAGCTGTTCGCGCGATCCGTAGTTGCACTGCACGAGGACGCCGACGGTATAGCCACCGAGTTTTGC
>Ga0181537_10000292_pt1 | contig 46857 bp, 39 predicted proteins | sample PEATcosm2014_Bin_39_FD_119765 | JGI IMG/M metagenome (GOLD analysis project Ga0181537, IMG submission 119765) | Peatland microbial communities from MTU Mesocosm Facility, Houghton, MI, USA - PEATcosm2014_Bin23_10_metaG | ecosystem: Environmental > Terrestrial > Soil > Wetlands > Peat | place...
CGTCGTGCTGGTCCCACTCAGCGGACCAACATTGGCCAAGTCATTGCCGCCGGAAGTTGAACCTATCCATAGATAGATAGGAGTAGTCGATCCATTCGCGGCCCAGGTGAACGTTGTCGCAGCCCCACCCAGCGTGCTTCCGCTGGCGGGAGTTTGAATAGAAGCCGGTAACAACGAGGCAGATGTGTAAGTGTACGAGTTGTAGACCAGGTTGCCATTCAGTGTGGAGTAAAGACGGACGTACACCTTGGCGCCACTCGTCGGAAGCGTGACCGTTGTGCTGGTCCCACTCAGCGGACCAACATTGGCCAAGTCATTGCCGCCGGAAGTTGAACCTACCCACAGATAGACAGGAGTAGTCGATCCATTCGCGGTCCAGGTAAACGTCGTTGCCGCTGCCGTCAACGTGCTTCCGCTGGCGGGCGTGCTGATCGATGCCGGCAACAACGAGGCTTCGGTGTAGCTCGCCGTGGTGGAGACGAGATTGCTGCTCAGCGTCGACCAAAGCGTGGCGTACACAGGTGCTCCATTCGTTGGAAGCGTGACCGTCGTGCTGGTGCCGCTCAATGGACCAACGTTGACCAGATCATTGCCTCCCGAGGTTGAACCAACCCACAGGTAGACAGGTGTCGTAGATCCGTTAGAGGCCCAGGTGAACGTTGTGGACGCGCCCGTCAGCGTACTTCCAGTTACAGGGCTGGCAAGCGTTGCTGCAGTTGCTGCGCTCACAACAATGCTGTCCGCCACCGGAGTTGCCGCTGAATAGGTGCTATTGCCTGCCTGGGAAGCGGTCACAACGATGGTTCCAGTGCCGGTGACAGTCAGTACACTGCCGCTGATTGTTCCGGGGCCGGAAGTCACCGTGTAAGTTACTGCCAATCCTGATGACGCGGTCGCCGTCAGGGTGACGGTGTTCGGCGAACTCGGATAGGTCAACGGTCCAGGATTCGGGAAGGTGATGGTCTGGGATGTCTTCTGAGTCGCCGCCAGAGCGTTGATCAAACCGACTCCGTTTGGACTTCCCCAACCGGTTACAAGATCGAAACCGGTAACTGCCGAATAGCTCCCAGAGGTGCCACTTGTGATGTCGTGGAAATCAGTAGCATAGCTGGAGGTTATATTCTGGGCGTATATGGTTGGGTTGATGAAACCGATCGTAGGCTGGCCGTTGGTGACCAACTGCTGGTTAACGAGGGCAATATATCCGGCCCACATGGGAGCGGCAAAGCTGGTGCCGCCATATACGTTAGCCTGGCAGGCCTTCTGGTCGGAACAGGTGTAGAAGGTGAAATTTGCATTCGCCGACACGTCGGGGCCGCTGCGAAGAGTAGTCGAACCCTTATTGCTCGAGTTGATGACGCCTGTTAGCTGTTGCCAGGCAGGAATCGCGATGCTGTCCGGGGAGATGCCGCCACCGCTATCTGTCCACGCCGTTTCCGACTTCCATGGACCGGCCGCGCTCGCTGTTACCAAGTCCGTGCCACCTACTGAAACAACATAGGCATCGTCGGCAGGCCAAGCCTCATTCGATGAGGACCAGGTAGAACTGTCGCCAGAGGCCGCGAAGAAGTTCTGACCTTGCGACGCCATCTTCTGGAAGTAGGGGTCAAGGGTGCTTGCATCAGCCGGTGTCCAGCCCCACGAGCAGCCAATTGTGGTGGGGAGCGGGTTATGCGTGGTCATTGCGCTGATGATTGCGGTATCAGTGCTTCCGACGTACATGACCAGGCTTGCCAGCCCCGGAGCCATACCGATGGCCTGGGTCATGTCAAGCGTCTGTTCGCCGTCATCGCATCGTTTTGAACTGTATACGCAACTCGTGCTGGTGCCATCAACGGAGAGCAGCGTGACTGGCACATTATTGGTTTGACCGACGTTCGTGAAATAGGTGGTCAAGTCAGCCAGATCGGTACCTTCGAATTCGAAGAGTCCAAGATTCTGTCCGGCGCCCGTCAGAGCCGTTCCCCCGTAGTAGGCCGCGCGCATATCGCTGCCCAAGAAGGAAGACGAAGGTCCGGAACCTGTGGTTGCATGGGATACAACGTCTTCAGGGGCTATGCCATGAGCCGCCGCATAGTCGTACTTACTCACGAGCCTGGTATGAGGAATTGAGTAGTCGTCGAGACCTGACACGTGCCAGAGCGGAAATGGCAGGCTGGTCGTAGGCTCAGTGTCCGGAGCATAAAAAACACGGTTCTCGGTGGGATGCTGGTAGGTCAGCATGGTGACATGGAAGGCCTTTTCGATGACTGCGACAGAGCCCTTGACCTGAATCTCCATGCCATCGCGGGTGCCACCAACGATCGTAAAGCCGCTTGCTTTCGAGAAGCTAACCGCCGCATCGTAATCCTCCTGGCTGGGACCAAACCGTCCAGTGAACTCAGAAGGGGTAAGAAATTGCCTGTAGGAGGGGCTGCTGGGGTCATAAAGCTCTTTCAAAAAAAGGCCTAGACCCGCCGGATCGCGTAATGGCAGAACAATGTCCAACTGCATGATCTGGTCCTGTGGAAGTCGCCCTATAGCCTTGGCTTCACCGGAGCGAGTTGCCTCGCGCACATGGTGGGTCAACATGGACTGTGCTTGGGAATTAGTTGTCCAGAGCGACACAACCGCGGTAACTAAGAGCAGGAATTGGCACAATTTTCGTATCACGGATACTCCTCCTTGTGGGTGGGGGACAGCCTGTCAATTTGCGTGTGGGGGGATCAAAATCTGAGTCTCTCAATGCTGAGCAGCACTGTCAACCAAGAAAAGCAAAGTAGTGAATAAAAATGGCGTCTGTGTCAGCCATATGTCGCCAGTTAAGATGAAGATTAAGTGAAGGATCTTGCGAGGTAGAGAAAGATGGAATACGGAAGAAGCAGGTGTCGGTGACAACATGACTCCACGAGTAGGTGCGGAGAATGGATTGGTATCATCCCGCACATTTTCCCCTCAGAGGGCCTCTACATAGCCCATCTCGCGATCCTGCGGGGTATTTTTCTTTCGAGAGGCGTGAGGCTGGATTCTGCGGAGTTCGCTCGAAGGAGTTTCTACGGTGCCGCTCCAACAGCGCACACCGTCACTACACCTAGTGCAGCAAACCAGTTTTCGAATGGCCGATCCTGGTGTGATCATGTCCATTCCCGTTGGCAGCACTGGCCAGGAGTTTGTGGCTCTTTCTGCGATGATGAGTACCGGAGTGCTTCCGACTACTTAGAGGATGTGCAAAATCGACATTGCTTTGCGGGGAACTTGATCCGCCGGATGCAGTGGAAACACGCGTAACAGGCTTTGTGTCGCTTTGAGTGAGGTTTGAATGCCTGTGCGTGGATGCGCCATTCGATGCAGGATTCGGCATGAACATCGGTTCCGATTGAGTCTTGGGAGTGGATGCACTTTGCGGCAGGCGGGCACTTGGGGTGCCAGAAGCACTCTTCGTGAGGGAGTGCTCGCCTGATGTTGTGGAGTTCGCAGAGAGCCCCCATTTAGATCCTGACGCAGCAACCTGCGGACGGGGTGAGACTGGTCCGGTAGGCTGCCCGGTGACTTCAGCATGGACACCCGCCTGAACCGTTTGGTCAACGCCGCCGATTGGCGCGCCCACCTGCGAGTTGACCTCTTGTGCTGGAGAGAAGGTTGCGAGAGGCAGCAGTACGCCCAAGCCGTACAGCAAAACCTTGAACGCGTGAATCATCTTGAACTGACTCATTCAGCACCTCCAACTATTCTAATGCGGGCAGCGCATTCATTCTCGCGCGTTTTCAGCACAATCATGTACTCGTAAAACGATTGAAGCAGGGCATAGGTCAAGCCTGCGTGGCCATCAAGAAAGCCGCCCCGTGCGAAGTAGAGTACCAGGAATTTCACTAGAGGTCGGGCTGGCAACCGGTAGAAGAGCTCCTTCTGGTGAAAGCGGCGTTCGTGGAAGTCTCTCGCAAAGAATGCCTGCTTAAGACTGAAATCACGATGAGCGGCGCGGTTCTGCGCGATCTGCTGGGCTTCCAGGGTGCTGTACGAATTGTGACGCGCAAGCCAGTGCTGCATGCCTTTGCTGAAAGGGAAGTGGTCAAGGTAGCCGCTGAGTTCTCCAACCTTGCCATCTGGAATTGAGATAGGGTTCACAAGGCGCTCATAGTGCAGTTTTTCCGGGCGGAAGAGACGGAGATAGAAAGGTGAAGTCTGCACGTGCTTAAGCCATGTACCAAGAAAGAAGTCACGGCGGCGGATGCGGAAGGCAACATTCTCGGTGGGTAACTGCGCCGCGCGGAGGAGACTGGCCGCGAGTTCAGGAGTGACGCGCTCATCGGCATCAATATAAAACACCCACGGATGACGGAACTGAATGTTTCGTAGCGCCCAGTTCTGGTGCGCGGCCCAATTATCGAAGGCGCGTTTGCAGACTGTTGCACCAGACTGTTCAGCCAACTCAACCGTCCGATCCGTGCTGAATGAATCCAGTACGTGAACATCGTCAGACCACGCCACGGACTGAAGGCATGCCGGGAGGTCCTGTTCTTCGTTCTTGGTCAGGATGAGAACAGAAATCGCAGCACCCATAATCGAATCGTCCACTTTCAAGTTACTTCTTTCGTGCCGCAACAACCATGGAGCATGGCAGCAAGCGTATTCTCCCGACCGGGAGAAAAGCCTCAACCTCGAATCCTGATTCAGCGAACAACTGAAGGAGCGTCCTCTTGGAGAAAAATTTGACATGCCCAAAATCTCTCAATGGGTGCCAATGATCATCGAACTTATTAGTAACAGCGAGAGCGAGGTTCTTCCAGTATCCATGAAATGGGGTACTGAGAATCAATAGCCCACCCGGGCGAAGAACTTGCAGGGCGTTGGTCATCAGCAGGCGCGGCAGCAAGAGATGTTCAATCACTTCGAGAGAAACCACAGCGTCGTATTGACTACGAACATCCTCGGTGAGCGGCAGCGCGAGGTCATGTTGAAAGAACTTGATATCAGGGAATGAAGCCTGGGCAATTGCAAGACCGGAAGCGCTTGCATCACAACCCTCCACGGCAAAACCCTTTGAAGCGAGAAAGCCGGTGAATGCTCCGTTGCCGCAGCCTAAGTCGAGAACTCTCTTCGCGCCGAAGCGATTCAGAAGGTCCACGGTTGGGCGCGCCAGATACGAGTGGGATTCGCTGGTCCCGGCCTGATTCCATTCGAACTCGGGGGATGAGATGGAAGCGGCTTCATCCGTTCTGGCGCGTGGACACATTCTGTTTTCCCTTCATGGACCTGATCTTGATTTTTCGAGCTGGAACACCAGCGTAGACCGACCACGGTTCCAGATTCCGTGTGGCAATCGAGCCAAGCGCTAGAACCGCGCCCTCCCCCACGGAAATTCCTGGCTGCACCGTTGCCCTGGCGCAAATCCAGGCAAATGCTCCAACTGAAATCTCCGCGGAGATCAAAGGAAATTCCGGCACTTCATAATCGTGAGTGGCTCCACATAAGTATACTTCCTGCGAAATGGTTGCGTGGGACCCGAGGGTGATCAGGCTGGGATTGTAGATGATCGCTCCGTCGGCGATGGCAACCACGTCCCCGCAGGAAAGATTCCACGGAGCCCATATTTGTGCTCCAGGATAGATATGGCAGTTGTTCCCGATGGCTGCGCCGAATGAGCGCAGCAGAAATCGTCTCCAAGCGTGCGCAGGTCGCGGCGATGGGCGAAATAACAGGGTGTGGACGACTCCCCAGGCCAAACGCAAAATACGGTTTCGCAGCGGGAACGCCGGAGCGAGATATGAGTCGGCACTAATCATGTGCATGATTGGCGTGCTGCAGAGCAACATCGGAGAGCACGCTGAATAAATTGTTTGCCGCGTTGTCTATTTCGAACCGCTGGAGAAAGCATTCACGTGTCTTTTTTCTCATGTTGGATTTCTCCGTGCCCGACATTTCCAGCCATTTCTTCAGCATGGCGCAGGTTCCGTCTACGTCATCGGTGCCGATAATTCCTGCACCATCGCGTTGTACTTCATGCCATATGTTGACTTTGTCAGAGATGAGAGCCGGTACGCCGCAGGCCAGAGCTTCCGCCACAACGATACCGAAATTTTCCTGATGCGACGGTAACACGAATATCTCTGCGGCGCGCAATGCCCCCCACTTCAATTCACCATCGACCATGCCAGCCCACGTAATGCGGTCGGATATGTTGAGTCGTTCCGCCAATTTCTCCAACTTCGCCTGCAGACCGGTCTGATCTGGGCCGCAGATCACAAGATGCCAGTCGGAATCGGAGGCCAGCACATTTGCAAATGCCTGAATGAGAAGATCGCAGCCCTTCTTCTCATGAATGCGACCCAGAAAGATGGCAATCCGTTTGTTGCGCAGTTTTGGATAACGAGTGTAGAACTCATCCACACCCATTTGCGGCTCACTCTTCGGGCCGGCCGTACCGAAGTTGACCACAATCTCGCGACAGCGGTAGCGGCGGAAGGACTGGCGCGCAAGAACTCGCTCTTCATCGCAGGTGAAGAGTACGGCTCCGGCATCGCGCAACACGCGGTATTCGGCCCAAGGCCAATAGAGGAGCTTCTTGAGATGCTTGAGTGGATATTTCTTCTTGAACCACGGATCCAGCATCCCGTGTGTATAAACAACGTACGGTGTTGCAGCATCGTGCAAGGCGCGCCAGACCGCAAAACTCTGGTACTCCCAAAGTCCGTTCACTACCACCATGTCATAGTTTCTGGCATTCTCTTGCAACCACGGCAGCAGGCGGTCACTGTACCCATACTTCAGAAACCTCGGGCCGAGCGCGTGAACCGGAAGCGGAAATCCGCTCAAGTACGGGGCGTTCGGTGCGTCGAGCGAAACTACCTCCATCGCATGGCCGCAGTGCGACTGATTGGCAAGAGCCAATTGTTTCAGGCCCTCGATAGGGCCGCCGCCGGTTGGGTTCACGGAACTTATGGTGTGTAGTATCTTCATGGCTGAATTCAATAATGATCTGCGTTCTCGCAGAGTGGCAGAGCGTCTCTCCCTAGTTCAGAAATCCCACGCCCGTCGAGTATGGCAACTTCACCCCTCCAGCGGCCAGAAGCATTCATTCATAGTTTCTCACCGCGGCAAACAAAGTGGGGAGTCTCTCAGCCGCTAGTTCAACACTCTTCTCGTATACATATTCAGCCCAGCGCTGGGGAGTGAACTGGAGTGACAACGAGTAACTGGCTTCTCCCATGGCGGCGCGCCGGTCATCAGGTAGACCCGAGAGCCTCGTCATCGCACTGCTCAGGGAACCAGCATTTCCAGTTTCTACTAAATATCCCGAATATCCATCTCTGACCAGATGAACAGATGCACCACACTCTCTTGTGCATATCACAGGAACGCCAGCCGCCGCTGCCTCATGAATTACTAGTGCCCAGGGCTCATATGTGCTTGAGACAACCAAGGCGCCGGCGGCAGCAAAGAGTTCGGGTAGCGCGGCCGGTTGCACAAAACCTTTCAGCGATATTCCTTCGCGGCCTTCTGCGAGAGAGGCCAATGGTCCAGTTCCAGCAATTACCAGAGGCCACCTGCCGCCGTGTTCGCGATATGACGTATACGCGCGCACCAGAATGTCTATACCTTTTTCTGCCGAAAGGCGACTTACACTCAAGAACGAACGCGGAGGTTCCCGCTGTGCGCGCGTGTTGTGCACCTCCGAAAATCTCGTGTGATCACAACTGTAAAGACCATGCCAGATCTGGTCGTCATGAAATCCCATCCGGTGAGCCCACAGTGCCTGACGCTCGCCCGCAACAAATACCCCGTCATAGAGCGCGCGCGCAAACCATGGAGAGGTTGCAACTCCAATCCACTGCTTGAACGTCCCTCTCCATTGATTGTCCGTGCAGTACACACGTAGTGCTCTCTTCGCGAAGTGGCGGGCCACCGCCCGGTACGGAGCAACGTGGTATGCCGCTCCGAGAATAACATCGGGACTGAACGCTTCCAATTTTCTCAGCAGCAGGTCTTTGTCCGGCAAACCACGCCATTTCAGGACATCAGGTATCCAATCGAACTCAGAAGCATCGAACGGCGCCACAGCCTCTGGCTGCTCGTAACAAACAAACAACTCGACTCCATCGAAATTGCTAAGCGCGCGAAGACACGCGTTCAGGTACCCTGTCATACCCGTCCAGAGTACGGCGATTCTCATGGCATCCTCGCTTTTGGAGGTCCCCATAGCTTTTCCGCAATGCTTCGTGGTAGCGCTATAGGATCTAGGCCCCATCTCGCGATGAACGCCCATGCTTTTCGGAGCCAATCCAAAGGGGCACCCGGTGGGCGTCCGATGATTTCCTGAAATATTCGGGCCTCGTCTTTGCGAAAAAGATCTTCAAGGCGGCCAGTTCCGGAAATCGAGGTCCCGTGAATGCGGAACAGCGACCAGTAATCGTTGATCAGCTCGAACTTCTTCTTCTTCTGGGCAAATCGGACCATCAACTCACCGTCCCAGCAGGTGCGGTTGGCCACGTTAAACCCACCGACATCAAGGAACGCTTCGCGCCGAAAGAACGTTGATTGCTGTATAGCTACGCTCTCACCATACGCATAACGCCATGCACTGAAGGGTGCCGAACGTATGCTCCGAATGATGGCACCGTCCGCATCTACCTTGTATCCGTGCCCATAAATAACCTCAGCTTTGGGGCGGGCCACAAAGGCCTGCATCACCTTTCGGAGCGTGCCGGGAAGCAGTTCATCATCGGCATTGAGGTATCCAAATATCTCACCGGTCGCAAGGCTGAAACCTTTGTTAAGGCCATCCACTGGGCCATTATCTGGCTCAAGAACAACTCTTGAAATGCGCGACCGGTAACGCTCAATAATGTCCAGGCTTCCATCGGTAGAGCCCGGATCCACAACAATGTACTCAATCGCAGGATAGTCCTGCGTCAATACCGAAAGGATTGCACGTTCCAGGAACTCGCACTGGTTGTAGGAGATCGTGACGATTGAGACTTTCATGGATAGAGGCATTTAGCTCCGCAGCTTATGAATTTTCTGCTGAGCCAACCGCGCCAAGCGAATCGCCTTTCTCGCTAATGGACGATTGACAGCTGACAAGAGAAGAGCGTCAGTCGCGGATGAAGAGACGCCGGCAGAGTGCAACATGGTGCGATAATCTTCTGCCCCGGATGTGGAAATATAACGGGGATCGCGGGCAGTTCTTGCGTTGAGGTCGGCGGAAGACGAAGCAGAGAGCGCAAGACGAGCAAGTTCGACAAGCGCCGAGGCTACGACCGGAATGTCATAGTTTCTCCTGACGTGCTCAGGTGCATGACGACTGATGTTTTCACGAAGTGTGGCATCCTCATGGAGCGCATTCATAGCGGCAGTGAAGCCACATTGGTCCGAGACAACGATGCCTGCTTCGCCATTGCGGACGACCTCAATTTGCGAATTGTCACGTAAGGGCGTGCTCAGGGTGATAACCGGCAGTCCGCAGAGCATGGCCTCGCAGAGTACCATGCCGAAGGACTCGCCCTTATCGGCTGCGTGCACAAAAACGTCCATGGTGCCGTAGTAGCGCTGAAGCTCGACATCTGTGTTCACTATGGGGAGCTGATGAACCCGGGCGCGGACCTTTTCAGGTAGCAGTTTGAATTGCCGCTGCAACTCGGGTGGCAGGCCGACGAGCACTAGATGGGCGTCGGCATACCTCTCGGCGACCTCGCAAAAACTTCTCAATAACAAGGGAGACCACTTTACCTCAACCGGCTGGCCAACTCTGCCATAAACAAATGCGTCGACTGGAATTCCCAGCTCCGACCTGAAAGAGAGTTTCTGTTCTTCGCTGGAAGGAGCGAACGAAGTGCAGTCGACGGAATAGGGTATGACCACACCGGCAGCCCTGTCCTTCAGTCCCCGCGAGCCATTCACCCATTTCTTCAAGCACCATCGGCTGAGTAAAAGATGGAGATCAAAAAGCTTGCGATCTTCCGAGTCGTCAACGTAGGCGAAGACATTAGTTTCGATTACGCGGAGAGCCGGGTGGCGAAGAGACGCCAGTATGGACGCTGAAAGAGAGTCTGGCAGTCCTGGGCGATGCAGGTGGAGGATATCAGGAGCCCAGGCACGAGCCTGTTCGATGGCCTGGGTTTGGGCGGCAGCATCGTCGCCACCGACGAAGACTGGTATGGCGCGCTCGTCGAGTGTGGCCTTTCTCGGGCCACCACCACTGTAGGCGAGAACAGCGCAAGCCATGCCCTGGGACTGGTAGCCGAGGGTGTAATTGACCGCCGCCCGCTCCGTCCCTCCCCGGGTAAGGGTGGACACAATGGTGAGGATGCGCATCTCTGCCGACTTCGTAACGGGCGTCAGAATGTGGCTCATATGCGAGAGTCCAGTATAGCAGCGTACTTCGACCGTTCTCCGAAGGAACGGACCCAGACAATTACGGCGATGAAGTACGTAGCCATGAACCGGCGGTCGGCTCCATAAGGGGAAAAGAGAATATCCCAGCAGAGCAGGAATGCAATGAAGGCAAACACTGGGAGTAGCGGTTCGTTACCCTTCACTCGCAGTATTGTCCCGACTGTCAGCTTCAAAATCCATAGCCAGAAGATCGCGCCAATGACCCCTGATTCCACCCACGCGCCAAACACGTGAGAGTGCGTTGGAATCAGGTCATCTTCGTCGTGATGACCTACCTTGTATCCCAGTTCAGCGAATCGCTCCCGTCCAATAGCCGCGTACTCAGCGTTCCTGGCCCATGAGCCGTGACCGATGATTGGAGAGTCGATGATGGCCTGTGCAGAGGCTAGAATTTCGCTCCGTCCGCCTAACAGAACACCGCCTTCTCCTTGTTCCTGAAACTCATACTTAGCCTGTGCGTCCTGTCCCAGATGACCACTGGTCACGGCATAGGTGTAAAGCTGCTGGAAACCCCAGACGCTTAACAGGACAGCACCCGCCGTCACAACCATCTTGGTCCGTCCCAGCCGTAATCGTGCCGTTTGCGCCTGCGTCTGAAAATAACAGTACACGCCGGTCACCAGGCAGATCATGCCAACGCTCCGCAGATTGAGATACAAATTGACGCCAGACATAGCAAAAAGCGCGATCAGCACAATTGGTCTATTGCGTCCACCAGATAGTGAGCTTACAGACAAAATTACCAACAGAGTGACTGGGATTGCGAGGCCAAACTTCCAAGGGTCTATCAATGAAAATTCGTTCGGAGTAATCAAACAGCTCAATGCCCCACCAACACACAGGCCAATGCCATACAAAGCAAAACGGCGCGTTGAACTTCGCAGAACCGCCCACACTACTGCAAGATGGGTGACCGTAAGGCCAATCTTGCTCCACCCGCGCAGGTAATCCTCAGGCCGTGAGCCCCGAATTACGTCCGTGCATATCTGTGCAATCAGCCACGCTAAGCCGAGCAACAAAACAATAGCTATCTGTCTGTTCCGTAGCCGGTTCATTCGTGTAGCAAGTACGAATGGAAGCGCCGCCAATAGAAGCAAATCCGTTCCAAAGAGCACGCCAACCGCGTGTACCTGCAAGCACTGCAGCAGGGGTACGCAGAGCACGAGAAAATCGCCCAGATTTAGGAACGTGGATTTGCGACTGCCGTGGACGGACGTTGCTGTCAGGCGAGACGGTAATATTCCTGCGGAGCCAGATGAAAAATATCTCATAAAGGTGGAAGGCCGCCAGACGAAGCAACATCCGGCTGCAAGAGGCATTCGCTAACCTTGCGTGAGGAATGCCGCCCCTCGCTTTGGTCAACGAACAGGCGCTTGAGTCTCAGAATCGGAGATTCCACGAGATACCAGGAGAGCGTAGCTATTAGTAAGCTGAAGGTGAATCCGATCAAAATAACGTGGATATCACCGGCAGTTGTCTCTCCAAAGAATGCTTTACGCTTGACGAAGTTGCTGTTCAAAATTTCGAAGATAGGAAGGTGCACCAGATAGAGGCAATAACTGATTCTTCCCACATATCGTAGTGGGGCGAAAGTTAGCACACGATTGAGCAGGGTTTCACGGCCAACGAGGCAGAGGGTAATTCCCAGGATCCCTCCGAATGTCAGAGCCAGGCTTGTGAACGCAAGGGGTGGGGCGGGGTCGGTGACGCCGGGTGGAACCATCAGAAACGAACCCAACGTTCCGAAGGCTAACGCGACCAAAGACCATGTAAGTAATAAATTTCTGCTCGCCCAACCAGAGCGCACTGCAATCGCAATCAGCGCACCGAGGGCCAGCCCATCGAGGCGACACGCCGTGTTCTGGTAAATCCAGTTTGGAGGGAAATGGAAACTTACCAGCCAGCGCAGTAGCGGCGACACCGCAAGGATTGCGATGACGATTCCAGCGAGAGTCCTTTTGCTCGCAAAGCGCACTAGGAGCGGCCATACCAGGTAGAACTGCTCTTCAATCGCAAGCGACCAGGTAACACCAAGGACAAGTTGGTTTGGCTGCCCACAGCGAATCAGATTCTGGAGAAATGCTAGATACACCCACGCGCTGCGGGTTTCGTGCGGAAGATGCTCCATAAGGTATGGCTGTCTGGCTGAAATCAACGGAAAGACAGCAAAAGCGATGAATATCAGCAAAAAGTAAATGGGCCAGATGCGAAGTATGCGGCGGGCGTAGAAGTTCCGAAAGTAATGCTTGGAGGCGCCACTATCAAGAAGGATGCCCGTTATGAGAAATCCCGAAAGAACGAAAAATAAGTCCACGCCGATCCAGCCGAATGCGAATGCACCATCGAGATGAAGAAACTGGAATCGGGAAGCGGTATGTATACACATAACTGACAAGATTGCCGCTGCACGCAGTCCATCGAGTTCAGGGACATACTTAGGCAATGTGAATGGGGTTGGAGCTCCGGAGGTAGTCCGTGAGATCGATCCGAATGCAGTATTGATCACAGAACCCTCCTATGTAGCAAACCCGTCGTTCTATTGAGCGTTTGAGGGCTTAGGGAAACTGAGCCGTGGAGGCTGACACGAGTGTCGGCAATGATACATTGAGCTGTCATTGCGTCCGTTCCTGTGCACTAACGAACGAGGCAACTTTGGGTTGGACTTCTTCCCCGGTTGAGCTTGGAATGCGTCCGAGCGAGTTAAGCAACCTGGGTAGGAAGATTGCTGCCGGAGTGACCATGCAGAGCACCTGGGCGATAATGCTGCCGTAGACTACGCCGGAAATTCCGATCCGATGAGTGAGATAAACGGAAGCAGTGATGTTCACGACTGCCATCGACGCAAAACAGATTGCCTGTGGGCGAAGGATCTTGAGTCCATTCAGCAGCACCGATAATGGTGTGTATACGGCGAACAGCGTCTGCGAAATGGCAAGACCGATCAACAGAGCAAAACTAGGGACGATCTGCGGTCCGATCCATATTTTGAGGATTGCGCGGCCGGTAAAGAGCAGTACCGTGTTGATGAGGACAGCGACCAGAACACTAAGCGAGAGCGAGCGATAGAGAGCCCGCCGAAGCCAGGCGATGTCGCCGCGGGCAAAGGCTTCCCCATAGGCTGGCCAAAGCGGCGTGAGCATGAAAGTCAGGAGAACGGGCAGGGTGGAGAAGATGCGTGCGGTGAGCGAATAAAGCGCCACCTGCTCTGCTCCAAGAACGCGGGCGATTACGAGACTGTCTGACTGGAATCCTACAGCCAGCGAGACCTGCAAAACAAAAAACAGAATTCCCATGCGGAAGAGTTTGACGCCGCTCTCAAAATGCACGCTGCGCAGGCTGGGCCTGAGCCATGGCTTGCCGCGCGCGAAGAGCCAGATCGTATTGAGCAGCAGTGCAAAGACTGGAGCCCCGGCAAAGCCCAACACCAACCATGGAAGACCGGCATGAAGGTGTATGGCAAAGACCACGGCGGCGAGCGCCAGGAGGCTGCCAAACGTGCTCCAGAGGTTGGCGGTATATCCCTCTTGGTATCCGGACTGAATGCGCAGTGTGATACCGAGCGGCATATTCAACGCAAAGCAGCCAATCAGCACCAGAAAGGTCGGCCCGGAGTCGCGTATGGCTTCAGGGGAGACGACGTGAAACATACCCTGCCACTTCACATATGGATAAGCGACGAGCGTAACGGCGGTGATCAGTATTGCCACGCTGGAGAGCATGCAAAAGGCGCTGCTCACGTAACGCTGCGCCGCCTCACGGTCGCCACTGCCGTCAGTTTCCGAGATCAGGGTGAGAAGACCGTTGCCGATGCCGAGGTCGGAAAACGAAAGCATCGTAACTGCGGAAGCAATGGCCATCCACATGCCGTAGCGCTCGACACCCAGGTAATGAATCGCGAGGGGTGCGGAGATGAAGATGGTGAGCACAGAAGCAATCTTGGTGACGGCAGAAGTCGCGGTGGAAACGGCGACACGACGATAACGGCGGCGCGAACGTCCCTCCGGACTGTCCGGACCAGATGCGGTCGTCACAACGCCGTCAGGGAGGCGTCCGCGCACACTGCTCGAACTGACCGGGATGTGCGCGCTGTCAGACACTCCTAGAGTCTCCCGTAGATGATCAACCCGGTTGTAAGCGCAATGGCAGCTTCCACACTGCGCGTTGTTGCAGACTTGGCTGTGCTGGAGGGCACGTAGAGGATGTCGCCGTCTTCCAGCAACGGATCTACAACTTTGCCGTTCACGATCTGTTTCAAAGGAAGGGGAATTTCGAGCCTCCCGGTGGTTGTCTTGCGAAGGATGCGCGATTTGTTCTCTGCGGCCGTACGATTGGCGCCCTGAGCCAGTGCCAATGCTTGCATCGCGGTGAGCCGTTCGTTGCCTTCAATGAGGAATCCGCCCGCTTTAGCGACGTCACCTACCACGTAGACAACTCCAGAACGGGACACTGCGATGGAGTCGCCGGGGCGGACATCAACCAGCGCGGCCACGCTTCCTGGTCTCGTGTCAAGCAGCACAATTTCGGGGTGATCAGGGTCATCTTTGTGTGTGAGCGTGACGGCCTTGCCTGCATTTGCAGTCCATCCTCCAGCCGCTGAGATCAGGTCAATAATGCCGTGGCCGCCCAGCAGAGGGTAGATGCCGGGATTCCGGACCTCCCCGGTCACAGTTACACCTTGCGTGGCATACTCGCTCATAAAGACCGAGACATGCGGATCCTTCAGGATGTCGCCGCTGACCAGCCTGCGCTCAATTGCCGAGGCAGCTTCCTCCGCGGTCATTCCTGAGACGTGCATAGCCCCGGCAATCGGAATTGTGATGTCGCCCGCCGCGCTGACGCGCAGTTTTCCGGAGAGCTCCGGGGTATCAAACACGCCGAGTTCAATGAGATCGCCAGATGAGATTCTCAGGGCGTGCGCGGTGGTGGGCTGCGCAGCAGAAGTAGGCACTCCGGTGGCTGGCCCCGTCTGCGACAACGCGGGAAACGATAATGTCGCACCTGAGATGACCAGCAGCAGTATTCGGAGATAAGAGGATTGCATTTTTCTTTACCTTCTTAACTAAACGTCAGCTTCAGCGGTCAGTTACGCCGCCTGAATATCAATTGACCAGCGCTCGCTCGGCAAAATACGCCAGAGCCTGCGGATAAGGACGGTCAGGAATTGTCCTGTTCTTTGTCATTAAAATAGTGACTCTGCATATCGCCGTGGTATGGCTTCGTAAAGTAGTACTGCTCCAACTGAAGATTCACGCAGTTGAAGACGGTGCCTACCAAGTTGCTGTTAGCACGGAGCAGGAGATCGCGAACCCTTAGCACGGCTTTCTTGCGAGCGACCCCAGAGCGAACCACCAGCACAACCGCGTCGGAAATATTCGCCAAGGCCAGCGAATCTGCCACGGCAAGAACTGGAGGCGTATCGACGATGATCCTGTCGTACTTCAACGCCATCGTTTCCAGCAATTCCATCATGCGTTTGGACGCCAGCAATTCCCCGGGATTGGGAGGATGCGGTCCGGCGGGCATGAGATGAAGGTTGGGCAACGATGCAATCGGAGTCACAATTGCAGAATCATCCATTTCCTGGGTGAGCACCGTGCTTGTGCCGTAGCGTGAATTGGGCAAGCCGAACTGAGTATGCATCGCGGAGCACCGGAGATCGGCGTCAATGAGCAGAACCGACTCGCCACGCTGGGCAAACGTGATGCCCAGGTTTGTCGATACCGTTGTTTTTCCTTCGGAAGCAACCGAACTTACGACAGTGATGATTTTGGGCTGCCGGTCCGGAGAGGAGAGCATCAGCGAGGAACGCAATCCACGAAATGCTTCCGCCGCATGGGAGCGCGGGTGGGTGAGCAGCAACGGCGAAACAGGCAAGAGGGCTTTTTCGGGCTCAGCAGGGCCGTGCAGCGTTCTGGAACGTGCTGCGAGGTGATCTGCGGGAACGCTGCAAAGTACCGGCAGACCAGTGCACAACTCGAGTTCCTCAGAACTGCTCAGCGTGTCATCGAGAGATTCGATCACAACTACAAGCATGAACCCGATCAGCAATCCGCCGAAGAGACCCAGCAAATAGTTGAGAGCAGGCTTCGGTTCGATAGGCCTCGCCGGTATCTCGGCGCGATCCACGACATTGATGAAGCTGGAGCTTAGGCCTGCGCTGACGCCCGCCATTTTTAGCTTCAACTGCAACGTGTCATAGAGTTCACGGCCGTTTTCTACGTCATGCTTCAGAACGGCATATTCAACGGCATGCTCATTGAGCTGATAAGCCTTGTCTTTCTGCTCGGTGAACTGAGTCCGTAACAACGCCTCGGTCTTTGCCGCTGATTGATACTCCGCCTCAAGACGCTTGCCTACATTACTGATTTCAGTTGCGGTCGCGGCGTCCAGGCGGCTCACCTGGGTCTGCAACTCGTGAACCTTGGGATATCCGCTGCCAAACTTGGAATTCAATTGCGCCAGTTGCGACTTCAGTTCCGCTTCCTGAGTGCGGAGCACTTGCAGCGTTGTGCTCGGGACGACATTTGCAATCAGCTCCGGATTCCCAGTTGCTGCCATGCGGTAGCGAGCTTCCTTGACGATGCGATCGGCCTCAGCCTGTGTCAGCTGTTCGTTCAGCAGCTTCAAACGGTCTGTAACAATGTTGTCGTTGTCGTCCGTACCGGTGGCGAGGATGTTGTTCTTCTTCTGGAAGTCAGCGAGTTTCTCCTGCGCTTCTACTGCCTTGGCCTGAAGATCCTGCATTTGCTTGGAAAGCCAGTTTGACACCTGCTCGGTGCCTTCGTAGTGGCTCTGGAGGGTGCGCTCCATGTAGCAGTCGGTGACCGCGTTAGCGACGTCAGTCGCTAGCTTGGGATCGGAACTGCGGAACCGCACCTCGACAATCGAAGTATTGGGGAGCGCCTTCACGACCAAAGCAGCGTGAAATTGACTCAGCATGCGCTCGCGGTCAAGCGGGCTCATCGCCATTGGGTTGGTCACTTTGGCGGTCGCAGCACTTTTTCCGGCAAAAGCCGGCAGCTTGGCCAGTCCAAGAGTGTCGATGACTCGCATGGCCACCGTGTCACTTTGGATCACCTGAACCTCGGTCTGCAGGCGGTTGCTGGGATCGCCGCTCCCAAGCTTCGAACTGATCACGTCGTCGATTCCGAGATTCGAAGTGCGGCTGGGATCGATCTCCAGGCGCGCCACGCTTTCATATACGGGCGTCTTCGTCACCGTGCGTAAGACAACGGCACAGAAAATCAACGCCGCGGTGCTCAGGAGAACGAGTTTGTGCTTGAAAACAATACGCCATAACGTGGTCAGGGAAAGTTCTTCTTCTCCGGCAGGAACGCCGCCCATCGCCATCAAGGCGGGTAGGTTGCTTGGCGCTGTGCCGTCTTCAATCCTCGAACGCATTAGAACTCCTAATTACTCGATAAAGAAGCGTGCAGTGCAGGGAACCAACTGCTGCCGGACGAACACGGCGTGAAGACCAGATCGGTATCTCAATCGCAAGGCAGCAAGTATCAAGGATTCACCTGCTCTCCTGGCTCTTGCAGAAGTTGCGCGGCAGTTTCTGGCGCAGGGGACGCGTTGGAAGCGGGAGCATCCGAAAGCACGCGGTACCAGAGTTCCGCGTAGGCTGCTGCTGCGCTTTCGACTGAAGGAAACGGCAGAACAGATCCGGTGATCATCGGATAATCCTGCAGCAGTACAACCGTCGCGACGAACGAGAGGACCGTGACCCGTGCGTTCAGGTCGCGGAACCCGTAACTCTGTGACCAGGCTGTAAAATTCTTGGCCGTGGCAGCGAAAATCGCGTCCATATGCTTGCGGTAAACCGGTTCCATGTCGGGGCCAAACTCAAGGGTGCTGTAGCGCAGCAATCGCACCAGGTCAGGCTGCTTTACAACCGCATCCGTAATCACTTCAAACAGCGTCCGCAGCGCACTGCGCGCGTCCTGCTCACCACCATTGGGGATCAGCAACCCGGCGGCGCGAATGCTCAACTTGCTTAGCTCGGAGTCAACGGCGCTGACGAACAGGTCCCGCTTGTGGGGGAAGTAGCGGAAGATATTTCCTTCACTGACGTTTGCCTTCAGGGCGATGTCGCGGGTGGTCACGCCGCTGAATCCCGCGCGCGCAAACAGGGTTACCGCGGCGGCAATCATGCGCTCTTTGCTGGAGACTTCAGGCATGGGCAAGCCCCCTCCGGTACGGAGGCCCATACGGGGCGAACCAATCGAGGCACTTCGCGTCGAGAGGGAAAAGTAGTGGAGTTTTGCAGTGCCTGGTGCCTGTGGACAAACAATCCCCCAAACTAACCGAAGTCCGCTTGCGACGGACACTTTGCGATTCTGGGCAATAAGTAAACAGACGTACGGTGATCTCAAGAAACAGAATCGCGCGTACTCGTTTACCGCTGTCGAGCGATTTGCAACGAGAGAGAGTGATTGCTCACTTGTGAAGAGCTGTGCTCAATATAAGGAGAACACATTCTGTTGTCAACAGAGTTTCCGGAGAAGACATTCACCCGAGACGAGTCAACTTTGTCAGGCGTCGGAGCCCTGCGTAAGTAGATGTGCCCGGAAGGCACCTCTCCCAGTACCGAGCTCACGTTTTCTCCGAGCAAGAAAAAGCAGAATCTGTGAACAGCCTTTGGCCCTGGAGGGCCCTGGAAAAGGGCTTGCTGACGCCGGAATTTGTGGAATATCGCCCAGCGCTGGGTCAAATCCCGCAAGTAAATTCGCCGTCGGGGCTGCCCCGAAAGTGTCGCAAACAGTGCGGCAAAGTGCAGGAACTCTGGCCATGTACTCTGAATAGGCGAATGATTAGTGTTTTTATCCACGGAGACTCGGCAGGTTTTGCCTTAGGCCACCAAAGTGCATATCACTGAGTGGGAGTTAAGTAAAAACTCTAACGCCCGTAAGGAAATTCGTACTGAACTAGATGTTTTATCAGGAGAGTCTTTATATGAAGAAGTTTATGTTTGTGCTCCTAGTAGTTGTGATCGCTGCCAGCATGTCGATGGCGCAGCCGATCATTAAAGGCAACGTGGCATACGTTCCCACCACAGATGTCCAGGGCGCGCACGAAAACGGCGGCCGTGGTTGCGCAGGTTGCCACGCTCCTCACAGCGGCGGACGCGGTTCGGGCGGCGGCTCCATCAATGCACAGGTTTCCACAGCGGCTGGCATCGCCGAAGGCGATAGCGGACTCTGGGGAACTGACACGGCTGCAGTTACCAGTGCAGCTGGCGTGTTCAAGTTCGACGGCACCTACACCACCACTCTGACCGGCTTGACTTGGGCGAACGGCTCCCTCTACACCGGCGTTGCCACTTGCTTGAGCTGCCATGACGGCAATATCTCGCGCGGCGCGATGATGTCGGGTCAGGCCTACGAGCAGTCGTTTGGCCTTTTGAACTTCGCCACCACCGTTGGTTCCAACGGCCAGGCGAACGCAGTCAACCTGTACGGCTCTGCCCCGATCCCGACGCTGCTCGGCAGCGACGGCGGCGTGGCTGGCGACTACAGCAACGATCACCCAGTGGGCCCGATGGCCAACCTGGGCAAAGTGGCCTCGGCCGCTTTGGGCAACGGATTGACCTACACCGTCAACGGCACCAAGCTGACGATGGTCATCACCCCGAACAGCACCTATGCCAACTTCGTAGCTTCCTACGGAACCCCGGCAGTCGGCGCTCTGGCTTCCAACAATGACGGCATCGCGGGCAACCAGTACGTGGTTTGCACCACCTGCCACAACCAGCACGTACAGAACGTCTTCTCGACCGCCGGACACACCCCGGTTGTGATTGCCGGTATGTCTTCGGCAACCTTCGCGACGATCTTCTACGTCAATGGTCCTTACAACCCGGGCGCACCGTATGACCCGACGCACGTTCCTTCGACCAACGCCTTCTGCCTGCAGTGCCATTTCTCGCACTCCAGCCAGTACTTTGGCGCGACCACCGTCGGAACCGCGTTCTAAATTTGTCTTAATAAGTTTGTTGTAAAAGACAGTAAAAATAAAAATCAAATACCTCCTGTTTTAACTGGGGGAGATAACATCTCCCCCTTTTTAGAAAACAACCCGCCGGATGCACCAGATCGACTCCGGCCAAACAAGTACCTGTAGTTGGTTTCAATCAGAACTTTGCGCGTATGTTCGGTTCGCGCCAGTTTCAGCTTGGTGCTCGGCTACACTTCTAGTCCACGACGCCAGCAAACAAAATGGGGAATGCGGTTAACCGCGTTCCCCGTTCTTTTTTTGAAGTACATGCAAGACGGATGTCTGCAACACCCACCCAAGGATCGACACCGCCAACCTCGAAGACCAAGCAGGCATCCTTGCGAAGGTTTATATTCCTTTAGATCCTCATGCTCGTGCTTTGATGAACACGAGAAGAAACCAAAGGAGCACGAACAATGGCCACGCACTTAGAGACCAGCCCCAAGGCAACCGGACTCCCGGCATGGAAGGCGCTTGACGCCCACTACAAGCAGATCGAGCAATTGCATCTACGGAATCTCTTTGCGGACGATCCCAAGCGCGGCGAGCGTATGACCGCGGAGGCCTTGGGAATCTTCCTGGATTACTCCAAGAACCGGATCACTGACGAGACTCTCAAGCTTCTCATTCAGTTGGCCGAAGCATCGGGACTGCGGGCGCGCATCGAAGCCATGTTTCGCGGAGAGAAGATCAACGTCACCGAGAAGCGAGCGGTGCTGCATGTTGCCTTGCGCGCTCCTCGCGGGGCGTCCATCACGGTAGATGGAGAGAACGTGGTACCGGGCGTCCACTCCGTGCTCGACAAAATGGCCGAGTTCACGAACCGCGTTCGCAGCGGCCAATGGAAAGGGCATACCGGCAAACGCATTCGTAACGTGATCAATATCGGGATAGGCGGCTCCGACCTCGGCCCCGTCATGGCCTATGAGGCGCTCAAACATTACAGCGACCGCAACATTACCTTCCGCTTTGTCTCCAACGTTGATGGCACGGATTTCGCGGAGGCGGTTATTGGCCTCGATCCGTCGGAGACGCTCTTCGTTGTTTCTTCGAAAACGTTCACCACTCTGGAGACAATGACGAACGCCCATACGGCTCGTGATTGGTCGCTGGCCGGCCTCGGGGGCGACGAGAAATCGGTGGCCAAGCATTTTGTCGCCGTCTCGACGAATGCGGTGGAAGTGGCAAAGTTCGGAATCGATACGGCCAACATGTTCGAGTTCTGGGATTGGGTCGGTGGCCGCTATTCAATGGATTCGGCGATTGGTCTTTCGACCATGCTCGCCATCGGGGCGGAAAACTTCCGCGCCATGTTAAACGGCTTTCATCAGATGGACGAGCATTTCCGCACCACTCCATTCGAGCGCAACTTGCCCGTGCTGATGGGCCTGCTTTCCATTTGGTACAACGACTTCTTCGGCGCGCAGACGGTCGCCGTCTTGCCGTACGAACAATATCTGAAGAGATTTCCGGCTTATCTCCAGCAATTGACGATGGAGAGCAATGGGAAACACGTCACCCTTGAAGGAGCCGATGTAGGCTGCCAAACCAGCCCAATCTATTGGGGAGAGCCGGGAACCAACGGCCAGCACTCGTTTTACCAGTTGATTCACCAGGGGACCAGGCTGATACCGTGTGACTTCATCGCCTTTTACAGAACACTTAACGCGCTTGGCCCTCACCACGACATGCTCCTGGCGAACGTGTTTGCGCAAACCGAGGCGCTGGCATTCGGCAAGACTCCTGAACAAGTCAAGGCCGAAGGTACGCCGGATTGGCTTGTTCCACACAGAGTGTTTGAGGGCAACAGGCCATCGAATACGATTCTCGCGGAGCAACTCACGCCGGAAGTACTTGGGAAACTGATCGCTCTCTATGAGCACTCCGTGTTTACTCAAGGCATCATATGGAACATCGATTCGTTCGACCAATGGGGTGTTGAACTCGGTAAGGTACTGGCCCAGCGCATTATTCCTGAACTGGAGAGCAAGGCAGAACCTGAGCTTACTCACGACAGCTCAACAAATAATTTAATTCGACGCTACCGGATGCGAAAGAAGACCACATGATCGGCATCGGCGGTGTCCAGGCCACTCTTCGGCAGCGGAAATGCATATGCGTTCCTACTAACTATTTATGTCCGAATTTTCAAATTGGGAGAGCTAAGACGAACATTCACGGTTTGGAACTCCACTTGGGGCTATACTCCTTGCACTCGGTAAAGGCACCGGATATGAATCCGAGTGGGAGATTCTGATGGCCACCAAGCGCGCCGCCGCCCCAATGAAGAGAATGAAGACTCACCTCGGGCCGAGCACGACTTTGCCCCCGCCGTCCCCTATTCCCGTGGGGCTGGGTCCGGTAGAGGTACTGCCGGAACTGGCTAGCTCATTCGACCCACATCTGTTGCTGACGAAGCTCTCGACTGGAAAATCTACCCAGACTTACTTACCTGCAGAGCCTGTTTTTTCGCAAGGAGATGCCGCGGATGCAGTCTTTTACATTCAGAGCGGCAGGGTGAAACTGACAGTAGTATCAAAGAGCGGCAAAGAGGCAGTGGTTGCCATTCTGCCGGAAGGCAGTTTCTTCGGCGAGGGCTGTTTAGCTGGGCAACCACTCCGCATGGCAACCGCCAGCGCCGACCAGAAGAGCACAATTGTCAGAGTCGAACAGCGCGCGATGGTTGCAACACTTCATCAGAATCCTGAGTTTGCCGAGCGCTTTCTCGCATATCTGCTAACCAGAAACGTTCGCATGGAATCAGATCTTGTGGACCACCTGTTCAACTCCAGCGAGAAACGCTTGGCTAGGCTCCTCCTGCTTATGGCTAACTTCGGTCAGGAATCGAAGCCGATACCGCTCATTGCGAAGATGAGTCAGGAGACACTCGCCGAGATGATCGGCACAACCCGTTCGCGAGTCAGTTTCTTCATGAATCGCTTCCGGGAGATGGGTTTCATTGACTACAACGGCGGCGGCATGCACGTCCACAGTTCACTGGTCAGCGTTGTGCTTCACGATTGACCGTGGACATGGCTGCAAAGCGGGCTATCCTTTTTTCTTCGGCTTGGCGGAGGCCTCCTGCGGCTTTTCTGGATGGTGATGATTGTGATGCGCTAACGCTTTTGCAATTTCCGCAGCGGAAAGCTTGCTCTGATTGTCTGACTGCAATACATCGGTCTCTGCCGTTGTGCTCGTGGTGGTCTTGTCCATAAATCCTCCTGGTTTAATGTAGCGTCTGTTTGCTGTTGGAATTTGCTGTTGGAATAAGCAGCCGTTCCGTCCTGAGTTCTTCAACGGATTCTCCTACGAAGACGCTTCGGAGCAGCCGTCTATTCCAGCACTAGCTTCTTACCTGATGGACGTCTGCATCGATTCGCACACCGAATGTCTCATCACAGGTCCGTGAACTCAGGACGATAATTCTTCCAGATTCCGGTTGCCGGCGAGATCACACGAACGGGCAACTCTTCGGCATATTTCGCGGTTCTTGCCCATTGCCAGGCCTGCTGAACTTCGGACGAATCAAAGTAGCGGGTTTCCGATTCCAGGATAGCGGCGCCGGAGGTGAGCATTGCTCCAAGAGCATCCCATCCATGTGCTCCGATGACCGCCATGCGGGCGATATGCTCGGTGTGCTTTTGCAGAAACCTCATGTCCTCCCACCCAGCTTTCCACTCGGCCCCTCTCATATCCGTCAGGTCAGCAAGAATTCCGATCGGATGCTTCTTACGCTGTGCGATGAAGAATTCAAGCTGTGGTTCAAATTCCTTAAGGTCTTCATCCGTCAGCTTTCCGACCACGCGAAAACCGAAGGCGGCCGCTCCAGATTCCTTGAGACGTTCGATCATAGGGTCCCCTTCTTTTTTGTTACAGCGATTTCGTTCAATCTGCTGATTGCCAAGAAAACAAATCGCATTGCAGCAATCTAAACTGACGGCATCTACTCACCACTACTCGATGCTCATGAGGTTCTTCACACCTTTGACTCCAGTGGCGTCATTGACGACCGGCTCATGTCTTGGAGAGTGTGCCACCGGAAAACTTAGGGAGACTGGTCAATAAAGCTCACAATTGCCGCATCAGTCCTTAAGCTGATCCCGAACATCGCCCGCAAGTCCACTTTCATAGTCGGTCCTGTGCCTGTATGAGGTCCGCGCACGTTTGCCCGAGAATTTCTTGGAATAGGAACTGGCGTCCTTGCTCACTGTGCAATTTAGCTCAGTCTTCGGTTTTTGTTGGTGCCATAGTTTGGCTGGATAAGCCGGATTGTTAAAGGAGTCACACATGTCCAAGGTTATAAGAGTCGATGACGTAGTAGCACTTATTAAAGACGGAGCTACGGTGGGAGCCAGTGCCCTTGCCATGGCAGGCTGGCCAGAAACAATCGCTGTGGCAATCGAAAAGCGATTCCTTGAGACCGGCCATCCCGCCGGTCTTACGCTTGTGCATGCTTCAGGCATCGGCGATTGGGCGACGAAAGGGACATCTCACTTTGCGCACCCTGGCATGATCAAGCGCTGGATTGGCGGACACACGGGCTTGGCTCCCGCAATGGCCAAGATGATCATTGAAGGTGGCTGCGAGGGCTACAACCTTCCGCAAGGCACAATCGCACAGCTATGGCGCGAGATTGCCGCGCACCGTCCTGGTGTCATCACCAAGATTGGGCTTAGTACGTTTGTCGATCCGAGGTTGGAAGGTGGCAAGGTGAACAAGGCCACCACTGAGGAGATCGTCAAGGTCATCCAAATCGAAGGCGAGGAGTGGCTGCTTTATCCAAGCTTCAAGGTGGATGTTGCGATTATACGCGGCACTACTGCCGACGAATACGGCAACCTTACGGTGAGTGACGAGGGTGCGTTGCTGGAGTGCCTGCCCTTGGCCCAGGCAGCAAAGAACAGCGGCGGTATTGTCATTGCTGAGGTCGAGTATGTAGCCCAGACCGGCACGCTTCATCCAAAGCGGGTCCGCGTTCCGGGCGTATTGGTTGACTACATCGTGGTGGCATTGCCTCAGGACCATTGGCAGTCTGCAGGAACGCAATTCAACCCTGCCTTTTCGGGTGAGATTCGCGTTCCGGTCAATGACCTGCCGGCAATGAAACTGGACGAACGTCTGGTTATCGCCCGCCGCGCAGCCATGGAACTCACTCCCGGCTCCAGCGTGAATCTGGGCATCGGCATGCCAGAGGGTGTGGCGGCCGTGGCTGGTTTGGAAGGTGTTGGCGACATGCTGACGCTGACAACCGAGATTGGCGCAATTGGGGGAATCCCGGCGAGTGGCCATGATTTTGGAATGTCCTACAACGCGATGGCCTATGTTGAGCAACAAGTGCAGTTCGACTGGTACGACGGCGGCGGTCTGGATCTGGCATTCCTGGGTGCGGCGGAAGTCGATCCCCATGGCAATGTGAACGTCAGCAAATTTCATGGGCGTTGCGTAGGGTGTGGCGGCTTTATCAACATCACCCAGAACGCAAAGAAGGTTGTGTATTGCGGCACCTTCACCGCGGGCGGTCTAAAGGTCGCAGTAGAAGATGGCAAGTTAATCATCAAGCAGGAAGGCAAAGGCAAGAAGTACGTAAAGGAAGTTGAACAGGTAACCTTCAGCGGAGCCTACGCTACCTCCACTAAGCAACCCGTATTGTTCATTACCGAGCGGGCTGTCTTTGAACTGCAAGATGGAGTTGTCACGCTGACTGAAATCGCGCCGGGAATCCGTCTTCAAGAGGATGTCCTTGCGCAGATGAACTTTGCTCCACAAATCTCTCCGAATCTCAAACCCATGCTGGCTGAAATCTTCCAGCCGAAGTGGGGAGGCTTGCGCAAGATTCTTGAGTCAAAAAGCAAGAAGGCAGCTGTTGCTACCTCCGAACTCACCACAGTATAAATCCGAGGAAAGGTTAAAGATCATGAGCATTCTGAGTTCTGAACAAAAGGCAATTCAACAAGCGGCAAAAGACTTTGTCGCTAAACACATCATTCCGATTGCCGGAAAGTTCGATAAATCCGGAGAGTTTCCCACGGTCCTGCTGGAAGATTCCAAACCAAGCAACATCTTCGCCATGGCGGTCCCGAAAGAGTTTGGCGGTCTTAATTACGATGCTCTAACGCAGGCGCTTGTTCTGGAAGAATGGGGTTATGGTTGCGCCGGCATGGGCACAACGCTAGCCGCCAGCATTCTAAGCATGGATTCGGTGCTCATCGCGGGGACTGATGAGCAGAAGCGCCGTTACTTCAAGCCGATGCTCAATGCTGAAATTGGCTCATTCGGACTTACCGAGCCAGGCGCCGGCTCAGATGCGGCTGCAGGCACGGCGACCGCAGTCAAGAAGGGCAACGAGTACGTCCTGAACGGCACCAAGTGCTGGATCACCAACGGCGGCTTTGCCAGCGTGTACGTCATCTTCGCCAATACTGATCCGGCCGCAGGAGTGAAAGGAATCAGCGCCTTCATACTCGAGCGTGGGATTCCAGGTTTCACGATTGGGACAACCGATCATAAACTCGGGATTCGCGCCTCGAACACGGTTGAACTGCTCCTGAAGGACGTTCACATTCCTCTTACCAACCTTCTTGGGAAAGAAGGCGAGGGCATGAAGATCGCCATGAAGACGCTAGACATGGCGCGTCCGGCAATCGCCGCACTCAGCGTCGGGCTTGCTCAGCGTGCCCTGGATACATGCATCGCACAGGTCCATGCACGTTTCCCTGGCAAGCCTTTTCCTGGTCAGACGTTGCAATTCAAATTAGCAGACATGCAGATCCTGGTAGAAGCTGCTCGCGATTGTTTGCATCAGGCGATGCAACTACGTGATGCTGGCGTTCCTTACTCCAAGGAATCAGCCATCTGCAAGACCTTCTGCTCCGATGTAGCCATGCAGGTCACCACCACGGCGGTTAGCTTGATGGGTTCCTACGGATACACCTCCGATCTCGGCAAATACATGCGTGACTCCAAGATCATGCAAGTCTACGAAGGTACCAACCAGATTCAGCGGCTTGTGATTTCGCGAGCGGTGTTGGCTCATCCGCCCGCTCCAGCTACGAGCACTGCACAGAAAGCAGGTAAGTAAATGAACTTCGAATTGACAGAAGAACAGCAGCTTATCGGGCAAAGCGCCCGCGACTTTGGCAAGGAATACCTCGAACCGATCGCAGTTGAACTCGACCAGAAGGGTGAATTTCCCAAGAAGGTTGTACAGGCATTGGCAAAACATGACTTCCTGGGATTACTACTTCCTGACGATGTCGGCGGCGCGGCGGCTGGTTTCGTGAGCTATGTCGAAGTGATTGAGGATCTGTCGCGTTACTCTGCGGCGGTTGCTTCCATCGTCAACAATCACACGATCGCAGCCTATTCAATCCAGGAGTGGGGAACGGCGGATCAAAAGAAGCAGTACCTGCCAGCAATGGCGAAGGGCGAGTTGCTTGGCGGATTCGCAATCTTCGAGCACGGTCCTACTCCAGGAGTAGGAGCTGATGCACTGGTAGCCACCAAGCAGGATGTCGGATATGTGCTCAATGGCAAAAAAGCTTTTGTGCGCAACGCTGGCGAGGCTGGCGTCTATGTAGTGTTCGCCACGACGGATCCTGCACTTGGTGCCAAGGCTCTCACTGCATTTCTGGTGAAGGCAGATGCTATCGGCGTAAAGGTTGGCGAGAAATTGGAAACGATGGGTTTGAAGGGGTGCCCGGTTGCGGACATCACCTTCGAGAACGTCGTTCTTCCTCAGGCCGCTCTGCTCGGCGCGGTCAACGGTGGCGCTGCCATCTCGGCTAAAGCCCTTGCGGTTGCGTCCGTTGCAGAAGCAGCACAGACGGTTGGCATTGGTCAGGCCGCCGTGGAGCACGCTGCCGCTTATGCCAAACAGCGCGTTCAGTTCGGCAAGCCCGTTGCGACTCTGCAGGCGATTCAGACTTTGCTCGCGGAAGTGGCCACCGATTGCCACCTCGCGCGCCTTGGTCTGCGGAATGCTGCTCTGCTGATTGAAGAAGGCAAGCCCTTTGAAGTGGAAGCAGCAATGATTAAGTCGTTTCTGGTCCGCTTCGGCTCCAAAATGCTGCTCGATACGTGCCAGGTCGAAGGTGGATTCGGCTATAGCGAGACGATGCCACTCCCGCGCCTGTTCCGCGACATCGCGGGCACCAACCTTCTTGACGCTCCGGGAGACTTCCCGGAAAAACTGATCGCAGCGAGTATCGCCTAACCATTGCAGGAGCAATCTGGTATGCCGAAATGTTTGGTTTGTTACAAGTGGACGCTCGACGAGCAGGACATCAAGATCAGGCCGGAAGACCTGAGCCTCGATTCCAGCCGCGCCAAGGGCAAGATCAGCGACTTTGACCGCAACGCGATTGAAGAAGCTGCCCTGCTCGTCGAGAAAAACGGAGGTGCCGTAGATGCTCTTACCTACGGCACCGCTACCGTAAAACAATCACTCAAAGATTGTCTCTCGCGTGGTCCGGAAGAGGTTTACTGGATCAGCGACGCCTCTGCCGAGAATGCTGATGCCAATGTCACGGCCAACGTTCTCGCAGCTGCCATCCGTAAGCTGGGCCAATATGACCTGATCCTCTGCGGCGAAGGCAGCTCCGATCAATTCAATCAACAGACCACGTCGCGAATTGCTGCACTCCTCGGGCTGCCTTGCGTGACCTTTGCCAGCAAGCTGAGCGTCGAGGGTGACACCGTCAAGGCGACGCGCAAGCTGGAAGACTGCCAGGAAGATGTGGTCGTAAAAGGCTCGGTCGTAATCAGTGTTCTCAGCGAAATCAACAAGCCGCGCATTCCGAGCATGAAGCAGGTCCTCGGCGCATCGAAGAAGCCGAACGAAGAGATCAAGATTTCCGATCTGGGACTGAAGCCGGAAGATCTTCAGCCCAAGGCTGTGCGCAAATCGGTAAAGGGATTCGTGATGCAGCGCAAGAACGTTATTTACAAGGAAACCAACGCGGCAGACAACGTAGCCAAGCTGAAAATCAGCCTGGCCTCAGAAGGCCTTATTTAATTGGAGCATACGTATGCCAGGAATATTTACTTTCTCGGAAGACAGTGCGTTGGCCAAGCAGTTGCTTACCCCCGCACTGGAGTTGAAGAAGTCGCTGAACCAGCCGATTACGGCCCTCGCGCTGAGCGAAACGGACGCAAAGGAATTAGCAACTCTCGGAGCTGACAAGGCTGTGTTTCTTCAGTCCGCAGATAAATGGGTGGACGGCTTTGCAGAAGCAATCTATGCGCAGGTGAGCAAAGCGGTAGGCAGCATTGTGCTTATTGGCGGAACCCTTCGCGGCAAAACCGTTGCCGCTTACGTAGCCGCCAAGCTGAATGCCGGAATGACCACGGATGCAAAGACGCTAAAGATCGATAGTGGCAAGTTACTGGCAACGCGCGTTCTTTACGCTGGACTCGCCCTGTGCGATGAAGAAGTAGCTCTTCCCGCAGTCGCGACCATTCGAGCACGCACTTTCCTCGCGCCGGCTGCCGCTACAACGGCAGGCACCGTCGAAACCGTAACAGTCAGCGGAGAGTCGCGGATTACGGTGGGCGAGGTTACCCCGACGGGCACGGCCGGCGTGAATATCAACGCGGCGAGCAAGTTGGTCTCCGTTGGTCGCGGATTCCGCAAGAAGGAGGATCTCAAGCTCGCTGAAGACCTAGCCGCTGCGCTGAAGGCCGAGCTGGCATGTACCCGCGGCGTTGCCGAAGACGAACACTGGTTACCCATCGAACGCTATATCGGAATCAGCGGGCAGACCGTCAAGCCAGACCTATACCTCGCCGTTGGATTGTCGGGACAGGTTCAGCACATGGTTGGCTGCCGCGAGTCCAAGGTAATTGTCGCCATAAACAATGACGAACGCGCCCCAATCTTTGAGGCTGCCGACTACGGCATTGTTGGCGATCTGTATGAAGTGCTGCCGCTACTGACGGCCGCATTGGGAAAGTAGCAAACACTATGGCTGAAGATAAGTTTGACGCAATCGTGGTGGGTGCCGGTCCGGCTGGCTCGGCATGCGCCTACACCTTGGCAAAGCAAGGCAAGAACGTCCTATTGCTTGAGCGAGGCAATGCTGCCGGGAATAAGAACGTGTCAGGTGGACGGCTTTACACCTACGCTCTTGAGTTGTTGGAACCCGGCATGTATAAACGGGCGCCGCTGCAGCGCAAGATCGTGCGTGAGCAGATCATGCTCTTGAATGAGCGCGGCGCCACCACTGTCGACTATTTCAATCCGGGGTTCGGCGAAGAGGTTCCGCAGTCTTACTCCGTCGTACGCGCAGAACTGGATGAATGGTTTGCCGGTGAAGTTGAATCAAACGGTGCAACAGTTGCGAGCGGAGTTCTAGTTGACGGGTTGATAGAAGAGAATGGAAAGATTGTCGGCATCCGCTCAGGGGACGACGAGATGCGGGCGGACATTGTGGTTGCCGCTGATGGCGTCAACTCCTTGCTGGGACAAAAAGCGGGACTCTTTCCGGATGTGACGGCGCACGCGGTCGGTCTTGGCGTAAAGGAGACCATTGAACTGCCGGACAATCTCATCAGTGCGCGCTTCGGTGTAAAAGACGATGAAGGTGCCGCGCGTGTCGCTATTGGTTGTACCGATGGCATTTCCGGTGGAGCGTTTCTCTACACCAACAAGGGAAGCATCTCGCTGGGCATTGTCTTCAATCTGGTTCAGGCAGCAAAGCAAAAACGTCAGGTGCAGGACATCTTCCAGGACTTCAAGATGCACCCGGCAATACAGCCATTGATCGAGGGCGGCACCAGCGTTGAGTACGGCGCCCACCTGGTACCTGAACTCGGTTACACGGGCATTCCGAAGCGATTACATCGGGATGGGTTCTTGGTCGTTGGCGACGCTGCCCAGTTTGGCATCAACACCGGCCTGATCATCCGTGGCATGGATCTGGCGATTGTGAGTGGCTTGGCCGCAGCCCAGGCCATCCTGAAATCCACCAATCCATCCGAAACGGGCGATTTGTATATGAAGCAGCTCGAAGCATTACTGCTCATAGCAAATCAGCGTGCATACCAGAACTTCCATAACATTTTCGAAATCTCGCGCATATTCAACGCGTATCCCAAACTTGCCAATGAGGCTATGCAATTCCTCTTCACCGTGGACGGCAAAGTCCCAAAGCCAATGCTGAAAGGCTTGCTAGGTGTGCTGAGGAAGAACGCAACCTTCGGTCAATTGGCCGCCGATGGCTGGAAAGCGTATCGAAGCATATGAGTATTAAAAAGCTGGGCCCTGAAGAGCTACTTGCCTTAGACAAGTTCAGCGTGGATGAGGGCCATCCACATATTGTCGTCGATAAAGCGATTTGCGCAACGTGCACTGCTCAAGTTTGTCTCGTTGTATGTCCCGCGCGCTGCTACCGGCTCAAGGACGGCGCAGTCAACTTTGAATATGCTGGCTGCCTTGAATGCGGTACTTGCCGTGTGATGTGCACGGAAAAGGGTGTCACAAGTTGGAACTATCCGCGGGCCACGTTTGGGGTCACGTTCCGTTGTAGCTAAAACGAATTTTACCGTCGGGGTAATTCCTTGCCGCGACAAGAGGAGAAAAGCAATGTCAACAACCACAGTTCCGGCAGTTCCCACCTTTACAGTGGGCCAGACATGCACATATACACAGCTCATTGACGACAAACTTGTGCACGCATTCGCTGACCTTACGGGCGATCACAATCCAATTCACATTGATGATGCGTTCGCGAAAAAGACGAAGTTCGGTCAGCGCATCGCTCATGGCGGCATCCTGTTCGGAATCATATCCAAAGTGCTTGGCATGGATATGCCCGGAGTAGGCACGGTTTATCTGACGCAGCTCGTAAACTTCCGCGCCCCAGTATTCATCGGAGACACGGTCACTCTGGTAGCAACCATCACGGATCTCATGCCGAAGTCAGTTGCAAAGATCGGCGTTGTGATCAAGAAACAGAGTGGCGACGTTGTCATGGACGGATATGCAGAAGTAAAGCTGCCCGGCTGGCTTACCCACATTAAGTAAGTTCCACTTTCTATCTCCTCCGCGGACTGGGGGAGACAGCAGCAAGACCAGCGGTGCCAGGGATGGAGATCGGGATGCGTAGCACAGTAGTGAGCGGATACCCGATCCCGTCTGATGGCCTGCAATAAAGCTAACGAACAAAATGTCGACTGGAGTTGAGTTCACGTCTCGCAGTTGCTGCTAATTCCGGAGAGGAACTTATGAGTTTTATAGTCTGTCTTGCAGCACTTTTCTTTCTTATGTTCGTTGCGTACAAAGGTTTCAGCGTCATTCTCTTTGCTCCGATCGCATGTTTGTTGGCTGTCCTTTGTACTCATCCCCATCTCGTGCTTCCCGTTTACAGCAACATGTTCATGGAGAACATGGTTGTCTTCATCAAGAATTACTTTCCGGTGTTCATGCTCGGAGCGATCTTCGGAAAGCTTATTGAAATCTCCGGCTTTGCCAAATCGATCGTGCATTCGGTCGTGAAGTTGCTCGGTCCCTCACGCGCCATGCTGTCGATTGTTATCGTATGTGCTTTGCTTACCTATGGCGGTGTGTCTCTGTTTGTTGTGGTGTTCGCTGTATACCCCTTTGCTGTAGAACTATTCCGCGAAGTAAATATTCCGAAGCACCTCATCCCGGTAACGATTGCAATGGGTGCGTTCACCTTCACCATGGACTCGCTGCCTGGTACCCCGCAGATACAGAACATCATTCCGACGACGTTCTTTAAGACCAATGCTTATGCGGCTCCCTGGCTTGGTATCATTGGCTCCCTGTTTATACTAGCGGTTGGCATGACATTTCTGGACTGGCGCCGCAGGCAGTGCGCGAAAGCAGGCGAAGGTTATGGAACCGGCCACATCAATGAGCCGGAGCCCATCGCTCTCACTGAGTTGACCAATCCCTGGATCGCGATCTTGCCGTTGTTTGTTGTCGGAGTAATGAACCTCGTGTTCACGCGGCTGATACCCAAGTTGTACGGCGACACCATGATCGTTCAGCTTACCGACTCTGCTAAGCCAATTGTGGTCCCAGTTGCAAAGATGGTTGGAGTGTGGGCGGTAGAGATTGCGCTGGTACTTGGCATACTGACAGTGGTCGTTTTCAGCTGGAAAAAAGTGCATTCGAGGTTCGCGGATGCTACCAAAATCGCAATCGGTGGCGCATTGCTGGCATCGCTGAATACAGCGTCCGAATACGGATTTGGTACCGTAATTGCCGCTCTGCCAGGCTTTCTGGTGATTCGCAATGCCTTGGCACACGTTCCCAATCCGCTCATAAAAGAGGCAGTCAGCGTCAACGTCTTGGCGGGAGTCACGGGGTCTGCATCAGGAGGCATGAGCATCGCATTGGCCGCCATGTCAGATCAGTTCATCGCCGCTGCGAACGCTGCACACATTCCTATGGAAGTTCTGCACCGTGTCGCGTCCATGGCGAGCGGTGGAATGGACACGCTGCCCCACAATGGCGCGGTGATTACACTACTCGCAGTGTGTGGACTTACTCACAAGCAGTCGTACAAGGATATCTTCGCTGTCACCTGTATTAAGACGGCGGCGTGCTTCGTCATCATCGCGGTCTACTATGCAACTCACCTGGTATAGCTGAACGCGCGGAATGATTGATGCGTCGGCTTCGGACAATGTGAGCGAATTTGAGCTGTCAAAGTGTAGCCAACTATGAATGCCAGTACCCGACATAATATGTCGGGTACTGGTTGCGTTCAGCCATCGTCGACGCCATCAAGCAGCGGCTCTTTCGCGTAATGCCTCGGAGTCGGTGATACCACGCGCTTTTCGTAAGTAGGTGCAGCGGGGATAACGTTCTGCCCGAAGTTTCTGCCATGTTTTCTCCGTGGACTCGGGTTAGCGATCAATGAGCTTTTGGTGGGTTGCGGGGTAGCGGTCGCCCTTAACCTTGATCGCGGCCGACGCCTCTTCGAGAGCTCGCACATCTTCTTTGGTCAGTTCCACGGTTGCACCGCCAAGATTTTCTTCCAGTCGCGAGAGCTTGGTCGTCCCCGGGATTGGCACAATCCACGGCTTTTTTGCGAGCAGCCATGCGAGAGCGATCTGTGCGGGCGTAGCATTCTTCCGTTCCGCAAACTTGGTGACTACCTCGACGAGCCCCTGATTGGCCTTGCGATTCTCCTCGCTGAAGCGCGGAACGATACTGCGGAAGTCGGTGCTGTCGAACTTGGTAGACACATTGATCTTGCCGGTGAGAAAGCCTTTGCCGAGAGGGCTGAAGGGCACGAAGCCGATGCCGAGTTCTTCGAGAGTGGGCATAACGGATTCTTCGGGCTCGCGCCAGAAAAGCGAGTATTCACTTTGCAATGCGGTGACGGGCTGGACGGCGTGCGCGCGGCGGATGCTCTTTGCGCCTGCTTCAGAGAGGCCGAAGTGTTTTACCTTACCGGCCATGATCAGGTTCTTGACTGCGCCGGCGGTCTCTTCGATGGGAGTGTTGGGGTCGACGCGATGTTGATAGAGGAGGTCGATGGTGTCGATCCGCAGGCGCTTGAGCGAGCCTTCTAAGACCTGCTTGATGTGGTCGGGACGGCTGTTGAGAGCGGTCCATTTGCCACCGTCGTTGGGATTGGCTTCAAAGCCGAACTTGGTGGCGATAACGACTTCGTTGCGGAACGGAGCTAGAGCTTCGCCGACAACCTCCTCGTTGACGTAAGGGCCGTAGACTTCGGCGGTATCGAAGAAAGTAACCCCGCGTTCGACGGCGGCGCGGATGAGTTTGATGGCTTCTGATTTTTCCGTGGCGGGGCCGAGGCCGAAGCTCAACCCCATGCATCCGAGGCCGAGTGCTGAGACTTTGAGGCTGCTCTTTCCGAGTGTGCGCTTTTGCATGATTTCTCCTGTATCAATCGTGCCATACTCCATCTGATGCAACTCTAAGCAGTGATCGTCCATCAGTCTATGCGCTTTGTAGTTCATGAAGTTATGAGTAAAATTCATGAATCATGAGAAATGATCTTGGGGAACTCTCAGTCTTCGCAGTCATCGCGGAAGAACGCAGCTTCACGCGTGCCGCCGCCCGGCTGGGCGTCTCGCAATCTGCACTGAGCCATTCCATACGTGGGCTCGAAAAGCGATTGGGGATTCAGTTGCTCGCCCGAACCACACGAAGCGTAGCGCCCACAGCAGCGGGCTCGGCACTCCTCCGCGAGCTGGCTCCTGCTCTCGAACGAATCGAGTGGGCAGTCGCTGAGACGAGGAAGCAAAGAGAGAGTCCGGCAGGTCGCATTCGGCTCATCATCCCGCGGACTGCTGCGCAAATGGTGCTTCTGCCCAGGCTCGCTCAGTTCGTTCGAACCTATCCCGAAATTATTCTGGATGTCACATCTTCCAATGATCCTGTGGATCTCGTGGCCGAAGAATACGACGCTGGCATTCAGCTTGGTGAGTTCATCCAACGGGATATGATTGCGGTCCGGATCACTAAGGAGATGCGTCTCGCTGTTGTCGGATCACCGCAATATTTCGAGTCACACCCGATCCCGCGAAAGCCTCAAGATCTGAAAGATCATGCCTGCATTGGGTTTCGTTTCAGCAACGGTCTTTATCGATGGGAGTTTGAGAAAGGTCGTAAGGCGCTCACGGTCAGTCCTCAGGGACCTGCTTCGTTTGACGATCCAGACTTAGTCATACAGGCGGTGTTGAACGGCGTAGGGATAGGAACTGCAATGGAGAATACGCTCAAAGAGCTGATCGAAGAGAGGCGCTTGAAACAGATATTGAGGGACTGGTGCCCAACGTTTCCAGGATATTTCCTTTACTATCCAAGCCGTCGAAATCAGCCTGCTGCCTTGGCAGCCTTGATTAATACACTCCGAACTTAACCGCCATCCCAACATTTCGAAAAAGACGAATCACAGCTTAGCTGCGATTCGTCATGATGAAGATGATGATCATCGCTCCCAGCGGGCCTTTATTCCACTGTGACCGATTTTGCCAGATTGCGTGGCTGGTCTACGTCACAACCGCGGCGGACCGCGATGTGGTAGGCGAGCAACTGAAGCGGCACAATTTCGATAATCGGAAGAAGCAGTTCCGGCGCGTGAGGAATGAAGATCACATGATCAGCAGCTTCTTCAATATCCTCGTCGCCTTCCGTGGCCAGTGCGATCACTCTGCCCGAGCGGGCCTTGACTTCCTTCAGGTTTGAGATTGTTTTTTCATAGCGCATCACGGAAGCTGGGTCGTTCTTGTCCTGCGTGGCGATGATAACGACCGGCAGGTCTTCGTCGATGAGCGCGTTGGGGCCGTGCTTCATCTCGCCTGCGGCGTAGCCCTCGGCGTGAATGTATGAAATTTCCTTGAGTTTCAGCGCGCCCTCAAGCGCGATAGGGAAGTGAATTCCACGCCCGAGGAAGAGGAAGTCCTGCACGCGTTGATACGTGCGCGCAAGATCCTCCAGTTGCTCCTCGCGGGACAGCACTGTCTCCAGTAGTCCAGGCAGGCGTGAAAGCTCCTGCGCGAGTTTGATGGACTCTTCGTCGCCGATGGTTCCACGTATCTGGGCCAAGCGCAGGGCAAACAGGAACAGTGCTACCAGTTGTGCCGTGAACGCCTTGGTGGAAGCCACCCCGATCTCCGGCCCCGCGTGCGTGTAGATAGTGCCGTCGGCCTCGCGTGCAATCATCGCTCCCACTACGTTGCAGATGGCGATCGTCTTGGCCCCGCGCGACTTCGACTCGCGTTGAGCGGCAATCGTATCAGCGGTCTCTCCCGACTGTGTGATCACCATCGTCATCTCGTCTTTTTCAATCAGCGGATTGCGATAGCGGAACTCGCTGGCGTAGTCCACTTCCACAGGGACACGTGCCAGACGTTCGATCATGTATTTACCCGCCAGTCCTGCGTGCCAACTGGTTCCGCAGGCGGCAATATTCAGCTTGCGCAGATTGCGGAACTCCTCTTCGGAGACGTCCATCTGATCGAGGAAAACTTTGCCTGTATCGAAAGATATCCGCCCCATTGCGGTGTCGCGGACGGCGCGCGGTTGTTCATAAATCTCCTTGAGCATGAAATGCTTGAAACCGCCCTTTTCCGCCATGATCGGATCCCAGGTAATGTGCTGAACCTCGCGCTGCACCGGTTTTCCATCGAAGTCCGTGAGCGTCACTCCCTCCGGGGTGAGCACGGCAAGATCGCCATCGCCCAGAAAGAAGAGGTCGCGAGTATGGTTAAGGATTGCAGGCACGTCGCTTGCGACAAAGTATTCATCTTTGCCAAGGCCGATCACGGCGGGCGGACCATTGCGTGCAGCGATGATTTTATTAGGCTCCGTGCTGCAAATCACGGCGAGAGCGAATACTCCCTGTAGCTCCTTCACCGTCATACGTACGGCATCTTCCAGGGAAAGTTTCTTGTCCTTATTTTCCAGTAGAAAATGTTTTTCGATGAGGTGCGCGATGACCTCGGTGTCGGTCTCAGTCTTGTAGGTGTGGCCCTCATCGCGTAGCTGCTTCTTGAGCGCGAGATAGTTCTCGACGATGCCGTTATGCACCACGACAATCGTTCCGCTGCAGTCGCGGTGCGGATGGGCGTTTTCTTCGCTCGGACGCCCGTGGGTAGCCCAGCGTGTGTGGCCAATGCCATAGGTGCCGTCGATGGGATTATGCCGGATCACTTCTTCCAGATTGCGCAGCTTGCCTTCGGCGCGCCGAATCTGCAGGCCGTTTTCTCCCCCGGCCACAGCAATGCCGGCGGAATCGTAGCCGCGATATTCAAGACGGCGCAACCCATCAATGATGACTGGGACAACTCGCTTTTTTCCGACGTATCCAACAATTCCGCACATGAGCATCTCCCTGCAGGAAAAGAGAACAGCAATCTATGGAACCCGCCGCGGCGCAGGTGTTGCGAGGGCCGCGTAAAGACTAATCTTCGATTCTAAAGTGAAATTCTTCAATCACCGGATTGGTCAGGACTTCGCGAGCCATGCGCTCCACTTCGGCGCGTGCCGCATCGTTGTTGAGGCTGCCGTCGAGCGAGAGCTCAAAGTACTTGCCCTGGCGGACATCGGCGACTCCCTTGTAACCCATCTTGGTCAACGCACCCTGAATGGTTTTTCCTTGCGGATCAAGAACGCTCTTCTTCATTGAAACGTAAACGTAGGCTTTCATGTACCCCCGATTATACAATGTTGCTGCCAGACCTTCACCCGGCGCAAACCGTTCGAATTACAACCCAAAGAGATCGCGAAGCCTGCGCGTCTGGGCGCGGCTAACGGGAATCTCCGTCTGTTTCTTATCGTCCATTCGGATCTGGTAGCTGCTCTTGAACCATGGCACCACTTCCTTGATCCGGTTGATGTTTACGAGATAGGAGCGGTGAGCCCGCCAGAAGAGATTGCCATCAAGTGACGCCAGCAGTTCTTCCAGGGTGCGGCAGTTGGATTGGCCCTCCATATTTTGGGCCACTACCGAAATAACGCCATCCTCAATGGAGGCAAAACAGATATCTTTCTGATCCACCAGGAACAGGCGACTGTTCGCTTTCAGCAGAATCTTCGTGGTCTGCGGCTTTTGCTGTTCCAGCAATTTCACCAATGTATCCAGCTTCTCACTTGGCGCAGCTTCGGATTCCTGCGTCCGCCGGGCCTTCTCTACTGCCTGGAAGATTCGCTTCTTGTCGAACGGCTTCAGGATGTAGTCCAGTGCACTGACCTCAAACGCCTTCACTGCGTATTGATCGAACGCAGTGGAGAAAACGATGTTGGGCAGCGGAATCTTTTTTTCAATCAGCTTCTTGATCACACCAAAGCCGTCGAGGCCTGGCATCTGCACGTCTAAAAACACCAAGTCGGGCGAGGTTTCCTTGATCAGATTCACGGCTTCTACACCATTCTTGCCCTGGCCAATGATATCGACATCCTCGATCTCGCCCAGCAGGTAGCTGAGCTCATCGCGCGCAAGTTGTTCATCATCCACAATAATGACGGATAGCGACATTAGTGCATCCTCATGCAGTACAGACGAGTATAGAACGCCAAAGGATTCGTAGAAAGCTCCTGTGTCATTTTTGCAACGGAGGCGCGACCAGCAAAGAGCAACGTTCAGCAATAATTCAAGAGGACACAGTTTCCCCGGAACCGCTCTAAGCGCCAGTGCCGTACACTAGAAGGGTATGAGCGAAGTTATTTACGGCATCCATGCCATTGGCGAAGCACTGAAGCGCGGCGGACGGCGCTTTGACTATGTTGCGGTCTCCAGGGACCGCACCGACAACCGTTTACAACCCATTCTCGACGATTGCCGCGCCCAGGGCATCGCCGTACGTTTTGTGCCGCGTGAAGATCTTGACCGCGAAACCCGCACGAATACCCACCAGGGAGTCATGGCCGTAACCTCCCGCAAGGAATACACCGGTGTGGACGAACTGCTGGAGCATAAGCACGGCCAATACAGCTTCCTCCTCGTCTTGGACGGCGTGGAAGACCCGCACAACCTGGGTGCCTTGATTCGCTCGGCTGACGGTGCGGGCGTGGACGGAGTAATCATTCCTGAGCGCCGCGCCGCGGGCATTACCGGAACGGTGGTGAAAGCCTCGGCCGGAGCCAGCGAGAATATCCCTGTCGCGCGCGTGGTCAACATCGCCCGTACCTTGGACGAACTGAAGGCGGAAAACGTCTGGGTAGTCGGTCTAGACGAGCGTGGCGATAAGAGCTACGACGAACTCGACTACAACATGAACTGCGCTATCGTCATGGGCGCAGAGGGCAAGGGCCTGCACGATCTGGTTCGCCGCAAGTGCGACCTGCTCGTCTCTATTCCGATGATGGGGGCCGTATCGTCGCTGAATGTCTCCGTTGCAGGCGGCATCGTGATGTACGAGGTGCAGCGCCAACGCCGGCAGTCGGAGAAGGCCGCAGCACCTGCGTCGAAAAAGGCCGCCAAGAAGCGGAAAGAGGAATAGTCTTGCGCCGCGTCGCGCTCTCCCTGCTCTTCTGTGCACTGGCTGCTTTGCCCGCCACCGCCTTGGACCGCAATGCATTCACTTTTGCTCGATACGATCTTCGGGTCACCGTCGATCCGCATCAGCACGGGCTCTCGGCGGAAGGCACAGTGGAACTGCGCAATATTTCGAAGCTTCCCCAGCGCGAAGCCGTGTTGCAAATCTCCAGTTCGCTGCACTGGCTGTCCATCCTAGCCGGTGGGGAAGAAGTGGAGTGGCTGCAGCAGACCTACACCAGCGACATAGACCATACCGGCGCACTCGACGAGGCCATCGTCAAGCTAGAACGGCCGCTGTCTCCAGGTGAAAGCCTGCGCTTCAACGTGCGCTATTCGGGCACGGTGACCAAGGACGCGACCCGCTTGGAACGGATTGGAACTCCTCCGCAGACTGCGCGACGCAGCGATTGGGACGAGATCAGCGAAGGTTTCACCGCGTTGCGAGGAGCCGGTTTCGTCGTGTGGTATCCCGTAGCCATGGACGCGGCGAACCTCGCCCAGGGCAATGAACTCTTCGAGACCCTCCACGCGTGGCGTGACCGAGAGGCTGCGGCTGTGCTGCGCGTGCAGGTCAAGCGGGCAGCGCTGCCTGACGAGGATGGGACGAAGTTCCTGTTTGTCGCCAACGCCCCCGACGCAAAACCCGGCGCGGAGATCACGGCAGAGTTTCACACCTCCGAGCCGGTAATCGTGATGCTGGAAGACCCAGCGCAGACCACAGACAGGCCGCGAGTTGCGGCCTATTACACGGCTGGGCATACAAATTTTGCCCGCGATTACATGGCTGCGGCCGAGAACGTCATTCCGGATCTGGAGTCTTGGTTCGGTACACCGCAGAACAAAGTGGTGCTCGTTGAACTTGCCGACCCCAATGCGCTCCCCTATGATGCGGGGCCATATTACTTTGTGCCCATGCGCACCGTGCTGCGGGCGGCGGCAGAGGTCGCCTTGGCGCGTCCCGTGGTGCACTCCATGATGGAGTCAGAGCGGCCGTGGATTCGTGAAGGGCTGCCGGCCTTTGCGCAGGCGCTGGTGCGCGAGCATCAGGCGGGCCGTCGCGCGGCGATTGCCTACCTTGGACAGTTCTCCTCGGCGCTGGAAGTGGCAGAGGCGCAATCGCACGGCACAGCCGTGGCGGGCGAGAGCGAGACTCAACTGGCTGGGACTGGGCTGCAACCTCTCATTACCACCTCTGACGAGGTCTTCTTCCGGATCAAGGCTGCTTACGTCTGGTGGATGCTGCGCGACATGGTCGGCGAGCGCCAACTGCAGGCGGCACTCTCGCACTATCGCGCGGCGGATGACCGCGAAAGCGGCTACGTGCAGCGCCTGATCGAGGCGCAACTCTCCGATAAGCGCAGCCTGGAGACCTTTTTCGACGACTGGGTTTATCGCGATCGCGGCCTGCCGCAACTCAAAGTGGATTCCGCATACGTGCGCAAGACTCTCGGGGAACAAACGGTCACGGCCGTGACGATTGAGAATCTGGGCGAAGCTGGTTGCGAGGTTCCGGTCTCAGTGCGCTCAAGCGCTGGAGAGAACAACGCGCGCGTAGTGGTTCCAGCGAAGAGCAAGGCTGTAGTGCGCGTGCCGTTCGAGTCGATTCCCACCGAAGCCGAAGTGAACGATGGCAGCGTGCCTGAAGCAGAACACCGCGACAACATCGTTCCGGTGACGAGTTCTCCGGCGGCGGAAAAGTCCGAGTAAGAGAGTTCGAAGGGCGTCCGGGATCGCACCCCCCTCCCCCCCTATATTTCCCGCCAAAAATTTGAAAACAGGGAGGTTATATGGGCGTTAATCCGAATTCATTTGGAGATGAGTTCTTGCTCCTACTTTCAGGATAGCAAGTTTCGGAGGCTATCCCCTCACCTTGCATTCAATTCTATGTTGCTTGTAATGATCAGCTTACGAGGATTTTTCGAAAAAATGTGCTTGACATGGGTCCTTTGGGGGCGGTTTTCGCGTGAATTTTGGTTGAAATCGAGCGTTTCGGGGTATTTGGGGGATGCGGAAAAAGGCTGTCCGGGGCGGTTTTTCAAGCTTTATTCGCAACACGAGTTACTGGGTGGGTAATGGTTAAACGCGGGAGGGTGACTGAGTTGGTACTCCTTTCACGGCGCTTCCGTGGGGCGGGAAGTATCGGAGTTGAGATAGTGAGTTACTAGGCCTGTAGTATTCAACAATCTCTTTGAACGACACGCGGTTCAGCGTAAGCTGCCGTGGTAAGAGTGTTGCGGGGAGACTAACTGGTGCGTGAATTTAAGATCGGGGAAGATGTTTTAAAGCACGAAGCAAAGTTCAGGATACTGTCATGGGGCACAGTGTTATTGCTGATGGCTGTGAGTGTATCGCTATTTGCCCTCCACATTTCTGGAGTTCTCAATACCCACTCGGAGCTGGGTATTGTGTTCGTGTTCACTTTTCTTTCTTCGATCATCGGAGCCTGTATTCTGGGATGCCGCGAAGTCCTGAATTATGCGGAGCGACAGATGACCTTCGTTCTGGATGACACAGGGATTTGTCGAAAGAGGCGAGGGTTCCCTGAGGAGACGATCACTTTTTCTGAAATAGGAACTCTGAGCGAGGAGTTGAGGTGGCTGGTTATCTACGGTCGTGAACCCCTCAAGAAAATTGCAATTCCTAAGAAAGTGAATGGGTTTGAGATAATTCGCGCTGAACTTGAGAAGCACCATTCCATCTCCCAAATGAGCGTCCCAGCAAGCGTTCGCAACTACTACTTCGGGACACCACGCCGATAGTGAGCAGATAATCGCCAAGTCACTCACAATCCCAAAACAGAACCGTAAAGCACAAAACGTCAACTGCCCCACTCAACGAAAAACGCGTTGAGTGGGCCACCCTGGAATTCGCGATAGCGGGCGGATGATCGCGAGGCACTCACTATCCGATTCGAGGACAGTCAAGAAGACAAAAGTGCTCCAGATGAAGAGGCACTGCCTCCCACCTTAGCCGCAAAAGACGTGGCGAAGGTGGGGCACCCGAAGAGTTCTGTCCTGCCATCGAACGGCTAAATCAAACGCAAATACAAGAGCAAGAGCAACTGCCCCACTCAACGAAAAACGCGTTGAATGGGCCACCTGTTCGGCTTACAGGAGTATGCAGCGGCAGCTACACCTTCAATCCGTTGCATGCGGAACGCCCGCATGCCGCGCTTCTTCTTGGGTTGCTGCCAATTGAGACTTGAGGTTCGCAATCAGCTTGCGTTCTTCCTCCATCACATCGTCTACATGTCGGTTGAAGAGGAGAGCTTTTGATTCACGAAAAGGGATGTCCGATAACGGAAAGTCCCATCTGGTTTCGTAGGACTCCTGTAGCTTTGCCAACTCCAATTCCACGGCGTGAATCTGATCTCTCAGCATGGCGATCCGATACATGTAGCTCTGGTTGATTTCTTCGGTGCGACGCTGGCGTTCGCGCTCCTGTGCGTTTCGATCTTCCATGGCAGATTGTTTTGGATGGTCGCCGCGGTCGGTCATCGCAGGCTGCGTGGTAGCCGTAACCGCTGGCTTGCCGTTTCCCCCGGGGGCTTTCGCACCACCCTCATTCGTGACATCCCCTTCCTGCGTCGGCGCTAGTTTCTCAAGGTCCTCATTGGTCACGACCTTGGATTGCTGCACCCGGCTCGTTTGCTTTTCAGCACGTATCTCCCGCGCGACTTCTCCAAGCGATTGCGCATAAGAAAAGCCCGAAGATAACAGGGCAAAAAATGTCAGAATGATTGAACAGCGGGGCATATGAACCCACCCTTCGACTGCGGCTTGTATTCTAACGCCCAGATACTGAGCTAACAATCGCCCAGTAACTCACAATCCCGGGACAGAACCGTAAAGCGCAAAACGTCAACTGCCCCACTCAATGAAAAACGCGTTGAATGGGCCACCCGGCCCGGCCGGGAGTTTGCGATAGCGCGCGGATGATCGCCAAGGCGCTCACTATGGGGCGATCTCAGCTGTGTTGGTGCGAGATCGCTGACAGAGGTGCCTCTGAATTGTCCGGCATATTTGAACCTCGCAGGGGTCCTTCCCTTCGGTCAGGATGACAGTTCAAAAGCGATCATTGACCCCCGGAGTAACCCGTTGAATGATAGTAAGCAGAAATCGCCCAGTAACTCACAATCCCGGGACAGAACCGTAAAGCGTAAAACGTTAACTGCCCCACTCAACGAAAAACGCGTTGAATGGGCCACCCGGGAATTCGCGTTGAATGGGCGACCCGGGCAAGTTGCAACGTCAACTGCCCCACACTAGCCGAAAGATGGCTAGTATGGGCCACCTGCCACCTGCGCACATTCGCGGACATATTGCTGCTGTCCGGAGACAACGGCCCACCTAACGAAAAGAGCGTTGAGTTGTCTGTCCCATTAGGTGATAACGCAGATGGGGGACATTCCGGGGGCGTGGGCGAATCTGCTTTGTGGATTCCGAGGGTGCCTACTATAATCATCCGTTCTTAGCGCGGTGGGCTGAAACGCTACCGTATTCTTTTGGACAGTTAGAGAGCTCCGTTGGCGGACATGGCTTGGGGTGTGTCCCGTCAGGCATTCCACTGGACGATGCGAGTGCATGCTTGCGACGTTCTTTTCAATTCAGCTAAGGAAGTGGACGAGATTCGTCCGTGAGAAATCAGCGAATGAGAATCCATCTATGAAAATTCACGAGTATCAAGCGAAAGCTATTCTCTCGAAATATGGGGTGGCAGTGCCGCGTGGCGTGATGGTTGAATCGCGCGAAGCGGCAGAGCGCGCCGCGAAGGATCTAATGGCTGCGGGCGCCACCGGGGTGGTGGTGAAGGCGCAGATTCACGCCGGAGGCCGCGGTATGGGCGGTGGCGTAAAGATTGCCAAGAGCTACGAGCAGGCTGCAGAACTCGCGGGGAAAATCCTGGGAATGCAGTTGGTGACGCACCAGACGGGTCCAGAGGGTAAGAAGGTTCGGCGGTTGCTGATTGAAGAGACGCTGCCAATCGCAAGCGAACTCTATCTCGGCATCGTGTTGGACCGCGCCGTATCGCGCTCGGTGTTTATGGCCTCGAAGTCTGGTGGCATGGAGATTGAAGAGGTTGCTGCCAAGGATCCAGACGCGATCATCAAAGAGTACATCGATCCGGCGATCGGCTTCCAGGCTTTCCAGGCGCGCAAGATTGCCTTCAAGTTAGGGCTGAAGCCAGAGTTCATTGCTCCGGCCGTGAAGTTCATGCTCGCTCTTTACAAGGCTTACGAAGAGACAGACTCCTCGCTGTTCGAGATTAATCCATTCATTACTACTACGGATGGACGCGTGTTCGCGCTCGATGCAAAAGTGAATTTTGACGACAATGCGCTGTATCGCCACGCGGACGAAAAAGAGTTGAGAGACATCACCGAGGAAGACCCGCTTGAGGTGGAGGCCAGCAAGTACAACCTCAATTACATCAAGCTGGACGGCACTGTGGGTTGCATGGTGAATGGCGCAGGACTGGCGATGGCTACCATGGACATCATTAAATTTGCAGGCGGCGAGCCGGCGAATTTTCTGGATGTGGGCGGCGGCGCAAATGCAGAACAGGTTACGCACGCGTTTGAGATTCTGTTGGCGGACAAGAACGTGAAGGCCGTGCTGATCAACATTTTTGGCGGCATTCTGAGGGTGGACACGTTGGCAAACGGCGTGGTGGAAGCTGCGCGGAAGACCAACATCCAGTTGCCGATTGTGTTGCGGTTGGAAGGCACGAACGTGGATAAGGGCCGCGAGATTCTGCAGGCCAGCGGACTGAACTTTATTGTGGCGCAAACCATGAAAGACGCGGCGGAGAAGGTTGTTGCCGCGGCGGCGGGGAGATAAGCGATGAGCATTCTTGTAGATCAGAACACGCGATTGATCGTGCAGGGCCTCACCGGCCGCGAAGGAACATTCCACGCCAAAGCTTGCGCCGAGTACGGAACGAAGGTTGTGGGCGGAGTAACGCCGGGCAAGGGCGGCACCACTCACGAAGGCTGGCCGGTATTCAACACTGTGGGCGACGCGGTGCAGGGCGCTGGCGCGAATGCCACGGTGATCTTTGTGCCGCCTCCGTTTGCTGCGGACGCGATTATGGAAGCCGTGGATGCGGAGATTCCCCTGGTTGTTTGTATTACAGAGGGCATTCCTGCGCGCGACATGGTTGCGGTTTGGCGCTTCATGGAGGGCAAGAAGTCACGCCTGATTGGGCCCAACTGTCCGGGGATTATTTCGCCGGGAAAATGCAAGATCGGCATTATGCCGGGAAACATTCACAAGCCGGGAAGAATTGGAATTGTCTCGCGATCTGGCACGCTGACTTATGAGGCAGTGCACCAGGTCTCGCAACTCGGAATGGGGCAATCGACGGCGATTGGAATTGGCGGCGACCCGATCATCGGCACCAATTTTGTGGACGCGCTGGAATTGTTCAACGCGGACCCGGAGACGGATGCGATTATCATGATCGGCGAGATTGGCGGCAACGCGGAAGAGGTGGCTGCCGAGTA